>Ga0247713_1001805_pt1 | contig 10208 bp, 8 predicted proteins | sample 21E_NmetaG_FD_189936 | JGI IMG/M metagenome (GOLD analysis project Ga0247713, IMG submission 189936) | Soil microbial communities from hillslope of Landscape Evolution Observatory, University of Arizona, Oracle, AZ, United States - 2-1-E_N | ecosystem: Engineered > Artificial ecosystem > Mesocosm... | reverse complement strand
GCCGGCCGGGGAGCTGGGCGTGCTGGTGCGGCTGTTCCTCCTCGGCGGCACCGAGCCCGAGCCCGCCGTGGCGGCCGCGCTCGCCCCGCTCCCGGTGGCCGGTGCCGCGGCGGCCGGTCTCGTGCGCCCGGCCGGCGACGGCTGGGCCGCGGCGCTGGACCTGCGCCCCTACGGCACCGACGACTCCGACGAGCGCGCCCCCGCCCGCTGGTGGGTGCTCTCCGACCTCGACCTGCCGGGCGGGCACCACCGCCAGGAGCGCGACCACGTCACCGGCGTCGGCGGGGCGTCCGTCACGCTGGCCACGGCGACCCTGCGCACCCCGGCCGGCACCGTGCTCGACCTCGGCACCGGCTGTGGCGTGCAGGCCCTGCACGCGACCCGGCACGCGGCCCGGGTCACGGCCACCGACCTCGCGCCGCGCGCTCTGGCGATGGCCGCGGCCACCTTCGCTCTCAACGAGGTCGACGTGGAGCTGCTCGACGGGCCGTGGCTCGAGCCGGTCGGGGGCCGTCGCTTCGACCGGATCGTCTCCAACCCGCCGTTCGTGCCGGGCCCACCGCGGCTCGACCTCGTCTACCGGGACCCGGGTGAGCCTGGCGACGCGGCCGTGGCCCGGCTCGTGGCGGGCCTGCCCGTCCACCTCGAACCCGGCGGTGTCGCCCAGCTGCTCGCGTCGTGGCTGCACATGACCGGCGAGGACTGGCCGGACCGGGTCCGCGGCTGGCTCCCCCCGGGCGTCGACGCGTGGATCGTGCAGCGGGAGGTGGCCGACCCGGCGCTGCACGTCGGGACGTGGCAGCGCGACGCGGGGATCGAGCCCGCGTCGCCACAGGGCCGGATCCGCGCCGCGGCCTGGCTGGACTGGTTCGCGGTCGAGCGGGTGGAGGCGATCGGGTTCGGCTTCCTGGTCCTGCGCCGGGTCCGCGACGGCACGGCACCGACCGTGGTCGTCGAGGACCTCACCGGCGCGCAGGCCGCGCCCGACGGCACCGAGGTCGCCGGCTGGCTCGACCGGGTGGACTGGCTGCGCGCGCACTCCACCGACGCCGCACTGCTCGGCGCCCGGCTCACGCTGGCCCCCGGTGTGGTCCTGGAGCGCCACGCGGTGCCGGCCACCGGCGACGACCCCGGCTGGACCGACGCGGGCGCCGCCGTGCTGCGGACCGACGGGCCCCGCTGGCGCCACGAGGTGGACGGCCCCGCGGCCACGCTGCTGGCGGGCTGTCGCGGCGCGCTGCCGCTCGGCGACCTGGTGGGGCTGCTGGCGCTCGCGCACGACCGGCCGGCCGACGCGCTGGTGGCCGCGACCCTGCCGGCGGTCCGAGAGCTGGTCCGCCACGGCCTGCTGCGCCCGGCCGGGGAGCCCGGATGAGGGCCGTGGTCGCCAGGGTCAGCAGCGCGGCGGTGCGGGTGGACGGCGCGGTCGTGGGGGCGGTCGACCAGCCGGGGCTGCTCGTGCTGCTCGGCGTGCACCGCGACGACACCGCCGCCGCCGTCGAGCCGATGGCCCGCAAGCTGCACGAGCTGCGGATCCTGCGGCCGGAGGAGACGGGCGGAGCCGAACGCTCGTGCGCCGACGCCGGAGCGCCGCTGCTGGTCGTCAGCCAGTTCACCCTGCACGGTGACACCCGCAGGGGCCGGCGGCCCTCCTGGTCGGCCGCGGCCCGCCCGGAACAGGCCGAGCCGCTGGTGGACGCGGTCGTCGCCGCGCTGCGCGGCCGCGGCGCCCGCGTGGAGACCGGGGTCTTCGGCGCCATGATGGCACTCGAGTCGGTGAACGACGGGCCGTTCACGGTCCTGGTGGAGACCTAGCCGTGGTACTGCACCAGCCCCATCACCTCGGTGCGCCAGTCCTCGTAGCGGACCTCGGAGAGCGGCTCCGGTGGCTCGGTCACCAGGCGGGCGCGCGGGTCCTCGCCACCCTGCAGCGCGTACCGCACCAGCTCGGCGTCGGTGCACCCGCCGCTCGCGACCGTCACACCCACCCCCCGCGCGGCGAGCTCGGCGCGCGTGGCGTGCGCGAGCACGTGCAGCAGCGCCAGGCGCGACTGCTCGTCGTCGGGCAGGGCCGCGCCCTCGGGGGTGTTGCCGGACACGAGGACGACGGTGGCGCCGTCGGCCAGCCGGTCGAGCACGTGCTCGACCAGGGCGAAGCGGGCCAGCAGGCCGCCGGTGAGGAACGAGCGCACGCGCCCGACGACGTGGTCGCCGGTGGGGCGGACCGCGACCGGCAGCTGGAGGTAGTGGTCGAACGGCGCGTTCCCGCCGGGGAGGTCCTCGGCGCGGCCCGCCGTGACGACCTCGTGCCCCTCGTCGCGCAGCAGGCCGGCCACCGCCGACACCCGATCGTCCGATCCCGTCACCAGTACGCGCGCCATGGCGGGCACCCTAACCCGCCGAGCGGCACCGGTCGCGCGCGACGACGACGGCCCCGTCGGGGCGCCGGTGGGCGCCCGGACGGGGCCGTCGTGTCAGTCCTGGCGGGGGGTCAGCTCTTGGCCGCACCCTTGGCCGCGCGGGCGTTGGCGTTCGCCGCGCGGGCGGCCTCACCGTTGACGTCCGAACCGGCGTGCACGGTGGCCTCGGCGGCGTTCGTCGCGTGGGCGGTGACCGACTCGGCGGCGCGGGCGGCCTGCTCGGTCACGGCCTCGGCGGCCTGGGCGCCGGAGCTCACGAGCACCTGGGCGAACCGGCGCTGGTTGTCCAGCACCTGCTGGGCGAAGTCGAAGTAGGTGTCGACGACGGCGTGGGCGTCCGGGAGCTTCGGCTGGCCGCCGGTGGCACCGGTGACGAAGCTCTGCATGGAGTCGGCCCAGGTGCGCACGGCGGTGGTGACCGCCTCCTGGCTGCGCTTGGCGATGTCGACGTACTGCTCGGTGGCCGCGGTCATCGGCTCATCCTCTCTACGTGCTCGGGGCGGGTCTGCCGATTACCAAACTATGCACCGGCGATAAGTATGTCAAGCAACGCGGGTGTGACGCCGCCTACCCGTCACCGTCGACGAAGCTTCGGTAGACACCGAGCAGCGCCGCACGCTGCTCGGGGGTCAACCGGGGGTCGTTGCGGATCGCGGCCTCGGTGTCGACGCCGCCCGCCGCGGGCTCCGGGGCCGCCGGGCCGGCCGCCGTGGCCCCGACCCAGCCCGCCTGCGCGAGCAGCTGCTCGGTCGAGAGCTGCAGGGCGTCCGCGATCGAGTGCAGCACCTTCAACGACGGCTGGTGCAGGCCCCGCTCCACCTGGCTCAGGTAGGCGTTGGACACGCTCGTCAGCGCCGCCATCTCGCGCAGCGAGAGCTGGGCGAGCTGGCGCTGGGCGCGGATGAACCCGCCCAGCGCGTTGAGCTGGGTCGACCACGCGCCACCGGCTCCCGGAACGGAGCGGCGAGCGGCCTCGTCGGCGGCGTGGTCGGCGTCGTCGGCTCCTGCGGCACTCATGGCCGTCATCATCGCGCCGCGGAAGCCCGTCCGCCCCCCGGACGCGCCCGAGGGCGGGCCGCCGCTCAACCGCGCGTGACGTAGGTGCCCGGCGCGTCCGCGAGCACCGGGTGCCGGTCGTTCCCGATGGGCGGCGGGGTGCGCATCCCGCCCGCCCGCTCCGCGATCCACGGCGTCCAGTCCTCCCACCAGCTCTTCCGGTGCTCGCCGGCGTCGGCCCGCCACCCGTCCGGGTCGGCCGGCAGCTGCGCGGACTCGCCGTACCAGTACTTCGACTTCGACGACGGCGGATTGACGACCCCGGCGATGTGGCCCGAGTTCGACATGACGAACCGGACGGTGCCGCCGAGCCGCGCCGCGCCCTTGTACACCGAGCGCCACGGGGCGATGTGGTCGTTCTCCGCGGTCACGACGTAGGCGTCCTGGCGCACGGCGTCGAGGTCGAGCCGCTCACCGGCGAGCTCCATCTTGCCCTCGGCGAGCTGGTTCTCCAGATAGCAGGTGCGCAGGTACTCCACCTGCATCGCCGCCGGCATCCGCGTCGAGTCGGAGTTCCAGCTGAGCATGTCGAACGGGGCCGGGTCCTCGCCGAGCAGCCAGTCGTTGACGACGTAGTTCCACACCAGGTCGGTGGCGCGCAGCGCGTCGAACGTGGTCTTCATGTTCTCCGCGGGCAGGTAGCCGGTGCGCTGCATGCTCCGCTCCATGCGCGCGACCGACTCCTCGTCGGTGAACACCCCGAGCTGCCCCGGCACCGTGAAGTCCAGCAGGGTGTTCATCAGGGTCAGCGAGTTGATCCGGTCCTCGCCACGGGCCGCGAGCCAGGCCGCGGTCGCGGTGGCCATCGTGCCGCCGAGGCACAGCGCGGCGACGTTGACCTTCGACGCACCGGTGATCGACTCGACGGCGTCCAGCGCGGTCAGCGGACCCTCGCGCAGGTAGTCGCTCATGGTGACGTCGCGCAGCGTCTCGTCCGGGTTGCGATAGCTGATCACGAACACCGTGTGCCCGTGCTGGACCGCCCACTCGACGAGGCTCTTCCCGGGCGCGAGGTCCATGATGTAGTACTTGTTGATCCACGGCGGCGAGAGCAGCAGCGGGATCGCGTGCACCTGCTCGGTCTGCGGCTCGTACTGGATCAGCTCGATCAGCCGGTTGCGGTACACCACCTTGCCCGGTGTCGCGGCGAGGTCCTCGCCCACGACGAACTGGCCCGGCGTGGTCTGCCGGGGCATGCCCCCGTTGCTCACCGCGTCGCGCAGCAGGTTGCGAACGCCACGCACGAGGCTGTGCCCCCCGGTCTCGAACGCCTTCTTGACCATCGTCGGGTTCGACCACGGCCAGTTCACCGGCGCGGCGGCCTCGATGATCTGGGTCACCAGGAAGTCGATCTTCCGGCGCGCCTGCGGGGTGAGGTCCAGCGACGACGAGACCGCGCGCAGGCAATCGGCGACCAGCGCGTGCTCCTGGCGGCACAGGAAGTACCAGGGGTTGCCCTCCCATGCGGGATCGGCGTAGCGACGGTCCTTCTCCGGGAGCACGGCCGGCCCCGGGTTGGCGGCACCGAGACCGCGCAGCACCGCGGCGACGGCGGCCCGACCCGACCCCGCGGCGAGGCCGAGCGCGCTGCGGGCCGCCGGTACCGGATGGGCCGCGAGCGCCCGGGCCGCCTCGGTCACCGCGCCGCCCATCCCGACCGGGTCGACCCGCGCGCGCACGCCGTCGGGGTCCAGGATCTCGCGCAGCGTCGTCGCCATCTCGGCGGCGTTCTGCCGCACCGTCGCGACCGGGTCTGCCGACTGGGTCACCATCGTCCTCCCTCGTCCGTCTGGCGGTCCAGGCCCGATCGGGCACGACCGCCGTTCCCGCACCGGGTACCCATCGTGGCCGGCTACCCACCGGTAGGGCATGCGGCGGGTGTCGACGTCACCTGAGGGCCTCCTCACCAGCGCTTTCCGCGCGCTTGCCATACCAAGCAATACCGACGGGTAGGGCAGCAGTTGCTCGGGATGTGAAGCGCTCGTTACCGTCCGGTAGCACCCGGGCGGGTCCGGGTCGAAACTGGAGACGGGAGCCCGGCCGTGACCGCTGCAACGCACGCCCCGCCCGACCGCACCGGCCCTGCCGCGCTGGCCGATCCGCTGCTGCACCTCACCCGGTACAACGCGGGCAACGCCCTGCGCGGCCTCGCCGAGGTGACCGGGACGACCAGTCGGCTGTGGCTCGAAGCGGTCACCGGGAGCACTCGCCCGGCCGCGTTGGCCGCGCGCGGACTCACCTGGTGGTCGACCGTGCTCGACCGCCGCCCGCCGACCTGGCACCTGCCGCACGAGATCGTGTTCAGCACGCGCTTCGCCCACCTCCGGGATTTCACCCGGCCCGCCGACGCCGGGGACGCGGTCGTCCCGACCCTCGTCCTGCCCCCGCAGGCCGGTCACTCGTCCACGGTCGTCGACTTCTCGCCGCAGCAGAGCCAGCTCGCCGTCCTCCGTGACGCCGGGCTGACGCGGCTGCTCGTGCTCGACTGGCGGCCCGCCACCCGCGCCACCCGGCACGTGACGATCACCGACTACCTCGACGTCATCGACCGGGCGGTGCGGCTGGTGGGCGGGGGGGTCAACCTGGTCGGCAACTGCCAGGGCGGTTGGCTGGCGGCCGTGTACACCGCGCTGCACCCCGAGCGGGTGAACACCCTGACCCTGGCCGGAGCGCCGATCGACTTCCACGCCGGTGAGTCGGTCATCGCCGCCTCGACCCGCGCCGTCACCGGTGCGTTCGGGCTCGCGCCCTACCGCGCGCTGGTCGCCGCCGGCGGGGGCAACATGCCCGGCCGCGCCGTGCTCGCGAACTTCGTCGGCATCCAGCCCCAGGCCGAGATCTCCCGGCAGCTGCAGCTGCTCGAGAACATCACCGACGTCGCGCACGTCGAGCGCTACCGGGTGTTCGAGGACTGGTTCAAGCACACCCAGGACATCCCCGGCGCGTTCTACCTGTGGCTGGTGGAGGAGCTGTTCAGCGGGAACCGGCTGATCCACGGCGAGCTCGTCGTCGACGGCCGCCGCGCCGATCTCGCCGACATCACCTGCCCGTTGTTCCTGCTCGCCGGCGACACCGACCACATCACCCCGCCCGCGCAGCTGTTCGCCGCCGCGGACGCGGTCGGCACGCCGGCCGCGCAGGTCACCCGGCGGACGGCGCGGGGCGGGCACCTGGGCCTTTTCATGGGCCGCGACGCGCTGCGCCAGGACTGGCCGGTACTGATGGAGGCGGTGCGGGCACACTCGGGCCCGGGCCCGGGCCGCCGCGGTCGGACGCGCCCGGTCGACGGCGCGGGGCCGCGACTGCCGGCGCCGTGACCGGTTCGCGCCGGCTGAGGGTCCGCTGAGGCGTGACCCGCGCCTCTCCCCCGGTCGGGGAACGATCCGTCCGCACGTGGCGTTCAACCCTCTGAGAGCCCCGGCGGGCGAGTCAGCGACCCCCGCCCGGGTCGCGCAGGGGAGGACACACATGGCAGTCAGCACGGCCACCGACGGCGTCGCGGCGCGCGTGCCCGTCCAGCGTACCGATCCGGACCCCGTCGAGACGGCGGGCGCGGAGCTGTCGGCCGAGGACCTGGACGCGCAGAGCCCGGCGGCCGACCTGGTCCGCGTCTACCTCAACGGCATCGGCAAGACGGCCCTGCTCACCGCCGCGCAGGAGGTCGAGCTGGCCAAGCGCATCGAGGCCGGCGTCTTCGCCCAGCACGTCCTGGACACCGCCGCGGCGGACGGCACGCCGATCGACCGGTCGTACGCCGCCGACCTGCGCGCGATCGCGCGGGACGGCCGGCGCGCCCGCAACCACCTGCTCGAGGCCAACCTGCGGCTGGTGGTCAGCCTCGCCAAGCGCTACACCGGCCGCGGGATGCCCCTGCTCGACCTGATCCAGGAGGGCAACCTCGGTCTGATCCGCGCCGTCGAGAAGTTCGACTACGCGAAGGGCTTCAAGTTCTCGACGTACGCCACCTGGTGGATCCGCCAGGCCATCACGCGGGGCATGGCAGACCAGGCGCGCACGATCCGGCTGCCGGTGCACCTCGTCGAGCAGGTCAACAAGCTGGCCCGGATCAAGCGCGACATGCACCAGCGGCTCGGTCGCGAGGCGACGCACGAGGAGCTCGCGCAGGAGTCGGGCCTGCCCGCGGACAAGATCGCGGACCTGCTCGACCACGCCCGGGACCCGGTGAGCTTGGACATGCCCGTCGGCGCCGAGGAGGAGGCCCCGCTCGGGGACTTCATCGAGGACGGCGAGGCCACCGACGCCGAGACCACGGTGATCTCGCACCTGCTGCACGACGACCTGCGCCGGGTGCTCGCCACGCTGGAGGACCGCGAGCAGAACGTGATCCGGATGCGCTACGGCCTCGACGACGGCCAGCCGCGCACGCTGGACCAGATCGGCCGCCGGTTCGGGCTCTCCCGCGAGCGGGTGCGCCAGATCGAGCGCGAGGTCATGGCGAAGCTGCGGGTCGGCGACCGGGCGGACCGGCTGCGCGCCTACGCCAGCTGACCGCGAGGCGCTAGCCGAGCGTGAAGGGGTCGCGGGTGCCACCGGTGAGCTCGACCCACACCGACTTGTGCTCGGTGTACTCGTACACCGACTCGACCCCGTTCTCCCGGCCCAGCCCGGACAGCCCGTAGCCGCCGAACGGCACGCTCGGCGCCACCACCCGGTAGGCGTTGATCCACACGGTGCCGGCCCTGATGCGCGCCGCCACCCGGTGCGCGCGGTGCACGTCCTTCGTCCACACCGCGCCGGCCAGCCCGTACGGAGTGTCGTTGGCGAGCTTCACCGCCTCGTCCTCGTCGGTGAAGGTCAGCGCCGAGAGCACCGGGCCGAACACCTCCTCCCGCACCACGGTCGACTCCGGGGTCACCCCGGTCAGGACGGTCGGCTGGACGAACAGCCCGCCGAGACCGGCGTCCGCGGCGCCGCCGTAGGCCACGGTGGCGCCCTCCGCCCGCGCCTTGTCCAGGTAGCCGAGCACCTTCTCGTACTGCGGGGCGTTGGCGACCGGGCCCATCTCGGTGGCGGGGTCGTTGGGGTCACCGAGCCGGATCGTCGCGGCCCGCTCGGCGACCAGGCGCACCAGCTCGTCGTGCACGTCCCGGTGCACGATCAGCCGGGAGCCCGCCATGCAGGTCTGCCCGGTCGCGGCGAAGACGCCGGCGATCACGCCGTTGGCGGCGGCGGCGAGGTCCGCGTCGGGGAACACGACCTGCGGGGACTTCCCGCCCAGCTCGAGGGTGACCCGGTTGAGGTTCTCCGCCGCCGCCCTCGCGACGGCCCGCCCGGTGGCGGTGGACCCGGTGAACGCGACCTTGTCCACCCCGGGGTGCGCGGCCAGCGCGGCGCCGGTCTCGCGGGACCGGCCGGTGACCACGTTGACGACCCCGGGTGGGAAGCCCGCCCGTTCCGCCAGCTCGACGAACCCGAGGGTGGACACCGGCGCGTGCTCCGAGGGCTTGACGACGACCGTGCACCCCGCGGCCAGCGCCGGGGCGAGCTTCCAGGTCATCAGCAGCAGCGGCGAGTTCCACGGGGTGATCGCCGCGACGACGCCGATCGGTTCGCGCCGGGTGTAGACGAGATAGTTCGGGTTGGGCGAGGGGATCTGGCGTCCCTCCAGCTTGTCCGCCAGCCCCGCGTAGTAGTGGTACCAGGTGCCGACGCCGGTGAGCTGCCCGATCATCTCGCGGTACAGCTTGCCGGAGTCGTTGACCTCGAGGCGCGCCAGCCGCTCGGCGTTCTCGCCGACCAGGTCGCCGAGCCGGCGCAGCAGCGCCGCGCGCGCGAATCCGGTGGTCGCGCCCCACCCGCCGTCCAGCGCGGCCCGCGCCGCCGCCACCGCGGCGTCGACGTCCTCCGGGCCACCGTCGGGCACGACCGCCCACGGACGCCCCGTGTACGGGTTCTGCGACTCGAAGGTGCGACCCGAGATCGCGTCGACCGGCTTGCCGCCGATCGTCATCCGGAACCGCTCGAGCTCGTCGGCCATGGTGGGGGTCCTCCTCGACAGCTGCACCGCCTCGCCGGCGACGCTACGCGGCGGCCAGGGCCGGGGCCACGACCCGTTCCGGAATCCGCGCGGTCCTCGTGGCGCCGGCCGTGCTCGCGCTCGCCCTGTCGGGCTGGGCCCGAGGTCAGGACAGCGGCGGCAGCGACGGGACCTTCGGCAGCCTCGGCACCGCGCTGGTGACCGGATCGAGCGCGTCGATCCGCTGCACCTCGCCGCAGGCGACGAGGGAGTAGCTCAGCGGGTTCACCGGCAGGGCGGTCGCGGTGGAGAAGTCGTGCTCCACCTTGCGGACCGACATCGTCCCGGCCTGCAGCAGGTAGCGCTCCCCGAGCGGGTTGCCGGCACGCAGCGTGCCGTTGCCGTCCCCGTCGACCTCCCACTCGCCGACGGTCTGGTCGCCGGGCACCGGGTTCGTGCCGTCCAGGATGCAGGGGTTGTCGTTGCTCGCCGAGCTGGTGGCGCCGTAGAAGAAGCTCACGTAGCGGGCGCCGGGGTCCATCCCGGTGGCCGTCGCGATCACCCGCTCGGCGTCCACCAGCGCCTCGCCCGACACCCCGGACCCGTTCCTCTCCGCGAGGACGACGCGGGTCGCGCCGCCGTCGGACCCGGTGGGCACGTCGGCCAGGCCGACGAGGTCCTCGGCCGTCGCCGGCGCCGGCGCGTCCTCGACGACCGGCAGGTCGGGCCCGGCTGCCGGTCGTCGAGGACGCGCC
>Ga0247713_1001804_pt1 | contig 10209 bp, 9 predicted proteins | sample 21E_NmetaG_FD_189936 | JGI IMG/M metagenome (GOLD analysis project Ga0247713, IMG submission 189936) | Soil microbial communities from hillslope of Landscape Evolution Observatory, University of Arizona, Oracle, AZ, United States - 2-1-E_N | ecosystem: Engineered > Artificial ecosystem > Mesocosm... | reverse complement strand
CCCCCAGCGGGCGTTCAGTCCGGCGTCGGCGTCCCCCGCTTGGGCGGCCAGGGCGGCGGCCGTGCTCAACGTGCGTTCGGCGGGCTCCAGATCGCCTGCGGCGAGCTCGGCCACACCCCGGTTGAAGAGCAGGTTCGCGCGCCAGTAGTCGTCGGTGACCCAGCGCAGGACGCGGGAGGCCGTCGTGCGGGCCTCCTCGAGACGGCCCTGCAGCCCCAGGAGGTAGACGAGGTTGTTCCCCGCGTGGCCGAGGGTGGGCAGGTGCATCCGCGCCATCGCCGTGGACAGCACCTGCTGCAGCGCCGCCTCCGCCGCGGCGAGGTTTCCGGTGAGCATCTCGAGGACGGTCAGGTCGATCCGCGCCTTCCACGCGAACGGACCGTCCCCCGCGCCGGGACCAGGCGACAGGGAGCGGCGGGCCCACGCGTGAGCCGCGTCGACGTCTCCCTCGCGAACGGCGAGTCCGGCCATGAGCCACCCGCGGAGCAGGTCGAGCCGGGGGGTCGCGGCGGCCTCCTCGCCGGCGGCGAGCGATCGCCTGGCCAGCGCCGCGTCCCCCGCCCGGAACTCGATATGCGCGGTCAGGACGGGCGTCGGGTCGGGGGGTCCCCCCTCCCGGGACGCGGACAGGTCGGCCACCCACCCACGGGCCGCGTCGAGGTCGCCCGCCTCCACGAGCGCGACGACCGTCTCCTCCATCCGCTCTTCCAGCTCCGGATGCGATAGGTGGGGACGCATGGACGACAGGAGCTCGGCCGCCTCGTTGGCCAGTCCCAGCTCGATGGCGGACCGGTGCGCGACGTGCATGCTCCTGAGCCAGCCGTCGGCGTCCTCGAGCTGCCCGTACAGCTCGGCCGCCCGGCGCCCCCAATGCATCGCGGAGGGGAGGTCGGAGGACTCGGATGCCGAGAGGGCGGCGAGCTCGCAGTATCGCGCGCCGGTCCGGGGTTCGGAGCTCGCTGAGAAATGGCGGGCGAGCTCCTCGAGTCGAGCGGTGAGCTCCGTGCCGCTGTCGTGAGACTCGAGCGCCCGACCGATCTCCCCGTGGAGACGGCGTCTGACGTCGGAGAGGAGAGACTTCTCGATCACCTCTCGCATGACGGGGTGTCGGAACTCGTAGCCGTGTCCCTCCTGGGCTCGCGCTTCCCGCCACCAGCCCTGCCGGACCAGAGAGGCGGCGACCTCCCGGGTCCACCCCTCGTGCGCCACCCGGCGCATGACGGCGTCCTCCACCCGGTCGCCGACGCAGGAGGCCGCCTCGAGCACCGCCTTCTCCTCCGGGCTCGCCCGGTCGAACCGGGCCAGGACGCAGGAGTCCAGGCGGCCCAGTGACTCGAGCTCCGACAGGTCCGACGACCGGCCCGCTGTCAGCAGCCGCGCGAGCTCCTCCACGAAGAGAGGCTGGCCCTTCGCCAGCCGCAGGATCGCGTGCCTCTGAGGAGCGGCGATGCCTCCGTGCGCGTCTATGGCGTCGACGATCCGCAGCGCCTCGTCGTCGGGGAGGTCGGACAGGACGATCTCCCGGGAGCGGTGGAAGAACTCCGTGAGCGCGAGGGTCCGTAGCTCCCACCCCACCGACCCGACCTTCGGTTGCATGACGAGGATCACGCAGAGCGGGAGCTCCTCGGTGAGGCGCAGCAGCCACGTGCCGGTCTGTCGCACGTCCTCGTCCCCGTCCTCACACGCGTCGAGCACGACCAGGATCGGCTCCCCCTCGTCGGCGAAGGAGCGCATCAGCTCCTCCACGGCGAGGAAGGCTTCCTCCCGTGACGGCCGGCCCGAATCGAGCCGGATCCATTCGCGGGTCCAGTCGAGCAGGAGCAGCCGGCGGAGGGTCCGGGCGGCGTCGTCCGAGAGCCGCAGCGAGTCGCGGACGCACTCCCAGGTGGTGGCCGTCTCCAGCTCCGACCCGCATCGCAGACCGTCCAGACCGCTCCTGAGCAGCGACCGCAGGGTCTGATACGACGACCGCCAGCCGTACCCCGAAGAGGTGGCGTACAGGACCCGTGCGCTCCCGGCGCGTTCCGCCGCGAACTCGCGCACGAGGCGGGTCTTGCCTATGCCGCTCTCCCCCACGACCGTGACGACCGACCCGCAGCCGGCCCGGCACTCCTCGAACACCCCCTCCAGCCGGGCCCGCTCGGCCGAGCGACCCACGAACGGAGGGTCGGACGAGAGGACCCGGCCGGCCGGCCGACCCACGAGCTCCCACACGTTCAGGGGGGCGTCCCGGTTCCGGACCTCCCGGGGTCCGATGGGGCGCAGCTCGTAACCGGCACGCGCCAACTCGTGCGCGCACTCCTCCCCGACCAGGATCTGGTTCGGCGCGGCCAGCCCCTGCAGCCGGGCGGCGGCGTTCACCGCGTCGCCCAGGGCGACGAGCTGGCCCGGTGCCGTCCCGATCGCGTCCACCGCGGCCCGGCCGACGTTGAGCCCGACGCGTACCGCCAGCCCCTGCGCGCCCCACGTGGAGGGCGTCTCCCTCTCGAGACGCTGGGTCTCACGCACGACCTCCAGGGCGGTCTCGGCCGCCCGGACCACGTCGTCCGGGTTCGCCTGGGTGACGCCGAAGAACGCCGCGATGCCGTCGCCCATGAAGGCTTCGACGTAGCCCCCGAACGCCTGGACGATCTCCGTGTAGCGGGTCACCGCGTGGCCGATGACGAGTCGCACCTGGTCGGGCCCGAGCCTCTCACCGATCCGTGTCGATCCCACGAGGTCGACGAAAAGCCCGGCCACGCGACGGATGTGCGGCACCCGTACCCCCTCCGACGGAGCGGGTGCGATCTTACAGCGGCCCCTGGGCCTCCAGCACATCGACCGCCACGCGGCGGGCCGGTACCCCGTCCTGCTCGAGGATCCCCACGACCTCGGACAGGCGGCTGCCTCGCTCCCGCTCGCTGAGCAGGACAGCCAGCGCCAGTTCCCTCTCGCGGTCGTCCTCGGCCGCGGCGCGGCGCCGGACGGAGGGGAGCAGTGAAGCGCACCCGCGAGCCGAGTCGCGTCCGACGGAGACCACCGTGGCGAGTGGGGTCTCCCGGAGGTCGGAAGGATCGCCGAGGGAGACGAAGCCGATGCTGTAGCCGATCACGCCCAACCGCGCCGCGGTGAGCGAGTCCGGACGCATCCGGGCTCCCTCTCCGCACCGGACGAGGGCCTGGTCGACCCGCTCGTGATGACCGTCCGGAACGTAACCGGCCCGCTCGATCACGCGGCCCAGCGCGCCGACCAGCTGGTCGTACGTGCGGTGCGCCTCGGCCAGCTGTCCGAACTCGGTGCGGCTGACGAGCAGGAGCATGACGAGGAACGTGTAGCTCCAGACGGTGAGCGAAGGCGCGGTCAGCACCGTCGCCGCGGCCAGCGACATCGACATCACGTTGAGGGACAGGGCGTCACCCGAGAGCAGCGCGCGCAGCCGCACCCGGTGGCCGAGCCGGTCGGCGGCCAGGAACGCGACCGACGAGAGGGCGACGAGGGCGATCGCCGCCCCCTGGCGGGACATCCCCTCCAGCAGGGCCCGCAAGGGCATGGCGGCCGCCCCCGACACGCAGAGGGCAGATGCGCTCGACCACCACCCGGGGGCCGGCCGCGGCATGACCAAGCGCGCAGCGAGGGAGCAGATCAGACCGCCGGCGACGAGTGCGAGCAGGTAGCCGGGGGTGGGCGCGATCGACCACGTCGCGATGAGGGCCATCCCGACGGCGGACCTCGGGACCAGCGGCGTTCCGAGCCTCGTAGGGATGGTGAGGTTCGTGCCGACGCCGAAGCACACGCACGCGGCGGCGGCGATAGCGGCGAGCTCGATCATCGGGTCCGTCCGGCCGCGATCCCGGGGTCCCGCCGTCTGTGCACCGCCGTGGACGCGGGGAACTCGAACCCGTCCCGCAGCGCCTCGTCCAGCGCTGCGACGACATCGGGATCGAGCTGCGTGCCGGCGACCCGATGTATCTCGGCCAGCGCCTCGTGGCGGGTCATGGCTCGCCGGTAGGGCCGGTCGCTCGTCAACGCCTCGAAGGTGTCCGCCGCGGCCAGGACCCGCGCCGCGAGCGGGAGCGACGCGGCATGCACGCGGTCCGGGTACCCACGGCCGTCCATCCTCTCGTGGTGGTGCCTGATCTCCGGGACCAGCTCACGCAGGACGTCTATCTCGGCGACCGCGTCGGCTCCCACCACCGGGTGCTTGCGGATCTCCGCGAACTCCTCCTCGGAGAGCGATCCGTCCTTCGTCAGGATCCGCTTCGGCACGGCGATCTTGCCTATGTCGTGCAGCAGGGCGCCCAGGAACCTCGCCTCGAGCTCGTCGTCGGGGGTGGCGAGCCTGCGGCACAGCTCGACGGTGAGTACGGCGACCCGCTCGGAGTGGCGCGAGGTGTAGGGGTCCTTCGCCTCGACGGCGCGGACGAACAGGTTGAGCGTGCTGTCGCGAGCGACCTTCAGCTCCCACCGGGAGCGCCGGACGCTGCGCAGGATCACCAGCGGGGTGAGCAGCAGGAAGACCCCGAGGAACCCGACGTCGTTGTATATCAGCGCCACCACGAGGCCGAACAGAGCGAACGCGAGCGAGTGCTTCGCGGGCCAGACGAGCTGCCTGGCCGACGCGAGCAGCGACCACCTCTTCTCCGCGGCTATCGCCGCGGCGACCAGCAGGGTGTTGAGCGCGACCGCGACGAAGGCCCCGGAGGCCGCCCCGACCAGCTGATACAGCATCCCGTCCGAGAACGCGGTCACCGCGCCGTAGGTGAGCGCGGCGAGCGAGGTGTAGATGGCTCCCTGGGAGCCATTGAAGATGGTCCGGACCGGCCCCCGCCAGTTGCCGGGCGCGACGGGCGAGAGCAGGCCGACGACGAACGCGGTGTGAGGGTCCGCCGCGTAAGCGACGGTCATCAGGACGAGGAAACCCGCCGAGAGCGACGGGGGCCGCGAAGTGGGCGCTGCCTCGGGCGTTATCCCCGAGACGGGGATCTCGACGGGAGACCAGTGGGCGAGGCAGTACAGGATCCAGAACAGCAGCACCTCGCGAGCGGGCGGCTCTCCCTGGAGCCGGAACAGCACCGCGCCCAGCGAGCAGGCCAAGGCAGAGACCGCCGCCACGAGCCCCAGCAGTCGGAGGTTCAACGAAGCCTCTCCTTGCTACGCACCTCGGTGAGGAGGGTCCGGAACCGAACCTCGGTTCACCACTGCCAGCCGCTGAGCAATGCTGGGATCGCGCCGATGACGGCAACCAGCCCGCCCGAAACACGTGCTAGGACTCGTCGCACCTGGACCCGCTTCTTCAAGTCGAAGGCTCCCTTCAGATTGGATTTCCCCGCACCGCTATCCGCGGGGATTCGTCCGCTCCGCTGAAGGGACTGCACTCAGGCCAGGCTCCGGACCCCTCCTCCTCACCACCCGACGGGGTGCCGACCGCGTCCGGCACGCCAGCCGCGGTCGAGATGCCCCAGGACCGACACTATAGGGGGCTGTGGTTCCAGTTGTAAATGTCTGTTACGTGGGATCAGGTACGTGGTGCGGAGGTGCGATCGCCTGCTCCCGCTATGCTTCGCGCGAGATGGTCCAGGCCGAGTCCCCGAACACTCTGGACGTCGACGCGCTCCAGGACGAGATCGCGTCGCTCGACGGCGTCCGCGCCGCGCGCGTCGTCGCCACGCCGTCCGGCCGGGTCTCGGAGGTCCATCTCGTGGCCGACGGACGCAAGCCCCCGAAGCAGGTCGTGCGGGATGTCCAGACGGTGGCGCTGGCCAGCTTCGGCACGGAGATCGACTACCGCGTCGTGAGCGTCGTCCAGTTCAACGGGCAGCCCATCGCTCCCCAGGGGTCCCACGTCCGGCCGAAGCTCGTCTCGGTGACGTGGACGACCGCGACCGGCCACAGCCTCTGCGGGGTAACGGTGGACGTCGACGGCGAGATCTCCACGGGCGAGGCCAGGGGGCCGGTGACGGCCGAGGGTCGCCATCGTCTCGCGGCGACCGCGGCCGCGGATGCACTGCGGGGCCTCCACGGCCGGACGCTGGAGGTCGGGGGTGCCGCCGTACAAGACGTGGCGGGGCGACGGGTGGCGACCGTGGTCGTCGTCTCCCCCACCGGGTTCGGCGAGGAGACGCTCGTGGGGTCGGCCCTGGTCAGAGCCGACGAGGCGGACGCCGTGGCCCGGGCGGTCCTGGACGCGTTCGGCAGGCTCACCGACCCGGCTTGACCTCACCGGTCCTGCTCGCGGTCCCCAACCTGTCCGAGGGCAGGGACCCGGCCCTCGTCCGCGAGCTCGCCGACCACCCTGCGCTCCTCGACGTCCACATCGACCCCGACCACAACCGGAGCGTCCTCACCTACGGAGGCCCGCCCGACGTCGTCGGGGATGCCTGTCTGTCCCTGGTCTCCCGGGCGGTAGCCAGGCTCGATCTGCGCGCCCACGAGGGCGTGCACCCCCGCAACGGCGTGGTCGACGTGCTCCCGATCGTCCCGTTCCGAGCCGAGGTGGCCGACGCGGAGCGGCTCGCCGGGCACCTGGCGCGCGAGATCACGACCCAGCACGGGGTGACGGTGCACCGGTACGGGGCGGACGACCTGCCCGCCCTGCGCCGCGGGCTCCGGGGAACGTCCGGACATCCGACCGCCGGGGTCGTGTCCGTGGGGGTGCGCGGGCCCCTCATCGCCTTCAACGTGAACGCGCGAGGGACCCTCGAGGGAGCCAGGGAGGTCGCGTCGGAGGTCCGGAGGATCCCCGCCGTGCGCGCGCTGGGGTTCGAGCTGCCCTCGCGCGGGCTCGTCCAGGTCTCGATGAACCTGACCGATCCGAGCATCACCGGGCCGCGGGAGGCCTACGGAGCCGTCACGGCCCGGGCCGCGACGCACGGGCTCTCCCCCGTCGAGGCGGAGGTCGTAGGGCTCGTGCCCGAGGTCTTCCTCGTGGAGATCGAGGGTCTGCCGATGGCGGGCCCGGTGAGGTCGGTCGAGGCCGCGCTACGCGGCTGACGCGACCCGCATCCTCTCGAGGAGGAAATCGACCAGCGCCTCGAGAGCACCGCGCTCAGGCACGTCCGGGAGGGCGAGCAGCGCGTCTCGCGCGTCGGCGGCGTGACGCTCGGCGACGGAGCGCGCGTAGCCGAAGGATCCGAGGTCGTGCATCGCCTTGACCACCGGGTCGAGCTCGGTCTCCTCTCGCAGCAGCTCGGCGATCTCCGCGCGCTCGGCGATCGCGTGCAGGAGCGGGAGGGTGTAGACACCCTCCTTGAGGTCGGTGCCCAGAGGCTTGCCCGTCTGCTCCGCGTCGCCCAGGAAGTCGAGCAGGTCGTCGGCGACCTGGAACGCGATCCCGAAAGAGATGCCGTACCGCTCGAGCCCCCGTGCCACCTCGAGATCGGCCCCTCCCACCCGGGCTCCCAGGTAGCTGGCCGCGCCGAGCAGCCGAGCCGTTTTGCGCTCGATCACCGCGAGGTACTCGTCGGGAGAGCGGTCGGTGCGGAAGGAGGCCTCGATCTCCTTGACCTGTCCCTCGCAGAGCGCGGCGATGGTGGACGCGAGCACCATCGGGACCTCGCCTCCCACCTCGGCGGCGAGCTGAGACGACTTCGCGAAGAGGTAGTCCCCGGAAAGCACGGCGAGCGTGTTCGTCCAGTTGGCGTTGACGGAAGGCACCCCGCGCCGGGTGTCCGCCTCGTCGATCACGTCGTCGTGGTGAAGCGTGGCCAGGTGGGTCAGCTCGATGGCGGCGGCGAGCTTCGTCAGGTCGACCTCGCGGGAGGGATCGCGGTCGCCGAACCCGGCTCCCAACCAGCAGAAGGCGACCCTCAGTCGCTTGCCCCCCGCGCGCAGGAGGTGCTGGGCGAGGACGCTGACGAAGGGGTACTCGGACCCCACGATCTCGAGGAGGAACTCCTCGGTCGCGCGCATCTGCGGGTCCACGAGCGCAAGGTGGGCCGGCGGACCCTCGGAACGCACGGAGCCTCGCTCCTCGGTCACGTCCATCAGGTTACGCGAAGTGCCGAGGTACGGCGGGGGTGCGTTCCCCACCGCGGGACCGGCTGTTACGATCCCGCCCACGGACGGTACGACCAGGAGGGGACATGCCGCTGAGGATCAGCAAGGTCAACGTTCTCAAGAACGTCTCGCTCTTCTCGGCGTGTACGAACCGCGAGCTCGCCCAGATCGCATCCCTGGTCGACGAGGTCGACGTCTCGAAGGGGGCGGTCCTGACCGAGGAGGGGGGTCCCGGCCGCGAGTTCTTCGCGATCATCGACGGCGAGGCCGAGGTGTCCCTCCGCAAGAAGAAGCTGGCCACCCTCGGACCCGGCCAGTTCTTCGGGGAGATGTCCCTGCTCGACCAGGGGCCGCGGGCGGCGACCGTGAAGGCGGCCACCGACATGAAGCTCTACGTGCTCGACGCGAGGAGCTTCTCGACGCTGCTCGACAAGCACCCGGCCGTGGCGCGCAAGATCCTCCGTGGGATGGCGCAGCGCCTACGCGAGATCGAGCAGGCGCCGACCCACTGACCTAGCTCGCGGCGCGACGGGCGGCCTGCGCGTACGACGGGTGGGCCCGAACGCACGCCAGCATGGCGCGCAGACGGTCGCCGGCCTGGACGGCCTGCTCCGGGTCCACCTGCCGCAGGGCCGTCAGCGCCGCCTCGAGGTCGTGTCCGCTCCCCCGCCGCACAGCCCGGACGGCGCGCTCCAGGAGCTCGGTCGCCCCGCTCTCCATCTGTCCGTTCCCGTATGAGGACATGACCACCTCCTACCCATCTCAACGCGCAACCTCACATATGCCGCCGACACGGTCCGTCCTGACCCGACGGTGGGTGCGGGTATGCTCGGGACATGATCCTCGATGTGAACCCGGAGAACCTCCGCGACATCGCGGCGGCGGTCCACGCGGCGCACAAGCGCGAGCCGGGCTCACAGGTGCTGTCCTCGCTCGAGCGCATCGTGCTGAGCGCCCTGCACGGCAAGGAGCGGATCCTCGAGCTGGACCGCGAGCAGGCGGAGGCGCTGCGCGGCGCGCTGCTGAAGCGCGCATGGGACCAGCGCAACACGAGCGAGGGGTTCGACTACGCCGACCTCGCCGACCGCATCGACGGCGCGCTCGACGCGAAGGCGCTGCCACGCGAGGATGTCCTGGACGAGGGCTGAGCCCCCGTACCGCATCCGATAGTGTGAGGCCATGGAGACAGACGACCGTCCCGTCCTGAGTCAGTCGGCCCTCGACGCCCTGCGACAGGAGCTCGACACCCTCAAGGACGAAGGACGCCGCCAGATGTCGGAGCGGCTGCTCGCCGCCAGGGAGCTCGGCGACGTCAGTGAGAACTCGGAGTTCGAATCGGCCAAGCAGGACCAGGCCATCCTCGAGGGCAGGATCGCGAAGCTGGAGTCGCTCTTGAAGACGGCCGTCGTCCGGGAGGCCCCCGCGGACGCATCGAGGGTGCAGGTGGGCGTCGTGGTCACCGTGCGCGACGTGTCCCACCCCGATCTCGAGGACAGCTACGTGATAGCCGAGTCCGAGGAGCGCATCACGGGTGCCCGGGTGCTGTCTCCGCGCTCGCCGCTCGGACAGGCCTTGCTGGGCAAGGGCATCGGCGACCAGGTGACCTACTCCGCTCCGGGCGGTGAGTTCACCTACGAGGTCGTCGCTCTTCGCGCGGCCGACTGAAACGGGTTCGCCTCCCACCGCCCGCCCCGCTTACCGTTTACCTCCGGACGAGCAAGGAGGCGCGATGAAGGCGGCCATACTCCGAAACTACGGCGAGCCCCTGGAGCTGGTCGACCTCGACCTCGCGCCCCCGCAGGCGGGCGAGGTGCTCGTCTCCATCCGCTCGACGGGCGTCTGCCACTCCGACCTGTCGGTCGTGAGAGGAAAGCTCCCCTACCCCCTCCCGTGCGTGCTGGGTCACGAGGCCGCTGGGGTCGTGGAGGAGGTGGGTCCGGGCGTCACCGCGGTCCAGCCGGGCGACCACGTCGTCGTGATGTGGACCCCGATGTGCGGCGAGTGCTACTGGTGCCAGCGCGGCCAGCCCTACCTGTGTCCGGAGGGGCAGGTCCTGGGGATGATGGACGACGGGACCACCCGGCTCTCACACGAAGGACAGACCGTCTTCCACGGGATCAACGCGGCCACCTTCGCCGAGCGGGCCGTGTTCCGTGAGAACTCCGTCGTCAAGATCGACAAGGACATCCCGATGGACGTTGCGAGCGTGGTGGGGTGCGGGGTCCTCACCGGGGT
>Ga0247713_1001803_pt1 | contig 10211 bp, 11 predicted proteins | sample 21E_NmetaG_FD_189936 | JGI IMG/M metagenome (GOLD analysis project Ga0247713, IMG submission 189936) | Soil microbial communities from hillslope of Landscape Evolution Observatory, University of Arizona, Oracle, AZ, United States - 2-1-E_N | ecosystem: Engineered > Artificial ecosystem >... | reverse complement strand
GGTGGGCGCCGGGCCAGCCGAGACCGCCGGCGCTCACCGGGGGCTCCCGGTGGCGCGGGCCCGGCGCCGGGCGGCACGGCGCACGGACGCGGGCGGCTCCCCGGCCACCACGACGACGACCGTGGCGGCGGTGAGCGCCGCCGGGTCGCCGACCTCGACCACCTCGGCGCCGACCGCGCCGGCGCGGGTCAGCGCCGGCCGGGCAGCGGCCAGCTCAGCCCCGGCGGTGTCGCCCTTGAGCGCGAGCAGGCGTCCGCCCGGCCGCAGCAGCGGGAGCGTCCAGCCGGCCAGCTTCTCGAGCGGCGCGACGGCCCTCGCGACGACGGCGTCGACCTCGAGCAGACCGGGCAGGTCCTCGGCGCGGGCGCGGCGCACCTCGACCGAGGCCAGGCCGAGCGTCTCGACCGCCTCGGACAGGAACGTGGCCCGGCGCAGCAGCGGTTCGACGAGCACGATCCGGCAGTCCGGGCGGAGGGCCGCCAGCACCAGGCCGGGCAGGCCCGCGCCGGAGCCGACGTCGGCCACGGTCGTGCCCGGCTCGAGCAGCTCGGCCGGGCCGGCGCAGTTGAGCAGGTGCCGCTCCCACAGCCGGGGAGTCTCGCGGGGGCCGATCAGGCCACGCTCGACGCCAGGGCCGGCCAGCAGCGCGGCGTAGGCCTCGAGCACCGGCAGGGCGGTGCCGAGCCCCGCGCGGGCGGCGGGCGGCACCGGCGGCACGGCGGACGCGCCGGCCCGCGCGGAGCTGGCTGCGGTCACCTGCGGCACCTCCTGTCGCCCGTCCTGCTCGGCCTGCTCCGCGCCGGGTCCGGTCAGGCGGCGTCGTCGGGGAGGACGACGACGCGCCGCTCGGGCTCGACGCCGTCGGACTCGCTGCGCACGCCGTCGACCGCCGCGACGGCGTCGTGGACGATCTTGCGCTCGAACGGCGTCATCGGCGCGAGCCGCTTGGGCTCGCCGGTCTCGAGCACCTTGTGCGCCGCCCGGGTGCCGATCTCGGTCAGCTCGGCCTTGCGCTCGGCCCGCCAGCCGCCGATGTCGAGCATCAGCCGGCTGCGGACGCCGGTCTGCTGGACCACCGCGAGCCGGGTGAGCTCCTGCACGGCCTCGAGCACCTGCCCGTGCGGCCCGACCAGGGCGTCGAGGCCCTCGCCGACGATGGCGACGACCGCGCGGTCGCCCTCGACGTCCATGTCGATGTCGCCGTCGACGTCGGCGATGTCGAGCAGCCGCTCGAGGTAGTCGCCGGCGATGTCGCCCTCGCGCACGAGCAGATCGGCGTCGCCGGAGCCGCGGTCGGGCTGGTCGGCGGCGGAGTCGGACGGATCGGTCATCGTCGGTGTGTCCTTCGTCGGAGGTGCAGGTCGGGTGCGGTCGTCCCCGGGCGGGGGGAGGCAGCGCGCGCAGGGCGGCGCCCGGACCAGGTGCGCAGGCTAACGCCGCCCGCCCTTGCGGTTCTTGTTGCGGCGGGCGCCGGCCGCCTTGCCCTTGGGGCCGTGCGGGCGGGACGCGCCGGGCCGGGCGCCGTTCGGCCCCCCGGACCGGGACGGCGCGACGCCGGGGTCGACCGGCGCGCTGCCGCCGGTGCCTGCGCCGTTGGTCCCGGCGGCGTCGGCGGCGGGCGTCGGCGTTGCGGCGCTGCCGTTGCCCCCCTTGCCGTCGCGCTTGCCGTCGCCCCTGCCGTCGCCCCTGCCGTCGCCCCTGCCGTCGCCCTTGCCGTTGTTGCCGCCCTTCCCGCCGCCGCCCTTGCCGCTGCCCGCCGAGGCGGCGGTCTCGCCGGGCCGCACCGGGGGTGGCATCCGCTTGATGACGTACGCCTGCTGCCCCATCGACCAGATGTTGGTGGTGACCCAGTAGAGGAGGACGCCGATCGGGAAGATCACGCCGGAGACGGCGAAGGAGAACGGCAGCACGTAGAGCAGGAACTTCTGGATCATGATCTGCTGCGGGTCGGTGGCGCCGGCCCGGGCGATCATCTGCCGCTGGGTCCAGTAGGTCGTGGCGCCCATGAGCAGCACCATGACCGCCGCGACGATGCGGACCGTGGTGGGGGAGTCGGCGCCCAGGGTGGCGAGCTGCTCGGCCGTGCTGCGGAAGTTGGCCGCGACGGGGGCACCGAAGATCTGCGCCATCCCGCCCTCTTCGAGCTGCTGCGACGACAGCCCGTAGCGCGGCTCCCGGTCCGGCCCGAAGTGGCGGATGACGTGGAAGAGCGCGAAGAAGACCGGCAGCTGCAGCAGCAGCGGCAGGCAGCCGGCGATCGGGTTGGCGTTGTTCTCCTTGTAGAGCTTCATCAGCTCCTGGTTGAGCGTCTCGCGGTCGCCCTTGTGCTTCTTCTGCAGCTCCTTGACCATCGGCGCGATCTCCTGCATGCGCCGCTGGCTGCGGATCTGCTTGACGAACAGCGGGAACAGCACCAGGCGCACGAAGACCGTGAGCAGCACGATCGACAGGCCCCACGCCAGGCCGCTGGCCGGGTCGAGGAAGGTGGCCAGCCCGTCGTGGATCGTGCGCAGGATGACGCCGACGGGAGTGGCGAGGGCTTCTAGCAAGGGAGGTCTCCTGGAGCCGGCGCGCTCGCGGCCGGGGCGGTGGGACGGCGGACGGGACGGGACCCGACAGGTCCCCGGGCGAACGGACGGGCCGGACCGGAGGTGCCGGACCGGCGGACCGCGGCAGCGGGGACCGGGTCGATCCCGCCGGGGTGGAAGGGGTGGCAGCGGGCCACCCGCCCGGCGGCCAGCCAGCTCCCGCGCGCGGCGCCGTGCGTGCCGACCGCCTCGGCGGCGTAGGCGCTGCACGTCGGCCAGAAGCGGCAGCGCGGGCCGAGCAGCGGGCTGATCCAGCGGCGGTAGCCGGCCACGACGGCGAGCAGCAGCCGGGCGACCAGGCCGGGCGCGACCTCGGGCTGCCCCGTGGTCACGGCGCGGCCCGCGCGGCGCCGGCGTCGCTGCGGCCGTCGTGCCCCGGGCCCGGACCGGCGGGGGCCGGCTGGGCGAGGCCCAGCCGGGCGAGGGCGGCGTCGAGGTCGCGCCCGAGCGCCGCGCTGTCGGCGTCACCCGCCGCGGGCGAGGCCCGCACGACGAGCCGGGCGCCGGACGGCATCCGGTCCAGGCGCGCGCGCAGCAGGTGGCGCAGCCGGCGGGAGGTGCGCGAGCGGACGACCGACCCGCCGACGGCGCGGCTCACCACGAGGCCGGCCCGGGCCGGGCGGGGACCGTCAGGAGCCGGCTGGTCAGCCGGCGCGAGCGCCAGGTGCACCGTGAGCAGGGGACGGCCTGCACGGCGACCGCGCCGCACCACCTCGGTGAAGTCGGTGGAGCGGGTCAGTCGGGCAGACCGCGGGAGCACGGCGCCGGCCGGGGGGGCGACCGCGACGACCGTCAGGCCGACAGCTCGTCGCGGCCCTTGCGACGGCGAGCGGCGAGGATGGCCCGACCGGCGCGGGTGCGCATGCGCAGCCGGAAGCCGTGCGTCTTCGCCCGACGGCGGTTGTTGGGCTGGAAGGTCCGCTTGCTCACGGTCAGGGCTCCGTCGCGTTCGTGGGATCGTGCTTCTGGGATGCTCGGTCGTGCTGCTGGTCGGCCTGCTGGCACGAGCCGCCGGGGGCCGCTGTCGGCCGGATCGGTGCGTGCCGAGCGCACGCCGGCACGGGCACAGACCCTCCTACGGTACGGAGCGCCGGAGAGCCGGTCAAACACAGCAGGTCCGACACGCCCGAGCCCAGGGTGCGCAGGTGTGGACAGCGCCTTGCCCCGCCTGGGTCCGGCTGTTAGCGTCCGCGCGCCGGAGTCGCTGTGGACAGCCGCCTGCAGGTCGCGCTCCGACAGCGGCCGGGGCCGCGTCGCGGCGGAACCGGGACGCTGCTGCGGCGCACCGCCCGCGAGGTCCCCGCCGGCTCCACCCGGCCCACTGCCCACATCCTGTGGACAACACTGTGGATCACCGCTAGGCGTCTGCCGTCCCACCGGGCGCCGCCGACCCGATCCGACCCGAGGACGAGGAACCGCGTGACCGACTCTCCGCCGAGCAGCAACCACCCGACGGCGGGGGCAGGGCAGCAGGACCTCGAGCACGCGCCGCACGCTGAGCCGCCGCGAGAGCTGGACCAGGTGTGGGCCTCGGCGGTCGAGGGGCTGCCGGACGCTGCGCTGTCCCCGCAGCACCGCGCGTGGGTCCGGCTCACCCGGCCGCTCGGGCTGGTCGAGGACACCGCGCTGCTCGCCGCGCCCAACGAGTTCGCCAAGGACGTGCTGGAGAGCCGGCTGCGGCCGGTGCTCGCCGGGGCGCTCAGCGCCGCCTACGGCCGCGACATCTCGGTGGCGGTCACGGTGCAGCCATTGGCCCCCGGGGCCTCCTCGACCGGGGCGCCACCGGCTCCCCGCCCGGACGTGCCGGCCGGCCTCGGCGCCGCCTGGCCGGAGCAGCCGGACGAGGGGACGGCCCGCTTCTCCGCGTCCGGTCCGGACGGCGACGGTCGCGACGGCGTGCAGCGCGGCGGCTCAGCGGCGCACTACGGCGTCACCCCGCCGGCCGACGACCGGCCGCGCGACCCGCAGCAGGACCGCACCTGGAGCAGCGCCCCCGCCCCGGTCGACCGGCTCGCCGAGGAGATCGTCCGGCCGCGCACGCCGGTCGAGCCGGCCCGGCTGAACAGCAAGTACGTCTTCGAGTCCTTCGTCATCGGCGCGTCCAACCGGTTCGCCCATGCCGCCGCCGTCGCCGTGGCCGAGGCCCCGGCGAAGGCCTACAACCCGCTGTTCGTCTACGGCGAGTCCGGCCTCGGCAAGACCCACCTGCTGCACGCCATCGGCCACTACGCCCAGCACCTGTTCGCCGGTGCCCGGGTGCGCTACGTGAGCTCGGAGGAGTTCACCAACGACTTCATCAACTCGATCCGCGACGGGCGGGCGGAGACCTTCCGCAAGCGCTACCGCGAGGTCGACATCCTGCTCGTCGACGACATCCAGTTCCTCGAGCACAAGGAGGGCACGCAGGAGGAGTTCTTCCACACCTTCAACACCCTCCACAACGCCAGCAAGCAGATCGTCATCAGCTCCGACCGGCCGCCCAAGCAGCTGTCCACGCTGGAGGACCGGCTCCGCACCCGGTTCGAGTGGGGCCTGATCACCGACGTCCAGCCGCCCGATCTCGAGACCCGCATCGCCATCCTGCGCAAGAAGGCCGCGCAGGACCGGCTGGCGGCGCCGCCGGACGTGCTCGAGTTCATCGCCAGCAAGATCAGCCGCAACATCCGCGAGCTCGAGGGCGCGCTCATCCGCGTGACGGCGTTCGCCTCCCTCAACCGCCAGGCGGTCGACCTCTCGCTGGCCGAGGTGGTGCTCAAGGACCTCATCCCGGCCGACGGCGGCCCGGAGATCACCGGGGCCACGATCATGGCCGCCACCGCCGAGTACTTCGGGCTGACCATGGAGGACCTCTGCGGCTCCTCGCGCTCACGCGTGCTCGTCACCGCCCGGCAGATCGCGATGTACCTGTGCCGGGAGCTCACCGACCTGTCCCTGCCCAAGATCGGTCAGATGTTCGGCGGCCGCGACCACACCACCGTCATCCACGCCGACCGCAAGATCCGCGGTCAGATGGCCGAGCGGCGGGCGATCTACAACCAGGTCGCCGAGCTGACCAACCGCATCAAGACCCGGTCCCGCCAGCCGTGACGCCGCCCCTGCCGCCCGCCGCAGGGGCCGCTCCATCCGGCTTCGCCACTGCTCGCGCTGTGGTGTCCGTCACGCAGCGTCCCCACAGACTGGGGACAACCCTGTGGACGGCGGTGGACGACGTGCGGTCCGGCAGTGGAGGACCGGACCGGGTGCGCCGGCGCTCCACAGCCGTCCACGGCCGGACGGGGGTCGCCTCCACATCCCGCGCACACCGCGGCACGCCGTCCGACCTGCGCCGACACCCGATGTCCACAGCGTCGCGCACCCCGACCACGACGGACTGCTCTGTCTCCCCGAAGAACATCTTCTGGAACTCGGGGAGCGCGCTGCTGTGGACGCACCGGGTCTGGCACGCTGACCACCCCCGCCGGCCCGTTGCCGAGCGTCGTCGGGACGAGCAGCACACACGAGAGGGAGCCCGATGGAGCTGAGGGTCGAGCGCGACGCGTTCGCCGACGCCGTGACCTGGACCGCCCGGTCGCTGCCGGCCCGTCCGCCGATGCAGGTGCTGCTCGGGCTCCTGCTCGACGCCACCGGCGAGGACGGCCTGGAGATCTCCGGCTTCGACTACGAGGTGAGCTCGCGGGTCGGGCTCGGCGCCACCTCCGGTCTGATCGGCGTGGGTGAGACCGGCAAGGTCCTCGTCCCGGGCCGGCTGCTCTCGGAGATCGTGCGCGCGCTGCCGCCGTCGCCGGTCGACCTGCGCCTGGACGGCTCGCGGGTGGTGCTCACCTGCGGAGCCGCCCGCTTCACGCTGCCGACGCTCCCGGTCGAGGACTACCCGGCCCTGCCGGCCATGCCGGAGACGGCCGGCACGCTCGAGAGCGACGTCTTCGCCGCCGCTGTCGCCCAGGTCGCGGTCGCCGCGGGGCGTGACGACACGTTGCCGGTGCTCACCGGGGTCCGGGTCGAGATCGAGGACGACACGCTCACCCTCGCCGCCACCGACCGCTACCGCCTGGCCGTCCGGACGCTGCCGTGGAAGCCGACGGTGCCGGGCCTGTCGACGACGGCGCTCGTGCCGGCCCGCACCCTGGCGGAGACCGCGAAGGCGCTGACCAGCGGGCCCGAGGTCACCGTCGCGCTGTCCACGTCCGGCGGCTCCGAGGGGATGATCGGCTTCGAGGGGGGGAGCCGTCGCACGACGTCCCGCCTGCTCGAGGGCGAGTTCCCGAAGTACCGCTCGCTGCTGCCCAGCGAGAGCTCGGCGACGGCGTCGGTGTCGACCGGGTCCTTCGCCGAGGCGGTCCGCCGCGTCGCGCTCGTGGCCGCCCGGAACGCCCCGGTGCGACTGACCTTCGAGGCCGACGCCGGCGCAGGGACGCTGCGGCTCGAGGCCGGCGGCGCCGACGACGCGTCGGCCAGCGAGCAGCTCGAGTGCGACTGGCAGGGCGACTCCACGACCGGCGACGAGCCGTTCTCGATCGCGTTCAACCCCGGCTACCTGCTCGACGGGCTGTCCGCCGTCGACAGCGACCTGACCGTGCTGTCGTTCACCGGGCCGACCCGCCCGGCCGTGCTCACCAGCAAGCACGACGACGGCGCCGACTCGGGCCCGGCCGGGGCCGGGCCGCGCGACTACCGCTACCTGCTCATGCCGGTGCGCCTGTCCGGCTGAGGCGGGGCGCCGCCCGTCGCGGGCACCGGCACACCAGGTCCGCTGCGGCGGCACGACGAAGGGATCGCATGGCGACGCTGGGAATGGTCGGGCTCGGCCGCATGGGCGGCAACATGGCCGAGCGGCTGCGTCGCGGCGGGCACACCGTCGTCGGCTACGACCGCTCCGAGGACAGCGGGCGCGACGTCGCGAGCCTCGAGGAGCTGGTGCAGGCGCTTCCGGCACCGCGCGTCGTCTGGGTCATGGTGCCGGCCGGCGACCCCACGTACGAGACGGTCGACGCGCTCGGCGCACTGCTCGAGGCCGGCGACGTCGTCGTCGACGGCGGCAACTCGCGCTACACCGACGACCAGCGGCACTCGGCCGACCTCGAGCCGAAAGGCATCGGCTTCGTCGACGCCGGCGTCTCGGGCGGGGTGTGGGGGCTGACCGAGGGCTACGCGCTCATGGTGGGCGGCGGCGCCGAGGAGGTCGCGAAGGCCCAGCCGTTCTTCGACACGCTCAAGCCCGAGGGCGACTTCGGGTTCGTGCACGCCGGCGAGGTCGGGGCGGGGCACTTCGCCAAGATGGTCCACAACGGCATCGAGTACGGCCTCATGCAGGCCTACGCCGAGGGCTGGGAGCTGCTCAAGGCCGCCGACGTCGTTCACGACGTCACCGAGGTCTTCCGCTCGTGGCGGCAGGGGACGGTCATCCGCTCCTGGCTGCTGGACCTCGCGGTCAACGCGATCGAGGAGGACGACGACCTGTCGGCGCTGCGCGGGTTCGCGCAGGACTCCGGTGAGGGGCGGTGGACGGTCGAGGCCGCCATCGAGCACTCCGTGCCGCTGCCGGTCATCACCGCCGCCCTGTTCGCCCGGTTCGCCTCGCGGCAGGAGGACTCGCCGTCGATGAAGATGATCGCGGCGCTGCGCAACCAGTTCGGCGGCCACGCCGTCACCGCGGCGGCCGGCGCGACCCAGACCGGGGCCGACGCCCCGGGGGCCGACGCGGACGCGCCGTCGTCGGAGCCCGGAGACCCGGGCGAGGCGCAGGGCCGCGGCGTCCCCGGCACCGTCCCCGACACGACCGGCTGAGCGGGGCGCGTGCACGTCCGCCACCTCTCGCTGGCCGACTTCCGCTCCTGGTCGGCGGTCGAGCTCGCGCTCGAGCCGGGCGCGACCGCACTGGTCGGCGCCAACGGCCAGGGCAAGACCAACCTCGTGGAGGCCCTGGGCTACGTCGCGACGCTGGACTCCCACCGGGTCAGCTCCGACGCCCCGCTGGTGCGCGCCGGTGCCGAGCGCGCGGTGGTGCGGGCGCTGGTCGCCCGGGACGGCCGCGACACCCTCGTCGAGGTCGAGATCAACCCGGGCAAGGCCAACCGCGCGCGGCTGAACCGGTCGCCGGTGCCCCGCGCCCGGGAGGTGCTCGGCGTCCTGCGCACGGTGCTGTTCGCTCCCGAAGACCTCGCGATCGTGCGGGGTGACCCTTCGGAGCGGCGGCGGTTCCTCGACGACCTGCTGGTCGCCGGCGCGCCCCGGTACGCGGCGGTCCGCGCCGACTACGAGCGGGTGCTCAAGCAGCGCAACGCGCTGCTGAAGACCGCCTTCCACGCCGCGCGAGCCGGGCGCTCGGGCGACATGCGCACCCTCGACGTCTGGGACGCCCACCTGGCCCGCGCCGGTGCCGAGCTGCTGGCCGGCCGGCTGTCGCTCGTCGAGGCGCTGCGGCCGCAGGTCGCCGCCGCCTACCGGGACGTCTCGGCCGGGCAGGGCGAGGCGGGGCTGGCCTACCGCAGCTCGCTGGAGTCCTCCGAAGGCGGGGGCACGCCGGTGCCGGCCGGCGCCGACCGGGACGTGCTGGCCGCGGCGATGCTCTCGGAGCTGGCCCGGGTGCGGCCGGCCGAGGTCGAGCGGGGGGTGAGCCTGGTCGGCCCGCACCGCGACGAGCTGGTGCTCACCCTCGGCGACCTGCCGGTGCGCGGCTACGCCTCCCACGGGGAGTCCTGGTCGTTCGCGCTGGCCCTGCGGCTGGCCTCCTACACGCTGCTCAAGGCCGACGCCACCGCCGACGGCGAGCCGGTGCTGGTGCTCGACGACGTCTTCGCCGAGCTCGACAGCGGACGCCGCGACCGGCTGGCCGAGCTGGTCAGCGGGGCGACCCAGGTGCTCGTCACGGCAGCCGTGGCCGCGGACGTCCCGGAGGCGCTGGCCGGCGGGCGGTACGACGTGCACGAGGGGCGGGTGCGGCGTGTCCGCTGAGGAGCAGCCTGCCGGCCAGCAGCCCGCCGGCGAGGCGTCCGCGCGGCCCCCCGCTGCGGAGGACCCCGCGGCCGCCGGGACGCCGCCGACCGGCCCTGACCTCGTGCGGGCCGCGCTCGCGTCGGCCCGGGCCGCGGCGCGGGCGAAGGGGGTCAGCCCGGGAACGCCCGCCCGCCGGGCGAGGCGTCCGCTCCCGCCGGCCCGCTCCGGGGCCGGTCCGGACGGCCGCGACCCGCTGCTGTTCGGCGACGCCATCGCGCGCATGGTCGCCGAGCGCGGCTGGCAGGAGGCGACCTCGGCCGGCCGGGTCCTCGGCGAGTGGGAGCGCCTGGTCGGTCCGGAGATCGCCGACCACTGCGCGCCGGCGAGCCTGGTCGACGGTGAGCTGGTGCTCGTCGCCGAGTCCTCGGCCTGGGCCACCCAGCTGCGGCTGATGACGCGCACCCTGCAGGCGCGCCTGACCGAGCAGGTCGGCGAGGGCGTCGTCACCTCCGTCGTCGTGCGCGGCCCGACCACGCCGGACTGGCGCCGCGGCCCCCGCCGGGTCAAGGGCCGGGGCCCCCGCGACACCTACGGCTGACCGGCCGGCGGCTCTCCGCGCACGCGGCGCCGCGCGAACGCCCGCCGCGAGCGTGCGCGTGGGGGGGCACGTCGGGCGGGGTCGGTCCCGCC
>Ga0247713_1001802_pt1 | contig 10216 bp, 5 predicted proteins | sample 21E_NmetaG_FD_189936 | JGI IMG/M metagenome (GOLD analysis project Ga0247713, IMG submission 189936) | Soil microbial communities from hillslope of Landscape Evolution Observatory, University of Arizona, Oracle, AZ, United States - 2-1-E_N | ecosystem: Engineered > Artificial ecosystem > Mesocosm... | reverse complement strand
GATGACGAGCGTCCCCTTGGGGGCGAGCACACGCCGCAACCGCCGCAACGTCCGGTTCCCGGCGATGTCGATCACGACGTCGTACCGCTCGCCCAGGTCGACGACGTCGTCCCGGGTGTAGTCCACGACGTGGTCGGCGCCGATGGAGCGCACCAGGTCCGACTTGGCCGTGCTGCACACCCCGGTGACGGCGGCCCCGAGCGCCTTGGCCATCTGCACCGCATAGGTGCCGACGCCACCGGCGGCCCCGATCACGAGGACCGACTGGCCCGCCTGCACCTTGCCCACGTCGCGCACCGCGTGCAGGGCGGTGAGCCCCGAGATGGGGACCGCGGCGGCCTGCTCGAAGGGCAGCCCCTCCGGCTTGAGCACCAGCTTGGCGGTGGGAGCCACCGCCAACTCGGCGTAGGTGCCCTTGCCGATGCCGAGCACCTCGTCGCCGACCGCGAAGCCGGTCACGCCGGCGCCGACGCGCTCGACGACACCGGCGACGTCCATTCCCGGCACCCGGTGGCGGGGCCGGCGGAGCCCGATGGCGAGGCGGGCGACGTAGGGCTGCCCGGTCATCAGGTGCCACACCCCACGATCGACCCCGGCGGCACGGACCCGAACCAGAACCTCGCCGGCGCCCGGCTCGGGGGCGTCGACGTCGTCGAGGCGCAGCATGTCGGCCGAGCCGTAGGCGTCCTGCACGATGGCCTTCATGATGGTGCTCCGTCACCTGTCGGGCGCGGCGTTGCCGGCGCGGTCGCTTGCGGGCCTACGGCGTCAACAGGCTCGAGAACGCGCTCGAGGGGTCCGTCCCGTGCGGCTGGGAGAAGTAGGACACGAAGGCGCCCGGCGTGGCCCCGTTCGCCCTCCGGAAGCTCAGTCCCATGTAGTCGCCGGTGAAGTAGCCCCGGGCGAACGGGGCCCGGCGCATGTCGAACGACACAGGAGTGACACGCGTCTCCTCGTCCCAGCTCGCCGACTGCGAGCAGTCCTCGGTCGCGGCGTGGCAGTGGACGGCCCACACGTCGGTGGCGAGCACGCCGTCGGCCGCCGTGTTGTTGCGGAAGTCGTAGAACGTGACCATGACCGTGCCGTGGTCGTCCACGTGCACCGCGGGGGTGAACGCCTGGCGGTCGTCGGGCCGTCGACCGAGGTCGGAGCCGGGGTTGACCCGCGCCAGGGGCGACCAGGTGACGCCTCCATCCGTCGAGCGCGTGAGCGCGATGGTGTCGTAGCGGAAGCCACTGAAGCGGGCGTCCTGGACGACGGCGTAGAGGGTGCCGTCGAAGCGGTCCACCGCGACGTCGAAGAGGATGTCGCCGGTGCGGACGGGGCAGGCGCCCTGGTCGCCGGGATCCGGGCAGGCGACCGGCTCGGTGTCGATCACGCCGTCCTCGCGTACGCGGTCCATGGGATGGAACTTGGTGATCAGGGTGGCCTTGCTGCTCCACGTCGCGCCCTTGTCGGCCGAGCGGATCAGCGAGAGGTTGAACTCGAACTGCTGGCCCCCCTCGGAGTTGCGGAAGTTCACGATCTCGTTGAAGAGGTTGACCACGTCTCCTCCCGCCGACGCCGGCAGCACGGCGATCTGGTTGCCGATGGTCTGGTTGTTGGCCCCCCTCGGGTCGTAGATGACCCGTGCCGGCTCGAAGCTGTCGCCGCCGTCGGTGGTGCGGGCGAACCAGACGGGACCGCGGAAGCCGAGCCCGAAGATGTTCTCACGGCCCGGTGCCGCGGCGGCGACCTCTCCCCGGGGCGTGGCCAGCCGGTCCCATACCGCGTACACGTAGTCGGCGTCGTTGGGATCGGCGGTCATCGAGTTCTTGTCGTTCAAGAAGCGGGGATCGGTGTCGACCCGGAGGAAGATCGGCGGCTCCCACGTCCGCCCACCGTCCTTCGAGCGGTTGTAGGTCATGGCGTTGTCGCCGAAGCCGCCCGACGTCACGGGATCGGAGTCGGTCACCAGGCTCATGGCATGGGCCCAGCCGTTGGGGCCGAAGGAGACCCACGGGTCCGTGGCCCGCTCGAAGCTCCCGCTCCCCGAGCAGGTGGTGCCGACCGGGACGACGACACGGGACCACGTCAGGCCGCCGTCGGTGGTGTAGGAGGCGACGTTGCCCGTCGCCGCGCCGTTGCTCCAGCGGTCCTGCTGGTAGAACCCGATGACGTTGTCGGGGTCCACGGGGTTCACGTCCACGGAGGGCTCGACCTCGGAGTCCACCACGTTGACGCCCGGCCCGGGGCCGGCGGGCGTGGTGCAGCCGGCCAACGGCGAAGCGCCCGAGGTCTGCACCGGAGGAGCCGCCGTGGCGGGCCCAGCGTGCGCCGGAGCCAGGGCGGCGACGAGCACCCCGACCAGGGTGGCGGCACCGAGCCGCCATCGACGACCGATCGCTGCCATCACGAAGCACCCCCAGGTGACGTGCCGATCCTTGTCACCTCGAGCGTAGCCGTCGGTTTGATCACCCGTAGGCTCAGGATCGATGCGCATGGGCTCGGCCGCCGCCCGCTGGGTCCTCCTGGCGACGGTGCTCGGGTCGGGTGTCGCCTTCCTCGACGCCACCGTCGTCAACGTGGCACTGCCCGCCATCGCCGAGGACCTCGACGGCTCCCTGGCCGACCTCCAGTGGGTGCTGAACGCGTACCTGGTCACCCTGAGCGCCCTGGTCCTGCTGGGCGGCTCGCTCGGGGACCGCTTCGGCCGCCGGCGGGTCTTCCTCGCCGGCCTGTTCGGGTTCACCGGGGCGTCGGTGGTGTGCGGCCTGGCGCCCGGCGTGGGGGTGCTCATCGCGGCGCGGGCGCTCCAGGGCATGGCCGCCGCCCTCCTGGTGCCGGCCAGCCTCGCCATCCTGTCCGCCACCTTCCATCCCGACGACCGGGCCCGCGCCGTGGGCGCATGGTCGGGACTGAGCGGGGTGGCCGGCGCCGTCGGCCCCTTCGTCGGTGGCTACCTCGTCGACACCCTGTCGTGGCGGGTCGCCTTCCTGGTCAACGTGCCCCTTGCTGCCGCGGTCGTGGTGGCGGTTCGCCACGTGCCCGAGACCAGGGCGGCCGACGCCCGTCGCCCCGACGTGCCGGGGGCCCTCATGGCCTCGGCCGGGCTGGGCCTGTCGACGTACGCCCTCATCGAGGCGCAGATGGTCGTCGGCGTGGTGGGCCTGCTCGTCCTCGTCGCCTTCGTGGTCGTGGAGTCGCGCAGCCCCGCACCGATGCTGCCGCTGGCCCTGTTCCGCAACCGGCAGTTCAGCGGCGCCAACCTCACCACCCTGGCCGTGTACGCGGCGTTGAGCGGCGCCTTCTTCCTGCTGGTGCTCCAGCTCCAGGTGGCGCTGGGCTACTCGGCGCTCGAGGCGGGGTCGGCCCTGTTGCCGGTCACCCTCCTGATGGTGGGCCTGTCCGCGCGCGCCGGTGCGCTGGCCCAGCGGATCGGGCCGCGGCTGCCGATGACGGTGGGGCCGGTGGTCATGGCGACCGGCCTGCTGCTGTGGACACGGGTCGACGTCGGTGCCAGCTACGCGGGTGCGGTGCTTCCGGGCGCGCTGGTGTTCGGGCTGGGCCTGGCCGCGACGGTGGCGCCACTGACCGCCACCATCATGGCGTCGGCCGACGACGAGCACCTGGGCGCCGCCTCGGGCGTGAACAACGCCGTCGCCCGCACCGCCGGGCTGCTCGCCGTCTCCGTCCTCCCCCTGGTGGTCGGGCTCGACACGGCGGGCTCGCCCGGGAGGCTCGACGCCGCCGCCGACGACGCCATGGTGGTCGGCGCCGGCCTGGCCGTCGTCGGCGGCCTGGTCGCCCTGGTCACGGTCCGCACCGCGGCCAGGGTGGCCACCACCACCCAGCCCAACGCCGCCGGCCACCCGTGCGGCGATCCGTGCCTCCGGGACGCGGTGGGGGCACCGCGCCCTCGTCGGGCCGCCCGCTCGGGACCTCCTCGGGATGCGGGATGACGCCGTCTCGGACCACTCAAGGCCTCCTCCCCGACCCGCCAGGCGGCGGGTCAGGGGGGCGGCGACGCCGTCACCCGGGCGTCGTAGACGTCCTCCGGGGGCAGGCTCAGGAGGCGGTCGGCCATGTCCTGCTTGAGCTGGTCGGCGCGTTCGGCCTCGGCCGGCGTCGGGGCGTCGCGGCAGGCGAGCTGGAGGAAGCCCTCCGGCACGAGGCCGTCACGCAGGGCCAGGTCGACGACGGTCCCCCGGTAGCCGAGACGGAAGAAGAAGCGGCCTCCGGGAGCCTCGGGCACCTCGTCGCCGGCCAGCTCGGGCGCCACCCGGTAGCGGTCCCCGGTGACGGCCCGGGTGACCATCTCGAAGGCGTCCCGGGCCCCGCCGCCGGGGAAGCCGCTGTCGACGGAGACGTCGTAGCGCTCGGGCGGCCGACCCGGTGACAGCAGCGGGAAGGCCCGCTCCATGGCCTTGAAGGCGTGGGCGACGCCGGCGATCGAGCTCGTCCCGTGGTACTTCAGGAGGTCGTCGAAGGAGATGGAGATGGACCGGCCGTGATCGAGGACCGCGAGTGTCGCCATGGGGGAATACTGCCCGAACGCCGAGCCGTGCCGCGCCCGTCCCGCCGCCGGAGCGGCGGACGGCGCGCCGTCAGGTGAGCGCGGCGGCGCCTCGCTGGCCGACGGCGCCCACGTGCTCGATGAGCAACGCGGCGAACAGCTCGAGCAGGACGACCGTGCCGGGACCCAGGGCCCCCCGGTCGCGGTGGGCCGCGCACAGCGTGCCCAGGACCTCTCCGTCGGGCGTCCGCAAGGGCACGGTGGCCAGGGTGGCCAGCCCGGCGGTGCCGACGAGGGGATGGTGGGGCGCCGCCGACGCCAGGTCGTCCACCAGGCGGGGGCCACCCCGGAGCATGGAGTCGCACGGCGACCCCGGCCACCCGAAGCGCAGCCCCTCGGGGACGGCCGAGGCCGCCGAGGCGCTGAAGGCCACCTCCTGGGTCAGGTCGTCCCAGTTCACCCGGGTCAGGTAGACGGCGTCGGCGCCGGTGACGCGCCGCAGCTCGGCCAGAACGGGGCGGACCGGGTCGCGCGACGCCTCCACCGGGCGGCTGGCCTCGGCCACCACCCCCATGAAGTCCACCTCGGCGTCGCTCAGCCCGCCGGTGTGCGACGCCGGCTCGAGGAGGCCGCCCGGGTCGGCCAGCAGCGCTTCGAGGGCGTCGGCCGGCAGCGGCCGCGACAGCAGGTACCCCTGCACCTCCTCGCAGCCGTGGGCGTGCATGCACGCCAGCTGCTCGGGCGTCTCCACCCCCTCGGCCACCGTGCCCAGGCGAAGGCTGTGGGCCATGGCGACGATGGCGGCGACGAGCGGTGCCTCGTCCTCCGAGGAGGTGATCTCCTGGATGAAGGACTGGTCGATCTTGAGCTTGTCGACGGGGAACGAGCGCAGCCGGCTCAGCGACGACCAGCCGGTGCCGAAGTCGTCGATGGCGAGCCGGACGCCGAGCCCCTTCAACGCCGACAGCGTCGGGAGGATCGTCGAGGCGTCCCTCATGAGGGCGCCCTCGGTGATCTCGAGGACGAGGGTGGACGGGTCGAGCCCGGAAGAGGCCAGCGCCGCGCCCACCTCCTCGACGAGCCACGGGCTGGTGAGCTGGCGGGCGGCGACGTTCACGGCGACGGTGAAGGGGGGCTGCGACGGGTAGGCGTCCTGGAAGCGGCGGGCCTGGCGGCACGCCTCCCCGAGCACCCAGCGTCCCAGGTCGACCACCAGCCCGCTCTCCTCGGCCAGGGGCACGAACTCTCCCGGCGAGACCATTCCCCGCTCCGGGTGGTTCCACCGCACGAGGGCCTCGGCGCCCGAGATGCGCCCGCTCGGCAGCTCGACCACCGGCTGGTAGTGGAGCTCGAGCTGGCGGGCGTGGAGGGCTTCCCGCAGGTCGGCCTCCAGCTCCACCCGCTTCAGCGCGGCGGCGTGCATCTCCGGCTGGAACACCTCGAACACGCCCTTGCCCTTGGACTTGGCGACGTACATGGCCAGGTCGGCGTTGCGCATGAGCTCCTCGGCCCTCAGCGAGGAGGAGCCGATGGCCACGCCGACGCTTCCGTGGGTCACGATGGCCTTGCCGTCGACGTCCATCGGCGCCCGCAGCCTGTACACGATGCGCTGCGCCACCACCGCCGGGCCCTCGACGTCGCAGTGCTCGAGGAGGACGGCGAACTCGTCGCCGCCCATGCGCGCCACGGTGTCGCCCTCGCGCACGCTCTCCTGCAGCCGCCGCGCCACCTCGGCGAGCAGCCGGTCGCCCACCTCGTGGCCGAGCGTGTCGTTCACCTGCTTGAAGCCGTCGAGGTCGACCATCAGCACGGCCAGGAGCTCGGGCGCCCGCTTGGCCCGGGCCGCCGCGTGCTCGAGCCGGTCGCGGAACAGGGCCCGGTTCCCGAGCCCGGTCAGCGGGTCGTGCAGCGCCTGCCGGCGGAGCTGGTCCTCCAGCCGGGCCCGCTCGCCGATGTCGCGGCTGGTGAGGACGAACCCGCGGACGGAGCGCTCTCCGAGCAGGTTGCTGATCGTCGTCTCCGCCGTGCACCAGGACCCGTCGGCCCGCCGCAGGTCGGCGCGGATCACGGCCGGCGGTGCGGGGGCGGGCGCCGCGTTGCGCAGGGCGCCGCGCAGGGTGGCGAGGTGGGCCTCCCCGACGAGCCGGTCCAGGGGCTGGCCCACCAGCTCCTCCGGCTGGTAGCCCAGCACGCGCTCCACCGAGGCGCTCTGGTAGCGGATCATCCACTCGGCGTCGACCACGGTGAGCACGTCGGAGGCGTGCTGGGCCAGGGCCCGGAAGTGGCGCTCCTGGCGGTGCAGCTCGGCCGTGCGCTGACGCACCCGCTCCTCCAGCTCCCGGGCCAGCGAGACGTTCTCGAGCTGCGCGACGACCTGACGGACCAGCAGCAGGACGACGATCACCGCCCCGTTGACGACGAGGAACACGGGCACCCCTCGGTCGCGCGGCTGGCCCAAGGCCACCGCGCCGGCGAGCACCAGGGGGACGTAGGGCACGAAGATGCCCGCCGTGCCCCCGGCGCGCGGCTCGGTCGACAGCGGGGCCGACCCGGTCCCCGACGCCCGGGCGGCCAGGCCGACGAGGAGGCATCCCGCCAGCCAGCTCGACGTCTCGAGGCCCACGGTGCCGGCGAAGTCGCCCAGCTGCACGTAGGCGAACGCGCTGTGGCTCACGGCGAACAGCGCCAGCCCGGTGCCGAGCAGGGCCCAGGGCAGCCGGGACCGCCGGTCCACCCTCATGACGGTCACCAGCATGAGCGACGCCACGACCACGTCGCCCATGGGGTAGGCGAGCCCGAGCACCCGCGCCGGGCCGTCGCCCCCCACCCGGTAGAGGTCCTCGAGGATCAAGGCCCAGCTGGCGAACAGCAGCGAGCTGGCGATAAGCAGGCCGTCGAGGAGCGTCCGCATGCGGGCCGCGCTCGACAGGGCGCCGCGGAGGAAGGCGAGCAGGGCCAGGATCGGCACCACGATGGCCACCGTGCCGGGGACGTCGGTCGGGGCCGGCAGCGCCAGCTGCTCCCCGCCGAGCACCTCGCGCACGCCGGCCATGCCCTGGGTGAGCGCCCAGCAGGCGGCGGTGAGGCAGAGCAGGGACCAGCCCCGTCGCGACCCGCCGGGCGCCCGCCGGGCGGCGTCGGCGCACGACAGCGCCGTCAGCAGGGCCCCGGTGAGCATGGCCCCGCGGGTGGCGAGGTGGGTGAGGCGCGGCCCGCCGAGCTCGATGGTGACCCAGGTGAGGTGGGCGCCGGCCAGGCCGCCGGCGGCCACGACCGACGGCCACGGCCCCGACAGGCGCCGGCGAGCGCCGGGGACGATGTCGTCGCCGGCCCGGCGCGTCGCCCGGCCCGCCGGCGGGCCGGGGCCGGTCATGGGCGCCCGGGCGACGGCGACAACTCCCTGAGCGGCCGCCCGAAGCAGGGGCCCTGCGCCAGGTGGCACCCCAGCCGGCGCAGGGCCTCGGCCTCCTGGGTGGTCCCCACCCCCGCCCCGACGACGGTGAGGCCCAGGGCGGCCACGGCCGACACCAGCGAGCCGACGACCCTCGTGGCCTCGTCGTCGCCCCCCACGCCCCGGGTCAGCGACGGATCGATCTTCACGAAGTCGACCGGGAGGCTGCCCAGCCGGGGGAGCGAGGTGGGGCCGGCGCCCAACCCGTCGATGCCGACGTGGGCACCCTGCTCCGCCACCCGCCGGAGGGTGGCCACGGCCGAGGGCGACAGCTCGGCGAGCGACCGGTCGGCGAGGGTGAGGAACAGGCGCCGGGCGTCCAGGCCGCTCTCGGTGAGGGCGCCGCTGACGGTGGCGGCGAAGTCACCGGCGCCCAGCTGGACGGGCGACACGCCGACGTGGATCCCGAGGAGCCGCTCGCCCCGGGGCCCCGCCTCGGCTGCGGCTGCCTGGACGCACGCCTCGACGAGGGCCCAGCGGCCGAGGGGCACGACCAGGCCGCTCTCCTCGGCCACGTCGACGAACTCGTCGGGCAGGACGATCCCTCCTGCGCCGCCGGCCAGACGGACCACGGCGTCGCCGGCCACCACCGATCCGTCCGCCAGGTCGACAACGGGGTGGTAGGCGAGGCGCAGCCGGCTCTGGTCGAGGGCGTGGCGCAACAGGCTCTCGGTGCGGAGGCGGGCGGTGGCCGCCCGGCGCATGGTCGCGTTGAACACCTGGTGCCCGGCCTTGCCGAGCTGCTTGGCCCGGTACATGGCCGTGTCGGCGTCGCGCAGGAGGGTCTCCGGGTCGCCCTCGCCCTCGGTGGCCAGGGCGATGCCCACGCTGGCGCCCACCTTGGCCTCCCCGCCACCGAGCCGGAACGGCTCGGCCACGGCCTGTTCGATCCTCGTCGCCACGCCGACGGCCTCGCCCTCGTCGGCCAGGTCCTCGCACAGCACGACGAACTCGTCGCCCCCCACCCGGGCCACCGTGTCGCTCGGGCGGACCACCCCCCGCAGCCGCCGGGCCACGTCGGCCAGGAGGCGGTCGCCGGCCGAGTGCCCGAAGCGGTCGTTGACCGCCTTGAACCCGTCCAGGTCGATGAACAGCAGCGCCACCGCCCCGGGCCGGCGGCGGGCCAGGGCCTGGCGGGCGCGGTCGAGGAGCAGGGCCCGGTTGGCCACCCCCGTCAGGCCGTCGTGGAAGGCCAGGTGGGCCAGCTGCTCGGCCTGCGCCCGGTGGGTCTCGATGAGCCTGGCCTTGGCGATGGTGCTCGCCGCCTGCTCGGCGAAGAGGCTGAGCGCCCGCAGGTCGTACTCGGTGAAGGCGCGTTCGGCCTCGGCGTTCACGTTCAGCACCCCGATCACCTCGTCGTGGTGGACGAGGGGGACGCTCATGGCGCTCTCCACCGTCGTGGCCCGGCGGGCCAGGCCGGGGAAGTCGCCCTCCTGCGCCCGGCCGTTGATGAGCAGCGGCTCGCCGTCGTGCGCCACGGTCCCGGCGATCCCCTCGCCCACCCTCTGGCGGGCGTCGCGGGCGGCGTCGTTCCCGAACGAGCACACGGTGAGCAGCTCGCTGCCGCCGTCGTCGAGGAGCATGATCGAGCCGTTGGCGCCGTGGAGCAGCTCGAGGGCGCTGCGGAGGATGGCGCCGAGCACCTGCGGCAGCTCGAGGACCGAGTTCATGGCCTTGCCCGCCTCCAGCAGCAGCGACAGCTCGCGGAGGCGGTTGGCCAGGGCGACGGTGAGCATCCGCTCGTCGAGGAGGAGGTGGCTGAGCCGCCGCAGCTGCGCCTCCTTCTCGAAGCAGTACACGGCGAAGGAGACGGTGAGCGCCAGCACGCTCATCCGCAGGACGAGCTGGCTGGCCCGTATCCCGGCCGCCTCGGGCCGCCACCACATGGAGACCACGACGGCCGCCGAGAGGACGACGAGCAGGATCGTGGAGAGCGTCCACAGCTGCACCCGCCGGCGCTCCACCGCCTCCAGCGACGGCACGTCGATGCCCTTGAGGCCGACGACGCGTGCCTCGCGCCGCAGCTCCTCGCGCGAGGACGCGTCGACCCACGGCGGCGGCGGTGCGCCGGCCACGACGGAAGCGGGGCGTTGGCTCACGGGCCACCTATCGGCACAGCCGTCCCGCTGTTGAGGCGTTGTCCCGGGCGTCGCCGGGGCCAGACGGCGGTGGGTCCGCGGTAGGCCGGCCACGCCGCCGCTCCGCCGTCACCAGCCGGGGACGCCGAGGTCAGCCGGGGGCTTGGGGCTGCTCGGACGGCGGGCTGGCCG
>Ga0247713_1001801_pt1 | contig 10216 bp, 8 predicted proteins | sample 21E_NmetaG_FD_189936 | JGI IMG/M metagenome (GOLD analysis project Ga0247713, IMG submission 189936) | Soil microbial communities from hillslope of Landscape Evolution Observatory, University of Arizona, Oracle, AZ, United States - 2-1-E_N | ecosystem: Engineered > Artificial ecosystem > Mesocosm... | reverse complement strand
CCCCCGCGGCCCGCCGGACCTCGATGACGGCCTTGGGTGCCTCCCCGGGGGAGGCACCCAAGGCCGTCATCGAGGTCCGGCGGGCCGCGGGGGTGGCGACGGTCGTCGGCGGGGGGGTGCCGGTGGAGCACCGCGGGCGCGGGCACGGGCAGCGTCTGGGCCGGCAGGTGATGGCCGAGCTGCGGGCCGAGGGCTGCCGCCTGGTGCGCACCGCCGAACCGCCCCCCGGACCGGGTTTGCGGATGCTGCTGCAGCTCGGCTTCCGGCCCGCGGCGACCGGCGTTCTCGAACTCGAGTTGTAACAACCCCGGCCGGGTGGACCGGACGGGTGCTGGTCGACCCAAGCTCGGTCACCTACTGTGACCGCGTGCAGTTCCGGGTACTCGGCCCGCTGGAGGTCGCCACCGACGACGGCCGTCCGGTCGATCTCGGCAGCCCGAAGCTGCGCGCGTTGCTCACCCTGCTGCTCGCCGACGCCGGCCGCGCCGTCGCCCTCGACCGGATCAACGACACGCTCTGGGCGGGCGAGCCTCCGGCCAGCGCGACGGGAACGTTGCAGTCCTACATCTCGCAACTGCGGCGGCTGCTCGAACCGGACCGCCCGCCGCGCGCGGCCTCGCGCGTGCTGCTCACCCGCCCGCCCGGCTACCTCGTCGTCGCCGGTCCGGAGAACCTGGACGTGCTCGACTTCGAGGGCCGCGTGACGGAGGGCGAGCGCCTGCTCGAGCGGGGCTGCCCGGTCGAGGCCGACGCCACGCTGCTGGCCGCACTCGCACTCTGGCGCGGCGACCCGTATGCCGAGCTCGGCGACGCGGTGCAGGCCGACCGCGCCCGGCTGGAGGAACTGCGCCTCGTCGCGCTGGAACACCACGTCGAGGCCTTGCTCGCCGCCGGACGGCCCACCGCCGCCGTGCCGGAGCTGGAGCGGCTGGTCGCTGTGCACCCGTTGCGCGAGGGGCTGTGGCACGCGCTGATGCTCGCGCTGTACCGGTCCGGCAGGCCGACGCGTTGCGGGCGTTCGCGACCTGCCGCGACCGGCTCCGCGACGAACTCGGTATCGACCCCGGGCCGGGCCTGCGCGAGCTGGAGCGCGCGATCCTCACCCAGGACCCGCGGGTTGACGGTCCGGCGCCCACCGTCAGGACCTCGGCTCCGTCTGCGGGCACCGCTGGTCGGCCCGTCGGTGTCCCGGCGGGGTCGGGCGGTGGCCGTGCGGCGCAGGCTGCCGATGAGCGGGACGCGGTCGGTGTCGGGACAACCGGTGCCGGGCCGGGCGACCGCGAGGTGGCGGGTGCCGGCGTGAGTGATGCGGGGGTGGCCGGTGCCGGCGAGCGCGGCAACGCGCTGGACCTCGGCCCGCCGGCTCGCGCGGCCGCCCCCGGTGACGGCTTCGTCGGCCGCCGGCCGGAGCTGAACGCGCTGGTCGAGCGGCTCGCCGCCGCCGCCGCCGGGCGCGGCGCCGTGGTGCTGCTCGGCGGTGACGCCGGCATCGGCAAGACCCGCCTCGCCGAGGAGGCGGCGGCCGCCGCGACGGACATGGGCCTGCGCGTCGCGTGGAGTCGCTGCGCCGACGAGGCCGCTGCGCCGACGCTCTGGCCCTGGACGCAGGTGCTGCGCACGCTCGGCGTCGAGGCGCCACGGGTGCCGACCGCGGCCGCGGAGCCCGCGGGCGTCCCGCCGCCCGACGTCGACGCCGGCCGGTCCGCGCTGTTCGAGCGCGTCACCGAGGCCCTCGCCGCCGCGGCCGCGCGGACCCCGCTGCTCGTCGTGCTCGACGACCTGCACGGCGCCGACCCGACCTCCCTGCACCTGCTGCGCTTCCTCGTCGGCCGCATCGCCCGGTTGCCGCTGCTGGTCGTCGCGACCCTGCGCGACTCCGCCGACGAGCGCACCGACGCGCTGGTGCACACCCTCGCCGACCTGGCGCGCGAGCGGGCGGTGGTCCGGCTGTCGCTGCGCGGGCTGGAGACCGACGAGGTGGCCGAGCTGCTCGTCGACCGCGGGTTGACCGATCAGGGGCTGGCCGAGGAGCTACGCCGGCGCACCGAGGGCAACCCGTTCTTCCTGGTCGAGCTGGTGGCCCTGCTGCGCAGCGAGGGCCGCCGCACCCCGGCGGACGTGCCCGCGTCGGTCCGCGACGTGCTCGACCGCAGGCTCGCCCGGCTGCCCCCCGACACGCGGGCGCTGCTCACGCTCGCGGCGGTGATCGGCCGGGAGTTCCCGCTCGACGTATTGGAGGCCGCGGCCGAGCTCGACGCCGAGCGGATCGGCACGCTGATCGAGGCTGCCGTGATCACCGGGCTGGTCGTCGAGGAGGGCGAGGGCTGGGTGTGGCGGTTCAGCCACGAGCTGGTGCGCGAGACGATCGTCGCGGGGCTCACCCGCCTGCAGCGGGCCCGGCTGCACCGCCAGATCGCCGGCGGCATCGAGAGCCTGCCGGTGCGGGCCCGGCGCGAGCGGCTCGACGCGCTGGCCCACCACTCGTACCTGGCCGGCCCGTTCGCCGAGGAGGGCGCGGCGCTGCGGTACGCCCTCGCGGCGGCCGCCGCGGCGCGGGAACGCTTCGCGTTCGGAACGGCCGCCGGGCACATGCAGCGCGCCGTCGAGCTGTCGGCTTCCGACGACGCGGACCAGGCCCTGCGCCGGGAGCGTCAGGGCATGCTGGTCGCCCTCGGGCGCGACCGCCGCGCGGCCGGGGACCTCGCCGGTGCCCAGGCCGCGCTGCTGGAGGGCATCGAGCTGGCCCGTGGCCTGGGCGACGACGATCTCGCCGTCACGGCGGCCGGGGTGTTCGGCGGCGTGTCGCTGTGGAACTGGCGGGCGTACGGCAGTCGTGACGAGCAGGTCATCGGCCTGCTCGATGAGCTGCTCGCCGGCACCGGCCCGGACGCGCCGCGCCGCCGGGCCGAGCTGCTCGGCACCCTGGCGTGCGAGCTCTGCTACACCGAGCGGCGCGCCGAGGGGATGGCGGCGGCCCGCGAAGCCGCCCGGATCGCCCGCGAGCTCGACGACGTGCCGCTGCTGGGGCGGGTGCTGAACAACCTGTACGTCGGGCTGGGTGCCCGGTGGGGAGGCGGAGCGGCGGGCCGTCCTCGACGAGGCCCTCGGGCTGGTGGGCCGGGGTTTGCCGGTGCACACCGAGGCGGTGGCGCGGCTGCATCGGGCAGCCCTGGCGCTGCGGTTCGCCGAGCTCCCCGTCGCCGTGCGCGACCTGGAGCGTGCGCACCAGCTGGCCGTCGAGGTCGGGTTGGCGGAGCTGCGGGCCCAGGTCAGCTACCAGGAGGCCGGGCACGCCACCCTGCGCGGGGAGTGGGAGCTGGCGGAGAAGCACGCCGACGAGGCCTGGACCCTGCAGCGGCAGACGGGGCTGTGGGGTGCGCAGTGGTGCCGGGTGGTGCAGTTGATGACCGTGCGCTGGGGGCAGGGTCGGCTGGACGAGGTGCTCGCCGAGCTGGTGGATGCCACCAGCGGTGCGTTCGCCGGGTTGCGCCCCGTGGTGGCGCTCGCGCTCGTCGAGGCCGGCGACGAGGCCGCAGCGCGCCGGCTGGTGGACGCCTCGCCGGTGGTCCTGCCGGTCGACTGGAGCACCGACTTCCTGCTCAGCGCGTGGGGCGAGGTGGCGGCGGCGCTCGGCACCCCCGACCCGGCGACGATATATCGCGACCTGCTGCCGCAGGCCCGTGAGCTCGTCGTCGCCGGCTCGGCGAACGCCTGCTGGGGTTCGGTGCACGGGGTGCTCGGCCGGCTGGCGCTGCGCACCGGCGACGTGACGGCCGCCCGGGCGCACCTGGACGAAGCGGTGCGGGTCGACACCGCGCTGGGCGCCGCCCCGTGGGAGGCCCGGGCCCGCGGCGCCCTCGACGAGCTCGACGCCCTCCAGACCTGACCGCGAGTGCGCCGCTCCGTGCGTGCGAGGGACCCTCTTTGCGCCTACCGGAAGCTGGCGTCGCCGATGGGCTGTCGCGGGTGCGGAGCGGGGAACGGCGCCCACGGCATGGCGCACTCGCGGGCGGGGAGCGGCGCACTCGCGCGCGGGGAGCGGCGCACTCGCGGGGGCGGGGCCGCACAAGCGGGCGGCAAGTCGCGGTGAGCGGGCCGCAACCACGGCCCAAGCAGTGCCGTCGACGGTGACTCCCATCCGGGCGGCCACGGCGCCGCCACCGGACTCCCAGGAGGCCCCCGTGACCATCGTCCTTTCCCCCGCGACCGCCACCGTCGACCTCGGCGCCGACCTCGCCACCCGCGTCGCCGGCCCCGTCCTGCGCCCCGTCGGGCCGGGCTTCGCCGAGGAGATCGCCGGCTTCAACACCGCGTACACCCCGACCCCGGCGCTCGTCGTCGGCGCGACGACCGCCGCCGACGTCGCCGCCGCTGTCCGCTGGGCGACCGCCGCGGGCCGTACGATCGCCGTGCAGTCCACCGGGCACGGCCTGTTCGGCGACCTCGACGGCACGGTGTTGATCAGCACCCGCCGGATGGACGGGGTCACGGTCGATCCCGTCGCCCGTACCGCGCGGGTCGGTGCCGGTGTGCGCTGGGCGCAGGTCATCGAGGCCGCGGCGCCGTACGGGCTGGCCCCGCTGAACGGGTCGTCGTCGCAGGTCGGGGTCGTCGGGTACACCGTCGGCGGCGGGGCCGGGGTGATGGCGCGCAAGTACGGTTTCGCCGCCGACCACGTGCGCCGCCTCGAGCTCGTCACCGCCGACGGCACGATCCGCGAGGTCGACGCGGTCGGCGAGCCCGACCTGTTCTGGGCCGTCCGGGGCGGCAAGGGCAACTTCGGCATCGTCACCGAGCTGGAGTTCGATCTCGTGCCGGTCGCCCGCCTCTACGGCGGCGGCGTGTTCTTCCCCGGGGCTGCGGCGCCCGACCTGCTGCACACGTTCCGGACCTGGGTGGACACCCTGCCCGAGGAGACGACGACGTCGGTCGCGCTGCTGCGGCTGCCCCCCGACCCGAACCTCCCGCCGCCGCTGCAGGGCGCGTTCGTGGTGCACCTGCGGTTCGCGCACCTCGGCCCGGCGAAGGCGGGGGCCGCGTTGCTCGCCCCGATGCGTGCCGTCGCCCCGGCGCTGATGGACCTGGTCGACGAGATGCCCTACGCAGCCGTCGACTCCATCCACATGGACCCGACCGATCCCCTGCCCGCGTGGGAGCGCGGCAGCGCCCTGCGCGAGCTGCCGGCGGGCGGCGTGGACGCCCTGCTGGCCGCCGCCGGTCCCGGTGTCGAGACGCCGCTGATCATGGTGGAGATCCGCCACCTGGGTGGGGCGCTCGGCCGGATGCCGGCGACACCCAACGCCGTCGCCGGCCGGGACGCGGCCTTCGAGGTGTTCGCCGTCGGACCCATGGCGGGGCCGCTGGTGGAGGTCGTGCCGGCGCTCACCCAGGCCGTGGTGGACGGCGTCGCGGCGTGGTCGACGGGCGGCTCGCTGCTCAATCACCTCGGCGCGGCCAACGCCGAGCGGGTCCGCCGCATCTGGCCCGAACCGGTGCGGGAACGCCTGCTCGCGATCAAGCGCCAGGTCGACCCGGCGGACGTGTTCGGCTCCGGGCACGCCATCGGCGTCTGATCGGCGACGACCACACCCCCGGTGCGGAACCCGCGCCGGGGATGTCCATCACGGCGGGACCCGCCCGCTCCATCGCGGCTCGATCCGGGCCCACTCGGCCGACCAACGGCGGTCGTCGGCGACGTCGAGCACCCGGCGGGCCAGGCCGGCGAGGCCGAGCAGCAGGATCCCGCACCCCACCGCGGTGCCGATCCCGGCCAGCCAGCCGCCCAGCCGGGCCATGGCGGGCGAGAGGGGGGCGTCGGCGCGCAGGCCGTGGCCGTCCACCCAGACGGGCACGGTGGCGCCGGCGGGCAGCCCGGGCTCGGCCCACAGCCTTCCGGTGCGCGGGGTCCCGTCCGGCGCGGTCCACCGGGCGGCGACCGGTACCGGAGCCCCCATGACGTGCGCCTGTGCCGGGAAGGGCGATGCCTCCAGCAGCACCGCGGGGACGGGGCCCAGCGCACTGCCCGCTCGGGCGCGCTCCAGCTCGGAGGCGTGCACCGCGGAACCCACCAGCACCGCGAGGAGGACGGCCACCGCCCCGAGGAGGATCTCCGCCCGCCGGATCACCTGCCGCGCCCGGTCGGTCGGGCGCAGCAGCGACGGGCCGTCCGGCCGCGGGTGCACGTCGGGACAGTCGCGCCGGCGCCGCGCCCGTTAGCGGTCCGGCGCCTGCCTCACCCGGTCAGAGCAGCAGGCTCCAGGTGGTCGTGCAGTGCACCGTGACGCGGACCGGTTCGGGGTCCAGCCGGAGATCGGCGACGTCCGGCACCTGGGGCGCGCCCTCCATCGCCGCCGCGCGGTACACGTGCTCGACGTTGTCGCCGTCCTCGAGCCGGAGCAGCCCGCCGAGCCGCCCGCCCAGTGCCGCGGCATAGCCCTCGGCCCGCTCGCGCGCGTCGGCCACGGCACGGCGCTGGGCCTCCCGCAACAGCGCCGACGGCTCGGCGAGCGACCAGCGCGGACCGTGCAGCCGGGCCGGTTCGGCCGCGACGAGCGCCGCCAGCACCTCGTCGAGCCGGTCCAGCTCGCCGAGCCGCACGCCGATGTCCTCGGTGGCCGAGCAGCCCTTCACCCGGCGGCGGTGCCAGTCGTCGGCGACCCACAGCCGCCGGTGCCGCACGGTCAGGCCGGGCGCGGCCAGCGCGCCCTCCGCGGCCGCCACCCGCCGGCCGAGCTCGGCGACCGCCGCCGCCCGGTCCGGCCCGCGGCCCACGAAGCTCAGCTCGACCTCGGCCCGGTCGGCGTCGCGCTCGTCGTGGCCGGTGCCCCGGGTGACGATCTCCGGGGCCCGGACGCTGTCCGTCACGCGTCCAGCCAACCAGATCGGATGGCCCGCGATGGCGGCGAAGGTCGGATCGGGCTCTATCCACGTGTCTCCCGAATTCGCTAGAAACGCGGATACGGGCCGATGACGGCGACACGCTCGCCGTCGATATCCGGTTCTACGATCCGGGCAAGACTGCCCGATACCGTCCGATGCATGGACCCGGTGCGCAACCCGTTCGCCCCCGGTGCCGGCCAGCGGCCCCCCGAGCTCGCCGGGCGCGACCGCGAGATCGACGCGTTCGAGATCGTGCTCGAGCGGGTGGCCCGCGGGCGCCCCGAGCGCAGCCTGGTGCTCACCGGGTTGCGCGGGGTCGGCAAGACCGTGCTGCTCGGGGAGCTGCGGTCGATGGCCCTGCGTGCCGGTTGGGGGTCGGGGAAGATCGAGGCCCGGCCCGAGGCCGACCTGCGTCGGCCGCTGTCGGCTGCCCTGCACCGCGCGATCCGCGACCTCGCCGTGCGCCACCGTGCCCCGGACCGGGTCGACGAGGTGCTGGGCGTGCTCAAGGCGTTCGCGCTGCGGTCGGCGCCGGACGGGGCGAAGCTGCGCGACCGCTGGCAGCCCGGCATCGACGTGCCCGTCACGCAGGGCCGCGCGGACTCCGGCGACATCGAGATCGACCTCGTCGAGCTGTTCACCGAGGTCGCCGAGCTCGCCGCGGACGTCGGCACGGGCGTCGCGCTGCTCATCGACGAGATGCAGGACCTGCGCCCGGACGACGTCTCCGCACTGTGCGCCGCGTGCCACGAACTGTCGCAGTCACGCGCGCCGCTGGTGGTCGTCGGGGCGGGGCTGCCACACCTGCCGGCCGTGCTGTCGGCGTCCAAGTCCTACTCGGAGCGGCTGTTCCGCTACGTGCGGATCGACAAGCTGGACCGGGCCGACGCGGACCACGCGCTGCTCGCACCCGCCCGGCGGGAGGACGCGTCCTTCGACCTCGACGCCCTCGACGCCCTCTACGACGCCTCCGGCGGCTACCCCTACTTCATCCAGGCCTACGGGAAGGCCAGCTGGGACGCCGCACCCCGGGACCCGATCGGCGCCGCCGATGTCAAGGTCGCCGCGCCCGAGGCGGAGGCGGAGCTCGCCGTCGGGTTCTTCGGCTCCCGGTTCGAGCGCGCGACGCCGGCCGAGCGCGAGTACCTGCGCGCGATGGCGGAGCTGGCCGACGGCCGGGACGAGCCGGTGGCCACCGCCGGCGTTGCCGAGCACCTGAGCAGGCGGGCGTCGTCGCTCTCCCCGGCGCGGGACAGCCTGCTGAAGAAGGGCCTGGTCTTCTCCGCGCAGCGCGGCCGGATCGCGTTCACGGTGCCGCACTTCGGGCGGTACCTGCTCGCGCACGGCTGATCCCCTGCGACCGAACGGGTGAAAAGCCGCAGACGGCGCTGGAGGCGTAACGGATCCGGCGCGCGTGCCGATATCCCTTACGGCCTCGCGGTGCTGTCGGACCCCCGACCTGCCAGCACCGCGGGGCTTTTCCGTGCCCGGGCCTGCCGGCCCGGGGCCGGGCCGACGAGGGGGGCGCCGTGCCGGGTCGTAGCATCGGCGCGGTGCAGGACGCCAGGCTCCAGATCCAGATGCTGCACGACCGCGTGATGGTCAGGGTGGCCGATGGCGGCGGGGAGCGACGGAGCACGGCGGGCATCGTCATCCCGGCAACCGCCGAGGTCGCCAGGCGTCTGGTATGGGCGGAGGTGTTGGGGGTGGGCCAGCACGTGCGGGCGGTTACGGTCGGCGACCACGTCCTGTTCCACCGCGACGACCAGTACGAGGTCGAGGTGCAGGGCGCGACCTATCTCGTGCTGCGGGAGCGCGAGCTGCATGCCGTGGCCACCGACCGTGCGGAGCACGGCACGGGCCTCTACCTGTGACGGCGGGGCCCGTGGCGGACCCGGCCGGCGAACGTGGTGAAGGGAAGACGGACCTCATGCCCGAGCGGCAGTCCTCGTCCGGCGAGGTGACCACCCGTCCGCGGACGGGCCCGGACGACCCGGCGAACGGCGCGCACCCGACGGAGGCGACCCCGGCCGCGCAGGTGGCCGACCAGGTCGCCGCCGGACCCGGCGCCGCCGAGCCGGCCCCGGCGGAGCCCGCCGACGTGCCGCCAGCCGGCGACCAGCCCGTGTTGAACGGGGACGCGGCGGCCGCCCTGGCCGATCCGGCGGGCCGGGCCGGGAGCGAGCGCTCCGGGCGGGGCTCGAACGGGGAGACGCACGCATCCGTCGACGGCGCGAACGCAGCCGCGGGTTCCGGAGACGCCGGGTCCCGCGGTGTTCGTCCCGGGGCCGACGGCGGGGCGAGCGCCCCGCCGCCCGGTGACGCCGCACCGTCCGAACCGGCTACCGCGGGGACGCAGGACCCGGCACCGGCCGGTGACGTCGCCGGATCCGCCGGTGCCGCCGCATCGGCCGCGCCGCACGGGACCGCCCACCCGGTGCCGGCCGCCGCGGTCGAGCAGGAGACGGCCGGCCGGCCGGCGCAGGGCGGCGAGCGCCCCCGACCCCGTCCGCGGCCGTCCGGTGGCGCAACGGCCGGTGCCGCGGCGGCCGGCGCTGCGGGCGCGGCCGCGGGTGGTCCGCGGACTCCCGCAACCGGTGCCGAACCGGACACGCCCGCCGACGGTGGTCCGGACGGTGCCGGGGGAGCGGTCGCATCCGGTGCCGGGGCCGCTGGTGCCGAGCCGGGCCAGGGCGCCGACGGTGGGCCGGACGGTGGTCCGGACGGTGCCGGGGGAGCGGTCGCGTCCGGTGCCGGGGCCGCTGGTGCCGAGCCGGGCCAGGGCGCTGCGGGTGGTCCGGGGAGTGCCGGTGCCGAGTCTGGTACGGACGCCGCCGTTGGTCCGGGTGCTGTCGCGGCGGGCGTCGGGGGCGCGGCCGGTGCCGAGTCTGGTACGGACGCCGCCGGTCGTCCGGGTGCCGCCGCGACCGGTGCCGATCCGGCTCCGGCGCAGGGTGAACAGCGGACCGCCGCGGGAACGGCGGCGTCGAGCGCCGCGGCCGGAGCCGCCGCTCCCGTCGGTGCCGCGGCCCCGACCGGTGCCGCGGACCGGGGTGGCAGGGACCCGGCCGGGTCGGCTCCGCCCGGTGCGCAGGCCGACGCCGGCGACGACGGGGACGTGCGCGCGGCCGGCGGCGCGCCGGCCGGTTCCGGTGCCGCGAGTTCCCCGGCCCCGGCCGGTGCGCCGGTCGCCGCGGGTGGCGGTGACCCCGGCCCGGCGCCCGCCGACGATCCGGTCGGCCCGGGCCCGGATAGCGGGCTCGCACCCGGCGACCCGAGGGGCGAGGGCGACGGGGCGGCATCCGCGGGAGGCACCGGTTCGCCGTCGGCTCCCGCG
>Ga0247713_1001800_pt1 | contig 10218 bp, 10 predicted proteins | sample 21E_NmetaG_FD_189936 | JGI IMG/M metagenome (GOLD analysis project Ga0247713, IMG submission 189936) | Soil microbial communities from hillslope of Landscape Evolution Observatory, University of Arizona, Oracle, AZ, United States - 2-1-E_N | ecosystem: Engineered > Artificial ecosystem >... | reverse complement strand
CCCCGGACGCGGCTGCCGCCGTCAGGGGGACGGCGGCAGCCGCGTCCGGGGCGCGGACCGGCCGCCGGCCCGTGCCCGCACGTCGCCGTCGGAGCAGCCGTGCCAGGACTCAGTTCGGCGGGCGGTCCTCGGAGCGCTTCTCGAAGTAGCGGGTGCGGTCGGGCTCGCCGGACTCGCCCGACGGCGCGGCCTCGGCGTCCGGCTGCTCCGGACCCGCCGGTCCGGAGCCGTAGGACCCGTAGGACGGCGGCGCGGCCTGCTGCTCACCCGGCGAGCCGGGCTGCCCCTCGCCCCGGCCTGCCTGGCCGGTGCCGATCACGGAAGTCGCACCGGAGTCGGCGGGGTGGCCGGACCCGTACCCGGAGCCTGCCTGCCCGCCGCCGTATCCGGGCTGCTGGCCGTAGCCCTGCTGGGGGTATCCCTGCTGCTGGGAGTACTGCTGCCCGTACCCCGCCTGCTGCCCGTAGCCGCCGTACCCGGCCTGCTGCTGGCCGTAGCCCTGCTGGCCGTAGCCGCCCTGCTCCGAGTACTGCTGCTGGCCGTAGCCCTGCTGCGGGTAGCCGCCGTAGCCCTGCTGGCCGTAGCCGCCGTACTGGCCCCCCGCGGCGTAGCCCCCCTGCGGGGAGGACGATCGCGGCGCCGGCGCCTTGAGCACCCCGGAGTCGAACAGCAGGGCGCCCACGACCGCGGCGACCTGCAGGATCGCCAGCACCAGCGCCGCGATGTACGGCGCCCCGCCCAGACCCAGGCCGAGTACGACCACCTGAAGCAGCAGCAGCATCCCCGTGACGACGACGACCGCCGCGGGCAGCAGCACGCGCCCGACGGACGGGAGCACCGCGGACCCGGCGAGCAGGCCGCCGCCGAGCAGCGCGAAGCCGATGATGCTGCCGGCCAGGAAGCCGTCCTCGGCGAAGAAGCCGCAGAGGTAGATCAGGACCCCGAGCCCGGCGGCCAGCAGGACAAGCAGCCGGGCGGGCCCCGGGGCGAGCCGGGACCGCGCGGCGGACGTGTCCGACGACGCGGCCGACCCCGAGGCGGGGGTGTCGGGTGACTGGGTCATCGCGCGGAACTCCCTCGGTTGCGGCCGCCGCCCTCCCGGCGTCCGGGCCCCGGCCACGCTAGCCCATCGTCGCGGGCCCGTGGCGATGGGCAGGGCGACCCGGGCTAGCGCCGGCCGATGATCTCCTTCATCAGCGCCGCGGTCTCGCTCGGCGTCTTGCCGACCCGCACCCCGGCCGCCTCCAGTGCCTCCTTCTTCGCCTGCGCGGTGCCCGCGGACCCGGACACGATCGCCCCGGCGTGTCCCATGGTCTTGCCCTCGGGTGCGGTGAACCCGGCGACGTAACCGACGACCGGCTTCGTCACGTGCGCCTCGACGAACTCGGCGGCCCGTTCCTCGGCGTCCCCGCCGATCTCGCCGATCATCACGATCGCCTCGGTCTCGGGGTCGGCCTCGAACGCCTCGAGCGCGTCGATGTGGGTGGTGCCGATCACGGGGTCGCCACCGATGCCGATGCCGGTGGAGAACCCGATCTCGCGCAGCTCGTACATCATCTGGTACGTCAGCGTGCCCGACTTGGACACCAGCCCGATCGGGCCGGCCCCGGTGATGTCGGCCGGGATGATCCCGGCGTTGGACCTCCCCGGGGAGATGATGCCGGGGCAGTTCGGCCCGATGATGCGCGTCCGGTTGCCCTTGGCGCAGGCGTGCGCCCAGACCGAGGCGGAGTCGTGCACCGGGATGCCCTCGGTGATGATCACCGCGAGCGGGATCTCGGCGTCGATCGCCTCGATCGCGGCGTCCTTGGCGAACCTCGGCGGGACGAACAGCACGCTGACGTCGGCGCCGGTCTCCTTCATCGCCTCCTCCACCGTGCCGAACACGGTGAGGTCCCGGCCGCCGATGGTCACGGAGGTCCCCGCCTTGCGGGCGTTCACGCCGCCGACGACGTTCGTCCCGGCCGCGAGCATCTTGGTGGTGTGCTTGGTGCCCTCACCACCCGTCATGCCCTGCACGACGACCTTGCTGTGCTCGTTCAGGAAGATCGACATCTCATGCCCCCGCAGCTGCGAGCTCGGCGGCCTTGTCGGCCGCATCGTCCATGGTCGCCACCTGCGTCACCAGCGGGTGGTCCGCCTCGTCCAGGATCCGCCGGCCCTCCTCGACGTTGTTGCCGTCGAGCCGGACGACCAGGGGCTTCGCCGCGCCGTCGCCGAGGATCCGCAACGCCTCGACGATGCCGGTCGCCACCGCGTCGCACGCGGTGATCCCGCCGAACACGTTCACGAACACCGACTTCACCCCGGGGTCGCCGAGCACGACGTCCAGGCCGGCCGCCATGACCTCCGCGGACGCGCCGCCGCCGATGTCGAGGAAGTTCGCGGGCTTCACGCCGCCGTGGCGCTCCCCCGCGTACGCGACGACGTCCAGGGTCGACATGACCAGGCCCGCCCCGTTGCCGATGATGCCGACCTCGCCGTCGAGCTTGACGTAGTTGAGGTCCTTCGCCTTGGCCTTGGCCTCCAGCGGGTCCTCGGTGCGCTCGTCCACCAGCTCGGCGTGGTGCGGCTGGCGGAAGTCCGCGTTCCCGTCCAGGGTGACCTTGCCGTCGAGGGCGATCACGCGGTCCTGCGGGTCGCGGACCAGGGGGTTCACCTCGACGAGCGTGGCGTCCTCGGCGACGAAGGTCTCCCACAGCCGCACGATCACCTCGGCCGCGGCTTCGGCCACCGCCGCGGGGATGCGGGCCTGGGCGACGATCTCGTCGGCCTTCGCCCGGTCGACGCCCGCGATCGGGTCCACCGGGACGCGCGCGAGCGCCTCGGGCCGCTCGACGGCGAGCTGCTCGATCTCGACGCCGCCCTCGGCCGAGCACATGGCGAGGAACCGGCGGTTGCCGCGGTCGAGCAGGAAGGAGAAGTAGTACTCCTCGGCGATGTCGCTCGCCTCGGCCACCAGCACCCGGTGCACGGTGTGGCCCTTGATGTCCATGCCGAGGATCGCCCCGGCCTTCTCGGCGGCCTCCTCCGGGGTCCGCGCCAGCTTGACGCCGCCGGCCTTGCCGCGCCCGCCCGTCTTGACCTGCGCCTTGACGACGACCGGGCCGCCGATCTCGCGCGCCACGGCGGCCGCGTCGTCGGCCGTCTCCGCGACGCGACCCGGCAGCACGGGGACTCCGTGCGCGGCGAAAAGGTCCTTCGCCTGGTACTCGTACAGGTCCACTCGGTTCTCCCTGCCCGCTCCGCTGTGCCGGCCGGCCGCGCCCGCCGACCCCCTGGCCACGGACCCTAGCGACGGCGCCGGCACCCCTCCTGACCTGCCCCGGTGACCGTGCTCACGCCCGCTCCCCACCTGACGACTTCGTGACGAATCGGTCCGCGGATCCGGCGGAACGGGCGGGGATGCCCTACCTTCCGGCCATGGAGCTGGTCCGCGGTGGGCTCGACCGGCTGGCCGCCGCGGCCGGGTCGGCGCGCGAGGCCGCGGCCGGCACCGCCCGCGAGCTCGCCGGCGCCGGCCGGTACGCGCTGCGGACCTTCGGCACCCCCGCCGGGGCCCGCGCGGCGCTGATCGAGGGCGTCTGGCTCGCCGCGCGCGTCACCCTCTACCCGGTGGGGCTGGTGCGTGAGCAGGTGCGCCACACCCCCGGCTACCGCACCGACGTGCTCAGCCCGGCGCAGCGCGGCCTAGTCGTCACCGACGTGGCCGCCGCGGGCACGCCGATCCTGCTCGTGCACGGGATCCTCGACAACCGATCGGTGTTCACGGTGTTCCGCCGGGCCCTGCGCCGGCGCGGCTTCGGCGTCGTCCACGCCGTCAACTACGGCCTGTTCACCGACGACGTGCGTACCGCCGCCCACGAGCTGCGCGGGCACGTCGAGCGGCTGCGCGAGCTCACCGGCGCCGACCGTGTGCACATCGTCGGGCACTCGCTGGGCGGGGTGATCGCCCGGTACTACGTGCAGCGGCTCGGCGGGCACCGCACCGTCGACACGCTCGTGACGCTGGGCAGCCCGCACCGCGGGACCTCCACCGCGTACCTGCTGCCGACCCGGCTGGCCCGCCAGCTGCGTCCCGGCTCGGACGTCGTCGCGGAGCTGGCCGAGCCCGCCCGCGGCTGCACCACCCGGTTCCTGGCCGTGTGGAGCCGCATGGACCAGCTCGTGGTGCCCCAGCGCAACGCCCGCCTGACCCATCCCGACCTGCACGTCGAGCAACTGGAGCTGCACGACGTCGGGCACCTGTCGCTCCCGATCGACCCGCGCACCGTGCACTGGGTCGCCACGGCGCTGGCCCGGCCGCACGCGGTCGCCGGCACGCGGCGGGCTCGTCCGGCCGGTCCCGCTGCGTTCCACGAGGAATCCTCCCCCGCCTGAGCACCGGCCCGGCGACACGCCGACCCCCGCCGTTGCCCCGCGACCACCCGTCCGCTACCTTCCAGCGGTCCGTGTCACGAACCGATCACAGCGGGAGACGGGTGCCGGCCCCGACCGGTGGCCCTGCGGGATCCCCAGCCCGCCCGCCGAGGCCGGGGGAAACACTGTCGAGAAGGGCAGGTCTTGGCGCGCCACCGCTCCCCCAGCGGCGCGCAGCCGGCCCCGGAGCGCCGCGTGCCGCGAGGCACGTCCGCCGTTCCGGGAACCCGCCGGCTCCCGCCGCCGCACCACCCGGGCCCGAACGCGGGCCGCGGGCTCCCCACCGCGACCCTGCGGGGCCGCGCGACGGTCGCCGCGCTCGCGGCCGGAGCCGTCGTCGCGGCGGCGCAGTCGGCCGTCTCGCAGGCCGCGGTCACCGCCGAGGAGCCCGTACTCGCCAGCGCCCTGCTGCCCGTCACCGAGAGCGCGGACCCCTCGCCGACGCCGACCGCGGCGAGTGCGATCGGCGGCGACCAGCTCCCCGTCGAGACCTTCACCCTGCTCGACGCGGACTCGCATGTCGACGTGCAGAGCCTCACCAAGGCCGTCGACATCGGCCGGCAGATCGCCGAGCGCACCGCGGTCATCGACGCCGCCCTCGCGCAGGGCGCACCGGCGGCGACCCTGGTCGGCGACATCGCGTTCGTGATGCCGGTGGCCGGGCGCCTGACCTCCGGCTTCGGGGCCCGCTGGGGCACCACGCACTTCGGTGTCGACATCGCCAACTCCATCGGCACGCCGATCTACGCGGTCACCGACGGCGTGGTGGAGGAGTCCGGGCCGGCGTCCGGGTTCGGTCTGTGGGTCGTGCTCCGCCACGACGACGGCACGCAGAGCGTGTACGGCCACATCAACCGCTCCCTCGTGCGGGAGGGCCAGCGGGTGGCCGCCGGCGAGCAGATCGCCGAGCTCGGCAACCGCGGCTTCTCCACCGGCCCGCACCTGCACTTCGAGATCTGGGACGCCGACGGCACCAAGCTCAACCCCATGCGCTGGCTGCAGGAGCGCGGCATCCGCTTCTGAGCCCTCACCGCTGCGGACGAGCCGCGAGGGCTGACCGGGTACGGCTCACACCAGGAGCCGAGCCGGCACCTCGCAGCGCGTGTAGGTGGCCAGCGCGCGCTGGTCGAGGGTCAGCAGCTGTGCCGCGGCCGCCGCCGCCGTGACCGCGACGAGGGCGTCGTACACGGCTCCCCCCGCGATCCCCAGGCCCGCGAGGCGGGCTGGTAGTCGCGCCTGCTCGTCGGCACCGAGGACGAGCCGCTCCCCGGCGAAGGTCCGGGCCAGGAACTCGGCCACCGTCCGCGGATCCGCCCGGAACGGTTCCGGCAGCCGGGTGAGTACCGAGTAGGCCTCCAGGCCCACGTGCGCGGGAAGCCGGGGCCGGCGAGCGAGCACTCGGCGCGCCGCGGCGTGATGCTCGTGCCACGCGCCGAAGCTCGCGACCACGACCGAGCTGTCCAGCGCGATCAACGGCGGATGCGGTCGAGCGTGTCGCGGACCATCTCGGCCGTGAGCACCGGCATCTCCCGGTCCGACACGGCGACCGGACCGTACTCGTCCTCCACCAGGCGCATCGCCGTCGCCGGAACCTCGATCTCGATCCGCCGATCCACGACGCGGAGCTCGAGCTCGGTCCCGGCGGTCAGACCAAGCTCGTCCCTGGCCGCCTTGGGAACCACCACCCGACCGGCCGCGTCGATGACAGTGCGCATGGCAAAAATCTACCATCGCTCCTGGCGCAGCAAAGCCACTAGAGCTTCTGCAACGGCACCCCACCGATGAGCATGAGCCGCACCGTGCCCGCGCTGCCGAAGTCGATCGTCACCGTGGCCCGCGGCCCGATCCCGTCGGCCGCGACCACCGTGCCCAGGCCGTACTTGTCGTGGTTCACCCGATCGCCCACATCGAGGCTGATCGACGGGGTGAGCGAGCGCTCGGGCACCCGCCAGTCCCCCCGGTCGCGGGGCTCGGGGCGGCGCCCGAAGCCGAACCGGCCGATCGGTGCCGAGAAGTCCGGCTCCGAGCGGCGCCAGTCCACCAGCTCGTCCGGGATCTCGTCGAGGAACCGCGACGCCGGGTTCGACCCGGGCTGGCCGAACGCCGAGCGCACCACCGCCCGCGAGACGTAGAGCCGCTCGCGGGCGCGGGTGATGCCGACGTAGGCGAGCCGGCGCTCCTCGGCCAGCTCGGCCGGGTCGGCCAGCGCCCGCAGATGCGGGAACACGCCGTCCTCCCAGCCGGTGAGGAACACGACCGGGAACTCCAGGCCCTTCGCCGTGTGCAGGGTCATCAGGGTGACCAGGCCGGAGTCGTCGTCGGGGATCGAGTCCGCGTCGGCGACCAGCGCCACCCGCTCCAGGAAGGCGGCGAGCGAGCCGGGCGCCGGGGCCCCCACGGCGACGTCGGAGTCGTCCAGGTCGGCGACGGCGGCGTCCCCGGTACCGATGCTCGACGCTGCGAGCACGTCTTCGGTATCGATGCTCGACGCTGCAAGCACGTCTCCGGCGAACTCCCGCGCCACCGTGACCAGCTCGGCGAGGTTCTCCAGGCGCGAGCCGTCCTGCGGGTCGTCGCTGGCCTCCAGCTCGGCGCGGTAGCCGGTGCGGGCGTACACCGCCTCCAGGATCTCGGCGGTGCCCTCCCCGCGGTCGACGAGCTCGCGCAGCTCGTCGACGAGCCGGACGAACGACGCGATGCAGCGCCGCGACCGGGTGGCCAGGTCGGGCATCCGCTCGGGCCGCTCCGCGGCGACGCGCAGCGCCGCGGTGAAGGAGATCCGCTCGCGGTCCGCGTACCCGGCGACGAGGCCCTCCGCGCGCTCGCCGATGCCGCGCCTGGGTACGTTGAGGATCCGCCGCAGGCTGACGGTGTCCTCCGGGTTGGACAGCACCCGCAGGTAGGCCAACGCGTCGCGGATCTCGCGGCGCTCGTAGAAGCGCACCCCGCCGACGACCTTGTACGGCAGCCCGACGCGCAGGAACACCTCCTCGAACACCCGCGACTGCGCGTTGGTGCGGTAGAACACCGCCACGTCGCAGTTGCGCACCCCACCGGTGTCGACCAGCCGGTCGATCTCCCCGGCGACGAACGCGGCCTCGTCGTGCTCGTTGTCGGCGACGTAGCCGACCACGCGCTCGCCGTCGCCCGCATCGGTCCACAGCCGCTTGTCGCGCCGGGCCGGGTTGCGGGCGATCACGGCGTTGGCCGCGGAGAGGATCGTCTGGGTGGAGCGGTAGTTCTGCTCCAGCAGGATCGTGCGCGCCTGCGGGTAGTCCTGCTCGAACTCGACGATGTTGCGGATGTCGGCCCCGCGGAACGCGTAGATCGACTGGTCGGAGTCGCCGACGACGCACAGCTCCGCGCCGTCCGCGCCCGGCACCGCCGGCGCCACCAGCGCCCGCACCAGCGCGTACTGCGCCTTGTTGGTGTCCTGGTACTCGTCGACGAGCACGTGGCGGAACCGCCGCCGGTAGTACTCGGCGACGTCGGGCAGCCGCTCCAGCAGGGCGACCGTCTCGCCGATGAGGTCGTCGAAGTCGAACGCGTTGGCCTGCCGCAGCCGCGCCTGGTAGGCGGCGAAGACCTCGGCGACCCGGCGCTCGAAGTCGTTCGCCGCGGCCGCCGCGGCGTCCTCGGCGGTGCGCAACTCGTTCTTGTGCGTCGAGATCTGCGCGGCCAGCCCGCGCGCGGGGTAACGCTTGGGGTCGAGCTCCAGGTCGCGGGCGACGATGCCGACGAGGCGGCGGGTGTCGTCGGCGTCGTAGACGGAGAACGCCGAGCGCACCCCCAGGTGCCTGGCCTCGCGGCGCAGGACCCGCACGCACATCGCGTGGAACGTCGAGACCCACATGGCGCTCGCCCGGCGGCCGACCAGCGCGTCGACCCGCTCCTTCATCTCCGCCGCGGCCTTGTTCGTGAACGTGATCGCCATGATCTCGCCGGGGTGCACGTTCCGTTCGGCGAGCAGCCAGGCGATGCGGTGGGTGAGCACCCGCGTCTTGCCCGACCCGGCTCCCGCGACGATCAGCAGCGGCGACCCGGCGTGCAGCACGGCGTCGCGCTGGCGGGGGTTGAGCCCCTCCAGCAACGCGGCGCCGCGCTTCGTGCGCGGCTCGACGGGAGCGGGCAGTTCGAACAGGGCACTCATCGCGTCCCGAACACTACCGGCGCTCCCCGACGGTCAATGCGTGTGGCAGACTTCCCCCGTGCCACGACGGCGATTTCCCTACGGGGACCGGATCCCGGTGCCCGTGGCCGCCTGAGCACCCGGCAGTCAGCCGCCCCGGAGTCCGACGGACCCGGGGCGTCGTCGTGTCGCGGGCCGGATGGACGCCGCAGCCGCACCAGGAGGAGACCGTGTCCGTGACCACCGACCCGACGCCCCAGGCGGCCGTTCCCAGCACGGAGGAGATCGCCGAGCTGCGGCAGGAGATCGACCGCCTCGACGCGGAGATCCTGCGGCTCGTGCTGCGCCGCAGCGAGGTCTCCCGCCGCATCGGCGCCGCCCGGATGGCCGCCGGCGGCCCGCGCTTCGTGCACAACCGCGAGATGGCCGTGCTCGCCCGCTTCCGCGAGCTGGGCGCGGAGGGCCGCGAGCTGGGGATGTTGCTGCTGCGGCTGGGCCGCGGCCGGCTCGGCGGCCACTGACCGGCGCCGCTGCGGGGAACCGGGCGCCGCCGCCGATGCCTGCTGGGTCGCCCCGCTCACGCGCGAGGCCGGCGATGCCGCCCCGCACGCGTCCGGGCGGCCGGCCCGCCGGGATGCTTCCGGGCGACGGCCGGTGATCGGGCGCGGCATAGGGTTCGGCCGTGAGCACTCCCGCGACCCGGCCACGTCCCGCCACCGTCCGCGACGACGTGCGGCGCGCCCTCGTCGTCGTCGCCCACCCGGACGACGTCGACTTCGGCGCCGCGGGCACCATCGCGACCTGGACGGCCACCGGGATCGAGGTCGGCTACTGCATCTGCACCTCCGGTGACGCCGGCGGCTACGACGACACCCCGCGGGCCGAGATGGGCCCGCTACGCGAGCGGGAGCAGCGCGCGGCCGCGGCCGAGCTCGGGGTCACCGACGTGCGGTTCCTCGGCTACCCGGACGGCCGGCTGACCGCCGGCATCGAGCTGCGCCGCGACATCAGCCGGGAGATCCGGCGGTTCCGCCCGGACCGGGTGCTCACACAGTCGCCCGAGATCTGGTGGCGCCGGGTCGGCGCCTCACACCCGGACCACCGGGCCACCGGGGAGGCCACCCTCGCCGCCGTCTACCCGGACGCGCGCAACCCCTTCGCCCATCCCGAGCTGCTCGCCGAGGAGGGCCTCGAGGCCTGGACGGTGCCCGAGCTGTGGCTGATGGCCGCGCCGGAGGAGCGGGTGGACCACGTCGTCGACATCACCGACGTGATCGACCGCAAGCTCGCCGCGTTGCGCCGGCACGCCTCGCAGACGGCACACATGACCGACCTCGAGCAGCGGATCCGCGAGTGGCACAGCCGCTGGGCCGGCCGCTGGGACCTGCCCGAGGGGCGCCTGGTCGAGGCGTTCCAGGTGGTGGCGATCGGCTAGCGGTCGAGCGGGGACGACGAGCGGCGTTACGCCGCGCGGGTGAAGGCCGATGAGCGGGTGAACAGCACTTGGCCGGGCCGATGACGGTCCGGTAGACAGCAGAAGTCGCATCACCCGAAGGAGGGCACCGCCCCGTGGCCCCCACAGCTTCCGGTAGCGGTTCGGTGATCGACGGCACCGGCACGTCCGACGCGCCGCCCGCCGTCGTCACCGTCGCCGAGCTGCTGCGCCGCCA
>Ga0247713_1001799_pt1 | contig 10221 bp, 7 predicted proteins | sample 21E_NmetaG_FD_189936 | JGI IMG/M metagenome (GOLD analysis project Ga0247713, IMG submission 189936) | Soil microbial communities from hillslope of Landscape Evolution Observatory, University of Arizona, Oracle, AZ, United States - 2-1-E_N | ecosystem: Engineered > Artificial ecosystem > Mesocosm... | reverse complement strand
CCGGGCGTCGAGCCCCGCCGCGCGTACGACGCCGAGGGCGGCACGTTCGACGCCGACCGGCTCGCGGACGAGGCCCTCGCGGTGCTGGAGGAGGCGCGGGCGGGGTCGCCGGAGCCGCCGGCCGCGGTCGGCGTCTCGTGCTTCTGGCACTCGCTGCTCGCGCTCGACGAGCGCGACAGGCCGCTGACGCCCGTCCTCGGCTGGAGCGACGTCCGCTCGGCGCCGCAGGCGCGCGAGCTGCGGCTCCGCGTCGACCCGGCGGCCGCGCACGCCCGCACCGGCTGCATGCTCCACCCGAGCTACTGGCCGGCGAAGCTCGCGTGGCTCCGGGCCGAGCAGCCGGACGTCTTCGCCCGGGCCCGCCGCTTCGTCGGCTTCCCTGCCTACCTCCTGCTGCGCGCGACGGGCGAGCTGCGCACGAGCGTCTCGCAGGCCTCCGCGACGGGCCTGCGGACGCGCGACGGCTGGGACGAGGAGCTGCTCGACGAGCTCGGCGTGCGCGCGGACCAGCTGCCGGAGATCGGCGACGAGCCCGTGGGCGAGTGGCTGCCCGCGATCGGCGACGGCGCGGCATCGAACCTCGGCACCGGCTGCGTCACGCCCGAGCGGGCCGCGCTGATGATCGGGACCTCGGGCGCGCTGCGCGTGCTGCGGGAGGACGACGGGAGCGCACCGCGGCCCGGGCTCTTCCTCTACCGCCTCGACGAGTGCCGCCTCGTCGAGGGCGGCTCGCTCTCCGACGGCGGGAACCTCTATGCCTGGCTCGAGCGCACCCTGCGGCTGCCGGACGACGCGCGGCCGGCGGAGCGCGAGCCGGACGGCCACGGGCTCACGTTCCTACCACTCCTCGGCGGCGAGCGCAGCCCCGGCTGGAGCATCGGCTCCCGCGGAGCGATCGCGGGCCTCTCGTTCGCGACGACGCCCGCCGACCTCCTCCAGGCCGCGCTCGAGGGCGTCGCCTACCGCTTCGCGGAGGTCGCCGACCTGCTGCCCGAGGTGACCGAGGTCGTGGCGACGGGAGCGGCGCTCGCGCAGAACGAGGACTGGGCGCAGATCCTCGCGGACGTGCTCGGCCGCCCGGTGCTTCGCGGCGTGCGCGAGGGCTCCGCCCGCGGGGCCGCGGTGCTCGCGCTGGAGCGGCTCGGCGCGAGCCCGCCCGTCGCCGAGCCAGGCGACGGGTTCCACCCGCGTCCCGACAGGGCAGAGGCATATCGTTCGGCGAGAGAGAGGCACCGCGACCTGTACCGGGGAGTGACGTGAGCGACAACGACCTGCGCAAGAGCTCGATCGACACCATCAGGGCGCTGGCGATGGACGGCGTGCAGCAGGCGAACGCCGGCCATCCCGGCACTGCGATGTCGCTCGCGCCGCTCGCCTACCTGCTCTACCGCGACGTGATGCGGCACAACCCGGTGAACCCGGAGTGGCCGAACCGCGACCGCTTCATCCTCTCGGCGGGCCACGCCTGCATCCTCCAGTACGCGACGCTCCACCTCTGCGGCTACAACCTCTCGCTCGAGGAGTTGAAGCGGTTCCGCCAGTGGGGCTCGCGCACGCCCGGCCACCCCGAGCACTTCCTCACCGAGGGGATCGAGACGACGACGGGGCCGCTCGGCCAGGGGTTCGCGAACGGCGTCGGCTTCGCCATCGCGAAGCGCTTCCTCGCCGAGCGCTTCAACCGCCCGAAGCACGAGCTGCTCGACTGGCGCGTCTACGCGATCGCGTCGGACGGCGACATGATGGAGGGCGTCACGATGGAGGCCGCGTCGATCGCCGGCCACCTCCGCCTCGGCGAGCTCGTCTACTTCTACGACGACAACCACATCACGATCGACGGCACGACGTCGCTCACGTACACGACCGAGGACAAGGCGAAGCGCTTCGCGGCCCACGGCTGGCACGTGCAGTCGGTCGAGGACGCGGAGGACGTGGACGCGCTGCGCGCGGCCGTCGAGGAGGCGCACGCCGATCCGCGGCCGTCGCTCGTGATCGTGCGCAGCCACATCGCCTGGGGGGCGCCGACCGCGATGGACACCGCGAAGTCGCACGGCTCGCCGCTCGGGGCGGAGGAGGTCGCGGCCACGAAACGCGCCTACGGCCTCGATCCCGAGCTCCACTTCCATGTGCCGGACGAGGTCTACGAGCACATGAGCACGGCCGTGAAGGAGCGCGGGATCGAGCAGGAGCAGGCCTGGGAGGAACGGCTCGCGACCTGGTCGACGATGTTCCCGGGGCTGCGCGAGGAGTGGGACGCGGATCTGCGCGGCAAGCCGCGCCCGGGCTGGATCGAGGCGCTGCCGACGTTCGAGGCGGGCGACGACATGGCGACGCGCGACGCGGGCAAGAAGGTGATGCAGGCGTTCAAGCCCTACACGCCGACGATGGTGGGCGGCGCCGCCGATCTCGTCGAGTCGACGAAGACGGAGTTCGAGGGCGGCGGCGTCTTCGCCGGCACCCACGCCGGCCGCAACATCGCCTTCGGCATCCGCGAGCACGCGATGGGGTCGATCGTGAACGGCATCTCGCTCGTGCAGGGGATGCTGAAGCCCTACGGCTCGACCTTCCTCATCTTCTCGGACTACATGCGGCCCGCCGTGCGCCTCTCGGCGCTCGGGCACCTGCAGTCGGTGTGGGTCTGGACGCACGACTCCGTCGGCGTCGGCGAGGACGGACCGACGCACCAGCCGGTCGAGCACCACATGGCGCTCCGCGCGATCCCGAACCTCTGGTACGTCCGCCCGGCGGACGCGAACGAGACGGCGATGGCCTGGCGGATCGCGCTCGACCGCGAGGGAGGCCCGGTCGCGCTCGCGCTCTCGCGGCAGAAGGTGCCGACGCTCGACCGCACCGAGGTGGCGCCCGTCGAGGGGGCCCTCCGCGGGGCGTACACGCTCTGGCAGTCGGGCGAGGGGCTCCCGGACCTCCTCCTGCTCGCGACCGGCTCGGAGGTCTCGGTCGCGCTCGAGGCCGCGAAGTCGATGGACGCGAACGTGCGCGTCGTCTCGATGCCGTGCTGGGAGCTCTTCGCGGAGCAGCCGCGCGACTACCGCGAGGAGGTGCTGCCGCCGGACGTGCGGGCGCGCCTCTCGGTCGAGGCCGGGATCACGCTCGGCTGGGAGCGGTGGGTCGGCGACGCCGGCGACAGCGTCGGCATCGACCGCTTCGGCGCCTCCGCGCCCGGGGGCGAGGTGCTGCAGCGGCTCGGCTTCACCGCGGAGAACGTCGCGGCGCGCGCGACGGCGCTGCTCGAGCGGGTGTCGTGAGGGTCGCGGTCGCCTTCGATCACCGAGGCGTGAAGCTGCGCGAGCGCGTGCTCGAGGAGCTCGAGGCGCTCCACCACGAGATCGTCGACCTCGGCACCGACACCGGCGAGCAGCGGATCGACTACCCGGACAAGGCGCGCGAGCTCGGCGGCGCGCTGCAGCGCGGCGAGGCCGATCGCGGCATCCTCGTCTGCGGCTCGGGGGTCGGCGCCGCGATCGCGGCCTGCAAGATGACGGGCATCCGCGCGGCGATCGCGCACGACGTCTACTCCGCGCACCAGGGGGTGGAGCACGACGACATGAACGTCCTCTGCCTCGGCTCGGAGGTCGTGGGCGCGGAGCTCGCGGTGGACCTCGTGCGCGCCTTTCTCGCCGCGAGCTTCGACGGCGGCGAGCGCTACGCGGCGCGGTTGCGGAAGGTGGAAGCGATGGAGAAGGAGATGAAGAGTGGCGAAGTCACGACTGCATGAGCTCTCGGAGGCGGGCGTCAGCGTCTGGATCGACTCGCTCTCGCGCGAGATGCTCGAGACGGGCGAGCTCCAGCGGCTCGTGGACGAGGACGCCGTCGTCGGCGTCACGTCGAACCCGACGATCTTCCAGAAGGCGCTCGCGACGGGCGACCTCTACGACGAGCAGCTCCAGGAGGTGCTGCGCTCGGAGGACGACCCGACGGAGATCTTCCTCCAGCTCGCGGCCGAGGACATCCGGCGCGCGTGCGACCTGCTCCGTCCCGTCTGGGACGGCGGCGAGGCGCAGGACGGCTACGTCTCGCTGGAGGTCGATCCGACGCTCGCGTACGACCGCCTCGGCACGTACGAGCAGGCGCTCCGCCTGCACGCGGACGTCGACCGGCCGAACCTGCTCGTGAAGATCCCGGCGACGAAGCCCGGCCTCGGCGCGATCGAGGACTGCATCGCGAAGGGGAAGTCGATCAACGTCACGCTGATCTTCTCGCTGCAGCGCTACCGCGAGGTGGTCGAGTGCTACATCCGCGGGCTCGAGCGCCTGGTCGCCTCCGGCGGCGACCCGGCGGAGGTCGCCTCGGTCGCGAGCTTCTTCGTCTCGCGCGTCGATTCGGAGGCCGACAAGCGGCTCGAGGCGGCCGGCAGGAGCGAGCTGCAGGGCAAGCTCGCGATCGCGAACGCGAAGCTCGCCTACCAGCACTACCTCGAGGCGTTCTCCGGCCCGCGCTGGGAGTTCCTCGCGGGCAAGGGCGCGAAGCCGCAGCGCTGCCTCTGGGCGTCCACCTCCACGAAGAACCCGGAGTACCGCGACGTCCTCTACGTGGAGGAGCTGATCGGCCCGGACACCGTGAACACGATGCCCGCCGAGACGATCGCGGCGTTCCAGGACCACGGGGAGGTGAAGCGCGACAGCCTCACGAGCGGGATCGAGGAGGCGCGGCAGCTGCTCGCCGAGCTCGAGGCGGCGGGCGTGGACTACGACGGCGTCACGGACGTGCTCGAGGCCGACGGCGTGCAGAAGTTCGCAGACTCGTTCGAGGAGCTGCTCGAGGGCATCCGCGCGAAGCGCTCGGAGCTCGCCGCCGCGTGAGCCTCGTCGACCGGATCTGGGCGTACGACGCGTCCGTCTGGACCGGCGCCGACGAGGACAAGTGGCTCGGCTGGCTCGACGTCGTCGACCGGATGCGGCCGCACGTCGACGAGCTCAACCGGTTCGCGGAGTCTGCGGTCGACCAGTTCGACGACGCCGTCCTGCTCGGGATGGGCGGCTCCAGCCTCGCGCCCGAGGTGCTCCGGCGCGCGTTCCAGGTCGAGTCGTTCCACGTGCTCGACACGACGCACCCGGCGGCGGTGCGCGCGCTCGAGCAGCGGCTCGACCTCGAGCGGACGCTCTTCCTCGTCTCCTCGAAGTCCGGCTCGACGATCGAGACGCGGTCGCATCTCGACTTCTTCTGGGAGCGGACGGGCGGCCACAGCCCCCAGTTCGCGGCGATCACCGACCCGGGCTCGGAGCTCGAGCGGCTCGCGACGGAGCGCGGCTTCCGCGCCGTCTTCGCGGGGGAGGCGGCGATCGGCGGCCGCTACTCGGCGCTCTCGATGTTCGGCCTCGTGCCGGCGGCCCTGATGGGCGTCGACATCGGCCGCCTGCTCGATCGCGCCGCCGAGATGATGGAGGCCTGCCGCGGCGCGGAGGGGAACCCGGGTCTCGAGCTCGGGCTCGCGCTCGGGGAGCGCGCCCGCGAGGGCCGCGACAAGGTCTGCCTCGACGCGAGCCCCACCGGCTTCGGGCTCTGGGCCGAGCAGCTGCTCGCGGAGTCGACGGGGAAGCGGGGCACGGGGCTCGTCCCTGCGCCGGGCGAGGATCCCGCCGGCGGGCCCGACCGGCAGCCCGGCGAGCTGCGCCTCGGAGACCCGTACGAGCTCGGGCAGGAGTTCTACCGCTGGGAGTTCGCGACGGCGGTGGCCGGGCACGTCCTCGGCATCCACCCGTTCGACCAGCCGGACGTGCAGGCGGCCAAGGACCGGACGAGCGAGGTGCTCGCGGGCGGCGAGCCCGACGCGCAGCCGCGGGGGTCGCTCGACGAGCTGCTCGCGGGCGCCGAGCCGCCCTCCTACGTCGCGATCCAGGCGTTCGTCGACCCGGCGCGGGAGGCGGAGCTCGTGCCGCTCGTCGAGCGGGCACGCGCGACGGGCTGCGTCGTCACGTGCGGGCTCGGGCCGCGCTACCTGCACTCGACCGGCCAGCTGCACAAGGGCGGCCCCGACACCGGCCTCTTCGTGCAGGTCGTCGACGACACCGGCCCCGAGCTGCCGGTCCCCGGCCGCGACTTCGGCTTCGCGCGCCTGATCCGGGCGCAGGCGGCCGGCGACTTCGCGGCGCTCGACGAGCGCGGCCGCCGCGTCGTCCGCATCCGACTCGAGGAGGTCACCGCATGAAGATCGGCATGGTCGGCCTGGGCCGCATGGGCTCCGGGATGACGCGGCGCCTGGAGGCGCACGGGCACGAGGTGGCGACATTCGACCCGAACGTCGAGTCGACCGCGAAGACGCTGCGGGCGCTCGCGAAGCAGCTCGAGCCGCCGCGCCATGTCTGGATGATGGTGCCCGCCGGGGACGTCACCGAGGACACCTTCCGCAAGCTGCTCGACGTGCTCGAGCCGGGCGACACGATCATCGACGGCGGCAACTCGTTCTTCCGCGACTCGCAGCGGCGGCACCGGGAGGCGAAGCGGCGGAAGATGCACTTCGTCGACGTCGGCGTCTCCGGAGGCGTCTGGGGGTTCGACGTCGGCTTCTGCATCATGGCCGGCGGCGACAAGGCCCCCGTGAAGCGGCTCGCTCCCGTCTTCGAGGCGCTCGCCCCGGAGGACGGCTGGGCCCACGTCGGCGCCTCCGGCGCGGGCCACTTCGTGAAGATGGTCCACAACGGGATCGAGTACGGGATGATGCAGGCGTACGCCGAGGGCTTCGAGCTGATGTACCACTCGGAGTTCGATCTCGACCTGAGCGAGATCGCGGGCATCTGGCGCTACGGCTCCGTCGTCCGCTCGTGGCTGCTCGAGCTGCTGCACGCCGCGATGGAGCAGCACGGCGACCACCTCGACGACATCGCCGGCTACGTGGACGACTCCGGCGAGGGCCGCTGGACGATCAACGAGGCGATCAACGAGAGCGTCCCCGTCCCCGTGATCAGCGCGGCGTTGTACGCGCGCTTCGCCTCCCGCCAGGACATCAACTTCGCGGCGAAGGTCGCGGCCGCGCTCCGCAACCAGTTCGGCGGCCACGCCGTCAAGGCGGTGGAGGACGCGAAGGCCGGCGACGACCCGCGGTGAGCAGCGCCGAGAACCCCCTCGCCGAGGGCCTGCGCCTGCGCCGCACGCCGGACGCCTGCGCGTTCGTCGTCTTCGGTGCCTCCGGCGACCTCACGCAGCGGAAGCTCTTCCCCGCGCTCTACGCGCTCGCGCTGCGCCGCCTGCTCCCGGAGCGGTTCGGCGTCGTCGGCGTCGCGCGCACCGAGCAGACGACGAAGCAGTGGATCGCGGCGATGGAGAAGGCGGTGAAGCAGCACGCGCGGGACGACTTCGATCGCGAGGTCTGGGGCCGGATCGCGGAGGGGATGCACTACGTCGCCACCGACTTCGCCGACGACGAGGGGCAGGACGCCGTCGTCGCCTGCCTCAACCGGCTCGACGAGGAGCGCGGCACGAGCGGGAACCGCCTCTACTACCTCGCCGTCCCTCCGGCGGCCTTCGAGACGATCGTGAACGAGCTCGGCGAGCGCCGCGCGCGCGAGGGCTGGACGCGCCTGATCGTCGAGAAGCCGTTCGGGCACGACCGCGACTCGGCGCACGCGCTCAACGAGACGCTGCGCCGGCACTTCGCCGAGGAGGAGGTCTTCCGCATCGACCACTACCTGGGCAAGGAGACGGTGCAGAACATGCTCGCGCTCCGCTTCGCGAACGGCATCTTCGAGCCGATCTGGAACCGGCAGTTCATCGACCACGTCCAGATCACCGTGGCGGAGTCGCTCGGGATCGAGGGGCGGGCCGGGTTCTACGAGAAGGCTGGCGCGGTCCGCGACATCTTCCAGAACCACCTGCTCCAGCTCGTCGCGCTGACGGCGATGGAGCCGCCGATCGACTTCACCGCCGACTCCGTGCGGAACGAGAAGGTGAAGGTGCTGCGCTCGATCCACACACCGAGCCCGAAGTCGATCGTGCGCGGGCAGTACGGGCGCGGCTACGTGGAGGCCGAGGAGGTGCCGGGGTACCGCGAGGAGGAGGGCGTGGCCCCCGACTCGCAGACGGAGACGTTCGTCGCGGCGAAGCTCTTCGTCGACAACTGGCGCTGGGCCGACACGCCGTTCTACGTGCGCGCGGGCAAGCGGATGCCGAAGCGCGAGACGACGATCGCGATCCAGTTCCAGCGCGCGCCGCACCCGCCGTTCGCAGAGATCGCGGGCGACGGGCTGCGCCCGAACGTGCTCCTCATCCACGTGCAGCCCGACGAGGGCGTGGCGCTCGCGATCGGCGCGAAGGTGCCCGGGCAGGGGATGTCGATCCGCACCGTGCACATGGACTTCCTCTACGGCGGCGCGTTCCGCACCGGCCTGCCGGAGGCGTACGAGCGGCTGATCCTCGACGCGATGCTCGGCGACGCCACCCTCTTCACCCGCGCCGACGAGGTGGACGAGCAGTGGGCGCTCGTCGACTCGATCGTCGCCGCGTGGCGCCGCGACCGCCCGACGTTCCCGAACTACGAGGCCGGCAGCTGGGGCCCGCGCGCCGCCGACGACCTGATGCACCGCGACGGCCGCTCGTGGCGGCGGCACTGACGTGAGCGTCGTCGCCGAGGTGCGGGCGCAGCTGGAGGAGCTGCGCGAGCGGGAGGCCGCGGACGGGACGCCCGACCTGCGGACGAGCGTGATGACGCACGTCGTGTGGGCGCCGCCGAGGTGGGCCGACGCCGCTCGCCGGACGCTCGCCGGCCTCGAGGAGCGGCACCCGTCGCGGACGATCCTGCTGCTGCCCGAGCCGCGCCGGCGCGACTGCATCGAGACGACCGTGTCGATGAAGTGCTTCACGAAGCCGGGGCTCTCGCACGAGGTCTGCTCGGAGGTGATCGAGCTCCGCCTCTGCGGCAAGCGCGCGCACGCCCCGGCCTCGATCGTGCTGCCGCTCCTGATCTCGGACCTGCCGACGTTCTGCCGCTGGCGCGGGGAGCCGCCGTGGGGGGAGCCGGAGCTCGAGCAGCTCGTGGGCGTGTGCGACCGCCTCGTCGTCGACTCGTCGGAGTGGCGTGGGCTGCCGGCCGCGTACGCTGAGCTGGCGGAGCTCTTCGACCGCATCGCCGTCTCGGACGTGGCGTGGGGGCGAGGCCGCGAGTGGCGCGGCCGCCTCGCCGCGCTGTGGCCCGGGATCGCGACGATCGACGAGCTCGCGGTGACGGGGCCGCGCGCCGACGCGCTCCTGCTCGCCGGCTGGCTCCGCTCGCGCCTCCGCCGGCCGGTCGCGCTCGCGCATCGCTCGGCTCGGGAGCTCTCGCGGGTCGCCGTCGACGGCGAGGCGGTGGAGACGCCGCTCGGCTGGCCGCCGAGCCCCAGCGACCTGCTCTCGGACGAGCTCGACCTCTTCGCCCGAGACCCGATCTACGAGGCTGCCGTGCGCGCTGCGCACGAGGCGTAGATTGAATCTGCATCAAACGTAGAAAAAGACGCGGCGTACACTACGACGGCTGTGGCCAGGGTCGTCTCGACGGTGGTCGTGGTCGCGCTCCTCGCGGCCACCGCGACCGCGTTCGCGCTGACGGAGGGTCTCAAGCTCCAGCCCTCGCCGATCCGTGCCGTGCAGGTGCAGAAGGTGTTCTCCCCCGTCTGCGACTGCCCCACCGAGACGGCGTCGATCCGCATCCGGCTCCGCGAGGCCGACGTGCTCGACGTCACCGTGGTCGACGCGTCGCGGAACGTGGTCGCGACCGTCGAGAGGGGCGTGCGGCGGCCCGCCGGCTGGGCCGAGTTCGCCTGGGACGGGCGCGACGACGCGGGCGAGGTGCTCCCGGAGGGGACGTACCGCCCGCGTGTCCACCTGCGCGGGGAGCGCGAGACGATCGTGCTCCCGAACGACATGCGCATCGACGTCACGCCGCCCGTCGTGGAGGAGTGGGACGTGCGGCCGCGCGTCTTCTCGCCGGACGGCGACGGCCGCGCCGACCGGATCGTCGCCACCTACCGCACGAGCGAGAACGCCCGCGGGATGCTCTTCGTCGGCGGCGAGCGCCGCGCCTACGCGAAGTTCGCCCGTACCGAGGACCGGCTGCCGTGGTTCGGGATCGTCGACGGCGAGCCTCTCCCGGCGGGGCTCTACGACCTCCGGCTCGCCGTGCACGACCCCGCGGGCAACGTCTCCGTGCGCACCGAGCCGATCCCGATTCGCATCCGCTACGTCGCGCTCGGCCGCGACCGGGTCGAGGTTCGGGTGGGGGCGTCGCTCGAGACG
>Ga0247713_1001798_pt1 | contig 10221 bp, 11 predicted proteins | sample 21E_NmetaG_FD_189936 | JGI IMG/M metagenome (GOLD analysis project Ga0247713, IMG submission 189936) | Soil microbial communities from hillslope of Landscape Evolution Observatory, University of Arizona, Oracle, AZ, United States - 2-1-E_N | ecosystem: Engineered > Artificial ecosystem >... | reverse complement strand
GGGATTGGGACGCAGACCACGGCGGCCGCAAGTCCGGCGAACGGTTTCAGAAGGTCGGCCGGGGACTTGGTCGACAGGCAGCCGAACACCAGCGCAAGTGGCAGGTCGTCGGAAAAGGCGCGGCGGACATGATCGGCGACCTGGCGGGCCGCTGCGCCGTTATGGCCGCCGTCGACCCACAGTTCGCTCCCGGCTGGCAGGAGCCTGACGAGCGGCCCTTGCTCCAGCTTCTGCAGGCGCGCTGGCCAGCTCGCGGCGCGAACGCCTTGCGCCATCGCCCCAGGCGAAACCTCCAGCGCGTCCTGATGGCGCAGCAGCGCGACGGCCAGTGCCGCATTGTCGGACTGGTGCCGACCGGGCAGGCCGGGTAACGGCAGCCTCACCGCGCCCTTTCGGTCGCGATAGTGGATGTTGCCGCGGATTACCCGAGCATCCCAGGCGGCACCACGCGCCAGCCACTGCGCTCCCGCCGACTCCGCCGCGACTTGGACCCGCCTTGCGATCTGCGCCGGATAGCGCTGCGTGACCAGCGGCACGTCGGCCTTGGCGATCGCCGCTTTTTCGGAAGCGATGTCGCCGAGCGTTCGGCCGAGCCATTCCCGGTGGTCCAGGCCGATGCCCGCGATGCCGCAGATCAGCGGCCGATCGATGATGTTGGTCGCGTCGAGCCGTCCGCCGAGCCCTACCTCGACCACGCAGGCGTCCGCCGGAGTGCGGCCGAAGGCGAGGAAGGCGACGGCGGTCGTCACTTCGAAGAAGCTCGGCTCGATCCCGCTGCTTGCGTCGAGAACTTCCTCGAGTAGCGCTGCGAGCGGCCCGTCTTCGATCAGGCTCCCGGCGATTCGGATCCGCTCGTTGAACCGCACGAGGTGCGGGCTGGTGAACAGGTGCACCTTGTGCCCCCCGGCCTCGAGGGACGCCCGAAGGAACGCACAGGTCGAGCCTTTGCCGTTCGTGCCGGCGATGTGGAACACCGGCGGAAGCGCGTCCTGGGGCCGTCCAAGCCGATCGAGCAGCCGCCTGATCCGGTCGAGGCCGAGCCGGTCGCCGTGCGGCGACAGCATCGACAGGCGATCAAGTTGCGCCTGGACCTGAGGGTGGGTCGAGCGGGCGAAATCGGCCATCAGGCCGCCGCCTGCTCCTCCGGCATCAGATAGCCGATCAGTCGGCCGATCACGTCCTTCAGCTGATGGCGCGGAACGACCATGTCGATCATTCCATGCTCGAGCAGATATTCGGCGCGCTGGAAGCCTTCGGGAAGTTTCTCGCGGATCGTCTGTTCGATCACCCGCTGGCCGGCGAAGCCGATCAGTGCGCCGGGCTCGGCGATCTGAACGTCGCCCAGCATCGCGTAAGAAGCGGTCACCCCGCCAGTCGTCGGATCGGTGAGGATGACGATATAGGGCAGCCCGGCTTCTTTTAGCTCGGAAATTGCGACCGTCGTCCGCGGCAACTGCATAAGCGACAGGATCGCTTCCTGCATCCTCGCGCCACCCGACGCGGTGAAAATCAGGTAGGGAGCCCTGTCCTCGATCGCCGCGCGCGCTCCGTTGATGAATGCAGTTCCGACTGCGATTCCCATTGAGCCGCCCATGAATCTGAAATCCTGCACGCCGGCAATCACCCGGTGGCCGCCTACCCTTCCGCGGGCGTTGAGCAAGGCGTCTCGCTCGCCGGTCTTGGCGCGCGCTTCTTTGAGTTTCTCGGTGTAGCGTTCCTTCGCTCGAAACCTGAGCGGATCCTCTCTGACTTCAGGCGCGGGCAGAACGCCATAATCGCCATCGTCGAATAGATATTGGAAGCGATGCTTCGGCCCGATGCGATCGTGAAAATCGCAGCGCGGGCAGACGCGCAGATTATCCTCCCATTCCTGGAGAAAGACCATCGTTCCGCACTTCGCGCATTTGTGCCAGAGATTGTCCGTCGTCTGCCGCTTGGGCAGGAAGGGGATACCGTTTCGGACTCGGCTCAGCCAGCTCATGCTCTCACCTCAACGTTTCGCGGCGCGACTAGGCCCGGCCGAGCCTGCTTGTCCACTCTTCAGAGGGTTATTGCGATGTCACGGATGGCCGCCGCCGGGCTCGCAGCCTCGGTGATTGGGCGGCCGATCACCAGGATCGAGGCTCCTGCTTCAAGGGCTTGCCGAGGCGTAACGACGCGCTTCTGATCGCCCGCGCCGCCGCCTTGGGGCCGGACGCCCGGAACGACGAAAAATCCGTCGGGCCAGGCGGCTCGGATTGTTTTGACTTCCGCGCCCGAACAGACAATTCCATCAAGTCCCGCCTGACGCGCCAGTGCCGACAGTCGCTCGACTTGCTCGGAAGGCGATCCGCGGACTCCAGCCGCGTCGAGGTCGGCCTGATCGAGGCTGGTCAGAACCGTAACTCCAACGACCTTGGTATTGGGCGGCGCGGCGGCCTTGGCTTCTTCGAGCATCGCCCGCCCTCCGGCGGCGTGCACCGTGATCACGGCGGGTTCCAGAGCGCGAAGCGCCCCGATCGCTTTGGCGACTGTGTTCGGTATGTCGTGGAGCTTCAGGTCCAGGAACAGCGGAAGGCCAATCGCGGCGATCTCCCGAACCCCGGCCGGACCATTGGCGGAGAAGAATTCCAGGCCGAGCTTCAGCCCGCCAGCAATGCCTCGAACGGCGGTCGCAAGCGCTCTGGCGCGATTAAGCTCGGGCGTGTCGAGGGCGACGAAGATCGGGTTCATATCACCGGGTCATGCTCATTGCTGGCGCGCGGTGTCGGAGGCGGAGAGGCGGTCGCCCGCTGTCGTTCGAGCGGCTCAAGTCGCCGTTGCAGAGTCCACAAGCGAGCCCGAAGGATCAGCCAGGTGGGAAGAAAGCCGGCAAGAAAAAGAAAGGCCAGCAGGACCGGCAGCTTGACGTCGACCAGAATATCTCCCCACAGCTGGAGGGTTACGTCCGTCCAGTTGTGCGTGCCGAAGAACACCACCAGCGCGGCAATCACGACCCAGAACAAGGTCTTCAGAAACTGCATTCACTCAGCCTCCCCTCGGGCCTTTAGGGGACGGGGCTGAGGAAGGCCAGCAGGGGCGTTCGTCGCATCATTGACTCGGCTCGCCGCAGGGTCGCCCCCTCGGCGTTGAGCAAGAGTCCCGGAGCAGCCACACGGACCCTGGGGGTGAGCTAGCGTTGAAAAGTCGCATTTTGTTCGGTCTTAGTGGCCTCGGCCTGCTTGCGGCCGCGCTCGTCGCAGCCGCGAGCCGGCCTGCGTCCAATGCCGTACCAGAGTCCCCGAAGGCCCATGCGCGACTGGCAACTGTTTCGACCGCCGACCGAAGCGCCGTCGATTATGCGCGGCTCGATGCGCGGCTGAAAAAGCTCATGGAAAGCCCGGCAATGGTCGGGCTGGCCGTCGGCGTGGTCGAAAATGGCCGCATCACCTTCCTTTCGGGATACGGTGAAACCGAGGCAGGCTCGGGCGAGCAGGTTGGCCCCGACACGGTGTTCCGCTGGGCGTCAGTGTCAAAAGGCGTCGCGGCAACAATGGTCGCCAAGCTGGCCGAGAACGGCAAGCTCAACCTTCATGGTCCGGTCGGACAATATACGGCCAGTCTTCGGTTACCGGGCGGCGCCGAGGAGCGGGCGACGGTCGGCGATCTCCTCAGTCACCGGCTCGGCCTCTATCGAAACGCCTATGACAATAAGCTCGAGGAGGGACAGGCCACTCCCTTCCTTCGCCAGACTCTCGCCGAGCTGAACCTGATCTGCCCGCCGGGCACGTGCTGGAGCTATCAAAACGTCGCTTATGATGGAGCGTCCGAGATTGTCGAGCGGCTGACAGGGCTGCCGTTCGAGCAGGCGCTGAAAGAGGAATTGTTCATTCCCATCGGAATGACCAGCGCGAGCGCCAGTCGGGAAGCGCTGATGGCGGCAAGCAGCTGGGCCCGTCCGCACAGCGCGGGCCGCCGCCCGCTCGAAGTCAAGGATGCTTATTATAGGGTACCGGCCGCCGGCGGCGTTAACAGCAACATCAAGGACCTCGCATTGTGGCTGGTCGCCCAGCTCGGCGGGATGCCGGAAATCCTGTCGCCGCGCGTGCTGGAAACTGTTCACGCGCCCGTGGTGAAGACCCCAGGCGAGAATCGGCGGATGCGCAGGTTCCTCGAGCGAGTGAAAGATCCGCACTACGGCTATGGTTGGCGGAGCTACGATTATTCCGGCCATCGCGTTGTCGGCCATCACGGCGGGGTGTCCGGTTACCGGGCGCTGATCATGTTCGATCCGGTTCGCAAAAGCGGCGTCGTCGCGATGTGGAATAGCAACACCAGTCAGCCGACCGGGATCGAGTTCGAGGTCATGGACATGATCTATGGCTTGCCGTTTCGCGATTGGCTGGCGCTCGATAGCAAACCCGGATCGCCCATTGCGCCGGCTCCGGAATCCGAGCCAATGAGCGATCAGGGCTCGTCGAGGAACAACTAGAGAAGGACGGGCGGAACTCTCCTGTCGGCGGCGCATTGCGCCCGACGAAGGAGACACGGCATGGCCTCATCGGAAAAGCCCGACGCGATCACTCTGCTCCGGGAGGATCACCGGACGGTTGAGGATTTGTTCAAGCAGTTCGAGAAGGCGAGCGGAGATGGCCGCAAGCGCAAGCTTGCCGAGCAGATCTGTCTCGAGCTCAGCGTGCATTCGATGATCGAAGAGGAGATCTTCTATCCGGCATGCGCCGGAAAGGTGGACGAGGACCTGCTCAAGGAAAGCGTCGTCGAGCACGATTCGGCCAAGGTCCTGATCAGCGAAATCATGGCCGGCGGACCGGACGATGAATTTTACGATTCGAAGGTCAAGGTGCTGCAGGAGCAGATCGAGCACCATATCGAAGAGGAAGAACAGCCGAAAAAGGGAATGTTCGCCCAGGCCCGCGAGGCGGATATCGACATGAAAGCGCTTGGGGCGCAGGTGGCGGAGCGCAAGGAGCAATTGTTGGAGCAGTTCAAATTGGGCCTGCCGAAGCCCGAACTTTCGGCAATGACGGAGGCGTCGACCTAAGCAGACCCCGCCCTGGGACTGCGAACTTTCCCGCTCACCACGCCGAGGCCGATTCGGAACAGGGGTGAAATTATGTTATCCACATCCCGATGGCGCGACTTGCCTTACGAACGTCGCGTCATCGCAGGCTTGGTTGAGCCTGTCGGGAGCATTGGGTCATGGATCGGGGAAACGGGGACTATCATCGGTTGCGGGCGGACCAGTGCCGAAGGATGGCGCTAAAGGCATCCCTTCCAGAGACCAGGCGCCGGCACGAGCAGCTCGCCGAGCTCCACGCGAGGAAAGCCGATGAGGAAGCAGAGGCTCACGCCTGAGGGCTAACGCGCTGCCAGTCGTTGCTCGGCCTGCTGGTCAATTCGGTAAACGTCGTCGATCATCGCCAGCTCGCCGCCGCTTACCTGGGCGGTGAGATAGGTAACATAGACCGGCACCGGCCGCGGCAAAGGCACTTCCGCTTCCGGCCGAGCCGACGGCGCGGACGGTTCCCGGCCGAGTAGCCAGCGGGCGAGCCTGGGCGCATCCTCGAGCCGGATGCAGCCCGAGCTGAAGGTCCGACGGGCCTCCCGGAACAGTGCCTTGTCGGGCGTATCATGCAGGTAAATGCCTTCCCCGTTCGGAAAGGCGAATTTGTAATTTCCCATCATATTGCCTGAACCGGGCCGCTGGCGGACTCGCAGATCGACCCGACCGTCTACGACCGCGCTCCAGTTGACCTTGCCGGGATCGACAGCCGACGCATTCGCGCCCCAGCCGTCGAGTACTTCGTAACCCCGCTCCCTGAGATAGGACAGACCGTCCGCCAGAACCCGCGGGGCAATGTTTTTGCGGAGCAAATCCGGCGGCACGTTCCAATAGGGGTTGAACGTCGCATGGCGGATAGTGCTGGCGATCATTGGCGTGGGCTGATCGGGCTTTCCGACAATGACCCGCATGGAGTCGGTCGGCCGGCCGTTTTCTACCATGAACAGGCGCTGGGAAGCGATATCGACCAGCACGTAATTGCCGGTTGCGGGGAGCAATCTGGCTCGCTCAAGCGAGCCCCTGATGCGCTGGGTGACGGTGCCCTGGCGAAGCGCCGCAGCACGCAGCTCGGCGTAGAAGGGGTTCACTGAAGCGACGTTCCGCAGGTGCCTTGCCAGCGAGCTTGCTTTGGCGGCCGAGTCCAGCACTTCCGCCGATCGGGGCATATGCGGCACCAGCGCCGGGTCGCCGAAGATTACCCCCTGGGGCGGCAAGCTCAGCGCTTGGACGTAAAGCAGCCAAGCCGTCGACATGGTTCGTTCGGCGCTTCGGATCGCGTCTGGGTTGCCAGTCGCCGCCGAAGCTGCTGCCTGCTCGACCTGCGCAGCCAGCCGTTGCCCGTCGTGCAGGCCGTCCAGTTCCGCATTGCGAAGGATCGAGACAAGCTCTCTCACCGCTTCGTCTCCCCCGCCGGCGCGGAACCAAACCGGCTTCTCTCCTCGCGCCGCGTAAAAATTCGAGATCGTCGAGGCGAGCGGGGACTGGTGTGAAGCGACGGGCGAGGGGCCTGCCGGGCTGGTCGAAGCGGCAGATGTAACTGGCGAGAGCAAGGCGATGGCTATCGCCGTTGCGCCCGACAGCCCGGGCCGTCTGAAGGAAGGGCTGACCACTTCAGGCGCCGACCAGAACGGGCGTGCCGATCCGGGTCGCGCTGAACAATTTCGACGCGAACGAGTGCGGCAAGCGGACGCAGCCCCGGGATGCTGGATAGCCCGGCAGCGATCCACCGTGCAGGGCAATGCCCCAGCGGTCGAGCCGCTGCATGAACGGCATAGGCGCATTGTCATATTTGCGGGAGAAATAGGTGCGCTGCTTTTCGAGGATCGGGAAAATCCCCGTGGGAGTTTCCTTGCCCTTCTTGCCGCTCGATATCGTCGAGACGCCAATCAGCTCATCGCCGCGGTAAGCAAAGGCCAGTTGGTCCGACAGGCTGACGACCACCCGGGTAACGCTCGCGCGGTCAGAACCGGCCTTCCACAAATACTGGCCGGGGCGCAGCTTCTTGTTGCCGAATGTCGCCGACATGTCGGCCCTGGCAATCTGCGCCGCGGTCAGGGCCTCGGCTTTGGCTTCGGGCGTTTCGAGCGACGTCAGGGACGCATTTGCCGGCGCGCCGAGCGCGAACGCGCTCATCGCCGCCAGCGCAATCGCTAGCTTTTTCATCGTTCAGAACTTTTCTCTTGACTTTCTGCTTGCGCCTTCAATGCGCTGCGGCCGAGTCGAGTTCCCTAAATTTGCATTAACTAGGGAATGCAAAGCCCTTGAAAAACGGGTGCTTAGCCGGCAGCCACCTATCAGCCGTGGGCCGGGGCTGATTCGCCGGTCCTGGCCGGACGGCCCGCACGCTCGATCGACTCGCACACGGTGCGGCGCGCATCCTCGGCGTTGCCCCAATGGCCGACCCGAACCCATTTCTGCGGCTCGAGATCCTTGTAGTGGGTGAAGAAATGCTCGACCTGCTGCATGACGATCTCCGGCAGGTCGTCGCGCTCCCCGACGCGCGAATAATAGGGGATGGTCGAGTCGATCGGCACGGTCAGCAGCTTTTCATCGCCGCCACTCTCGTCCTCGAGATAGAGGACGGCGATAGGTCGCGCCCGGACGACGCTTCCTGGAATGAAGGGCGAGCGTGCGACCACCAGAGCATCGAGGGGATCGCCGTCCGGCGAGAGCGTGTGCGGGATAAAGCCGTAATTCGTGGGATAGCGCATCGGCGTGTGCAGGATCCGGTCGACGAACAGGGCTCCCGACTTCTTGTCGAACTCATATTTCACCGGTTCCCCGCCGACCGGCACCTCGATGATGACGTTGACCGTTTCGGGCGGATTGTCGCCGACGGGGATGAGATCGATATTCACAACTGGGCACGGCTCCGAAGCGGTTAGAGCGTCAATGCTGGTGGCGGCCAAGGGTTGCGTCGGGCACGACCTTGGGGCTGGCAGGCATGGAATGCGGCCCCAGGCACTGGCTCCGCCCTTACAATCGGGAGGAAGTGCGGCTATATGACCCTTGCTACTAGTCGCAATCGGACGGTCTACAGGCGCTTTGCGGCTCCTCAATCCTTCTCTTCGCTTCTCCTAGCACCGGAGGATCGACAGGCGGTCCCGCAGAGTAAGGAACAGAGTTATGCCGATTACTGGCACCGTTAAATTCTTCAACGAATCAAAGGGCTACGGCTTTATTGCACCCGAGGATGGCGGCCAGGACGCGTTTGTCCACATTTCCGCCGTCGAGCGTGCCGGAATGCGCACGCTGCAAAAGGATCAGAAGGTCAGCTACGAGCTCGAGCAAGACCAGCGTGGCAAGACCAGCGCGGTCAATCTCCAGTCCGTCGAAGGCTAACATGCGAAGGGGGCCGCCGTCAGGCGGCCCCCGATTGCCATCCGAAAAAGGGATGTCCAACCTGACCGACAAAGAGACTTATCTGGCCCGAGCTGCCGAGGCCAAGGAGGCGGCCGAGGCCGCAACGCTGGACAATGTTCGCGATCGGTGCCTGCGCTCCGAAGCGGCATGGTCGGCGATGGCGACGCGGGCGGCCCGGACAGAGCGGATGCGCGCGGACCAATTGGCGAAGAAAGCTGCCGAAGCAGATGCAGGCGCGCCGCTCGGTGGGGACAAAAGGGAAGTCTAAAAACGGGGTCGGTGCTGCGGGAATGAGGCCCTAGGTGGGTCGATCATCATCGCCGAAAAGCACGAGCCGAATTCCGGCAGATTTCCAGAACAGTGCCGCCGACAGCAGCCACAGGCCTGCGAAGAAAGCGTTCAAAACCAGAATTCCGATCGACCCCGGGGGCTCGTCGGCGCCGAGACCCATGGTCAGCGCGACCAGGCCGACCTGCGCCTGTGCGGTTCCAGTCGCGGCGAACCCCCGCGCCATTCCAGTCGGCCGGCCTCGCGCGGCGATGGCACTAGCGAGCGCAATCGCAATCACTGCGACATACATGAGGTTGGCGGGGTTATCCTCGGACCCGATGATTCCGACGGCCAGGTTGACCCAGATGAGAAGAAAGGTTGCGATCACCGCAATTCCAGTCGCGGCGCGATAGGCGATGCTGCCGCTTGCCCGCATGGCAAGCTCGAACGCGCCGCAAGAGGCAGCGAGCATCGCTCCCATCACGATGAAATCGCTCCCATCCCAGTCGACCTCGTTCGTGAACTGCATCGCGGCGAGCGGCACGAGCAGGAGCGCTGCCGCCCCGCCCCACATTGCCAGCCGCCAGCGGCTTCGCGGCCGTCCGGTTCGGCTTCCCAGAGAAATCGTCATGCCAGTGCCTCCCTCGCCTTATCGACGCTTTCCCGCTAGCCCATGCGATCGCCGAGCGGCATGAGCGGGAAGTGAGGTTTTGCTGAAAAGGATGGATATCGACCGCTTCCATTTCGGCCGTTTTTGCCTCGAGCCTGAAAATCGGCTGCTGAGCAGCGATGGCGAGCCGGTCGAGATCAACGCCCGCTATCTCGATGCCCTCGCACTAATGGTGCGCAATCAGGGCAGGCTCGTTTCCAAGGATCGATTTCTCGACGAGGTATGGAGCGGAGTGCCGGTTACCGACGAAGCCTTGACCCAGTGCATCCGGACGCTCCGCAGACTGCTCGGCGATGATGCCGCGCGGCCGAGCTTCATCGAAACGGTGCCCAAGCATGGCTATCGATTCATTGCGCCGGTCAGCGCCGAGCCGAGGGGTGAGGCAATCAGTGGCCGGTCACCTGCCCAAGGCACGTGGCGAAAGCTTTTGCTCCTCGGTGCGGCCGGAACAACCGGTGGCGCAGTCGCGGGAATCATCGGCGGCCTATGCTACGGCTTCGCCGGGGCATCGCAGGCAATGGGGACCGGCGTCGGGGCCACCTCGGTCCTGCTGGTCCTGCTGATCCTTACATTTGCCGCTGCGGTCATCGGTGCCGCCGGCGTGAGCTTCGGCATCGCAGCCGCGCAAGTTGCTGGTGACGGCCGTGCCCACTGGACGATGGTCGGTGGAGCAGCGGGGGGGCTGATGGTCGGCGCCGTGACCAAGCTACTTGGGATTGACGCGTTCAACCTGCTGGTTGGCACGTCGCCGGGAGACATTACGGGCGCGGCAGAGGGGGCGCTTATTGGCGGAGCGGTCGGCCTGGCCGTCTGGCACTCACGCCGCAGCGCCGTACGGTCAGTTGCGCGAACCATGAGCACGGCGGCGCTGGTGGGC
>Ga0247713_1001796_pt1 | contig 10228 bp, 12 predicted proteins | sample 21E_NmetaG_FD_189936 | JGI IMG/M metagenome (GOLD analysis project Ga0247713, IMG submission 189936) | Soil microbial communities from hillslope of Landscape Evolution Observatory, University of Arizona, Oracle, AZ, United States - 2-1-E_N | ecosystem: Engineered > Artificial ecosystem >... | reverse complement strand
GTGCTAGCCAGGCCCTGGACGGCGAGTGGCAGGTGATGGATCGTCGGTTGAAGATCGCGCTGCTTCCCGCCGCCTAAAAGGTCGGGAGCTGAAATCAACTCTGCCCTTCGAGCCGACCGTGCTGCCGACACCGACGTTGTGAGGCGATCGAGATATCGGCGGGGCCTTGAGGTCGAAGACCTGGCGGTTTAGGCCTCTAGACCGCGGGGCCCACCCGGACGACCAGAGCCGAACCGTGCCGCCATGCCAGCCTTCGTCAGGCAGCCACCACCACCTGTCGTAACTCTCTTCTCGTCTATAGTTGACTTTTTGTCAACCACGAGCCGAGAGGAAGCCTGCCTTGCGAAGCCACGAAACACCTCCCCGCGGCCTGATGAACACGCCGCAGAAGGTCTCTTACGACGGACGTTTCGGACGGCTGTTCCAGGGCCTTGCGGACCAGCCTGCACAGGACATCGAGGATCGCGATGACGTCAAGGCGTTGCGCGAGCTCGCTGACGCGATGCAGGAAACGACGGCGGATGCCTCCGGAGACAACGAGCGCATACCCGCGGGATACACCTATCTCGGCCAGTTCGTCGATCACGACATCACGTTTGACCCGACCTCGCTGCTCGATCGGCGCAACGACGAAGAAGGTCTGATCAACTTCCGGACACCGCGGTTCGATATGGACAGCGTCTATGGATCGGGACCGCAGGACGAACCGTTCCAATATGAGAAGGACAGCGTTCGCATGCTGCTTCGCCAGATGGGCGAAGGTTCCGACCTACCCCGCAACGAGCAAGGTGTCGCCCTTATCGGAGACCCTCGCAACGATGAGAACGGCATCGTCAGCCAGCTCCACGTCGCCTTCATCGCGTTCCAGAACGCGGTCTTGGACCAGGTTGCTTCCGGTTCGGGTAAAACCGATCGTGAAGCGTTCGAGGAAGCGCAACGGTTGGCGCAATGGCATTACCAGTGGGTCGTGGTTCATGATTTCCTGCGCCGCCTGATCGGCGACGAACTACACAACAAGCTCTTGACCGAGCAAGAAGACCCCGACGGAGTCCTGAGGGAGGCCGTACACCTGCGCTATTACAGACACAAGGTAAACCCCTACCTGCCTGTGGAGTTCTCTGTCGCGGCCTACCGTTTCGGGCATAGCCAGATACGCGACGAGTACAGCATCAATAACACGTTCCACCGGCGGCTGTTCGATCTCAGCGGAGACGACTTCCGTTCGCAACCGCTGCGGCCGGGCTGGCACGCCTCTTGGCCGTTCTTCTTCGAACTCGACGAACAAGGACCGCAGCTCAGTCGCAACATAGACACGAAGCTCGCACCGGCGCTCTTCTCGCTACAAGGCAGCACCAGTGAGGACGCGAACCTGGCGTTTAGGAACTTGAGACGCGGGGCAGCCCTCGGACTCCCGTCCGGCCAAGCTGTTGCAGTCCTCATGAAGGCCCCTGTCCTATCCGATGAGCAACTGGCGCCTGCACCACCAGGACGTGCTCCATTGTGGTTCTACGTTCTGAGGGAGGCGGAGGTCCTCCACGGCGGAGCACATCTGGGGCCGGTCGGAGGCCGCATCGTGGGCGAGACCCTTCTCGGCTTGCTACGCGCCGACCCCCGCTCCTATCTGCGACTGGAGCCCGAATGGCGACCCACGCTGCCGACGAGATCCGGAGATGCATCGTCGTTCGACATGCCCGATCTGCTCACAGTCGCCGTCGCCAGCCAATGCAGGCGCTTCTGATCACCGCTGAGGACCTCGCACCTCTTCCATGGCTAAGACACGCGAGCGCAGAACGAGAGGCATCCTGCTGTCGGCATCGTCTTAACATCCGTCCGTTCTCGGCTTAACGAAGAGGGCGTCGTCAAGCTATGAAAGTCGCGGACTCGTGGTTGCACCTACGCGCTAGCCTCGCCGATCCTCCTGGCAAGGCAAGAAATGGCAGAGGCTTCCGGAGCGACACGTACGTCGCCGCGATGCTCCAGTTCGAGCAGCTGACGATCGCTGCCGGCTCGGTTGCTCCATTCGCACGTCCCCTGTTGCTCTACTACGCAGCAGGTAACGCCGCTCGTGCCCTGATCGCGGCATTCTCGCCGCAGCCGCAGACAGGCCGGCATGGCTTAAAGCAGCCGAAGGCTCCCTTGCCTGAGGACGTGATGGCGTTCGAGGTGGAACCACATGGAACGCGGAACCTATTGGCAGACCTCTGCGCCTTGACCGGGTGTGAGGTCCCAGGTGAGCCGATCCTGCTCTCCGATCTATTCCTCTCGCTGCCAGACCTGAGCGACAAGCCGCAGTCGTTGGATGGGCACAAGGCGATATTCCTCGAGGAGGTTCCGGACCCCACCCAGTTCCAAGCCCTGCGCGACCCATTGATGCGCATACGCCTTGAGACGGAAGAGCTGCCGGCGCAAGATCAGCTCTACGAAGTCTTCCCCACCCTCCGAGGGTGGCACGAGGAGGACGAGAACCAGAATTCGATCACCTCCCGGCGCCAGCTGGCGCGCGTCTTTCGCAGTGAACAGCCCATCGAGTACCGCGATCGCAAAGCCGCTCTTGACGCGGTCGCGCAGACCTACAGGTACTCAGGAGATCGCTGGCTCATCCCGACGATTTCTGGGCTGTCAACACCGCTGTCCCCGCTGGCTACGTGGTACGTGCTCTTGTTCGGGTTCTCGATCCTTGCGCGTTACGAGCCTGCGGCCTGGATGAGGGCTCTCGGCGTGCGCGAAAGGCATGCCGTCGCCATCGAGTCGTCGCTAGAGGAGGCCATCAGCGCGCTTCCCGAGCTGGTGTGGAAGCAGGTGACGCTCGCGGAGGTGAGCGCTCGGAGTCGGGGCCAGTCCTAGGGCGACCCCCGCTAAGATCATGTGCTTAGGCGACATTAGTAGCTTAACTCTTTTCATTCTGTAGTAAAGGATCCGGGGGCTTGCCTTGTCGAAGAACTTCCAGAGGTGGACACGGTTGTTCACCATGAGGAGGCGAGAATGGCGAGACGGGTGGTTCGGCGGTGGCAAGCCGCGTTCGTAGCATGCGCGCTGGTGCTTGTCATAGGGAATGGCGAAAGCCGGCCAGTGCCAGGAAACATCGGCAACCTGGATGACCGGAGCAACGATCGACGTAGCGGACCTGCTTGGGATCACAGAGTTCGACCCGAGTTGGATCCCTGGGCCTTCTGAGCTCCTCGCGGTCGACTGCGCAGCTACAGCAGACCGGCTGGCCTTATCGAACGGAATGAGCTCGTGCTGATTCGAGGATGGGTCATTGGAGTTGCAACAGGGCGCTCCCGGCTAACTACCTTCAGGTTGCCTTGATTTGGTTTTCCCGTCGGTCAATTGCAAAGACAAATTCAAGTTGCGGCCTTCATCAGTCATCTCACTTCCGATGGACTTCATTCCGCGCCGGGCGCGCGGATCACCATGGCCCAAGGCAGTAACCCCTTTGACGCATGTGGCGGCAACGATGTAGCCCATTCGAATTACGTGCTACTCGTCTTGCCCCAGCACTGTGATTACTGACTCTAGGCAGAGAGGGTGGTCCTCAGTTGGTTCCGCTTGACGAGGTTCCTCCTGGCACTCCGCTTCGGGTGCTCAGCCAACAATGACAGGTCGGCTGGCGGCCGCCGCCTGGGTGATCTCGTTGCCGCCTTCCCTACCTTCGTAGTAGATCCCTTCCTCGTTCGCGTTGCCAGCCGCTTGCGTTCATCTGTGGTGAGGCCAGAACGCCGACCTGCAGCACGCTCCCGCTGGCGGACCACTGGCGCAACGTCTCGCGGTTGAGGTTCGATTTTTCGGCGATCGAGCAGATCGCTTTCCACTGCGATGGATATTCGTGCTAGTGGTCGAGTACGGGTCTCACGGCCCTCTCGCGGATCTCCGGGGCGTACTTGTTGTTCGGCATGACTCCATCCTCCGAACGTCAGGAGCCTCCACCGGGGTGGTTCCGAGACATGTACGGGGCGTACCTGGGGCGACCAGGTCCTCTGCGAGAGACCTTGGTCTTGCCGCAGCTTGCAGATTGTCTTGCCGACCTGGCGCAGTTTGATCCTTTTCAGGAGTTACAACTACTTTACCACAGTCGGTTTTCTGTTAAAAGGCATAAGGTGCATCGCCCCAATACCGGGGACCGTTCAAGAGGAGGTGGGGGGCATGTCACGTCGAGCGAAACCCAAGAATGGAAGGAAGATCCGGAAGTACGTTCGAGGTCGACTCGCCATCCTCACGGTGGGCGTGCTGTCCCTTACTGTGATCCCCTTGGGGGCGGTCCAAGCCACACCGGTTGAGGACATCATTGGAAACTTGGTGGGTTGTCGCCTGTTCGCCGACACCCCCACGATTACGCGAGGCAATGGACTATTCCGTTCTGACACGGTAAGTGGCTACGGAGGGATTACCCAAGGTTGCACGGTCATCTCTGATACCCCGACCGTTGAGGTATGCCTGGATTACAACGGGGTGACCATTCCGACAACCTGCCGCCGCTACATAACCAACGGGCCTACCGGGGCAGCTCCGTGCCTACCAGGCATTTGGCAAACGGTGGTCTTTCCTCTGTTTCCCGCATTGGGAGGCACGAAGCACAGCGATCCGCTGATCGTCACGACTCAATGCCCGAAGATAAACAACACGCAGCCATGAAGATTTATGGAGTGGAACCAACAAACGCGCGCGAATCCGGATCTAAAACGGCCACGACGTGACTTGTACCCTAGAAGCAACATGCGCATCTTCCAGCTAAGAAAAACGCGTCGGACTGCGCTCGGGTTGATCTTCGGAGCGGGGCTGGTGACGGGATCTCCCGCGATTCCCTCACCAGCCCTAGCTGAATCGCCTGCAATTGTAAAGCACACGCTTCGTCCTGACCGGTCACATCTCCAGCTCTTCGGTCAGCCGTCATCCAAGGCACAGAGAATCCCAGACAGTAAAGCGCCGGCGATCACGCTAAAGCGCATAAACATCATTTCAGGACGACGGTCTGGTGCGGTGCCCGTCCGCCTTCCGGTGGACGCCATGATCGATCTTCGCGTCGACTTCAGGCGTGGTGAAGGCCCGAATCCCAGTATCGGGATTTCAGGAAATGGTCGACTCGTTGGGATTGCACTGGTGCGGCGCCCCTATGGGGTCAATCCCGAACCAGGGCGTTTCCTATTTGCAGGACGTGCTGCTGATTGCACGAACCCTGGCTGTCGGCCTGATGACGTCTACAACTATGTGTACGACGGGTCGCACGAGGACAGGGAGCAGAGGACGCTTAAAGCTGGGAGCTACATGTTGTATCTCGTTGCCGACCACGCCCCAGCACGGGTAGTGCTTGAGCTCGGCGGAAGGCTTCGGGGTACCCTCCGGGCAACCCCTGCTTCAATCGATGCCATCGACTTGCACACCCCACCTACTCGTTTCGAGCACGCGCATGAAGCTGGAACCGTCTGGTGGGCCGGGAGTTCGTACTCAGCCGGGGCCGTCGGACTGGCCTTTTCGACGCTGTTCGTGAAATCGGAAGAACTCGCCAACACTCGGATTCAACATTGCCAGTACAGCGTCATACCGCCCCCACCTGGTGAGACTGCCTACGGACCTCACTGCTACGCAGCGGCCTTTTACCTTGGAGCGGGTTATGACATCCTGCTCCCGTCAGATTTTGGGGATGACCGCTTCGTAGTGCTCCTCTTGAGCACATACCATGATCAGGGAACAAATGTGCCTAGCCCGGATTCTGGCCTGGGGTTCTATATTCAGTCGCCACACGAGCTTGGCGAGTTCGGCGTAAACGCATTCACTCTGAGAATTCGGTAGAGGGGTCGTCCCTCGGCGAGATCGAACGCGCCAGCCCGATACGACGAGTCGCACCCCCTTCTGGCCCGCGTTCACAAGGTCACGCACGAAGCGCGGCCAGAAGACATGATCCTCGCTGGGGGCCTGTGTGGTAGCCGAGTACGTGGCGCTGCCCGTCTTCGTCGACACCGCCGATTCGGACTCTCAGACCAGGGCGACGGGTGAATGCGCGCGGAACGCCGCCCAGGACCTGCAGAGATAGCTGACCGTTCGAACGCGAGGTTCCGTGAGATTGGCGACTTGATTCGCTGCCATCTTGGCGAAGTCAAGGCCCAGGAACACTCCGAAGCTGACCCGGACTCAACCTCCCCCACTATCCGGAGAATGTGCGGATCACCGGGCTCGACCTCAGCCCGGAGATGCTCGCGATTCGCCGCGAACGAGCAGGAGACGTGGGTCGACACGTCAAGCTACGAGATTGCGACGCGGGCCCTTTGGCTCTGCGACTCCTAGAGTTTGTCCAAGCGCTCCTGGGCTTTTCTGATGCGAGCGTCGTTGCTTGCCGCGGCTTCGCTGGCTCGCTTCCTGTCTGCCTCGATTTGAGGGACGACCTCACGCTCAAACAACGCATTCGCCTCCGCCACACAGTTGTCGATCGTCGCTACATAGTCCTCGAGACGGTCATTCTCAACGCTCCCAATGAATCCAAGGCCGCCCATCCCACTACTTTCTTTTGCTGGTCTTCGGAACGCTTGCCAGGGATCGAGCTGAGAGTGGAGGAAGTACTCAATCCATTTCTCGTGCTTCGGATCCGGCGCTAGCTTGAAGCGGATGGTGAGTAGCGCAGGCTCCTTCGGATCGGGACCTACGACCTTTACGTCGGTTCTTTCGACCGGAGTGCACCACTCAGAAAGGCTCATTCTCTCTAGGGTAATCCAGCTCGAGGTGCCACGACACTTGAGGTGACATGCCAAGCCTCGTGAACGCGACGCTCCCCGAGACGGTCCAGGCGCTGGTCCTGGCTGCAGACGATTGCCTCGTCCCGACACCCGCGCTGCGTCTGTGGCGAGACAAACCCATGTTCAAGGCCGCGATGTCGGACACGCTCGCGTTGGTCCGCACCAGCGACCGCGACGAGCTGATCGCGGAGCTTGACTCCATCAGTAGCTACCTCACCTGGAAGATCCGCCACCGCAAGCTCGCGGGCGACGACGAGCGGGACGAGTACCTCGCCGAGATGCTCCTCGAGTTGTGGCTCGGCGACCGCCGCTACCGGGCCGAGGACGAGATCGAGGGTCGCCTGCAAGGGCGTGCGTTCGAACTCATACCCGACCTCGCGTCCAAGCAGGCGGATGAAGGGCTGTTTCTGCTCGATCAGGCGCTGGCGCTTGACTCGCATTACGCGACGCTCGGCGACATGGCAATCCCACCCTCGATGTTCCTGCGTCGCTACTACTCCGCCTCCCCGAACTTCGTCTTCCTACGAAGGCTGGGAAGGTTCGCCGCGGAACAGCGTGAATCGCAGGTCGCGGTCGCTCTCAACACCGCGCACTGCGCTCCGGTTACGGAAACCATGGCTGTCTTTGAGGAGGACTACTGGTACGGACCACCTTTCGCGTTACAACGGATCCACGACCCGACATGGACCGGTGTAACGAGACACTGGACGCAACCGCCCGGGGAACCTCTGCATTATCCCGTCGCCGTAACCGAGTTCGTATGGCAGCTCGACTCCCCGACCCTAAAGTCGCTACAGATCGAGGAGACCTACTACCCGATGGACACCGAGTGGAATCCCCAGGATGACAAGCCTTGGTTCATCAACCGCTACGTGCATTCGATCCGAGACATGGCCGCTCATTCGTTCGTCCATCTCGACGGCGCGGTCAAGCTCTTCGACAAGGCCAACTACGACCCCTACAAGCGGCGATCCAAGCGGGCCGCACTGCACTACAAGAAGCTGTTCCGCATAGACGGCGTCATCAGCGACGACGATTGGATGCAGCTCGTCGCGCACTACCTGCGCGGCAACGACCACGTCCACGAGTACTTCGGCGCCGAATTCAACGGAGAGCCCTAGAGCGGAGTCGCCTTGTCCCAGATCTCCTCGTGGAGACGCCGGATCTCATCCGAGCCGGTGTGCAGCTCCACGACCGCAGATGGACGTTTGCCCACGCCATTGAGGGAGGTACCGATCATGTCGACGGGGCCATCGTCGGGGATCACGTACCTGTCGTGCATGTCGCCGTGGGGAGCGAGCCGTATCTCGATCGTGCGCGAAAGCGTCCCCGAGGACAGCGCGGTCCGCAACGAGGCGATCCTGCCCTTGCTCTCGCGGTCGCTAGTGAGCAGACGAGTGACCTCCGTACTCAACAGCACGTCCTGCAGTTGGTCTATCTCGAAGTACGGGTCCACCAGGAGTGCCTTCCCGCGGCTTGCGATGTGCCCGATGAGGCGCGCGTAGGAGAAGGGGTCGTTCGGGTCGAGGGTCACGTTAATCAACTCGATCCCGGGCGTCTCCTCGGCTTCCAATGTCCTAGCCACAGCGCTGCCGAGATCGGTGATCTCGACACGCCCGTCGCGCACGACGATCCATCGTGAGTCCCTGAGCATCTGCACCACGCCCAGCTTGACGAACGTGTCCATCCCCGCGAGTCGAGCCATGAAGTCACTCGGCGTCAAGACCACGGGCGCGTCGACGTAGGCCTGCAGCTCGGCCACGGTCATGTTGTAGCCCTGCGCGGAAACTGCTTTCACGTAGAGCAGCGCGCGATGGTGGTGGGGGCCGGCTATCTGCATCGCGCGACCCTAAAGGTGGCGCAGCCGCCGCGTCACGAGGGTCGGCTGGCGGGACCGACATCGACCGAGTCAGATAGGGAGGTCGGGTCGATACAGCCCGGCGCGCCGCAGCTGCTCGAGCCCTTCCCGAGCGCGCTCCTCGGGAGAGGTTCCAGGACCCGGAAGCCAGATTCCGGTCTTGACGAGCTCCCGAACGACCAGCGGCGTGGTCTTGACGGTTACGTCGCGCGGTCCGCTCAGTTCCCAATCGTAGGGACGCTCCACAATCGTGCCGTCTGCCGACGTGGCTTGCTGAGGCGGGATCACGTCGCGCAGCTCCCGGTCCCCCCAGTCGTCTGCCGGAAATACGACCACCGCCCCAAAGGCCGCTTTGCGTTCAGATTTGACTCCGGCACAACGCGCCGCCACGGCCACCGGCTCGCCGAACACCGAGCAGTTGTACCTCAGTGGGGTGCCCGCATAGCCGACGATTACGCGTCCCGATGCGATACCGATGTGTGGCGCGAAGCCGAGCACGTCGTTCTGCGCCATCCACCGTGCCGATCGCACGGCATCGACGAAGGGGTCCTCCGATCCGAACTCCGTCGAGAAGACGATCATCACCTCGTCGCCGATGTACTTGTCCACGATCCCGTGGCTCCCTCGGATCGCCTCAGCCGAGATCCACGCGAAGAAGTTGTTGACGAACACGAGGGTCTCCGCGGGCGAGAGATCGCGCGTCCGCTCCGTGAACGCGGTGATGTCCGCGAACAGCACCGTCGCTTCTATCTCGCGACCCTTGACGGGGAACAGGGCGCCCCATCCGTCATCGAGCTGCCCATCCGCATGCAGAGCTTTCGAGGTCAAGAAGTCCTCCAACGAGTGGAACGGGTATTCAACTCGTTCGCTCATCCCTGCGATCCTTCCGTTGGTTTTCGTTCGGCTCCACTAAATCGCTCAAGTCTCCCTTGACGTGACCCGACGGGCCAACGCCTTCAACTTCCTGCTCATTTCGAGTCTCTTCCGGAACCGTCGTAGCTGGGATAGGGTCCGGCTCGGTTTGCTAGACCAGTACCCCTCTGCCCTCGCGAGAACGCCCTCGTCCGCGGGCCCGAGGGAACGCAACCGACGACGAAGTCGAGCAAGCACTCATGAACGCGCGGCGTGCGGTTGTGTGAGGGAGTTAGCGGCTACGGTTGCGTCGCAGGGAACGGCTGTCTAGGCCTGCAGCTGCGCCCGGGGGCGGATGTAGAAGCAGATCTAGCGGCTCAACCTGCACGTAGCCTGAAGCTACCTAGACCCAGCGGGTTCAAAGGATCAATAATCGGACTACCGATCCGATGCCTGCCACGGCGAGCAGGAGCCGGCGCCGAAGGTTCAGCGCTGCGTCGCATACCTGGAGACTCAGGACAAGAGGTTGTGCTGCCTGGCCTGGATCGGAGACCATTCACCCCACAAAAAACCCGCGAGACAATGAAAAATGATGCTCAACGACGATCAACAACCATCAATGAAAAGTCCAGGTCAGGCACCCTTTTCGTGCAAAACAGCAGGTCAGACGCTCGCAGCCATTCAGCTCTTAATCCGTAGGTTCAGGGTTCGATTCCCTGGCGACCCACGCATTGTGACCTGCTACTTCGCGATCGATTCCCGTTCGCGGTCCGACTCGAAAACGTCGCGTGCC
>Ga0247713_1001795_pt1 | contig 10244 bp, 10 predicted proteins | sample 21E_NmetaG_FD_189936 | JGI IMG/M metagenome (GOLD analysis project Ga0247713, IMG submission 189936) | Soil microbial communities from hillslope of Landscape Evolution Observatory, University of Arizona, Oracle, AZ, United States - 2-1-E_N | ecosystem: Engineered > Artificial ecosystem >... | reverse complement strand
GCGCGGTGCTCGGTGGGGAAATAGTCCGCGAAGAATTCCTGCCAGGCCTCCGAGACCGAATTCGGCTGCCTAAGATAGCGCTCGTGCATCTCCTGCATGAGCCACAGGTTGGGTCCAAACTGCGAGCTGTCCAGCTTTGGCATCCGTGGCATCCCCCGGGGCGCCGCCCAATTTGGGCCTCCTACAAGGATATTCGCTGGCCAGGCTTAGGACGGCCCTTTGTGCGGCAAGTCCCTGAAGTCCCAAGGGACCCGCCCCGGCGACCGGCCGGCACGAGTCCCTTGAAAGCCAATCAGACTGCGGGCCCTGAGGCGCGCACCTCCTCGACGTGGGTGAGCGCTTCTTTGAGGTCCTCCAGCCACTCCTGCTGGTTCTGGCCCACCAGCCGCACGCACCACGCCAGGGCGTGACTGCGGCTCTTGGCAACGCCGGCGTCCACCAGGCGGTCGAGCACCTGGCGCTCCGGCATCCGCAACCGGGTCATCACCGGCATGCTGAGGTTGGTGAACAGCACCCGGTCGGCACCGCACTGAACCCCCCAGGAAACCTTCTTGCCGAACCGGGCCTCGGCTTCGGATGCAATCTTCATCCGTTCCCGGCGGGTGTCCTCCCGGTGCTGGTTGATCCGTCCGGCGCGGGCGGCGGCGGCCGCATCGACGGAAGCGTCGTCGCTCAACTGAGGCTCGGCGACTGTTCCGACGATAAGCACCTCCTCCCGGTCTGCGGTGATCTCAGGCGGGCCCTCGTACAACCCGTCGGGAATCCTGCCGGCGAACCATCCCGCAACTTCGTCGCTTACAGCCATCACAACCTCCTTGTCCAGGAGATTGTAACTCTGTAATTACCGTTACACAACAGGAATGTAACTAGGTGGAAAAGTCGGGCGGGTTGTCGACCAGCTCGCCGAATCGGTAGGTGTGGATCACCATGCCGTCCGGCCCCCGGCTCACCTTCATCGTCGATCCATCCCTGAGCAGTTGATAAGCTGCATGGGCGGTTTTGATCACCAGCAGACCGGCGGAGGTGGCGCCGATCCCAACCGGTTCGTCGTTCATGATCTCCCCGGGAGGAAGGTTGGAACGCAGCACGGCGACATCGGCCCGGATCTGCTCCTTGGCCTCCTCCGGAAGGGCTTCGAAAGCGTCCGCGTCGCTTAGCGGCTCACCATGTCCATCTGGCATCGGGCACCTGCTTTCTGCGGACTGCGGGGGGCCGATCAATTGAGGCGAGTTCTGCGCCCCGAACACCCCCTCGATCTTAGCTGCACCATGCGTCCGCTTCGAAGGGGTATCTCGGATCCGACGATGAAAATCGCCGGCGGCGAGGTGTGGCGGGCCACCCGGACCCCCCTGGGCCCGGCCACGGTGCATTTTCGCCGGGATGGGGACCAGATTGCGCTCACCGCCTGGGGTCCCGGCGGGGAGTGGCTTTTGGATCGAGGGCCTGCCCTTGTCGGCCTCGAGGACCTTCCGGGTGACTTCGCGCCCCGCCATCCGCTGGTCCGCGACCTGCACCGCCGTCGTCCCGGCTTGCGCTTCGGGGCCACCGGCGCGGTGGTCGAGGCGATGATCTGCTCGGTCCTGGAGCAGAGAGTGACCGGAATGGAGGCCTGGCGGGCGTACCGGCTGCTGGTGCGTCGTTACTCCGAGCCGGCCCCCGGGCCGGCGGAGCTGATGCTCCCGCCCGATCCGGGAGTGCTGAGCCGGCTCGGCTACTACGACCTTCATCCGTTCGGGATCGAGAGGCGGCGGGCGGACACCTTGTTACGGGTCTGTGCCAACGCCCCCAGACTCGATGCTGCGGCAACCATGTCCCCGCCCCAAGCGGCAGCCTTGTTCACCAGGATCCCCGGCATCGGCGCGTGGACCGCGGCCGAGGTGGGCAGGGTGGCACTGGGCGACTCCGACGCGGTGAGCGTCGGTGACCTGCATATCCCGCACCTGGTCAGCTGGACGCTTGCCGGCGAACCGAGGGGCAACGACGCTCGCATGCTGGAGCTCCTCGAGCCCTACCGGGGGCGGCGGGCCCGGGCGGTACGGCTGCTGGAGCTCTCGGGAATTACGGCCCCCCGCAGGGGCCCCCGGTACCGCCCGATTCCGATCGCCCGGCTGTGATCCCGCTCATCCTGAGCCTGGCGGTTGCCGGCGGGGCGCTGGGTGCGCTCGGAGCACGCGGCAACCGGGTGCGCACCGGCGACGAGCGCGCGCTCTGGATCACCGCAGGCGCGATCGGGGGCCCGCTGTCGGTGGCCGAATATGCGGGAATTTTGTGGGCGAAAAACATGATTCCGGGCATTCGGCTGCCGGTGCTGGCAGTGGCAATCGGCGTGGCAGCCGGGGCGGGCCTGCTGGGAGCGGCACTTACGCCGTTTCTGGACGAGTCGGAGGACCGCGCCCGGTGGGCAGCCAGTTTTCTGATCAAGTGGATGCGCTCGCCGCTGGCCACCACCGCCGGTCTGCTGGCCGCCGCCACCGCCCGGCTGCTCGGCCGGCCGGTCGACTTTCGCCGGGGGATGCTGTTCGTCGACGTCGGGCCCGGCGGAGGCGCCCTGGCGCTCGGCGGCGTCGCCTGGTGCCGGGCGCGCTGCTTCGGCAAGGACCGCTGCACATCCGATGCCCTGGCTCGCCACGAGGCCGTGCACAGCCGCACCGTCGCCGCGGTGGGTGAGCTCGGGTTTTACCTGACCTACCTCACTGCGGGGGTCCTGTGGGCCAAGGTCCAGGGCGGGCCATGGAACGGCCTCACCGCAGACGGGTGCGGTCAGCCCTTCGAAAAAACCGCCCATACCTATACCGGGGACCCGGCGGCAGCCCACCGGTGCGGCAAACCGCGGGGTGCGCCCGTTCCTAGCGGCGGTCCCGCAAAAACCTAACCAATCGTTCCAGCCCCGCCACGACGCTCACCCCTGCGCCGCCCAACAACGCCAACAGCCCCATCCGCTTTCCCAGGTGCCAGAGCCGGACGTAGCGGACGTCGTCGGGCCTCGGGGGTAGTTCGGGCATGCCGATCCGGCCAGGGAGCGCCTCCGGGGGCTCCGCCTCCTCCCACCGCGGCGGCCAGGTTTTCAGCCGGGTCCGGAAGGCCGCCCCCAGGTGGGTTTCCGGCACGTCGCCGGTGTCGTAGGGATCGACGAACCACCAGGCCACCCTGACCTCGTCGCAGCCGACCCTCACCACCGCAAACCCACGGGCGGTGACCTCGGCCCAGCGCACGTGCTCCATCTTCCGGGCGGCCCGGTCCAGCAAGCGCCACACACCCGGCATGCGGGTGCGGCCCATGGGGGCCGACGACACCGAGGGCACGGTCACCTCCACCGCCACCGGCTTCCCGTCGGGACCGTCCGGGCCCTCGAAGGCCCACGAGGAGTGGACGTCTCCTGCCAGAAGAACCGTTCTACCGCCGGCGCCGGCGCGGAGGGCCAGGAACTCCACCAGCCGACGTCTCTCGGCAGGGTAACCGTCCCACTGGTCGTCCCGCAGGACCCGGTGATCGTCAACGACCACGTAGCCCTCCGGGAGTAACGGCCGGGTCAGCCTGGCGAAGGGCAACTTCATCGGAATGGGATTGACCGCCACCCCGTTGGCAACGAGAGCCCAGGGATGGGATTCGTCGGCCAGCCGGCGCTTCAGCCACTCCCGCTGCGGGTCGCCGAGCAGTGACCGGGTAGGATCGTCGATTGGTTTCGAGCCCGGAAAGGACGCCTGGCAATCCCGGCCGATTATGCGGGAGTCGACCAGGATCAGTTCAGCCAGGTCCCCGATCGCGGCCGACCGGTAGATGCAAAGCGGCTCGGCAGGATCTGCCTTCCTCCACGGAAGCCATTCGCGGTGAGCCTGAATCGCTGCATCCCGGCGCCGGCTCCATTCGCCGTGCTTCTCCGGATCGTGCTCCTTGGCGCCGCCCAGCCAGGCGTTGTCGGCGAAGTCGTGGTCGTCCCACACAAAAGCCATCGGGTGCCTCATGTGAAGCGCCTGGCAGTCCCGATCCCCGCGAATCTGGGCCAGGCGCGTTCGGTAGTCCTCGAGTTGCATGAGTTCGCCGGGCGGGTCGTGCGAGCGAGGGCCCTTGTCTCCCGCATCGTCGTAGATGTAGTCGCCCAGGTGGACCACCAGGTCGACCTCCGCCTGACCCATGGCGCGGTACACCGTAAGCGGCGCCACCGAGAAGCGGGCACAGCTCACCAGCCCCAGGCTGAAGCTGGACACCTCGCCGGCCGGCAGCGTTCGGGTACGCCCTACCGGGGAGCGTTCCGGGGCGGCCTCGAACCGGTACCAGTAGCTGGTGGCGGGCTGCAAGCCTCCGGCGTCCACGACCACGGTGAAGTCACTATCGGGCCCGGTCGCTACCGTGCCCCGGGCCACCACGCCGGCGAAATCGGGGTCGGTGGCCACCGTCCAATCGGCCGAGGTCGCTCCGGTGAGCCTGGTCCACAACAAGACCGAGTTGGCCGTGGGGTCGAACGAGGCAACCGCATGGGCAAAAATCGTCACGGCATTGCCTCCAAATTCATCTCCTGCTCGTGCCGCGGCCCTCGGCGACCCGGTGTCAATCGGTACACCCGCGCGCCTTGCCGAGGCGGGAAGGGCAGAATAGTTGAACCACGACCCGGAGGGTAGGAAGCAATGACGGCCGGAATAACCGGAGCGGAAGACGTACGGTCCACCACCCGCCCGGTGCGCCTTGCCGGGCCGCCGGAGTTCACCAGCACGTGCGTTCTGCCCGCGCTCAGCAAGCTGGTCAACCGGGGCCTGAACCTGCGGGTGACCCTCGGGCGGCCGGCCGAGCGACTCCTGGCCGGGCTGACCGAAGGCGCCTTCGACGTGGTGGTCTCGACAACCATGCCGGGCGGTGAACACCTGAGCGCACCTGTGCTTTTCAAGGAGGAGTTCGTTCTCGTTGCCGGCCCCGGGGTGGCCGCCGGAATCGACCGGGGCCGGCTCCAACGAGAGCCCGCCGAGCTCAGCGCGGTGCCGCTCATTGCCTACGGCGAAGACCTGCCGATCATCCGCCGCTACTGGCGCGAGGTCTATGGGATCCCGCCGGTGGATCGTCCCGCAGTGGTGGTCGGGGACCTGAGGGCGGTCCTGGCGATGACTGTCGCCGGAGCAGGAGCGACCGTGCTTCCGCTCTATCTGTGCCGGCAGGAAATTGCCGACGGCCGGTTGACCGCGCTGATCGAGCCTCCACATGCGCCGTCCAACGACCTCTACCTGGTGACGGAGCAGGACCCCCGGGACCCCAGGGTTGAGGCCGTGGTCCGGTGCCTGCAGGAGCAGGCGCCTTGGTGGTGAGTGGGAGCGACGAAGATCTCGTTGCTCTTGCAACTACCAGGATCTATCATTGGAAGGTGTCCAATCCAGACGACCAGGCCGCAACCCGCGCCGCATTCCCGGTATTCCTTCGAGCCGGCGCCCTGTTGGTGGAGCGCCTGGACCGGAAGCTTCAGGTTTCCGTCGGGATCCACCTGACCTGGTACGAGGTCCTGGCGCAGCTCAGCTCGGCCAAGGGCGGCCGGATGCCCATGAAACAACTTGCCGACTCGGTGATGCTCAGCAAGAGCGGGATCACCAGGCTGGTCGACCGAATGGAGCGCGCCGGACTGGTTGAGCGCCATTCCTGTTCCAACGACGGCCGGGTCTGCTTCGCGCGGCTCACGCGCCGGGGTCTGGCGGTGCTTCAGACGGCACGGCCGATTGCGGCACAGGGCGTTGAGGAGCACTTTGCCAGACACCTCACCAGCGACGAAGCGAGGGTGATGACCACCGCCCTGCAGCGGGTTCTGGAGGCCGCCGGCCGGGCCCCCGAGGACGCTGGGTCGCTTAGGGACAAAGCCGAGCAGCCGCTGCCGCCGCCGCTTTCGCAGGCGCTCTAGGTCGCTTCCGACCCGCTTGACCGGCGGGTGCGGCGGGCCATCTGAACGAGGGCCTCACCGTCGATCAGCTCGATAGGGTGTTCCTCCGCCAGGGCCCTGGCCGGCTGCGTGAACCGTGAGGTGGTCACCAGGATTCCCCGATCCGCTCGGCAGTGGGTAAGGGAACCGAGGAAGCGCTGCACATCGCCGGAGCCGACACCGATCCCCGGGGCGTGCCTTTTGCACTGAACCACCACGGTCCGGCTCTTCCGGTCGACGCACGCAATGTCGATCCCCAGATCGGCCGGCCCACCGACCACCCTCACGTTCCGGTAGGAGCGGGCGAGCATACCGGCCACCGCCTCCTCGAAATCCGCCGGCGACAGGCTGAGCAGGTCCCCGAGCGTGCGAACCCGCCTTCTGGAGCCGGCCGTTCGCAACAGTCGGTAGGTAGCTCCCAGGACCAGGCCCACTGCCGCTAACCCGGTAAAGGCTCGTCCCACCGCGGGGTTTGCCGCCAGGTACCAGATGCCTGCCCCGACCAGAGCGATCAGCAGCAGCGCAGACCTGATGCGGGCCACAAGGAGAGACATGGTGAAACAGACTAGATGCCGGGTACGACAACCTGCCGGATTGGGCCAATTTGAAATGAGGTCGCATCCCAGCTCCGGGAGTTGCTGGACAGAGCGCAGGTCGGCGGACCCTTTTTACCGGTTGGCCACTCGCTGGGGGGTCTTTACGCACGCATGTTCGCCACCCGCTATCCCGACGAGATCGCCGGCATTGTGCTGCTGGACGCGGCCCATCCGGCAGTTCGACCGCATTCCAGGGGAAAGGGAACAGTTCGAGAACTTTCGCAGCTTTCAACGGACGTTTTCTCCGATGGCTCGCATCGGCATCTGGCGTGCCTACCTCGATTCGGGCGGCAGCTTCGACTTCGGCGGACTACCCGATGCCGATCGGGCTCGGATGAAGGCGATCTGGTCCTCACCGGCACTCTTTCAGAGCCAGCGGCGGGAACTTGATGCCGTGCCAGAGATCCATCGCCAGGTTCGTCCTCTGGGAAGCCTGGGCAGTCTCCCTCTGATGGTGATCTCGGCCGGAGAGCAGCCGCAGGACTGGTTGGAGCTGCAATCGGAGATGACCAGCCTTTCGACCAACAGCGTCCACCGAACAATCGACAACGCCACTCACCTTTCCCTGGTCCTCGACGAGCAGGTTGCCGGCAGGGTCAGCGAGGCGGTACTGGAAGTAGTGGAAGCGGCTCGGAGCTCCTCCGGGCACCGGGCACAAAAATCCCCGCCCGGGTCCCAGTTCCCGGGCGGGGATGTTTTGCTGCTACTTCTTTACGCTGCTTCGATAGCCAGCGCTTCCTTCGGCTCCAGGGCGATAGCGAGAACCTCTTCGATCCTCTTCGCCAGGTGAACCGTCAGCTCGTCAAGGACGCTCTTGGGGACATCGTCCAGGTCGGCCTCGTTGCGGTAGGGAAGGATGACGTCCTTCATTCCCGCCCGGTGGGCTGCCAGCAGCTTCTGCTTCACGCCGCCGATCGGCAGCACGTTGCCCTGCAGCGTCACCTCGCCGGTCATCGCAACCGTCTCCTTGACGGGGCGTCCGGTGAGCAGGCTCACCAGTGCCGTGGTCATGGCGGTGCCGGCCGACGGGCCGTCCTTCGGCACCGCTCCTGCAGGAACGTGCAGGTGGAAGCTGCGGTTCTCGAACGTCCCGCTGATGCCCAGCTGGTCGGCGTGGCTTCGCACGTAGGAGAGAGCGATCTGCGCCGACTCCTTCATGACATCGCCCAGCTGACCCGTCAGGGTCAGTCCCGGCTTGCCCTCCATCTCGGTGGCCTCGATGAACAGCACGTCTCCGCCGTGGCCGGTAACCGCCAGCCCGGTGGAAACCCCGGGCACCCCGGTACGCTCGGCCGCCTCGAAGTGGAACTTGATGCGTCCCAGGTAATCCTTTACCTGGTCGGCATCGATGGTGACCGGCGCTTGCAATTCACCAGAAGCGATCTTGGTGGCCGCCTTGCGGAAGACCTTTCCGATCTCCCGCTCCAGGCTTCGCACGCCGGCCTCCCGGGTGTAGTCGCCGATGACTTTCAGCAGGGCTGCGTCGGTCAGCGTGACCTCACCGTCGTTCAAGCCGTTGCGCTCTACCTGACGGCGAACCAGGTGGTGCTTGGCGATGCCCAGCTTCTCCTGCTCGGTGTAGCCGTCCAGCCGGACGATCTCCATCCGGTCCAGAAGCGGGCCGGGGATGGTCTCCGCCACGTTGGCGGTCGGGATGAACAGCACCTCGGACAGGTCAAGGTCGACATCCAGGTAGTGGTCCCGGAACGAGTGGTTCTGTGCCGGGTCCAGCACCTCGAGCAGAGCGGACGACGGGTCCCCCCTCCAGTCGGCCCCGACCTTGTCGATCTCGTCGAACATGATCACGGGGTTCTTGGTGCCGGCTTCCTTCAGCGCCCGGACGATACGGCCCGGCAGCGCGCCGACGTAGGTACGCCGGTGACCACGGATCTCCGCCTCGTCGTGGATGCCTCCCAGAGACACCCGGGCGAACTTGCGGCCCATAGCACGGGCAACCGACTCGCCGAGAGAGGTCTTACCGACTCCCGGAGGACCGACCAGCGTGATGATGGCACCCAGCCCGCGTCCCTGCACCGCGCCCATGCCCCGCTCGTCACGCAGCTTCTTCACCGCCAGGAACTCGATGATGCGGTCCTTGACGTCGTCCAGACCTGTGTGGTCGGCGTCCAGGACGGCACGAGCCTCGTTGATGTCGAAGTTGTCGTCGGAACGGGTGTCCCAGGGCAGGTCGCTCATCCAGTCCAGGTAGTTCCGGATGTATCCCTGCTCGGGGTTCTGGGCGCTGGTGCGCTCCAGGCGGTCCAGCTCTTTTTCGACCTCTTTGCGGACGTGGTCGGGCATGTCGATCCTGGCGAACTTGGCACGGTACTCGGCGACGACGTCGTCGCCCTCCTCACCCAGCTCCTTGCGGATCGCCTCCATCTGCTGGCGCAGCAGGAACTCACGCTGAGTCTTCTCCATGCCCTCGGCAACATCCTTGTGGATCTTGTCCTTCAGGCTGAAGTCGGCCAGGGTTTCCCGGTTCCAGACCAGCAGCTTCTCCAGCCGTTCCTTGACGTCGACGGTCTCCAGCACCTGCCTCTTCTGCTCGAAGGTCAGGTATGGGGAGTAGCCGGAGGTGTCTGCCAGGTGGCCCGGGTTGGTGATTCCACGAAGGAACCGTGCCACGCCCCGCTCACCGCGCATCTCCAGGATGTTCTCCACCAGGGCCCGGTACTCCTTGGCCAGCCCGTGAACCTCCTGCGGGTAGATGTGGGGATCCTCGGCGGTCTGGGCCTCGACCCAGGTCGCGTTGCCCCCATCGCCCGGCACGCCGGTCCCGACAATAGCCCGGTACAGGCCTCGAACGATGTATACCTCTTCGCCGCCTGCGGTCATCGCCCCCTGCGGGTTGTCCTCCAGCTTGCCCACGGTGCCGATGCGGGCGTACTGACCCTCGACCCTCGGGACAAGCAGGACCAGCCCGTCGGCTCGGCGAGCGGCCGCGATCGCTTCGAAACTCTCGTCGCTGCTCTCCGAATCAACAGAGATGGTCACCACCATATGAGGCAGAATCACACCCTCCTTCAGGGGAAGAAGGGGAAGAGTTTGAGTCTTCGTTTCGCTCATCAGGGTTCCTCTCTTTGATTTCCTAAGAGGTAAAACGTTGCAGGTGCAACTATATTCCCCAATGGTTGCGTTTGCAACCAAAACTTGAGTCCCCTCGCATCAAGTTACAGAAGTACGTCGGCAGTCGTTGGGTCAAAGGCGCCAAGCCGCGAGGGATCTGGTGACCCCGACCCCGCATCTTTTCCAAGTCCGACGAGCTTGTGAGATCGGCTTCGCCCAGGAAAAGTCGCCCAAAATCCCCAGTAGGCTGGATTCTGGATCCCTGGGAGCTTATTCTTTCGCCCTCAAAGCTTAAGGTGCCTGAAGACCGGGACGAGGGGCCGGTTTCACCGGCTCATGATGCGGTCGAGGGTCGGAACTCTGGTCGGGGGGCGGAAGTGATAGAGCAGGGAATGCTGACGATCCGGCGACGCTCGGCCCCGGTTTCTTGATCTCCGCGCGGACGGTTCGCCAGAAGTTCGCCCTTGCGGCGGTCCTGACGCTGCTGGTCGTGCTGTTGGTTCCTCCGCCTTCGGCCCGGGCCGGCACCGGCCTTGGCGTAGTCCCGACCTTCCCGACCCAAGTGCAGGTGGGGGAGACCTACCCGGGGTCGCTGACGGTCACCAACGTATCGACGGACGACGAGGCGGTCGGCAACATCACGGTCACCGAAATCAGCATGGTGCCGTCCTGCTCGAACTTCCAGCCTG
>Ga0247713_1001794_pt1 | contig 10247 bp, 8 predicted proteins | sample 21E_NmetaG_FD_189936 | JGI IMG/M metagenome (GOLD analysis project Ga0247713, IMG submission 189936) | Soil microbial communities from hillslope of Landscape Evolution Observatory, University of Arizona, Oracle, AZ, United States - 2-1-E_N | ecosystem: Engineered > Artificial ecosystem > Mesocosm... | reverse complement strand
CCACCGTGCCGGTCATGCCGTCGGCGAAGCGGCTGGCGTAGGGGTACTCGCCGGGCCGGCGGAACGTCACCGTCCAGGCAGACGCCTCGGCGCCGGCGTTGGGGTCGGCGGACAAAAAGCCTGAGCGCAGCGTCCCCGTGCCGTCCCACCCGTCGGGATCCCCCTCGGGCAGCCCGTCGGCGGGGTCGGTGTGGGACAGCGACAGCTCCTGCTCCCCGAAGACCACGTCGACCGGGGCGCGGGCCGAGGCCTGCCACGTCACGGACTGGCCGACGGCGACCTCGAGCCGCTGCGGAGCGAACGCACCCACGAACCGCGACGGGTCGTCGACCGCCACGCCGGCGAGAACCGTCGCGGGCGGCAGGTCCGCGGCGGCCTGCTCGGCCAGCGCCTCGGCGTCCTGGTCCACGACGGGGGCGCCGGTCACCGTGTCGGCGCCGCTGCCCGCCCCCACCGCCAGGGTCACGACGAGGTCGGGATGCAGCGCACACACCAGCTGGTACTCGCGGTCGGCGATGTCGCCGGCCAGCGGGATGTCGCGCGTCTCGCCGGGGACCATCGCCCCCGTCGACCAGTACGCCGACCCGTCCCACGACTCGGGGCCCTCGACCGGCGGCACTGGGCAGCCGCCGACCGCGTCTGCTGCGTCGCCCCCGCGGCAGGGGCCCCACACGCCGGCGTTGGGGATCCGCCCCGCCCCGGCGTCGACGAACAGCGGTGGCAGCGCCGCGAGCGGCGCGGCGACCAGCGCGTGGGTGACCGGCGCCTCGGCGCCCATGGCCCGCTCGCCGGCGTGTCGGACCGTCACCGTCTGGCCGGCGCGCGCCGCGACCGTGACCGGCTCGATGACCGCCACCTGCCCCCCGCCCCCGTCGATGGCGATCTCGACCGGCTCCGGGGCGCCGAAGGTGCACGCAGCGGTGAGCAGGCCCACGGCCACCGCCAAGGCCACCGCCAAGGCCACCGGCGGCCGACGCCGGCGCCGGCGCCGGCCTGGCATCCGCTGCGCGGCCCGCTGCGCCGCCATTCAGGCGATCGGGGCGCCGGGGGCGACGCCGTCGGGCAACTCGAGCAGGCGCACGGTGCCGTCGGGATCGAGCGCGCCGAGGACCAGGAACTCGCTGACGAACCCCGCGATCCGCTTGCGGCCGAGGTTGACCGCGCCGACGACCGTCCTTCCGACCAGCTCCTCGGCGGCGTAGTTGCGGATCTGCGCGCTGGTGCGCAACGTCCCGACCACCGGTCCGAAGTCGACCGTGAGCTTCCACGCCGGCTTGCGGGCTTCCGGGAAGTCCTCCACGTCCAGGACCCGGCCGGCGCGCAGGTCGACGGCGAAGAACGCGTCGGCCCCGATGTCGTCCTTGCGTGGCAGGTTCGCGGGGTCGTAAGGGTGGTCCATGGCGGCAGATGGTCGCACAGCCGCGCGGTCAGCCGATCTCGCGCAGCGCGTCGGAGGGCTCTCGCGGAACGGCCGGCCAGGCGGCCGCCACGCACAGCACCACCAGCAGCACCGCCACGGCCGCCAGGATCCCGACCACGCGCCACCAGTCGACGACGAACGCCAGGTCGCTGAACCCGGCGGCGAACAGCACCCGCAGGACGACCAACCCGCCCGCTAGCCCAGCGGCGCCGCCGACGAGCGCGACCGTGACGGGCTCGGCGGCGACGGCGGCGACGACCGTCGCACGCCGCAGGCCCATGGCTCGCAGCACCGCCAAGAAGGGACGGCGCTCCCGTGCGGAGCGCACGAGCATCGCAGCGACCGCGACGAGCGCCACCAGCAGCCCCAGCAGCAGCATGAGCGCGAACGTGTCCGTGAAGGTGCGGTTCACCGCCACGACGTCGTTGGCAACCTGCTCCGTGGTGCGCGCGCTGACGCCGACATCGCGCCCCCACCGGTCGACCGCTGCCGCCAGCTGCGGGGGTGTCGTGCCGCCGGCGGCGCGGCCCAGCAGCAGCGTCGACCCGGTCGATGCCACCAGGTCGACGTACTCGTCGGACGAGACGAACACGCTGCCGAGCAGATACGTGTCGAGCACTCCGATCAACTCGTAGCGGCGGGATCCCAACCCCAGGTCGAGCACCACGTCATCACCTACGGCGGCGCCCGGCGGTCGTGCGTAGCGGTCGACCACCGCCTTGTTGCCGTCTTGCCGGACCGCCTCCAGCGCCGCCGCCGCCGAGGCGTAGCCGGGCAGCGCCTCGGCCAGCCGGTACTGCTGCGCCTGGATCAGCGCCGGGGACACGGCGACCATCCGCACCGGGTAGCGCAGCCGGACGACGTCCTCGTCTTCGCCGTCGGTGACCTCCACGCCGAACCGGTCCTCCGGGATGACGGTGGCGGGAACGGCGGCCCCGCCACCCCAGCCGGCGATCTGCTGCGGGTCCAGGTCGTCCATGGGCACCGGCGACTGCGCCATGACGTCGAAGCCGCCGGCCTGGCGGTCGGTGTCGATCGCCGTGGCGCTGCCGAGCACCTCCAGGGCCGCCGCCAGGAACAGCACGATGCCGAACGTGGCGACCATCCGCCCCGAGCGCCCCCGCGCCGCGTCGGCGTACGCCCCGGCCGTTCGCAGGCTGACCTGCCACCGACCGCGCGGAGCGAGGGCGCGGATCCAACCCACGACGCTGCGAAACCGCCCGACCAGCAAGACGGTGACGGCGGCGACAGTGACCACCCCCGCCACGACCAACACGGCGAAGCCCGTCTCGTATCCCTGGGAGAAGTCGGCCAGCACCCCGGCGCCCAACGTCGCCCACAACAGGCCCGCCAGCGCCGCGCCTCGGTCCAACCGCAACCGGTCGTCCGCCAGGCGCCGGCGGTGCAGCCACCACGCCACCAGCAGCAACGTGAGGCCCAGGTAGCGCAGGGCGTCCGAGGCGGCCCCGCCGGTCAGGCCGGCGCCGAGCGTCAGACTGCCCAGCAGCGACACGACGACCGGCCGACGGGCGCTCAGCGGGCGCTCGGGCAGCCCCACCAGCGGGCCGCGCAGCAGCTCGTCGAGGTCGACCGCCGCCAGCCGCCGGCCTGCCGCGCGTCCGGCCATGGCGGCCGCCGCCGCCACGATGACAGCCCCGCTGATCAGCGTGACGGGGTCGACGGCCGGCACCAGTGCCACCTGCTCGCGGCCGCGGCCTGCGCTGAGTGCGGCGAAGTGATCGGCCAGCCTGGTGGCCATGAACTCGGCGACTGGTATCGCGACGACCAGCCCGGCGACGACCGCAACCACCGCGTACAGCACCGACTCCATGGTCACCAACCGCACGATGCTGCGGGCCGGCGTTCCCAGGGAGCGCAGCACGGCGATCTCCCGCGAGCGGTCCTCGGCGAGCGCGACCAGCATCTGCGTCGCCGCGATCATCGCCGCCACCACCACCAGGGCAGCCAGGGTCAGCAGGATGCTGCGGAACTGCCCACCCTCGTCGTCGGCGATGGCCAGGGCGTCGGTTGCCACGGGTGCGGCCACCAGACCGATCCGACGGGCCAGCGGCTCGATCTCCCGGATGAGGTCGTCGGCGTCGCCGGCGGCGGTCATGTGCAGATGGGTGACCTGCCCAGGCAGGTCGACCGCGCGTTGCAGGACGTCACGGCGCACCAGCACATTGGGGGTCCGACCCAGGTCCGCCACCCCCGTGTCGGCGACCACGCCGGCGACGGTCGCCGACAGCTCGATCGCTTGCGGAGGCCTCCGAGCGGGCCGGTCGCTGCCGGGCTGGTCGAGCAGCACAGCGGGGACGGCGACGACGAGGTCGACCGTGGCGCCAGCCCCGACGCCCAGCCGTCGCGCCAGCCGCTCGTTGACCACGACCTCGGTCGGTCCCAACGCCAGCACATCGGCGCTGCCGTCCAGCGCCTCCAGGGGTGGGTACGTCTGCTCCTCGGCGCCCAGACCCATGACGACTGTGTCGGCGTCGCGGCGCCCCCCGGACTCCGCCACTGCGCGCAGCACAAGTCGCGGCGCCCATGCAGAGCTCTGCGCACCGGCCTCAGCACCGACGGTTCGTGCCAACCCCTCTTCGAAGTTGCCGCCCTGCCCGCTGGTGATCTCCACGTCGACGTCGCCCCACAGGGCCTCGGCGTCGGCGACGAACAGCTGCTCCAGGCTGTCACCGGCGACCAGCGCGGCGGCGACCCCCGTGGTCATGATGATCAGGGTCACGACCACGACGCCGGCGCGCAGGGGCCGACGGGCCGCTCCCGTGACCCAGGCGCGCGCGACCGGCCAGGGCACGAACCACCTGCTCATGGGCGCATCATGACGGCCGCGTGCCGGGCTACGGTGACACGATGCGGGTTCTCACCGTCGTCGGCGTCGCGGTGCTCGTCGTCGCCGCATGGGTTGTGCCCCTGCCCTGGGCCGTCGTGCGCCCCGCGGAGCTGGTGACAGCCGCCGAGGTCGTGACGGTCGACATCGACGCGGACTACCTGGCGGCCGCCGGCGGCCGCGACACCGCCGTCAGCGGTACCTACCTGGTCACCGCCGAGCACGAACGGGTGCCGCTGATCAGGCTGGTCACGGCGGCAGCCGCCCCTGGTCATCATGTCGTCCGGCCCCGACGGCGCCCCACCGGGGAGGACACCCTGGTCGCTGCGACGATGGCCGGCCTGGGCGTGGCCCCGCGTCACGCCGACCCGTCCGAGGTGCCGGTCACCGTTCGCCTGACGGGGCCGGCGGCACCCGACCGCCTGGGCCTGAGCCTGTACGCGTTCGACCTGGGCGCCACCGTCGACCTGGCCCGCGGACGGCGGGTGCTGGCGCTTGGCACCGTCGACGCCCGCGGCCTGCTGCAGTGTGCGTCGCCTATCGCCGAGACGGTGCGGTCGGCCGCCGAGGCCGGGGTCGACGTCGTGGTCGTGCCCACGCCGTGCGCCGGGAACGCTCGCGACGCGGTGCCGGCGGGGTCGTCGCTGCAGGTGCTCGACGCTGCCCAGCTGATCGAGGCGGCCGACGCCCTGGCCCGCTGAACCGCTCACGTGTCAGCCTGCGACCCGGCCGTCGCGCATCACCAGCACGCGGTCGGCGACCTCGGCGACCTCCGGCGCGTGGGACACGACCACGACCGTCGAGCCGGCATCGACGGCGACGCGCAGCAGCGTCATGACGGCCGTCGCGGTCTGGGTGTCCAGCGCGCCCGTCGGCTCGTCGGCCCAGATCACGTCGGGGCGGCTGACCAGCGCCCGCGCCACCGCGACGCGCTGCTGCTCCCCCCCGGACAGGTCGGCCGGCATGGCGTCACCCCGTCCGGCGAGACCGACCTGGGCCAGCACGGTGGACGATGCGGCCCGCACCTCGGCGGCAGGGTCGCCGCGCAGCACCAGCGGCAGCTCGACGTTCTCGGCCACCGTCAGCGCGGGCAGCAGGTTGAGCTGCTGGAACACGAACGCCATCCGCGCCGACCGCAGGTCCGTCCGTGCGGCCTCGGCGGCGGTCGTGAGCGGCACCCCGTCGAAGGTGACCGTCCCCGCGTCGGGAGTGGTGATGCCGGACAGGCAGTGCAGCAGGGTGGTCTTGCCGCTGCCGGACCGCCCCGTCACGGCGAGCAGCTCCCCGCGACGGACGTCGACGTCCACGCCGTCCAGCGCGGTCACCGTCGCCGTGCCGGCGCCGTACTGCTTGCGCAGCCCCCGCCCGACCACCAGGGCCTCCTCGGTCACCCGTGCACCCTCCACCACGACCAACCGGTCGCCTCGTCGCCGCCGCGCGCCCTTTGCGCCGCCGTAGTTCTACGTGCCGAAGGGGCTCGCGGCCACGTCGGCCGGCCCGTGCGAGGCTGCAACCCATGGTGGAGCGCCGCTGGACGACCGTCGCGACCGCCTCGGCAGGCACGCTGCGACTGCACGAGCGGTGGGTGGGATCGGGCCCGCCGGTCGTGTTCGTCCACGGCCTCGCCGTCTCCAGCCGGTACTTCGTGCCCACCATGCGCGCGCTGGCGGCCACCCACACCTGCCGCGCCCCGGACCTTCCGGGCTTCGGTCACAGCGATGACCCGCCCGCGATGCTCGGCGTCGCCGGGTTGGCCGATGCGCTGGCGGACTGGCTGCGCACGACCGGGCTGACCGGCGCCGCGCTGCTGGGCAACTCGGCCGGTTGCCAGTTCATCGTCGACTGCGTCGTGCGTCACGCCGACATCACCGGTCCCCTCGTCCTGGTCGGCCCGACCACCGACCCGGCGACGCGGACGGCGCAGCAGCAGGTCATGCGCTGGCTGTGGACGGGCATGTCCTCCGACGTCGCGCAGGTCCCGCTGCTGGTCGCCGACGTCCGCGACGCCGGCCCCCGCCGCGTGGCGGCGACGTTCCGCTCGGTGCTGCGCCACCGCATGGAGGACCAGCTACCGCACGTCGCCCAGCCGCTGCTGGCGGTCCGTGGCGAGCACGACCACCTCGTGCCGCAGCGCTGGGTCGACCAGGTGGCGTGGCTGGCGCCCCATGGCCGCGCCGCGGTCGTGACGGGGGCGGCGCATGTGGTGAACCTGACCCGCCCCGATCGACTTGCACCGCTGGTTCGCGGCTTCCTGGCCTCCGCGGAGGGGACGTCACCATGACCGCAGGGCCACCGGTCGGCGGTCGGCATCCCGCCGTCTGGGGTGATCCGGCGCAGGCACCGACCGCGCAGGAGCGCGAGGGTCTGGCCCAGCTGCTGCGCGCGCGATTCCCGGACGCGGCGCTGGCGTGGCGTGATCCGGTGGACTGGCGGACCGTGGCGCTGTCGCCGGCGCGGCTGCGGGCCCCGCACGGGCTGCGCGAGGTGGTCGCGGACGACAGGGCCACGCGACTGCTGCACGCCCGCGGCCGCTCCTTCACCGACCTCGCCCGTGCCCGCGCCGGCGACTACGGCAGCCCTCCGGACCTGGTGGCGACGCCACGGTCGCGGGCCGAGGTCGCGCAGGTGCTCGAGTGGTGCGCCGACGCCGGGGCGACGTGCATCCCGTTCGGGGGCGGCACGAGCGTCGTCGGCGGTGTCACCCCGCCGGCGGGCGACCGCCCGGTCGTCACGTTGCAGACCCGCGCGCTGGACGCGCTGGTCGACGTCGACGTGCAGTCCCAGGCGGCGTGTCTGCAAGGCGGGGCCACCGGGCCCGTCGTCGAGCAGCAGCTGAAGCCGCACGGGCTGACCCTGCGGTTCTTCCCGCAGTCGTTCGAGCTGGCCACCCTGGGCGGGTGGATCGCGACGCGTGCCGGCGGGCACTTCGCGACGGGGCCGACGCACATCGACGACCTGGTCGAGGCGGTCACGGCGATCACCCCCCAGGGGCGCTGGTCGTCCATCCGCCTCCCGGCGTCCGGTGCCGGGCCGAGCCCCGACCGGCTGCTGCTCGGCTCGGAGGGGATCCTGGGCGTCGTCACCGACGCGTGGGTGCGGGTGCAGCCCGTGCCCCAACACCGGGCGCGGCGCACCGTGCGGTTCGCCTCCTTCGCCGAGGGTGCCGGCGCCGTACGCGCGCTGGCGCAGTCCGGGCTGCAACCGGCGGGGTGCCGGCTGCTCGATCCGATCGAAGGCCTGCTCAACGGCGCGGGAGACGGCACGGCCGCGGTGCTCCTCCTGGCGTTCGAGTCGGCGTGGCGGCCCGTCGACGCCGACCTGCGGCTGGCGCTGGAGCTGTGCCGCGACGCCGGAGGCACCCCCGACGACGCAGCCGACGCCGGCGCGGGAGAGGCGTGGCGGTCGTCGTTCCTGCGCGCACCGTACCTGCGCGACGCATTGATCGGACTGGGCATGATCGTCGAGACCTTCGAGACGGCCACGACGTGGGACCGCTTCGACCGGTTGGTCGAGCATGTGGCGGACACGACCCAGGCGGCTGTCACGGCGATGTGCGGCGACGGCATCGTGACGTGCCGCATCACCCACGCCTATCCCGACGGCGCGGCGCCGTACTTCACGGTCATCGCCCCCGGCCGGCGGGGCGAGGAGCCGGCGCAGTGGGCGCAGATCAAGGCGGCCGCGACGGGAGCGCTGTCGGCAGCCGGCGGAACGGTTACCCACCACCACGCGGTGGGCCGCGACCACCGGACGTGGTACGACCACCAGCGGCCCGAGCTGTTCGCGCGTGCCCTGCGCGCGGCCAAGGTCGCCGTGGACCCCGACGGAATCATGAACCCCGGGGTGCTGATCGACTGACGGTCAGGCGGGGTTGCGCCGGCCGAAGTACCCCCGCCCGCGCATCGTCAGCACCGCCTCGCCGTCCTGGTTCGTCAGGGTCCCGACGAACAGGACGGTGCCGCGGTCGGCCCGGCGGGTGGAGTCCATCACGTCCTCGACGTCGAACCGGCCGCTCAGGACGTCGCCGGGACGGACGGGGCGCCGCCAGCGCAGCTGCTCGATGCCGGGCGAGCCCATGCTGGTGCTGTCGGCCAGCAGCGTGTCGACGTACAGGCGCATGAACACCGCCGCGGAGTGCCAACCGCTGGCGATCAGGCCGCCGAACGGCGACGCCACAGCCGCGTCAGGGTCGACGTGGAACGGTTGGGGATCGAAGCGGCGGGCGAAGTCGATGATCTCCTCGGCGGTCATCTGGTGCGTCCCCAGCTCGTAGCGCTGCCCGGGGGCGAAGTCCTCGAAGTAGCGAGTCGTCATGCCTGCACGGTTACCCGGCGGCCAAACGGGTGACAAGTCAGAGGTATGAGTGTCGACACCGACGTGCCCGCAGACCTGCTTGACCTGTACCTGAAGGATGTCGGCAGCGTGGCGCTGCTGACCGCCGAGGAGGAGGTGAAGCTCGCCCAGCGCATCGAGGCCGGCCGCGAGGCGCAGGACCAGATCGCGAACCGCTGCCGCAACGGCACGTACGCCGACGACACCTGCGCCGATCTGCAGGCCACCGTCCGCGACGGTCAGGAGGCGTTCGACCACTTCGTGCGCGCCAACCTTCGGCTGGTGGTCAAGGAGGCGGCGAAGATCGCGCGCCGCAGCCCAATGGGCTTGGACGAGCTGATCCAGGAGGGCAACCTCGGACTGATCCGTGCCGTGGAGAAGTTCGACTGGCGGCGAGGGTTCAAGTTCTCCACGTACGCGACGTGGTGGATCCGTCAGGCGCTGCAACGCGGCACGGCCGACAAGGAGCGGACGATCCGGCTGCCGACGGGTGTCCACGCGAACCTGCTGAAGGTCCGCGCGGCGCAGTCGCGGCTGGACGCCGAGCTGGGCCGCCCCCCGTGCCTGGATGAGCTGGCCGCGGCAACGAAGCTGACCGAGGACCAGGTCCGCCAGTCGCTGGCGGTCGACTACGCCGTGACGTCACTGGACCGGCCGGTCAGCGGCGACGAGGACGCGGCCGAGCTCGGTGCGCTGGTCGCCCGCGCCCAGGACGCGCCCGCCGACGAGGTCATCGAGAAGATGTTCATGGAGGGTGTCTTCGACACCGCCCAGCGCACGCTTCCCGAACGCAGCTGGTTCGTGCTGCAGCGCCGCTACGGCCTGAACGGGCGTGAGCCGGCGACGCTGCAGGAGGTCGGTCGCGACCTGAACCTGTCGCGCGAGGCCGTCCGCAAGATCGAGCAGCAGGCGCTGGCGCAGCTGCAGCGGGCGGTCGCAACCGCCGCGTAGCGGTTCCGCCGCCGCACCCCCGGGCATACTTCCGGGCTGTGGGGGGAGTCGGCACGGCGGACCTGCCCGGCCTTGCGTACGACGAGGCCGCGGCCGCCGCAGCGTGGCGCGCGGCGAGCCGCAGGACCAGGTGGCGGGCTGCTCGGATGGCGGCGAAGGGCGACCGCGCGACGCGGCCCGAGATGGCGCTGCTGGTGCTGCACGCTGCGCGGCGCGAGGTGCGCCGCGGCATCTGGTACACGCCGCTGCTGGCGTTGGCGTACTTGGTGCCGTGGGCGTTTCAGTACCTGCGGGGGGCCGGCCACATGCTGGCCGGAGGTGTCGTCGGCGCGCTGTTGCTCGGCCTGCTGCACGCCTGGTACCGCGAGCCGCGGTGGCGCCGTGCAGTCGTCGAGAACGCGGCGGTCCTGCGTCTGCCGCCATCGGTCGCTGCGGATCTGGCAGGACCGTCGCGTCGTGCGCAAACGGCACTGCTGGTCATTGTCGCGGTCGGCGTTGCCGCTACGACGGTGCGCATCGTCGCGCCGCCCGCACCGTTCCCCGGCCCACTGCCGGCTGTGCCCGCCGACCCCGCGGACGCTGCTGCATCACTGGGCCTGCCGTCCTTCGCGGTGATCCCCGTGCACCCGCCGGAGACACTCGTCGACGGTGGCCCCCCGGGTGACGTGCCGCCGGCGGTCGTGGCCGGGGGCTTTGGCG
>Ga0247713_1001793_pt1 | contig 10249 bp, 6 predicted proteins | sample 21E_NmetaG_FD_189936 | JGI IMG/M metagenome (GOLD analysis project Ga0247713, IMG submission 189936) | Soil microbial communities from hillslope of Landscape Evolution Observatory, University of Arizona, Oracle, AZ, United States - 2-1-E_N | ecosystem: Engineered > Artificial ecosystem > Mesocosm... | reverse complement strand
TCCTGTCCCTTGAGGAGGTCGCGGACAGACGCGAACCTAGGGCCGGTCGCCATCGAGATGAGACCGGTGTACGCGGGGAAGACCACGATGTTCGGTCGGGTACGGGAGAACCCGGGCTTCTGCGCCTGCACCAGTGCGCGCACCTCTCGGTACAGAGCGTCGTAGGACTGCGCGAGGTCGGGATGGGTCCGGTGCTGGATGACGAAGACACGCGCACCTGCCGCGTCCGAGGCCGTGGCGGGGGCGGGGACCCCCGCGAGCAGGAGCAGGATGATCAGGTAGACGAGGCGGCGGTGACCGGCCATCTCGCCCCCTCTGCTGAGCCACCGGCGAAGACCTCGACAGCCGACTCCATCACGGCTGCCCGGGCTACTGCGTCGCCTAGCCCGTGCCCGCCCTCCTGGAACCTCATGAGCCGGGCTCCGTCCATCCGTCCGACGAACGACTCGATCTCGCCGATGGGTACCACCGGGTCGTCCTCGGCGTGGGCCACGAGCACCCGTCCGAGGATCGTCTCCGCCGTGGCAGCGGGAGCGAGGCGAGCGAGAACCTCCCCATAGATGTCCAGCCGCCCGAACTCGCGCTCGAGCCATCCGCGCCGCTCGGGTGGCGCCGCGGCGACGAAGCGCGACAGGTCCAGGATCGGTGAGATCACGACCGCCGCGGAGAAGAGCTTGGGGTAGTTGGCGAGGGCCGTCAGCGCTTGGTGGCCGCCGTAACTGGTTCCGAAGAGGGAGACCCGGGAGGCGTCGACGCCATCCTGGTCGCGCAGCCACACCACCAGGTGGGCGAGGTCGCCGATCGGCTGCAGACGCTTCCGGTTGTCATCCAGGGAGTGATACCTCTTTCCGTACCCGGTCGAGCCACGCAGGTTGGGTGCGGCGACCGCGAAGCCGCGGGACACCAGGAACTGGGCCAGCGGGTTGTAGGTACGCAACCATTGGCCCTCGGGTGCCTGATGCAGGAGGACCACGACCGGACATCGATCCGTCCCGCCCTCAGGTCGGTACAGGACGACCGGCACCCACAGCCCGTCGAACGTGCGGAACCTGTGGGTCTCGGCCCCCAAGCACGTCGGGTGGTCAGCCAGCGGCGAGAAGATGATCCGCCCCTCACCCGTCGCCAGGTCGTGTTCCCAGATCGAACCGGGATCGGTGTCCGACGCCACCGGGTGGATGTACGCCGTCGCGTCCTGCGTGAACAATCCTGCGCGGCTCGTCGAACCAGCTGGTAGGTCGAGGGTCCGGGCCGCGCGCATGGTCGCCGTCGGGTAGGCCTCGAGCCGCGTCTCGCCCTCCCGGTTGGAGGACACGATCAACATCCTCCCGTCGGGGGAGGCGTGGCACCGGAGGTCCCAGTCGACCGACAACTCGAACCGCCAGGACCTGGTCGTGATGTCGTAGTGGGCGATCCCGCGGAACTCCACGTCGTGGTCGGTAGAGACGTAGAACCCGGAGGAGTCGGGGAGCCATTCCGGAGCCCCCCACCACGACCGCGACCCGGGCTGAGAGACGTCCCACGACCCAGCCGTTCGCAGGTCGAGGAGCGCGAGCTCGTTCTCGCTGGCACGGCCCGTCAAGCGGCCAACGGCGAGCAGGACGCCATCCGGGGAGAACGAAAGCGGCACCCATCGCCCGTCCGCCGACACGAGACAACGCCGGTCGCGCGTCGCCAGGTCCACGACCCACACCTCGAGGTTGTGCCGGGAGCCGGTCCGGGCGTACGCCACTGCCGTCCCATCAGGATCCGGAACGGCGCCCCCGTGGTAGCGGTCGGAGGCGTCGACGACCGTATCCCCCGACCCATCACGCCAGAGCACTAGCTGGAGGCCGTCTGCGGTCGCGCGCTCGACGAGCAGGTCGTCGTTCGGCCCGAGCCGCACCGCCCGAACCACATCCTCGAACGGGGGTCCGTCGGTCGAGACGCCGGAAGCGCGGCTGATCCAGACGAGCCGGCCTCCCTCGCCGTCCGAGACCAGCGCCAGCACCGCGGTCCCGTCCGCGGAGATCGCGCACGGGACCGCGGACGCGACGCTCAGGAAGTCCTCAGCAGGGGGGCCGGGCATCCCATCAGAAGCGCTTCAGGAAGCCGGACTCGTTCTGCCGCACGCGCGCCCCGTTGACCCACGGGTCGCGCCGGACCTCCTCCCAGACACCCGCCGACGTGCGCGGGCCGTGGACCTCGTTCCAGTTCGCCCCCGCCTCCGCCTGGTAGTTGTCGCGCAGCGCCGTGAGGTCGTCGCACTCGATCCTGCCGAGCGTCGCGTCAGCGTCGACGCGGTACACGGCGGCCGCGTTGCGGCCGAGGATCCCATTCCTGATGCTCCGCTCGGGGTGCGCCTTCGCGTCGGGATAGGCGAACGGGTCCTTCGTGTCCTTCGTGGGGTCGTCGATGTCCCCGTCGAGACCGTGGGGCAGGTTGTACAGGTCCCTGATCTCCCGGGCCATCTGGAAGGCGCGGAACGTGATGATCTGGTTCTGCGGGGAGCCGCCCCAGAGGCTGTCCGTCCCCCAGACGACACGACGCGGACCCACGTAGTAGATCAGCTTGCCGAGCAGGAACGACGCCCGCCGCGGGTCGTTCTGGACGTTCCCCCACACCGACCCCAGCTCCGCATAAACGTTGGGGACGTTGGCGTGCACACCGGGTGCGCCGTCCCCCGCCTGGCCCCGGACGCCGGGGATGCCGTTGGGAGCGAAGTGCCGAGCCGACCACCCGTTCTCGCGCAGGGCCTTGATGAAGTTGTCCACGCCCCGGTCGATCGAGCGGACGTTGGCGTCGCTCCCCGCGCCCAGCCGGTAGGAGCCGTCGGGAGCCACGTCCAACGGGTAGGGACCCTGACTGCTCGTACCCTGGTTCACCGGGCCGCCGAGCCCGATCCCGTCCCCGTCGTACCCCGAGTGGTAGATCATGAAGTTCATCTCCGGGTACGTCCGGGCGACGACGCCGACATCGCGCGTAGCCGCCTTCTCCTGGTCGAACGCAGGCAGAGCGAACCCCTTGTGAGCGGCGATCAGCGGGGGGATCCCGTACTTGCGCGACAGGTACAACGCGTGCTCGATGAACTTCCGTCCAGCGGGGTCATCCAGCCACCAGCCCGAGGTGTTCGGGTAGTCCCCCCACGGGCAGTACACCTTCCAGGCCCGGATGTGCTCCGGGTACCTCTGACACGTCTCCTCCATGAGGTAGAGCTCCTCCTGGAGGTACAGCGGGTCGACGTTGTAGTCGCCGAGGACGCGGTCGCTCTTGGTCCCCATCGAGCCTCGGTTAGGCATGACGAAGCGGTGCATCACGCTCCGGGTGCTGTTCGCGGTCTCGTTCACCCACTGGCATGTCTCGGCCGCCCGGTCTATCGGGAGGGGCTGTCCATCCGGCTTGTACGGCACGGCGGAAAGCGCCGTGACGTTCGTCGACGAGTCCAGGAAGAGCTGCTTGACGTAGTGGTAGCGGCCGAGGCAGTCGAGCCTGTCCTCCTCACCGCACGAAGACTGCTGCCAGATGGCCGCGAAGAAAGCGGCCTGACCGGGGTTCTTGGAACGCCACTCGTCGTCCTCGACGTCGACGTGGTGGGTCTGCACGTCCATGATGAACTCACCCTCGAGGTTGTTCAGCTGGGCCTCGGGGTAATGCAGCATGTCGTCGGTGCATGCCTTCGGGTTCGCCGTGTTGTGCCGGCCGAAAGCGTAGTACTCGCGACCGTAGACCCTGTTGACCACGCCGAGCGTGATAGCCGCAGCAGCGCTCGACTGGAGGAATCGACGGCGGGACATGCCGCGGCGCCTGGCCTCCTGGTCGCACTCGATCATCGCCAGCCGCTGGATCTCCAGCTGCGCCCTCGTCGGCGGAGCGGGCAGGAACTCCTCGTTCGCGTACGGCAGCACGTTGATCGGGAGCGCATCGGGCAGCGCCTCCTCGAACTGTCTCCTCCAGCTGGTCATGGCCAGTTCCTCCCCGTTCCGATGTGGTTTCGTTGGTTGTTCGCGAGGCGCGACCGCTCTCCTGCCTAATCGACCACCTCGAACGAACCCCGCATGAACGGGTGCACCCGGCAGAAGTACGTGTAGGGGGTTCCGGGCTCGAGGCCGTACTCCTCGGGCACGATGGAGTAGGCGACGCCGCGCTGCGCCCAGGGGACGGTCCCCCCTCCGACGGGCGGTGGGATCTGCGCGGTGGCGGGTCCGAAGGTCGGGCTGAACCCGATCTCCCCCGAGTCGTACTGACGCGGGGCGCTCCCCGGCATGCCGAACCCGAAGTTCGCGAGCGGGTACTCGATCCCGTACTGCCCGTTGCATGGGTACTCGCAGGCGGTGATCGAGTGGTACACGTTCGCCCCCGCGTCCACGTTCCACCACGTCAGGGGCTGGTCCTTCCGCACCTGCGGAACCCCCGCCGTGGCGACGGTCGAGATGTCACCCGGGAGGTAGGCGAACCCGGCCACGAGGATGTCGTTGGTGGTCGGACCCTTGGGAGCGGTCTGAGCCCAGAACGACTCGCCCTCGCCCCCCACACGTCCGTACTCGATCGGAGCGGGCTTGCTGATCCGTCCGCGGGTGCAGAGAACCTGCTCGCCGGCGTCGAGGCGGTCCCAGCATCCGGGCTCGATCGTCTCGCCCTCGGCGTCCTTGATCGGCTCGGCGTGGGAGTTGTCGATCTCGGCCGTGAACGGGTCCAACCCGTCGAGCTTCCCGGGCACGACGTAGGCGACCGCGATGCCCATCCCCTCGTACCACGAGCCCCTCTCGGTCTCGTAGACGGAGTTGATCCGCAGGAAGGTGTCGCGGTACATGTTGACCTCCCAGCGCGGGACCCCGGTGACGGTCATCCGGAAGTTCCAGGAGAAGGGCTTGCGCTCGGGAGCCCTGTCCTCACAGGTCGGGCTGGCGCCGCAGTACTTGGCGTCGGACGTGAAGATCCTGACGGCCTCCTCGGCCGGCACACCGTCGCCGTCCGTGTCCGGACAGGCGAGGCCGCCCCACGTCGAGATCGTGTTCCCCGGACGGAGCGGGAGCCCCTCCGTGCAGCGCACGGCGTCCACCTCGACCCTCAGACCACCCGGGTGCAGGTGTCCGCCGATGCCGATCAGCTTCCCTTCGAGGCGCTGCGGGACGTAGATGTCCGTCCCCTTCCCGTTGCCGGGCTGACCCTGTCCGACATCGGATTCCACCCAGGAGTCGAACGCGGCGCACTCCTGCTTCGGCCACGTGCACTCCGTGCGCGCCCACGGCTCCCCCGAGCTCGGGTCGGTACCGACCTCCTTCAGGGTCACCGGGTCGGTGATCGCCTGTCCGTACCCCCGCTGAGTGTTGTAGACGGGGTAGCTGGCCCGGCTCCCGTTCTTCCAGACGTCGAGCCAGAACGGACGGATCGTCTCGATCTTGGGCTGGCCCGGCGTGGCCGGGTTCTCGGCCTCCGACTTCGCGATGTAGTCGATCGTGTAGGTGATCCACACGTTCTGCCGCTGCGCGGTCGCGTTGTGGACCATGTGCACCATGTACCAGACGTCGCTCGTCCGAACGGGCATCCCGTAGGGGACCGGGTACTCGGCGATCGTCTTCTCCTCGCCAGCCGCGAAGAACGGACCGTTGCCGTACTCGGGGTAGGAGAGCCACGTGGCGTGGTGCAGGTGCATGTCCTCCACGTTGGGGACCGTGCCGTCCGCGAGGACCATGTTCGGCTCGATACGCACCATGTACCCGTCGTACTGCGGCTTCTCGATGGTCTTGACCATCGGGTAGGTGCTGTTGGCGCCCGGCTGGACCTCTATGGGCCCGAGGGCGAAGCGCAGGCGGACGCACCGGTCCCCATAGGGGTTGGATACGGCGCCCGTCCGGGCGTCCTTGCGCACGCAGGTGCCGCGCTCCCCACCGACCCCGGCGAACGCCTTCTCGGGCAGGGGCGGAACCTGCGCGGAGACCCGGACGGCCGGGAGCCCCAGCAGCCCGAACAGGAACGCGATAGCTAGCACCTTCCTCATGACGACCCTTCCTCCCGGCGGCGGACGTTAGACGGTCAGGGGACGACGATCGTCCCCTTCATGGACGGGTGGAGCGTGCAGAAGATCGAATACCGTTTCCCAGGCTCGAGGTTCTCGGTGCCTTGAACCTCCGTCTGCTCCCCCGGCCCGATCAACTCGCTGTGCAGCAGAGGGCACGGCGCTGGGGGCTTACACCAAGGCTGCGTATCCGGACCTGACTCCCTCGATACGACGTCATGCTGGAAGATGTCGAAGTTCAGGTAATGGAACGCGGCTCCCGGCGTCACGACCGTCACAGGGGAGGCGTATCCGTGGAAGATCGCCCCGGGCACCGTAGAGATCACAGAGACGTCCTCGGCCTGGACCGGTGACGGACCGAGGAGGATAGAGGCAAGCGCGGCGATCAGGGCGACCTTCAACCTCATCACGGGTTCCTCCTAAGGGAGCTTGTAGACGAGCACCGAATCCGAGACGACGACGTAGAGCGCGTTCCGCGCGATGGCGATGCCGGAGCTGTTGCCGCCGTCCGTCTTGAACGATCCGACGTCCAACGAGACGGGCCGGCGGAGCACCGGGAGCCCGGTCACCGCGTCGAACCCGAGCAGGTTGCCGAAGAGGTCGACCGTGTACACGACCCCGTTGGCCTCCGAGACCGACTGGTAGTGGACGACATCGGCTATGGGCTGCACCCAGTCGTAGCGCCCGTCTCCCACCTGCAGAGCCCAGAGCTGGCTCGGCGGCTGAGCGGGGACGAAGACCCGGCCCCCCGCCACCGCGGTGGAAGAGGAGTTGAGCGGCACCCCGGGGCCCCCGACCACTGTGCTCCAGGCGAGCTGCATGTTGTCCGCGAAGAGGGCGTAGTACACGCCAGACTTCTGCAGCGCTCCGACGAGCTTGCGTCCGAGGTGGTCGGTGAAGATGTTCGGGCTGGCCCCGAAGTCGAGGTCGAGCTGCAGGCACGCCTGGCTCCAGACGACCGCGATGCGGTCACCGAACTCATCGCAGACGGGCTGGCGGTGGAGGCCCGGGAAGTACTGGTCCGGGTTGCCCTTGAAGGCGTTGACGATCCGTCCGAACGTCCCGCGGTCGCGGTCCCCGTCGATCATCAGCAGCGCGTTCGCGTGTCGATGCTCGATCTTCTTGCTCGCCGGGTTCCCCGTCCCCACGTAGATGTAGTTCGTGTCCGGGTCAACGGCCGCCGTCGACCAGATGGACGCGCCGCGGTAACCGGCCGCGTAGTCCTCGTCCGCGATCGTGTAGTCCTTCGCCACGATCTCCCCGGTCACGGCGTCGTGGATCGTGTAACCACCGCGCGGGGTCGCCGTCCCCTCGCTGCCCATGAAGCCCTGGAAGACGAGCGGGCCGTCCGAGTCGTCGTAGAGGACCGGGCTCGAGACCAGTAGGGAGTTCGGGGTCTCGTCGACGACCACCTTCCATCGCAGCCGTCCGGACTGCTGGTCCAGGGCGGCGAGGTAGGGCTCGTTCGTCTTGCTGACCCCCACGTAGACGAGGCCGTTGCCGACCGAGACGGAACCGGTGATGACTCCGCCGATGAGGCTGGCCGCGTTCCCGGCCAGGTGCGTGCGCCAGAGCAGGTCTCCCGTGTCGGCGTTGAGGGCGAAGACCCAGCCGGTGTTCGTCGCCAGGTACATGCACCCGTCGGCGATCACCGGGGTGTTGTGGAACCCGCCCGCTCCCGGCTGCGCCTGGGGAGCCGTGAACCGCCGGCCCATGACGAGGGATCCGACGTTCTGAGGCGTGATCGTCTTCTCAGCCGGCTGGCTGCGGGTGTTCAGGAGATCGTTCCCGTACGCACGCCACTCGCCGCCCTGATGGGCCGACGGTGCGCACCCGGGCACGGACACCCCGTCGGCCCGAGCCGGGACCGCCGATGCGGCCGACCCGACCGTCGCGGCGACACAGAGCGCAACGATGCGCCCCCTCCCCCTCATCCCCATGCTCTCTCCTCCTCGTGGGGCCGGGCGCGCGCCCGGCCCCCGCCGCCAGATCGTCCAGGTCCTACGGGACCACCTCGAAAGCACCCCTCATCCAGGGATGGATGCGGCACCAGAAGGCGTAGACGCCGGTCTCCGTCGGAGTGAATGTCCACTCGGCCCGCTGCGCCGGTGCGAGGCCGAACCCGAGCTCCGAGGAGTCGAAGTCCATCGGGTCGGCCAGGAACTCGGCGTCGCTGGAGAAAGCCTCTCGGGGCTTCCCGCCGTCCGCCAACGGGTAGCTGGCGGTCGTAGCCCCCGTGCACGGCTGCTTGCAGCGCGTGATCGTGTGCCAGATGTAGCCGGCCGTGTCGACGTTGGTGAAGCGCAGCGGCTTGCCCGCCTTCACCTGCGGGACACCGGCCGCCGCGATGACCCCCAGGTCCGCGGGTCCGTACGAGAACCCCTGCACGGTGATCTCGTCGAGCACGGGACCCTTCCGGGTCGGCAGCGCGGGCTCGTTCCCGGGGTTGTGGTTCCCGCGGGCGTCCTCCGCAGGGCGCGTCACCTGGCCCCGAGTGCAGAGCGTCGTCTTTCCCGTCTCCGGGTTGAAGCCAGGTGTGCACAGGTTCCCTGCCTCGGCGGCGGCCATGTTGGGTGGCAGGCGCGCGGGAAGCACACCGGCGTCGTTGCCGCCCGGGAACCGGTGGTCGAGCACCGTGTTCGGGTCGAAGACGTCGATCCCGGACGTGTCGCCGGGGAGCACCCACGTCATCACGATCCCCATCTGCTCGTACCAGGAGGCGATATCCGTCTCGTACACGCCGTTGAGCCGCAGTATGTCGCCCTTCTTCACCCGGACGCTCCACCCCAGGTCTCGGATGGTTCCGGTCATGGACAGGTCCCACGAGATGGGAGGTCCACCAGCGTTCGCGCGCTCGGCGTGGTCCCAATAGACGGCGTCGGAGATGTTGATCAGCCGCTTGTGCTCCACCCCGTCGATCTTCCGGACGAGCTCCACCTCGGTCCGGACGCCGCCGGGATGGAGGTGGCCGCCCATGACGACGAGGGTTCCCTCCTCCGCTCCGCCCAGGCCGGCGTCCACGGTCTGGTCCTTGCCGTCGACCTCATCGCTGACGTCGAGACCCTGCTGGGCGGAAACTCGGCCGGCTGAGTTGAACCTCGCGCAGTTCTCACGCGGGTAGTAGCAGACCTTCGACCCGGCCGCCGAGGCGTCGCCCGTAGTCCCGTCGAAGCCCACCTGCGACTCGTAGCCGAGGCGGTCGGGCTGACCGAACCCACGCTGGGTGTTGAAGACCGGGTTCAGCAGGTACGGCTCCGCCTGCGGGTGGAACCTCCCACCGCCGACGTCCAGCCAGATCTGCCTCAGGTTCTTTATCCCTATCCGCTCGGCAGCTGCGAGCGGGACGTAGTCCATCTCGTAGGTGATGTAGGTGAGCATCGGCTGAGGGCTCGCGTTGTGCACCATGTGCAGCAGCAGCCACTGGTCCGAGGGCATGATGCGGATGCCGGTCTTCTCCGGGAAGATCAGGACCGTCTTCTCCTCACCGGACGCCCAGAACGGACCGCTCCCGTAGTTGCGGTTCGCGTTGAGCCAGGTCCCGTGGTGGAGGTGGAGATCCTCCACCGGTGGCGTGCGACCGAGCTGGTCGACCAGGTTCGGCTTGTTGCGCACCATGAAGCCGTCGTTCCAGGGCTTCTCGAACGTGACCGGCTGGATCAGGACGTCGTTCTGGCCCGGCTTCGCGAGGATCGGTCCGAACACGAACTTCAGGCGCGTGCAGTCGTTGCCGTAGCGCGCCGTGTTGTCGATGTCGTACTCGCTCTCAGCGGTGCATGTCCCCTCTCCGTAGTTCACGACCCCCAGGAAGCGCGGCTCGTAGACCGGGGGCTCTACCCCCGCGACCTGGGCGAACGCTCCCGTGTTGAGCCCGAGCAGCATCACGACCGCGCCGCTGAGCCAGATACGCCATCTCCGCATCCCCTCGACTCCCCTCTCCCACCGGCACGCGCAAGCCCGACGGAGCGCGTGACCCGTTGGATCGCCTGCCTCCCCTGGTGCGTCTTTCGCCCCATCTGCGGCCGATCCCTGCCCGTTTCACGACACCATCTCTGAAACGTTCGTTCGGGAGCCGGAGGCGTCCGGCTTGGCGAGGGCCGTCCGGTATACTCGCGGCTCAGCTAGGGGCCGTAGCTCAGTTGGTAGAGCGCTTGGATGGCATCCAAGAGGCCAGGGGTTCGAATCCCCTCGGCTCCACCCAGAAGCCCGCTGGTCACAGCGGGTTCTCTGTTTGGGGTGTCGACTCCGCCCGCTAGGTTG
>Ga0247713_1001792_pt1 | contig 10252 bp, 7 predicted proteins | sample 21E_NmetaG_FD_189936 | JGI IMG/M metagenome (GOLD analysis project Ga0247713, IMG submission 189936) | Soil microbial communities from hillslope of Landscape Evolution Observatory, University of Arizona, Oracle, AZ, United States - 2-1-E_N | ecosystem: Engineered > Artificial ecosystem > Mesocosm... | reverse complement strand
GGGGAGCGCGCCGCGGGGGCGGTGGTGGCGCCCGCGGCGGCAGCGGCGGCGGTTCGCGGGGCGACGGCGGCGGGGCCGGCGCGGTGCTGGCCGGCGCCGGCGGGCTCGGCGCGGTGCTGATCAAGTTCCTGTACTGGGCGCTGATCGCGGCCGCCGTCGCGGCAGCCCTGTTCCTGACGATCTTCGTCGTGCTCCCGACGGTGGTGCTGCTGCTGCAGTTCCTGCTGATCGGGCTGCTGATCGCGTGGCGCGCGCTGACCGGGCGGCCGTGGATCGTGGAGGCCCGGCAGAACCGCGCCGCTCCGCTGGTGCACGCCTGGGAGGTCACCGGCTGGACCGAGAGCGGCCGGGTCCGCGACGAGGTCGCCGAGGCGCTGCGGCGCGGGGCGCACCCGCGGCCGGTGGGTGCGGAGCAGGTCGCGGTGGAGGGTGCGGTGTAGCGGACCCCCACCCCTTCGCTTCGGGCCTCAGCCCTTCGCCTCGGCGACGTCCTCCGCGCTGCGCGCCGGGGCCGCCGCGAGCGCCCGCAGCCGGTAACGCTGGATCTTGCCGGTGGCGGTCCTGGGCAGCTCGGTGACCGTGACCACCTGGCGGGGTCGCTTGAACGACGCCAGCCCGACCCGGCAGAACTCGACGACCTCGTCCGGATCCACGGTGGTGCCCGGGCGCGGCACGACGAAGGCCACGGGCTTGTCGAGCCCGTCGGCGTCGGGCACCCCGACGACCACGGCCTCCGCGAGTGAAGGGTGCTCCAGCAGGCGGGTCTCCACCTCGGTCGGGCTGACCCAGATCCCGCCGACCTTCAACACGTCGTCGGCGCGGCCGAGGCAGGTGTAGCTGCCGTCGTCGTTGCGCACGTACTGGTCGCCGGTGCGCATCCACTCGCCCTGGAAGACCGCGCGGTTGACGGCGGTGCGGCACCAGTAGCCGGTGCAGATCGACTCGCCCGCGACGTAGAGCATCCCAGACTCGCCGGTGCCGTCGACGACGCTGCCGTCCGTGCGCCGCAGCTGCACCCGGTACCCGGGGACGGGGAACCCGGACGAGCCCGGCACGACCCGGCCCGCCACGTTGGAGATGAAGATGTGCAGTGCCTCGGTGGAGCCGATGCCGTCGAGGATCTCGAAGCCGTACTGGTCGCGCACGCCGTGGAACATCCGGGCCGGCAGCGCCTCGCCCGCGGAGACGCCGTTGCGGACGCTCGCGAAGGTCTCCCGCGGCAGGTCGGCGGCCATCAGCGGGCCCCAGAAACTCGGGCCACCGAAGAACAGGGTGACACCGTGCTCGCGGACGCGGTCGGCGTAGAGCTGCGGGTTCGGCCGCGACGGCTCGAGCACCGTGGACGCGCCGACCGACAGCGGGAAGAACATCGAGTTGCCGATGCCGTAGGCGAAGAACAGCTTCGCCACCGACAGGCACACGTCGTCGGGCCCGATCCCGAGCACCTGCCGGCCGTAGGTCTCGCAGACGACGCGGATGTCGGCGTGCCGGTGCATGGCGCCCTTCGGCGTGCCCGTGGTGCCGGAGGTGTAGAGCCAGAGCGCGGGCGACTCGTCCCAGGTCGCGTACGCGTCGACGGGCACCCCGCGACCCGCGGCGAGCAGCTCGTCCCACGTCAGGTCGTCCACCGGGGTCGACGGCGCGGTGTCACCCGTGAGCACCACCATGCGCAGATCCGGCGCGTCGGCGGCGGCGGCCGTCACGTTCGCGGCGAACTCCGTGCTGCCCAGCAGCACCCGGGCGCGGGAGTCGACCACGAGCTGGGCCAGCTCTTTTCCGGTGAGCATCGTCGAGCACGGCACCGCCACCGCCCCGATGTACATCGTGGCGAGGATCCCGGTCAGGAGCTCGACGTCGTCGACCATGCACAGGAGCACCCGCTCCTCGGCCCGCACTCCGCCGGCGATCAATCCGGCCGCGACCCGGCGCACCTCGGCGGTCAGCTCGGCGTAGGTCAGACAGCCCCCGGGATGGCGCACGGCGATCCGGTCGCCGTCGCCGGCGTCCACCCGGCGCTGGGTGAGGTAGGCGGCGGCGTTGAACGGTTCCGTCATCGGTGCGCTCCGGTTCGGGTTCGGCTGGCGGAAGTCTACATCTTGATCAACGACCGTCAACGATCAGTAGCAGGTGCGAGGTCTTCACCCGGGTTCGCCCATCCGGAACACACACCTTCCCGCACCCATGCATGCCGTGCTATGAACGCATGTCAGACCGAACGTTCGTTCAAGGGAGAACATCATGCAGACCCGCGGAGCCATCATCCGGCAGGCACCGGGCAAGTACGAGGTCGTGGACCTCGAGGTCGACGACCCGCGCCCGGGCGAGATCCAGGTGAAGCTCACGGCCTCGGGGCTGTGCCACTCCGACGACCACGTCGCCACCGGCGACATCCCGGTCGGCGTCTACCCGTTCGCCGGCGGCCACGAGGGCGCCGGGATCGTCACGAAGGCCGCCCCGAACCACAAGGGGATCAAGGAGGGCGACCACGTCGTCTTCTCGTTCCTGCCGTCCTGCGGGCACTGCCGCTGGTGCGCCTCGGGACAGCAGAACCTGTGCGACCTCGGGGCCGGGTTGCTCGCCGGTTCCCGCTGGGAGGACCCCACGGACTACCGGCTCAAGCTCGGTGACGGCACGCCGGTCGGCCAGATGTGCGGGATCTCGACGTTCCTCGAGACCACCACCGTCTCCGCGGACTCGGCGGTCAAGGTCGACGACGACCTGCCGCTGGACAAGATCTGCCTGCTCGGCTGCGGTGTCGGCACGGGCTGGGGCTCCGCGGTGAACTCGGCCGGGGTGAAGCCCGGGCACACCGTGATCGTCATGGGCATCGGCGGCATCGGCATCAACTCCGTCCAGGGCGCCGCGTACGCCGGGGCCGCCAACGTCATCGCGGTGGACCCGGTGGCGTTCAAGCGGGAGAAGGCCCAGGAGCTGGGTGCGACGCACGCGGTTGACTCGATGGAGGAGGCCACCGAGATCGCCAAGCAGTTCACCAACGGGCAGGGCGCGGACTCGGCGATCGTCACCGTCGGCGTCGTCAGGCCCGAGATGATCGGGCAGGCGATGGCCTCGATCCGCAAGGCCGGGACCGTCGTCGTCACCGCGCTCGGCAACATCGCCGACACGACGCCGCTGCCGGTGTCGCTGGCCGACCTCACGCTGTTCCAGAAGCGGATCCAGGGGGCACTGTTCGGCGCGTCGAACCCGAACTGGGACATCCGCAACCAGATCGACCTGTACCGCAGCGGTGCGCTCAAGCTCGACGAGCTGATCACGAAGACCTACTCGCTCGACGACATCCAGCAGGGCTACCAGGACATGCACGACGGCAAGAACGTGCGTGGTGTGGTCATCTACAGCTGACGCGCTACCCGCCCGACGGCACGTTCGCGCACACCTGTTGCACGAACGCGCTGTCGGGCGGACCGGGGGAGGGGGTCGGGTGACGGCGAGCGTTCCCGTGGTCGGGCTGCGCCGGGAGCGCGAGGTGCTGACGGTTGCGCTCGCCACCGGGCGGCACGTCGTGATCGAGGGCCCGCCGGGCACCGGCAAGTCCACGCTGCTGCGCGCCATCGCCCGCGACGCCGGACGCGCCGTCGTGTTCGTGGAGGGCAACGCGGAGCTCACGCCGGCGCGGCTGATCGGCCAGTTCGACCCGGCGCAGGTGCTGAACGAGGGCTACCGAGCGGCGAGCTTCGTCGACGGCCCGCTCCTGCAGGCGATGCGCCAGGGCGGGCTGCTCTACCTCGAGGAACTCAACCGGGTGCCCGAGGAGACGCTGAACGTCCTCATCACGGTGCTCACCGAGGGCGAGATCGCGGTGCCCCGGCTGGGCCCGGTGCCGGCGGGCCGGGACTTCCGGCTGATCGCCGCGATGAACCCCTTCGACGCCGTCGGCACGGCCCGGGTGTCGCAGGCGATCGCCGACCGGATGTGCCGGGTGGTCCTCGGCTACCAGGACGAGCCGGCCGAGCGGGCCATCACCTCGACCGTGAGCGGGCTCGACGGGCGGACGGTCGAGCTCGCGGTGACCCTGACCCGGGCCACGCGCGAGCACCGCGACGTCCGGATGGGCTCGTCGGTGCGGGGCGCGATCGACCTCGCGCTGGTGCTCACCGGGCTCGCCGAGCTGCGCGGCGAGGCCGTACCGACGCGCGAGACGGCGCGCGACGCGGCCTACGCGGCACTCTCCGGCCGGATCCGGATCGCCGACGGCGTGGACCGCACCCCCGAGTCGGTGATCGACGAGCTGCTGGACGCGCACTGGGCGGAGTCGGCGCCGGAGCCGGGCGAGGACCCCGCGGACGGCCCGGGAAAAGCTGACGGCCCGCCGCCGGGGGCGGGCCTCCCGCAGCGCAGCCGCCCGGGCCGGGACCGCGCCGGGCGCACGCAGAGCCGTGGGCAGCTCGCCGCGCGGCACGGAGCCTTCGACGAGGTGTCCCCGCAGCTCGGCGTGCTCGACGTCCGGGCCTTCGACGAGGCCCTGGCCCGGGACCCCGAGGCGGCCTCCGCCCTGCTGGCCGACCTCGCCGTCGCCACCGACCGCGAGCTGCGCGAACGCGCCCGGGTGCTGGCCGGTCGGGTGTTCGTCCAGCTCGGCCGGGTCGGGCCGGCGCGGGCGCGGGGCACTCGGCGGCTCGGCCCGTCGCGCGGCCTCGACGGCGATCTCGACCTGGACCGCACCCTCGACGCGTGGGACCCGGGTGCCTCGCGGCGGCCGGCGGCGGCGGACGTCGTCACCCGGGCCTGGACGGCGCACCGGCGGGCGGTGTGCCTCGCGGTCGACGTCTCGGGGTCGATGCAGGGTGCGGCCGTGGCGCTGGCGGCGGTCGCGGCCGCGGGCGTGATCGTCGCGGCGGAGACGGGCGCCCGGCGGCTGGAGCCGGCCGTGCTCGCGTTCGGCGAGGGGGTGCGGGTCCTGCAGGCGCAGGGCGTGCGTCGCCCGCCCGAGGCGCTGCTCGCCGAGCTCGTGGCCCTGCGCGGCCACGGGACCACGGACCTCGCGGCCGGGCTGCGGGAGGCGTCGCGCCAGCTGGCCGGCGCCGTCGCCGACGAGCGCCTGGTCGTACTGCTCTCGGACTGTCTGCACACCGCCGGCGACGACCCCGCCGAGGCCCTCGCCGGGATCGACCGCCTGCACGTGCTCGTGCCGCTCGCAGGCCCCGAGGCCGAGGCCGCCGCCGCCGCGCTGGCGGCCCGCGGCGGTGGCCGCGCACAGACGGTCCGCCGCCTGGCCGAGGTCGGGCCCGCGCTGACGCGGGTGTTGGCCTGAGACAGCGGCGACCGCGCACTCCGCGCGCCGTCCTGCGACCTCGCGGCCCGTGCGGACGCCGCGAGGTGGGAGAGCGCCGCGCGAAGTGCGGCCGCGGCCCTCCGTAGGCTGGCCCGCCGTGGGGACCATCGTCAGCTTCCACGCCCATCCCGACGACGAGTCGATCAGCAGCGGCGGCACGCTCGCCCGCGCCGCGGCGGCCGGGCACCGGGTCGTCATCGTCTTCGCGACCCGCGGCGAGCTGGGTGAACCGGTGCCGGGGGTGCTGGCACCGGGCGAGCCGCTGTCCGTGCGGCGCTCCGCGGAGTGCTACGCGTCGGCGCAGGCGCTGGGCGGGCACCGCGTGGAGTTCCTCGGCTGGACCGACTCCGGGATGATGGGCGAGGCGACCAACGACGCGCCGTACTGCTTCTGGCGCGCCGACCTCGGGCACGCGGCCCGCCGGCTCGCGGTGATCCTCGAAGAGGAGGACGCCGACGTCCTGACGGTCTACGACGACAACGGCGGGTACGGCCATCCCGACCACATCCAGGTGCACCGCGTCGGGCGGCGCGCGGCGGAGCTCGCCGGGGTCCCCGTTGTGGCCCAGGTCACGATCAACCGGGACTGGATGGTCCGCGGGATCCGGGGGATGGCCGAGTCGGGGCAGCTGCCCGACGGGTGGGAGCCGCCGGCGATGGACGCGCCGACGTTCGGCAAGCCGGAGTCGGAGATCACCCACCGCGTCGACGCCGTCGACTTCGTGGCGCAGAAGCAGGCGTCGATGCGCGCGCACGCGAGCCAGATGGGTCCTGGCCACTTCCTGCTCACCATGCCGGAACCGATGTTCGCCATGGGCATGGGCGTGGAGTTCTACATAGTCGATCCGGTGCCGAGCCCGGTGGCGGCGCCCGAGGTGTTCCTGGAGCTGTTCACGCCCCTGTCAGCGGGCTGAGGTCGCGGTCGCCGGGCGGATCCGCCCGCGGCACACCAGCTCCAGGGTGATCGCCACGGCGACGGTCTGCACGCCCAGGAGCAGCAACAGCACGAGGACCTGCACCGCGCCCGCCTCGATCGGTGTCGCGCCGCCGAGCAGCATCCCGACGAACGCGCCGGGCAGGGTCACCAGCCCGACCGTGCGGGTCTGGTCGGTCACCGGCACCAGTGCCTGGGCGGCGGCCCCGCAGGCGATCTCCTTGCGCGCGTCGCGGGGAAGCAGGCCGAGCGAGAGCGCTGCCTCCACCTCGCCGCGCCGGCCGGCCAGCTCGTCGAGGGTCCGCCGGCCGGCCAGCGAGGTGGCGACCATCGTGCCGCCGATGAGGATGCCGGACATCGGAATGACCGCGATCCCGGTGGCCGGCACCACTCCCCCCGCGACCAGCCCGGCCACGACGGGCAGCGGCGCGAGCGCGATCGGCGCCGCCGACCACCAGCCGGTGCGGTCGCGCGTGATGCGCCGGGCCGACGTCCACGCCGCGACCCCGACCATCAGCGCGACGAAGGCCGCACTCGCCGGCAGCGACCCGACGATCGCGCCGATGAGCAGCGACACGGCCCCGAGCTGCACCACCGCGCGCACCCCGGCGACGACGGCGGAGCGCTCGGTGTCGAGCCCGGCGCGCCGGGCCACGGCCGCCGCCAGCACCACGGCGAGCACCCCGGCCACCGCCAGGCCCGGCCCGATGACGACGTTGGTCGATCCCATGCGGGGAATTCTGGCCGCCCGGCGCGCGCAGGGGGCCGGGGAACGGCCGGCGCCGCCCGATCATGCGCCCGGTCGGCCGCCGCGGGCGGGCCAACCGGGGCGCGCCTTCGACGGCGGGTAGAGCTACGATCCTTGCGGGCCGTCCGAGGCCCGGTCAGCCGTACCGGAGACACCCACGACAGGAGGCAGGGCAGTGACAGCCGTCGCCCCGCAGCCGATCACCACCCGCCCGTACCCGGCACGGCGCCCGGTCAAGGGGTCCACGTTGCTCCGGATGCTGCGCACCACGGATCCGAAGGACATCGCGATCCTGTACCTGGTGACGTCGTTCGGGTTCTTCCTGGCCGGTGGGGCGATGGCGCTGCTGATCCGGGCGGAGTTGGCGGTGCCGGGGCAGCAGTTCCTGTCGAACGAGCAGTACAACCAGCTGTTCACGATGCACGGCACGATCATGTTGTTGCTGTACGCGACGCCGATCCTGTTCGGGTTCGCGAACTACATCGTGCCGTTGCAGATCGGGTCGCCGGACGTGGCGTTCCCGCGGTTGAACGCGTTCTCGTACTGGTTGTTCCTGTTCGGTGGGCTGACGGTGATGGCGGGGTTCCTGACCCCCGGTGGGGCGGCGGACTTCGGGTGGTTCGCGTACACGCCGTTGTCGAACGCGATCTATTCGCCCGGGGTCGGCGGCGACCTGTGGATCATGGGTCTGGTGGTGGCCGGGCTGGGCACGATCCTGGGTGGCGTCAACTTCATCACCACCATCGTGTGCCTGCGGGCGCCCGGCATGACCATGTTCCGGATGCCGATCTTCACCTGGAACATCTTCGTCACGGCGATCCTGGTGCTCATCGCGTTCCCCGTGCTCACCGCCGCCCTGCTGGGGCTGCTCGCGGACCGCAAGTTCGGCTCGCACGTCTTCGACCCCGCCAACGGCGGCGTCATCCTGTGGCAGCACCTGTTCTGGTTCTTCGGCCATCCCGAGGTCTACATCGTCGCGCTGCCGTTCTTCGGGATCATCTCCGAGGTCATCCCGGTCTTCGCCCGCAAGCCGCTCTTCGGCTACAAGGGCCTGATCTTCGCGACGATGGCGATCGCCGCGCTGTCGGTGGCCGTGTGGGCGCACCACATGTACGCCACGGGCGCGGTGCTGCTGGCCTTCTTCGCGTTCACCACGTTCCTGATCGCCATCCCGACCGGTGTCAAGTTCGTGAACTGGATCGGCACGCTCTGGAAGGGGAAGATCACCTTTGAGACGGCGATGCTGTTCGCGGTCGGGTTCCTCGTCACGTTCCTGCTGGGCGGGCTGACCGGGATCCTGCTGGCCGCGCCGCCGCTGGACTGGCACGTCTCGGACAGCTACTTCGTGGTGGCGCACTTCCACTACGTGCTGTTCGGCACGATCGTGTTCGCCACGTTCTCGGGCATCTACTTCTGGTTCCCGAAGATGACGGGCCGGATGATGGACGAGACACTCGGAAAGATCCACTTCTGGACGCTGTTCGTCGGTTTCCACATGACGTTCCTGGTACAGCACTGGCTGGGGAACGAGGGGATGCCACGCCGGTACGTCGACTACCTGCCGACCGACGGGTTCACCGTGCTGAACTCGATCTCCTCGATCGGTGCGTTCGTGCTGGGCGCCTCCACGCTGCCGTTCCTGTGGAACGTGTTCAAGAGCTACCGCTACGGCCGCATCGTCACCGTCGACGACCCGTGGGGCTTCGGGAACTCCCTGGAGTGGGCCACGAGCTGCCCGCCGCCGCGGCACAACTTCACCGAGCTGCCGCGGATCCGCTCCGAGCGCCCGGCCTTCGAGCTGCACTACCCGCACCTCGTCGAGCGCTACCGCTCCGAGGCCCACATCGGCGGGCGGCCGTCGCCGTACGAGGTGGCGGGCCAGTCGCTCGGCCAGGAGGAACAGCCGAACGACGACCCGAAGTCGCGCTGATCCCAGCACGTCCCGGTCGATGATCGACGACGACTTCGGCTCCGGTACGAGCGTGCTCATCACCGTCACCGGGCCGGACCGGCCGGGCGTCAGCTCGACGCTGTTCACGGCGCTCACCCGGCACGGGGTCGACCTGCTCGACGTGGAGCAGGTCGTCATCCGCGGTCGGCTCACCCTCGGTGCACTGGTGTCGACCCAGCGCGACCCCGAGGCGTTGCAGGAGGCCGTCGAGCAGGCGATGGCGAGCATCTCGATGCAGGTCACGACCTCGCTCGAGGTGGACGACGACCCCGCGATGCGGCGGCACTCCACGCACGTGGTGGTCGTGCTCGGGCGGCCCATCACCGCCCGGGCCTTCGGGGCCGTCGCCCAGGAGCTCGCCGCGGTCGGGGCGAACATCGACGCGATCCGCCGCGTCGCCGACTATCCCGTCACCGGCCTGGAGCTGATGGTCTCCCCGGAACCCGGTGAGCCCGCAGCGCACCCGCCGGGCACGCTGCGCGCGCGGCTCGTCGAGGTCGCCCGCAGCGCCGGGGTGGACGTGGCGGTCGAGCGGGCCGGGCTCGCCCGGCGCGGCAAGCGGCTGATCGTCTTCGACGTCGACTCCACGCTCGTGCAGGGCGAGGTCATCGAGATGCTCGCCGCCCGCGCGGGCGCCGAGGCGCAGGTCCGGGCCGTCACCGAGGCCGCGATGCGCGGCGAGCTGGACTTCACCGAGTCCCTGCGCCGCCGGGTGGCGGTGCTCGCGGGGCTGCCCGAGTCGATCCTCGACGAGGTCGCGGCCGAGCTGCAGCTGATGCCCGGCGCCCGCACCACGGTCCGCACGCTGAAGCGGCTCGGGTTCCGGTGCGGGGTGGTGTCCGGCGGGTTCCGCCGGGTGATCGCGCGGATCGTCGACGAGCTCGGCCTGGACTTCTGCGCGGCCAACGAGCTCGAGGTCGTCGACGGCAGGCTCACCGGGCGGGTGGTCGGCGAGGTCGTCGACCGGCCGGGCAAGGCGGTGGCGCTGCGCCGGTTCGCCGAGGCGTCCGGGGTGTCGCTGGAACAGTGCGTGGCGGTGGGGGACGGCGCCAACGACATCGACATGCTCTCCACGGCCGGGCTCGGCATCGCGTTCAACGCCAAGCCGGCGCTGCGCGAGGTGGCCGACACGGCGCTGTCGCACCCGTACCTCGACGTGGTGCTGTTCGTGCTCGGGATCACCCGCGACGAGGTGGAGCGGGCCGACGCCGCCGAGGGCATCCTGCGCCGCGTCCCGATCACCTGATCACGCCCGACATAGAGTCATGTCGGGGTGAGAGGGCCCGCGTGGACCCCGAGATGTCTCCATGTCGGGCGGAGGGGGGAG
>Ga0247713_1001791_pt1 | contig 10252 bp, 13 predicted proteins | sample 21E_NmetaG_FD_189936 | JGI IMG/M metagenome (GOLD analysis project Ga0247713, IMG submission 189936) | Soil microbial communities from hillslope of Landscape Evolution Observatory, University of Arizona, Oracle, AZ, United States - 2-1-E_N | ecosystem: Engineered > Artificial ecosystem >... | reverse complement strand
GGCCAGAATCTCCTTCTCCTACTCCGGCGCAGTCGGTGTTAGCTACAACTTCGATCCGGCCACCCGCCTCTACATGAGAAACCAGGGGGGCGGACCGCACCGCGCTGCCTCCGGTGCACCGCTAAGCGCCATGAACGTCGTGGTCATGAAGGTACCGGTCGACCGCCGCGGCAGCTCCCCGGAGATCATCGTGACCGGGGGCGGAGAAGCGGTCGTTCTGCGTCTGGGCGAGGCGATCCAGGGCCGGTGGGAGAGGCCCACCCTCAACGACCAGACGACCTTCGTGGACGCTTCCGGTCAGCCGATTGAGTTTGCAGTGGGCAATACCTGGATCAACCTGTTGCCCAACGATCGCCCCTTCACGCTGGAGTAGGCGTCCCGCCGAAGCCTCTTCTGCGTTCCCCGCGTCGCAGGGTTCAGATCAGATACAGGTACCGCTCCAGGATCACAGCCTCAGCCTCCAGTGCTGCCGCCTCCTCGTGCCGGCCGGCGGTGCCCATATAGCCGGCCGAGTTACGACGAGCCTCAACCTCGTCCAGGACGACCAGCTTGACCTCCTGAGCAGTCAGCTCGCGCCTGGGCACGTCGCCGTACCCGGAAACCGGCTCCTCGATGGAGCCGGCTGGGGGCGCCGGGACCGCTTCCTTGTTGGCAATGGCCGACAGGACCGCGCGAAGCGCCGTCATGGTCTGCCGGTCCTGGTTGCGCATGGCCTGGATCAACTCGGACTGCAGGACCTGCCGGATGTCGGGCGAGTCCACGCTATCCGACCGCCAGTGCGGACTTGACCGCCTGTGAGATGCGGGACCCCTCGGCCCGCGCGCCCACCCGCTCACGCACCGCCTTGATCACCACCCCCATCGCCCTGGGCCCCTCGACCCCGGCTTTGCGAGCGATCGCCAGCTCCTCAGCCACGATGGCCTCCAGGTCTTCGTCGCTCAGCTCCGGGGGCATGTAGGGCGCGAGCACCTCGGCTTCCGCCCGTTCGCGGGAGGCCAGCTCGTCCCGGCCGGCGGTGGCGTAGATCTCGGCCGCCTCCTTGCGCTTGTCCAGCTCGGATCGAATCACTCCGATCACCTGGTCGTCGGACAGAGTCGAGTGCTGCTTACCGGAGACCTCGGCCTTGCTGATGGCGGTCAGAACGCTGCGCAAGGTGGACTTCGCCACCTCGTCCCGGGCGCGCATCGCGGCGGTCAAGTCCTCCCGGACGCGGTCTTTTAGTGATCCCACGCCGGTGAACCTTAGCCCGAGTGGCTCTTGCGGGCGGTTATCTCGGCAGCGAACATCCCGTCGGCCACCGCGTGGGTCAGCTCGACCCGTACATCCCGGAATCCGGATCCTTTCAACATCTCGGAGATCTCACTCACACTAAGAGCGCCGGCAAAGCAGTCCACGTAACTTCCCCGGGCCGCCCGGTCATCGGGCGACAGGGCGTCGGACGCCACCACGTCGCATATTCCGATCCGACCGCCGGGCCGAAGAAGCCGGGCGATCTCGGCGAATACCGCCGGCTTGTCCTGAGACAGGTTGACCGCGCAGTTGGAGATCACCACGTCCACCGACTCCTCGGGTAGGGGGATATGTTCCATCTGCCCGGAAAGGAACTCCGCGTTTGCCAGACCGGCCGACCGCTTGGCGGAGTTGGCAAGAGCGACCATCTCGTCGGTGATGTCCACGCCGTACACCCGGCCTGCTTCGCCCACTTTGCCGGCTGCCAGAAAGACGTCGACCCCCGAGCCGGAACCGAGATCCAGGACCACTTCTCCGGTCGCCAGGCCCACCAGCGCCGTCGGGTTTCCGCAGCCGCAGCTGGCCGACACCGCCAGGCTGGGAAGCGAAGCGGTGTCTGAAGGCGAATACAGCGACGCTCCGAAGGGGTTGAGGGCGGCACCGGCGCCGTGCACGTGATCCGTCCCGGCCGAACTGCAGCAGGCTCCGTCGTCGCTTCCGCCGCAGCAGGCTCCGAGCACCGTCAACTGGGAGAACTCCCTCTGAATTACCTCGCGGGCAGTCCACGCATACTTTTGCTTGACCTGGTCGGTCAACGCCGGGTTCATAACGCCTCCTCGGACACTCCGGATATCCCTGTCGGCAGCCTAACCCCGGCGGGCGGGTTGTGTGGTCGGACGCCCAGCCGTAAGTGCCTAGCTTGCACCCTCGACAGATCCCTCGCTTTGTGCGGTGACCCTGACAACCGGCAACGGCGACTTCACGACGACCCTTTGATGGTTCTCGACGATCTCGGAGATCCAGGCGGAGTTGGGGATCATTCGGTCGAAGTCCTTCCACACCCGATCATCGGTCCGGCAGTCGAAGCGGCGGCAGAGCGCCGGCCGGTCGGCATGAATGTTGCACCCCTGGCCTTGGTCCAGGTGGGCGCAATACCCGTCATCGCCGTGGGCGATCAGGTAGGGGAAGTTGCGGTCCCATTGGATCTTGCCGGACCTGACCTCACCGGGGGTCAGAGCGAAGTTGAGCTTACAGCAGACCGCCTTGCACAAATGAACGCGCTCGGCGCAGTTGATCTCGGCATCGGGAGCGGGATCGGGAGGATCGATTCGGTAGCGGGCGCCGTCCCACTCCACGGGGGCCCACGAGTCGGTCCCACCTTGCGAAGTCGAAGGGCCGGCGCTGCGCCTGGCTTGCTCGCCGGCCACCCAGCCACCCCAGGCGAGCGTCCGGTCCCAGCGCTCCTCTACTTTGCTCAGCCGGCGCGAAGACCACCCCTTCTTGCGAAGGTCGTTCATCATCTTCTGAAGATCCGACTGGTCAGCCTGCTCTTCGTCCGAACCGAAATCCATGCTCGCCCCACACGTCGAAAGGCTGATCGGTATCGACAATTGTGCCGCAACTCCTGGGGAACCACAACGGCAACTGCGTACGGGGGATGAAAACTCCGTCCTCCGGGAATAAATCCTCTTGCTAGTAAGTTATTCAGTAAGAAGCGTCTAGCCCACAGAGTAGATTTGGAGGTGTCGAACATGGAGACGACAATTGCGGACATCGGCAGCGTTCGGCACAGGCTGGATGGCTCGGTTCTGATCGACCGGGCGTGGGCTCGTCAGCTCGGCGCCAGCCTGGCGAAGGGAGCCCGGCGGGTAGGCAACTTCTATCGCCTGCCCCGCGTGGAATACCTGAGGCTGCTCGAGGCTACGGCCAGCAGCGCAAACCGACCCGGGGTTCACCCGGCTCTGCGGTGGTCCAGCACCGACGACCTGGCGGTTGCCAACATGCTGGAGGAAGCGACCCAGCCGCCGGCAGCCGAGCAAGGTGCCAGCCGGCCGGAATCCCAGTGCGTCGGCTGCCCGTAGGCATTCAGTCGGTAAGACAGCAGGACAGGCAGGACAGTAGGAAACGGAGGTGATTGCACATGGCTCTTCTGAGCAGGTACAACCCGTGGTCGGCTCTGACCGATCTGGAGAGGCAGATGGACCAGTTGATGAGGGGCGTCTTCCGGGGCGCGGCCCAGGAATCGCAGCAGGAATCCAAGCCGTGGACCCCGGCAGTAGACGTGTTCACCCGGGAGTCGGATCTGGTGATCCGGGCCGAGGTGCCCGGGGTTGACCCCGCCAAGGACATCGACATCACCGTAGCCGATGGTGTGCTTCGGATTCGGGGCCAGCGCCGGTCCGAGCAGCGAGACGAAGGTGCCAACTACTTCCGGATGGAAACCAGCTACGGCGCATTCGAGCGGAGCATACCGCTGCCCGACGGCGTAAACGTCGACGACATCAAGGCCGCCCACAAGAACGGGGTGCTGGAGGTCGTCGTACCGGGCGCAGCTCAGATCTCCCCGGCCAGGCGAATCCAGGTCGAGTTGGGTGATGAGTCAGGTGGTCAAGAGGCCATTGAAGCCCAGGCCACCGAGTCCGCAGAAACCGGCTCGGGCGCCGAGCAGTCCGCCGGCGCCGGATCAGGCACCCAGGCGGCATAGGGCACGAGCCGCCGGTCAAAGCCGGCACGGAAGACACGAAAACCCGCCCGGCAAGGGCGGGCTTTCGTGTTCCGGACCCAGCAGGGCCTTGGACGTCCGGCCGAAGGTCCCGTCCGATAAAAGGCTCCCGGTCCGCTGCGCGTCCAGTCCGCTGTTACCGATGCCGGGGCGGGGCCGAACTCAACAGCGAGTGACACCCGGACGCGGGCCCGGCGGCTGACCCTGTTCCCGGGCAGTAATCCACTCCAGGATCTCAGGACCGGAAGCTCCCAGCACTTCCCCATGGTCCACTCCTTCGTAGATTCGTTTCTCGGTGCTGACCCCCAGGCGGCACAGACGCTCGAAAAGTAGTTCGCTTATCTCAACCGGCACCACACGATCCCTGCTGCCGTGGACCAGCAGGACCGGGACCGGAGTGCGCGTTCGGCCGGGCGTGTTCTCTTCGATCGCCTCAGCCCAGAGCTCGACCGAGCCGGGCGCCGCTACTACGATGCGGTCCTCCGGGACGGCGCGAAACCGACGCTCGATCTCGTCGGCACATAGGGTTTCCAGCTCCTCCCGCTGCGCGATCACCTCCGGACGAAGGACCGCTTCCAACGGAAGGTCGGGATAGGCCGCAGAAAAGCCGAGGGCCCCCATGACCAGAAAACCCTGGATGCCGGCGATGCTCTGCTCTCCCGGCCCAAGCGCGGCCAGCAGGTCCAACTCGGCGGCCGGCGCAACCGCGACCACCCCCAGCAGCTCGAGTTCACTGGCGTACTCCGCCGCCAGCTCGCCGGCAAACAAAGCTGCTCCCCCGCCCTGGGATGCCCCGAATGCCAGGAAGCGGTTTCCAGCGCCGCTGCCCGGGATCTGGCCGGCAGCGCGCACGATGTCCAGCATTCCCCGGCCTTCGCTCTGGCCGACCAACCAGGGATGGACGCCCGGGGTGCCCAAGCCTTCGTAATCCGTGGCAGCAATGACAAATCCCCGATTCGTAAGCTCGGCGAAGAGCGGTCCGCTCAAGCTGCCCGGCAGGCGCGAGGCCGCACAGAGATCGCCGAGCCCCCTGGTTCCGTGTCCCCAGGCGATGACCGGCCGGGAGGCAGGTTCCGCCACAGAATCCGGCGCATAGACCAGGCCCGAGACGATGATTGCCCGCCCATCCACCGCCTCCGAGTGGTAGAGCACCCGCCACCCCTGGGCGCCCGGCAGGTCGAGCGCCTGAATCCTTATCAGCCGGCCCGGCTCGCCCGGGGGAATATCCTCTGGATGGTCGTAAAAATCCTCGCCGGGGGCGACGTCGGGCAGTTGCGGTCCCAACGGCGGGGGCACCGCAGTCTCGCCCGGCCGCGCCGGCAGTACCTCCCGCTGATCCGGAGCGCCGCACGAACCGAGCAACCCAAGCGACAGGATCGCCCCGGTTACCGCCGCGAGTCTTCTCCACCGCCCGGGAAAGCCGTTGCTGAGAGCCATCCGTAAATGTTTGCTGTCTGAGCAATATGTCAAACCCAGTGGTCTAGCGTGGCCTGGGATGGGTAAAAACTCCGGGACGACTACGAGAGGACGCCATGGCGAACAAATACCTGAGCATCTACCTGAACGACCATCTGGCGCTGATGGTCGGCACGAGCGAACTGGTCAAGCGGTCGCTGGACAGCAACAAGGATACGGAGTTCGGACGGTTTCTCGAGACAGTCCTTGAATCGAACTCAGAGGAGCGCAGGGCCCTCGAGACGCTGATGGAGCAAGCGCATGTCTCTGAGAACCGGACCAAAACCGCCGGCGCATGGGTCGCCGAGCGGGTAGGGCGGCTCAAGATGAACGGGGAGCTCACCGGGTATTCGGACTTGAGCCGGCTGGTGGAGATCGAGGGCGTCGGTGTTGCACTCGAGGCCAAGAGGATGTTCTGGGACACTCTTCACGGCATCGGATTCACTGAGGCGCGCGGAATGCAGACCCGCAGCATTGCACGGCGTGCCGAACAGCAGATGGAGCAGCTCAATACCCACAGGGCAGAGGCCGCTGAGAGCGCGCTCGGAATGGTCGGCAGTGGTAGGAAGTAGACAGCTCCGACAGCTCCGCCGGGACTTCGTTAGAACAGAATCTCTTGGGGCTCCACGTACTCGAAGAAGGAATCGACGTAGGTCACTTCGAAAAGCCGCTGAATCTGGGCGGAGCCGGGAACCATGAGGAGCCTGCCTCCCGCCGAGCGAAGGCGCTTCTCGGCCGAGACGAAGCTGTGAAGCCCGCTGCAGTCCAGGAAATCCAGGTTCCTAAGGTCGAGCACTACCTCGTTCGGCCTTGCGAGTTCGGCATCGGTGAGGTACTGCTCGAAGTCGGCGACCGTGGCGATGTCCAAGTCTCCCTGCAGGACCAGCGTCCAGCGGTTTCCGGCTCGATAGGACAGAACCCCGAACGAGGACTCCGCCGTAGAGCGCCCTGGCGCCGGCCGTTGAGAAGTAGACACGACCGGTACGGACCTGAGGTTGCTGGACAGCCAGGTTATCGAGTCCGTGCCTGGTGCCATGTTTCCATCAAGGCTAAGTGACATGCAGGGGCACCTCTTCAGTAGCTCTGCGGAATGGAACGATAACGCTATTCTACCATAGTTTGAGTAGTTACTGAATAGGTTTTCTTTAGAGTGGGAAGACCTAATGAAGGGTAAGTAACCCTCCGATTGCCCGATGAAGGCAACCTGAGGAGATACGCTTAGTTCGATGAATACAAGATCACCCATTTACAGCATCAGTGCAGTGGCCACAACCCTGGGCGTGCCGGTAGCTACGCTGCGCACCTGGGAAGACCGCTATGGACTTGTGGTACCGGAACGCACCCCCAGCCGTCATCGCTTGTTCAGCCGCCGGCAGGTAGAGCAGCTGGAGTTCGTGAAGGCTCGGATGGACGAGGGATTAAGTGCCGCCGACGCCCACCGGCTTCTCAAGGAACGGATCGATGGTGGGGAAGACGTTTCACTTTCCCCAAGCCCCCCGTCTCGGCCGCGTCTGATCCTGGTCGCCGAAAATGATCCCTACGCCGCCGAGTTCGAGGAGCATTTCCTCAGGGGCGAAGGGTACGAGGTGGAGGTGACAAGGGCCATGGAGGATGCCCGACGCACTGTCGACGACGCTCCCCCCGCCCTGGTGGTGCTGGAACTGCTGATCTCCGGCGGTCGGGGCCTCGAACTGTGCCGCACCATCAAACAACGCACCAATCCCCCGGCGGTGCTCGCGGTGTCCACGCTCGAATCACAAGACAGCGCTCTGGCAGCCGGGGCAGACGCCTTTCTATCGAAGCCGCTCGACCCTGCCCGGTTCACCTCCACGGTCAAAAGGCTCCTGGGCCGTGACCGGTCGCTGACCGGCGGTTCGGCGGCCGTTTGACTCCTGACCGCTTGTTGAGCGGCAACGAGCCGCTCGACCGCGTCCTGGGAGGCGGCCTGCCGGGTAAGGCGATCAGCTTGATCGTTGGTCTGCCGGGAAGCGGCAAGACGATCGTCGCCCAGCAGTATGTCTTTCGAAATGGCACTCCGGAATACCCTGCGGTCTATTTCTCGACCGTCTCCGAGCCGCTGGAGAAGCTTCTGCGGTTCGGCCAGACGCTGGACTTTTTCGACTCGAATCAGATCGGAACCTCGGTTTTCTACGAGGATCTCGGCGAGACGCTAAATCGCGAGGGTCTGGACGGGGTGCAGGGGCGGGTCGCGGAGGTCCTCAAGGATCGCCGTCCGGGGCTGATCGTTATAGACAGCTTCAAGGCCCTCAATGTCTTTGCCGCCGATTCCAGTGAGTTCCGCCGATTTCTTCACTCCTTTGCCGGCAGACTCAGCGCCTCCCAGGCCGCGTCGCTGTGGGTCGGCGAATACGAGGAGAGCGATATCGCAACCGGTCCCGAGTTCGCAGTGGCCGACGCCATCGTGGCGCTGGGAAGCATCCGGTCCGGCGAGCGAGAGATGCGCCGTCTGCAGGTGCTCAAGCTTCGGGGAAGCGACTTCCTGTCCGGCCGGCACGCCTACCGGCTGAGTGAAAGCGGCCTCAACCTGTTTCCCCGCCTTGCCGACGTCCCACTGCCGGGCCCCTACGACCTGGAAGAGACCCGGGTGTCCTCCGGCATCGCCGCCCTGGACCACATGCTGGCCGAGGGGTACTGGCCCGGCGCATCCACGCTCATCGCCGGACCGTCCGGTTCCGGTAAGACGCTCATGGGCCTCCACTTCATCTTCAACGGGGCCCGGCTGGGAGAACCCGGCATCGTGGCCACGCTTCAGGAAAACCCCATTCAGCTCCAACGCATAGTTGACGGGTTCGGCTGGTCTCTGAACGAGCCCGGCGTGGAGGTCATGTACCGCTCCCCCGTGGACATCTATATCGATGAATGGGTCTACGACCTGCTCGACCTGGCCGAGCGGACCGGGACGAAAAGAATCCTTCTGGACAGCCTCGCCGACCTGCGGATGACCACCATGGACGAAATCCGGTTTCGGGAGTTCCTTTACTCGCTGATGCAACGCTGCTCCCGGGCCGGCATCAGCCTGATGATGACCATGGAGATCCCGGACCTGTTCGGCGTGCAGCAACTATCCGAGTTCGGCATCTCGCATCTCTCCGACAACGTGGTTCTTCTCAATTACTTCATAGAGCGAGGGTCGATCAAGCGTGCGATGTCGGTGACCAAAACCCGAGCCAGCCGGCATGAGCCCGAGATCCGGGAGTTCACGATCGGCCGCGCCGGAATAACCCTCGGAGACGTCGCGCCGTTCGGAAAGAGGGAGTCCCCGGGGATCCCGCATGAGCCGGATTGATTCCGGCGGCAGCCCGCATGAGCCGGATTAATTTCGGCGGCAGCCGCCGCCGGGGGGCGTAAGGGCTCAGTGGTTCCCGGCTCGTCGAACCCTTCGAAGCCGAAACTAGCTCCTTATTCCAAGAAAGCGCCGTATCCGGAGCCGTTTAGGGCTGGTTATTTGAAAAGGTACTGTATCGTAGGTTACGGATACGTAAGCGTATTTCTTGAGAAGAAGGAAAGGACGCAGACATGGCGCAGGTCACTGCCGCCCCGGAACAGTCAATCCCGCCCAGCAAGCCCCTCACCGTTAGACCCCCCGACCGGACCCTCAAGCTGGAGCGCAGGCTCGCGCTCGTTGTCACGGTTCTCCCTTTTATCGGCGCCGTCGTCGGCATTCCCTTTCTCTGGAACCGTGGCGTGAGAGCCCTCGACCTGACCCTGTTTTTTGTCTTCTACATCTTCACCGGCATGGGCATCACAGTCGGCTTCCACCGAATGCTCACCCACCGCAGCTTTGAAACCGTCAAGCCCATCAGGGTGATGCTGGCGATTGCCGGTTCCATGGCGCTGCAGGGCGCGGTCGTTCGCTGGGTGGCCGATCACCGCCGTCACCACGCCTACACCGACAAGCCCGGCGACCCCCACTCCCCCCACCTGGAGGAGGCAGAAGGGATCAAAGGCGTCCTCACGGGCCTCTGGCATGCTCACACGGGTTGGTTCTTCGATCCGGAGAAGACGAACATCCGCCGGTTTGCCCCAGACCTGATAGCCGACAAGGCGATCCGCAAGGTGGACCGAAGCTTTCCCCTGCTCGCAGTCCTGTCGGTGGTCCTGCCGGGGCTTATCGGACTGGCGGTGACCCGATCGTGGATGGGGGGTTTGACGGCCTTCGTGTGGGGCGGTCTGGCCCGGATCTTTTTCCTCCACCACGTGACGTGGAGCATCAACTCAATCTGCCACTTCTACGGCAAGCGCCCCTTCAAGAGCAGGGACCTCAGCACCAACAACTGGGCCATGGCCCTGCTCTCCTTCGGCGAGGGCTGGCACAACTCCCACCACGCCTTTCCCACTTCTTACCGCCACGGGCTCGGACGCCTGCAGTTCGATCCCAGCGCCTGGTTCATCGCCGGCCTGCGCAAGCTCGGATTGGCCACCAACGTCAAATTGCCCACGCTGGAGCAGATGGCTGCCAAGCGGGCTTAGCTAAGCTGTCGGAGTCATCGGCGGAGGGCGCCAGCGTCCTCCGCCGTCTGCTTTTCCTTCTCGGCCCTGCCCTCCACGAAGTAGGCGCCCAGCGTGGCCGCAAGTGCCGCGAAAACGATCACCGAGTAGAGGGCGAGCACCACGTTGATCAGGCGCACCACATCCGACGTGGTGGCCATGGGCTGCCCGACGATGGTGACCATGGCGGTGTCGTAGAGCGCTTCTCCGTACTCCTCGTACGTTCCGAATTCGAATATGAGCTGGCTGGCAGCCAGGATGACTATGGAGGTCACCGCTGCCAGCCAGCTCATATTCGAATTCGGAACGTACGAGGAGTACGGAGAAGCGCTCTAC
>Ga0247713_1001790_pt1 | contig 10254 bp, 10 predicted proteins | sample 21E_NmetaG_FD_189936 | JGI IMG/M metagenome (GOLD analysis project Ga0247713, IMG submission 189936) | Soil microbial communities from hillslope of Landscape Evolution Observatory, University of Arizona, Oracle, AZ, United States - 2-1-E_N | ecosystem: Engineered > Artificial ecosystem >... | reverse complement strand
CAACCTCTGGTTCAACGGCACGCTCGTCGGCGAGACGGGGATCCACGCCGCGCTCTGCGGCCAGTGGGGCTGCCCCGTGCTGCTCGTGACGGGCGACGACGCCGCCTGCGCCGAGGGACGCGCGCTGCTCGGCGACGGCCTCACCACGGTCGCGGTGAAGCGCGGCATCGGCGTCGCCTCCGCGCGCCAGGTGCCGCCGCAGCGCGCGCGGCAGCTGATCGAGGAGGGCGCGCGGACGGCGCTCTCCGACCTCGGCGCCGTGCAGCCGTGGGATCTCGGCAGCCCCGTCGTGATCCGCGTCGAGTTCAAGCACACGAAGGCGCCCGACGACCTCCGCTTCCGCCCCGGCGTCGAGCGCGTCGACGACCGCACGATCTCCGTCACCGCGCCCACCTGGTGGGAGGCGTGGCGGACGTTCTACTTCTAGGCGGCCGTCTCGCTCGGCGCCACGATGCCGAGCTCCTCGATCAGGGTGAAGAACGCGCGCGCGAACGGCGACACGGCCGTCCGCTCGCGCACGAACTCCCAGTCGATCTGCTCGCGCAGCGATCGCGCGAGCTCGAGCACGCTCGCGAAGTTCGGGTTCTGCTCCGTGATCGAGAGCAGCTTCGTCGAGACGACGTCGTCGAGCGACGCCACCTGCATCGGCTGCGCCATCACCTCGACGTGCTCGGCGCGCGCGAACTGGTCGTCGCCGATCTCGCCGCCGGCCGGATGGAAGATGACGTCGACGAGCGTGTCGCCGTGCCACGCCTTCAGCAGCCACCCCTCCGGCGGCCGCTCGGGCTTCATGCCCGCCTCGACGAGCGCCTCGAGCGCGCGCTCGGCGTCCTCGGGGCGGACGAAGAAGTCGACGTCGTGCTCGGTCGGCGGGCCTCCGCGCGCCCACGCCGCGAGGCCGCCGCCGAGCAGGTGCGGGACGTCCGCGTCGCGCAGCGCTGCCGAGGCGATCTTCATCGCCTCGATCAGGTCGGGGAAGTTCTCGGGCGGCGTATAGGGCATCGGGCGCGGCCGTGGTACCCGCTCGACCGTTTGTGAAGCATCCGCGGCGTGGAAAGGGGGAGAGGGTGGACGCGACCCTCCGCATTGCCGCCACAGGCGACATCCACGTCTCCGAACCGCTGCGCGAGCGGATGACGCACGCCTTCGCCGCATGCGCGGAGGAGGCGGACGTGATCCTCCTCGCGGGCGACCTGACGACCCACGGCGAGCCGGAGCAGGCGCGCGTGCTCGCGGACGCATGCCGCGGGCTCGACGTCCCGATCTACGCGGTCCTCGGCAACCACGACCACCACGCCGACCGGTGCGGCGACGTGGAGGCGGTGCTCGAGGAGGCGGGCGTGCACGTGCTGGCGCGCGAGGTCGCGATCCTCCAGGTCGCCGGGCTCGAGGTCGGCATCGTCGGCGTCAAGGGGTTCGTCGGCGGGTTCCCCGGCGCGGAGCTGCCGGACTTCGGCGAGCCGCTCCTGCGCGAGGTCTACAGCGAGACGAGCCGCGAGGTGGAGGCGCTCGAGGCGGGGCTCGAGCAGGTGGCCGGCTGCCACAAGCGGATCGTGCTCCTGCACTACGCGCCGATCCCGGAGACGCTCGTCGGCGAGCCCGAGACGATCTGGGCGTTCCTCGGCTCCTCCCGCCTCGCCGCGCCGATCGGCGCGCACCGGCCGGACCTCGTGCTCCACGGCCACGCGCACCGCGGCACCTTCGAGGGCGCCCTCGGCCCCGTACCGGTGCGCAACGTGGCCGTGCACGTCACCGGCCGCGACTTCGTCTTCTTCGACGTCTAGGTTCGCGCGTCGAAGACGCGCGAGGCGCCGGTGCCCGCGATCAGCTCGCCCGGGTGCACGTGGTCGCCGTGCGGCTCGTACGGGAGCGCGACGTCGAGCGGCTCGCCGTCGCGGTGCTCGAGGTGGACGAGCGCCGCGTCGCTCGGCTGCTCGGAATCCTCCAGCTCGACCACCGCGCCGACGACGATCCCGCTCGCGCGGATCTCGCCCTCGGACGCGAGGTCGCGAAGCTGGGACACGAGCAGGTCGACGACCTCCTTCACCTCCGGCTCCTCGTCCCCGGACTCGACCCCGACGAGCGTCACCTCGCCCGTGTCCGTGATCGCGGCGCCGGCGGGGAAGAACTCGCCGTGCTCGCCGAGCATGTGCAGCGCGAAGTCGAGCAGCGGCTCGAGGAGCGCGTCGTAGTCCTGGCGGATCGCGTCGTCGTCCATGGCCGGCGGACTCTAGTACGTCTCCGGGCGGCGCGCGCCGCGCCGGCGGCGCGGCCGGCACGCGGCTGCTGTTGTTGACATGACAGCCGCTGCGCGATTCGATGCGCGGGGTGCGGCACCCGCTGGTGACATCCGAGGACGACGTCGAGCCGGTCCGCACGGACGGCGACACCGCCGCGGTACGGACGACGCTGAGCACGGAGCTGCTCGAGCAGCGCGTGCTCGACTTCGCGTCGGGGCGATCGGCGGAGCGCGGCGAGGCCGGGCGGGACGAGATCCTCTTCGTCGTCGCCGGCGAGGGGATGCTCCTGCTCGACGGCGAGCCGCACCCGCTCGAGGCGGACACGGGCGTCTACGTCCGCGGCGGCGAGCGGTGGGCGGTCGAGACGGCGGACGGCCTGAAGCTCCTCGCGGTGTCGGTACCCGCGACGGAGGGCGCGGACGCGCCGAACCGGCGCGTGACCGTGCGCTTCGCGGACCAGCCCGAGCACCGCGCCGATGCGAACCGCACCTTCCGCTACCTCGTGAACGAGGAGTCGGGGTGCCTCGAGGTGACGCAGTTCGTCGGGATCGTGCAGCCGTGCCGGGCGCCCGACCACAGCCACAGCTACGACGAGGTCGGCTACATCGTCGAGGGCGAGGGCGTCGCGCACCTCGACGGCGAGCAGGTGCCGCTGCACGCGGGCTCCTGCTTCCACCTGCCCCCGGAGCAGGTGCATTGCATCGAGAACGTCGGGCCCGGCGTGATGCGGATCCTCGGCGTCTTCCACCCGTCGGGCGACCCGGCGTCGCGCGCGTACGACGCGGCGGCCGCCGGGGCGACGTAAGCGTTCAGCAGCAGCAACCAACAGGAGGGCAACAGATGCAGCGCAACTTCAGGAAGGCGATCGGCGCGACGAGCGTGCTGATCGTCGTCGCGCTCGCCGTCGTGGCGTCCGCGTTCGCGACCGCGAACGGGGTCGCGTCGACGGCGTCCGCGAGTGCGGCGTGCAAGGACCCGAAGATCGGCTTCATGGGGCCGATCACGGGCGACGCGGCGTTCATCGGCAAGGAGCAGCTCGGCTTCACGAAGTACGCGATCCGCAAGCTCGCCGGCGGCAAGATCAAGCTCGTCGAGGGCGACACCCAGCTCGACCCCGCGCAGGCGTCGACCGTCGCGCAGAAGTTCCACGCGGATCTCGACATCCTCGCCGTGGTCGGCCCGGCCGGCTCGCAGGAGGTGCTCGCGGTCGCACCGATCTTCAAGAAGGCGAACCGGCTGCCGTTCATCTCCGGCTCGGCGACGCGCACGTCGCTGACGAACGGCTCGATCCCGAACTTCTTCCGGGTCGTGCCGAACGACAGCGTGCAGTCGCCGACGATCGCGAAGTACATCCGCCAGGTGCTGAAGGCGAAGGACGTCTTCATCGTCGACGACCAGACGGCGTACTCGCGCCCGCTCGCGAACGGCGTGCAGGCGAACCTGAAGGCCGGCGGCGTGAAGGTCGTGCGCCAGTCGGTGAACCAGAAGGTGACGGACTTCTCGGCGCTCGTCTCGAAGATCTCGTCCGAGACCGACGTCGTCTTCCTCCCGTGGCAGATCGCCGCGAACGCCCAGATCTTCGGGCAGCAGATGAAGGAGCAGGGGAAGAAGGCCGTGATCTTCGGGTCGGACGGCCTCGACTCCGGCGACTTCCGGATCGCCGGCTCGTACGTCTCCGCGTTCGCGCCGGACATCCGCGGCATCAAGGGCAACGCGGCCTTCATCAAGGGCTACGGCGCCAAGTTCGTGTCCAACTTCGGGCCGCCCATGTACGTCGCCACGCAGGCGGCGATCCTGGCGATCCAGAAGGCCTGCGCGGACGGCGACGCCACCCGTGCGGAGGTGCAGCGCAACCTGCGCGGGATCATCATCCCGAAGATCGTCCTCGGCGGGAACCTCCAGTTCACGGCCAGGGGCGACGTGAAGGGCGCGAAGTTCTACATCTTCAAGCTCGGCGCCGGCGGGAAGAAGACGCTCGTCGGCTAGAACTCGCAGCAAAGCCTCAAGAAACGGTGCGGCCCGCCCTCAAGGCGGGCCGCACATGTTTCGGCATGGTTAGCGCATGCCCCGGTGCGGGGAGTGTCGTGTCACACCACTCTCACCAGGAGGAAAGCCCCCGTGAAGAAGCTCCTGCTCGTGCTCGTCCTCGCGCTCGCGGTCCTCGCGGCCGGCTGCGGCGGCGACGACGGCACCGACGCAACCGGTACCACGGCCGCGACGAACGGCGGCGCCGACACGGGCGCCGGCGGCTCCGTCGACTGTGAGGGCGCGATCGGGATCATGGCGCCCATCACCGGGGACGCCGGCGCGATCGGCACCGAGCAGCTGAACTGGGCGAAGTTCGCCGTCTCGCGCTTCAACGAGGAGCACGGCACGACGTTCCGCCTCGAGGAGGGGGACACGCAGCTCGACCCGGCGCAGGCGTCCACGGTCGCGCAGCGGTTCACGTCGAACAACGCGATCCTCGCCGTCGTCGGCCCCGCGGGGTCGCAGGAGGTCGAGGCGGTCGCGCCCGCGTTCACGCGGGCGAACATGGGCTTCGTCTCGGGCTCGGCGACGCGGACGTCGCTCACGAACGGCGACAACCCGACGTTCCACCGCGTCGTCCCGAACGACGACGCGCAGGCGCCCACGATCGCGAACCACATCCTCGAGAACCTCGACCCGCAGACGGTGGTCGTGATCGACGACCAGACCTCGTACAGCCGGCCGCTCGCGGACGGCATCCAGCAGACGCTCGAGGACGGCGACGTGACCGTGCGGCGGGAGTCGGTGAACCAGAAGCAGACCGACTTCTCGGCGCTCGTCAGCCGCATCCCGAACGACGCGAACGTCGTCGTGCTGCCGTGGCAGATCGCGGCGAACGCGCAGATCTTCGGTCAGCAGATGCGCGAGCAGGGCAAGGACGCGACGATCTTCGGGTCGGACGGCCTCTTCTCGCCGGACGACTTCCGGATCGACGGCGCCCTCGTCTCGTCGTTCGCGCCGGACATCCGGAACATCGAGGAGAGCCAGGAGCTGGCCGAGGCGTTCCAGGCGGAGCACGGCGACTTCGGCACCTTCGGGCCGCCGACGTACGCCGCGACGGAGGTCGTGATGACCGCGATGCGGAACGTGTGCGAGAGCGGCGAGGAGCTGACGCGCGAGGCGGTCGCCGAGGCGATCGGCGAGGTCAGCATCTCGGAGTCGATCCTCGGCGGCGAGCTCGCCTTCGACGACAACGGCGACCCCGAGGGCGCGGAGTTCTACATCTTCCGCGTCGAAGACGGCGAGTACACGCTGGTCACGGAGTAACCCGCGAAGTAGGCTTGGCAGCCGGTCGGTGCGGCCGGCCGGCTGCCGAGCTCCTCCAAGACGGACTTCGTGGACTTCTTCGTACAACAGCTCGTCAACGGGCTCACCCTCGGGTCGGTCTACGCGCTGATCGCGCTCGGCTACTCGATGGTGTACGGGATCCTCAAGCTGCTGAACTTCGCCCACGGCGACGTCTACATGATGGGCGCGTTCGCGGGCTACGGCGTCCTGATCGCGCTCGGCGGCCCCTACGACCTCACGCTCCCCGTCGTCGCGGTGATCGCGCTCATGTTCCTCGCCGCGATGCTCGCCTCCGGCGCGCTCGGCGTCGTGATCGAGCGCTTCGCCTACCGGCCGCTGCGGAACGCGCCCCGCATCGCGCCGCTCATCTCGGCGCTCGGCGTGGCGTTCTTCCTCCAGTCCTCGGCGCTCCTGCTCTTCGGCGCCGACTTCCGCTCCTACGACACGTACGAGTACGTCGACCTCGCGCAGGGGATCCACGTCGGCCCGCTCAACATCTCCGTCGTGCGCCTGCTCGTGATCGGGACCTCGTTCGCCCTCATGATCGCGCTGACGCTGCTCGTCTCGCGCACGCGCCTCGGCAAGGCGATGCGCGCGACGGCGTTCGACCGCGAGGCGGCCGCGATGCAGGGGATCGACGTCGACCGCGTGATCATGGCGACGTTCTTCATCGGCTCCGTGCTCGCGGGCGCCGCGGGCGTCATGGTCGGCCTCGTCTTCTACAAGGTCTACTTCCTGATGGGGTTCCTCGCCGGCCTCAAGGGCTTCACCGCCGCCGTCGTGGGCGGGATCGGCTCGATCCCCGGCGCGATGCTCGGCGGCCTCGCGATCGGCTTCGGCGAGGCGTTCATCACCGGCTACGTCTCCTCGACGTTCCAGGACTTCTTCGTCTTCGCGATCCTGATCGTGATCCTGCTCGTGCGCCCGTCGGGGCTGCTCGGCCGAGCCGACATCCAGAAGGTGTAGGTGGACGAGCACCGGAAGGAGCCCACGCCGCCGCAGCCGCCCGACACGACCCGGGAGGGCGGCCCTCGGATCGGCGTCGACGAGTGGGTGGCGCGCTCCGGCGAGCGGATCACCCGCCGCGCCGGCTGGACGGCGCCCGCCGCCGAGGCGTTCGAGCGGGTGCCGCCCTGGGCGAGGCTCGCGCTCGTCGTCGCGCTGGCGGCGTGCGTGCCGTTCGTCAGCGACTCCGAGTACGTCGTGCGCGTCGCCGTCAACACGGTCCTCTTCGGGCTGCTCGCGCTCGGCCTCAACGTCGTCGTCGGCTATGCGGGCCTGCTCGACCTCGGCTACGTCGCCTTCTACGGCTTCGGCGCGTACGCCTACGCGATCCTCTCCTCGAACCAGTTCGACCTGCACTGGCCGACCGAGCTCACGATCCCGGTCGTCGTCGTCGCCTCCGCGCTGCTCGGGCTCCTGCTCGGGCTCCCGTCACGACGGCTGCTCGGCGACTACCTCGCGATCGTGACGCTCTTCTTCGCGCAGATCTTCGTCGTCCTGACCACGAACGCCGACCGGATCAACGTCCCCTTCGTCGACGGCCCCGTCGACTTCACGGGCGGCCCGAACGGGATCGCGGGCGTCGACCCGATGTCGTTCTTCGGGATCGAGCTCTCGCGCGTCGAGCACTACCTCTGGTTCTCGCTCGTCGTCTTCACGGTCGTGATCGTCGGGCTCCACCTGCTGAACGAGTCCCGCACCGGCCGCGCCTGGCGCGCCCTGCGCGAGGACCCGCTCGCCGCGGAGCTGATGTCGATGCCCGTGAACCGGCTGAAGCTGCTCGCGTTCATGTTCGGCGCGGCCGTCGCCGGCCTCACCGGCACGATCTTCGCGTCCGTCCAGCTCGGCGTCTTCCCGCAGAACTTCGACCTGCCGCTCCTGATCACGCTCTACGCCATGGTCATCCTCGGCGGCGCGGGCAGCCTGCCGGGCGTCGTGCTCGGCGCGGCCGTGATCACGATCTCGCTCGAGCTGCTGCGCGACCCCGGGAACGCGCGCCTCCTCTTCTACGGCGCGATCGTGCTCGGCCTGCTCGCCTTCATGCGCCCGTGGACGAAGCTCGCGGTCGTCGCCGCCGGCACCGTCGTCTTCGGCTTCGTCGCCTACTTCGTCGTCGACGCGGTGCACCCGGCGTGGACGGCCGGGTCGATCGACGGCGGCGGGCTCGGCGGCCTCCTCGACGGCTGGGTGATCCATCCGGAGAGCTCCGTCCGCCTCGGCAACGGCGCGTTCGTCCTGCTCGTCGCTGCGGTGATCGCGCTCTCGCAGCTGAAGGGGCGCTGGCGGCTCGCGCTCACGATCCCGACGCTCTACCTCGCCGCGGTCGTCTGGGAGAACCGGCTCGTCTTCGAGCCGAGCGTGACGCGCATCCTGCTCCTCGGCGCGCTCCTGATCATGCTCATGAACGCACGGCCGCAGGGGCTCATGGGCACCTCGCGGGTGGAGATCGTCTAGTGGCGGCGGCTCCGATCCTCGAGCTGCGTGGGGTCTCGAAGTCGTTCGGCGGCCTCCAGGTGATCGACGGGCTCGACCTGCACGTGAACGAGAACGAGATCGTGAGCGTGATCGGCCCGAACGGCGCGGGCAAGACGACGCTCTTCAACCTGATCACGGGCGTCTACGCGCCGGACGCCGGCGACATCCTGCTCGACGGCGAGTCGCTCGTGGGGCTGCCGCCGCACCAGATCACCCGGCGCGGCGTCGCGCGCACCTTCCAGACGCTGCGGCTCTTCCTGAACATGACGGTGAAGGAGAACGTGATGGCCGCCGCCTACGGCCACACGAAGGCGGGCGTCTGGCAGTCGATGCTGCGCACGCCGGCCGCCCGGCGCGAGGAGCGGATGATCCGGGAGCTCGCCGAGGAGAAGCTGCGCTTCTTCGGCCAGCGGCTGATGGGCTACCGCTGGGACCAGCCCGCGTACTCGCTCTCGTACGCGAACCGGCGTCGGCTCGAGATCGCGCGCGCGATGGCGACGAACCCGCGCGTGCTCCTGCTCGACGAGCCCGCGGCCGGCATGAACCCGAAGGAGACGCACGAGATCACCGAGCTGATCGGGCAGCTGCGCACCGAGGGCGGCTACACGATCCTCGTGATCGAGCACGACATGCACGTCGTCGAGGGGATCTCCGATCGCGTCGTCGCGCTCGACCACGGCGTGAAGATCGCCGAGGGGAGCTTCGAGGCGGTCGCGACCGACGACCGCGTCGTCGAGGCGTACCTCGGGACGAAGGCGGCGGCGACGAAGTGAGCGCCGCCCCCGCCACCGACGGCGACCGCCCGCTGCTCGCGCTCGAGGGCGTCGACACCTACTACGGGCCGATCCACATCCTCCAGGACCTGAACCTCGAGGTGCGCCGCGGCGAGCTCGTCTGCCTGCTCGGCGGGAACGCGTCCGGCAAGTCGACGACGCTGAAGACGATCCTCGGGATCGTGAAGCCGCGCAACGGCCGCGTCGTCTTCGACGGCGAGGACGTGACCGAGCGCGTGACCGCGCACCGCATCGCGCGCGGGCTCGCGATCGTCCCCGAGAACCGCCGCGTGTTCGCGCCGATGACGGTGCTCGAGAACCTCGAGATGGGCGCCTACCTGCGGCCGAAGGCCGACCTGAAGGAGGAGTTCGACCGCGTCTTCGACCTCTTCCCGCTCCTGTGGGAGCGGCGCAGGCAGCTCGCGGGGACGATGTCCGGCGGCGAGCAGCAGATGCTCGCGATGGGCCGCGCGCTGATGTCGAAGCCGAAGCTGCTGCTGATGGACGAGCCCTCGATGGGGCTCGCGCCGATCCTCGTCGAGCGCTCCTTCGAGATCATCAAGCAGGTGCACGAGTCGGGTGTCGCCATGCTCGTCGTCGAGCAGAACGCGAACGTGTCCCTGTCGATCGCCGACCGCGGCTACGTCCTCTCGACCGGCCGCGTCGTGCTCGAGGGGAAGGCGAGCGACCTGCTCGAGAACGAGGACCTGAGGAAGGCGTACCTCGGCCGTTAGCGCCGCAGTCGGCGCGGCCGTGCGCGGCCGCTTCCCGGTCTTCGGCACGAAGACGTACGTCAACTCGTGCTCGCAGGGCGCGCTCTCGGACACCGTGCGCGCCGCGTACGAGGAGTACCTCGACGGCTGGGACGCGAACGGCGCCGAGTGGGGGTTCTGGGTCGAACGGGCGGAGCGTGTGCGGGCGGCGTTCGGCGAGCTCCTCGGCGTGGAGGCGGACGCGGTCGCGGTGCAGACGTCGGTCTCGGCCGCCGTCTCCGCCTTCGTCAGCTCCCTCGACTTCGGCGGCGGGCGGAACCGGATCGTGATCTCGGAGAACGAGTTCCCGGCGATCGGGCAGATCGCCCACGCGCAGGAGCTGCGCGGCGCGGAGGTCGTGCACGTGGCGCCGGATCCCGAGGCGTACGCCGCTGCGGTCGACGAGCGCACCGCCCTCGTCTGCTCGACGTTCGTCTCGTACCGGACCGGCCAGGTGCACGACGTCGAGGCGATCGGCTCGATCGCGCGCGAGAGCGGCGCGCTGATGCTCGTCGACGCCTACCAGGGCGCCGGCGTCGTGCCGCTGCGCGCGGCGGACGTCGCGGACGTCGTCGTCGGCGGCACCGTCAAGTACCTGCTCGCCTCCGCCGGCCTCGCGTACATGTTCGTCTCCGACGCCGTGCGCGAGCGCCTGCCGACGCAGACCGGCTGGTTCGCCGACGACGACGTCCGCGA
>Ga0247713_1001789_pt1 | contig 10255 bp, 10 predicted proteins | sample 21E_NmetaG_FD_189936 | JGI IMG/M metagenome (GOLD analysis project Ga0247713, IMG submission 189936) | Soil microbial communities from hillslope of Landscape Evolution Observatory, University of Arizona, Oracle, AZ, United States - 2-1-E_N | ecosystem: Engineered > Artificial ecosystem >... | reverse complement strand
ACCACGAGGTAAAGGCGAGCGCAAGCGCCGCGTGTTTCCGCAGCTCTTGGGCGGAGAGGACGAGAGGGCACGTACGGCGAGGAGGGAGCAGGGGTCATGAGCAATCGAGGAATGCCGCCGGGTCGGCGGGCTCTCGCGGTCGTCGCGGTCGTCCTCGGCGCGGTCGCCGTCGTGCTCCGCGCTCGGCGCGGAGGGCGCGGCGCGAGTCCGGCCGCGGAGGCGGACGCATGGAGCGCCCCGGAGCCGCTGCGCACGCCGGCACCGACTCCGCCGCCGCGGCACCGCGCAGAGCAGCGACACGAGCCCGACGCCGCCGTGACTGCGGTGACCGCGCCCGCTCCGCCGCCGCCCGTGCGGACGCCACCAGCGGACCTCGCGCCGTCCTCGCCGCCGGCGCCGGTCGCGGCGTCACCGCCCGCCCTGCCGCCGCACCTGCCGGTCACCGCACACCCGGCCGAGGACGCAGCGGCGGCGCGGACGGCGCGGCGCGGTGCGACCGGTCTGATCCTCGTCGGCGCCGCGGTCCTCGCGGCCACCGCCGTCGCCGCGTTCGCGGCCACGCGCGCGGCAGGCGACGCCGCCGAGCCCACCTCGGGCGTCGCCGGCACGCAGGCGACGAAGACCTCCCCGTCCGCAGCTCCGGCGCCGACGACACCGACGACGACCGCGGCGGACGCGACGCCGGCGGCGGCCGATCCCCCGCGCGCGACCGCGGCGACGACCGTTCGCGCGCGCGGAGTCGCCATCCTGCAGGCCGACGACGCCGCGCTCGGCGACTTCGTCGGCGCGCGAGTCGTCGCGCGTCGCGCGCGCGTCGGCGACGTCGTCGGCAACCGCATCTTCTGGATCGGCACCGGCGACGAGCGCCTCCTCGTCCACCTCCAGGGCCCCGGCACGCGCTGGGCGGTCAGGAAGGGGCAGCTCGTCAGCTTCACCGCGATCCTGACGCCGACGAAGCCCGGGTCGGCGGAGGCGTGGGGCCTCGACCCGAACCAGGGCAGGGCCGAGCAGCAGCGCCAGGGCCACCACCTCGAGGTGTTCGGGCCGCACATGCGCTTCGACTGCGTCCGCCGCTGCGGCTGACCGCCGAGGCGGCGGTACCCTAGGCGCGCGCCCCCGTAGCTCAGTGGATAGAGCAGCGGTTTCCTAAACCGCGTGCGCAAGTTCGATTCTTGCCGGGGGCGCTAGGTTTCCGCGCGTCGGGGCAACGCAGGGGGCAACGCGAGCCGCGCGGCTTACGGCGCCGACCTCCACGCCTCGACACCTTCCGGCAGTGCTTCCAACTCGGGATCGGCATCAGGCAGTAGCGCGAGCCAGTCCTCGGGCAACGTGCCATCCCCAAGCAGTACGTCAAGCCACTGCCCCGGCAACGGGTCGCACCACTCATGCGCTTTGGCCTTTCTGCGCACGTCGAGCGCGAAGGCGCGTTCACCCATTCCGTGCTTGACGTATTCGTCGAGCCCGTCCCTCGCGTCTTCCCACGTCTCCTGACCGTGAAGCGCCGCGAGCGAAGTCAGGACGCCCACTGCCATCGAGGCGAGGTGTCGCGGGTTCCTCGCCGGAGGCGAAAGACGGCGGAACTTTTCGCCGCGCACCGGCTCCGCCTCGAACCCGTCTAGGTGCGCGAGCGCATCCCACCAAGCCGACACACGGTCGCGCTCGACGCGCGTCCGCTGGCGCTCGTGGAGGACGAGCCATCGGCGCGTCGCGTAAGCCCAAAGGTTGGTCAGATGATGCCCGAGGATTGCGGCCGGGTCGCGCGGGAGCCACTGCCCGTCCACCATCAGTTCTCGAAGAAGCGCCCCTCGCAGCTCGAACTCCACGCGCCATACCTCACCGCCGTGGACGGAAGGGTCGTAGCCGGCTTCCCGCCACACGTCGCGCACCCAGGCGTCGTCCGCGGCCTCCGCCGTCTTCTTGTAGATGCGCGCGAAGATCGGGCCGCCGCGGCGGCCGAACCGAAACCCCGTGAACTGGCGGTGGGCGTAGTCGGACACCGCAGGTTCGTCATACGCGCGCCGGCTCGTCGCCCGTGTCGTGAACGCGTCCAAGTCCGCGCCGCGGAGCGAAACGCCGGCTACGTCCACTGCCAAGTCGATGCGAGAGATGCGCCACACGTCGTCAGCGTGCTCCACCTCCCGCCCCACGAGCGGGCGAAGGTCGGCGTCCACCCAGTCCCGCAGTTGCTCATACGCGGCGAGCGCGCCACGGTCGGCGAGATGGACAGCGCGAAGTTGGAAGAACCCGCGCGGCCCTGGCGCGCCGTCCGTTGCGATACCGGCGAGCCAGTCGGAGCATTCGAGCTGGTACGCCGACTGCCGGACGCCACGGCCGGCTGCCTTCACCGCTTCGCCCATTGTCGTTGTCCAGCCCGAGGGCACCCAGCGGGCTCGCGACTGCTGCGCGCTTCGGCGAAGCACGGCGAGCGTGCGTTCGAGGTTGTCCGGAGGATCGTCTCCCCACCGGCCGGTCTGGATCGGTTCCCACGAGAGTTCGAGCGCGTCGACGAACTGCCCGACAACGCACACGCCCGCACCAAGCGGTCGGAGTTGTGTCACTCCGCCTCCTTCGCCCACTCGCACGCGGCGTGGACGACGGCCCAGGCGCTGACAAGCGCAAGCCGCTTCGCGGCCCGATGACGCGCAGGCACGCGGCCGCGTAGTTCTGGCGGCACGTAGTCGGCGCCAGCGATGAACTCGTCAATGCGACCGCGGATAGAGCGGCCGGGCCGGAAGAGCAGTTCGGATGCTCGCCACACGCACGCCGTCAGCAGCTCGTCGCCCTTCGGCGTCCGCTCAGCTAACGGCGCCGCGTCGAGCAGCGCCGTGGCGCGGTGAAACAGCTCGTGTGAGGCGAGCGGGTGAAGTGGAAACGCAGCGGCAGGCGGCTGCCGCCACGTCTCCATCTCTTCCACAAGAGCGGGCGTCGGCTCGTAGCGCGGCCCGGAAGCGTCCTTGCCGACGAACGCGGTTTCTCCGTCGTCGGTCAGATGGACGCCGGGAGGGAGCCTCAGCGGCTGCCACGGCGCGGGCGGCTTCACGATCCACCTCCACGGGCGGAGGAGAACGCCTGCTCGACGGCGGCGCGTGAAACGCTGCCGACTAGCTCGCCACGTCCGCGGCCTGACCGAACCTCGTCCACGCGCAGCGTGACGCGCGAGTTTATCGGCACCGCCGCAAGTGGGCCGGGCTCGCCGTCGAGGAAGAGGACGAGCGAGCTGCTGAGGCGCGACGGATCGCGCAGCTCCACGACGGTTCGTGTCTGATTGTCTCGCTTCGAGACGAACGACCGCGCCTCCGAGACGAGCAGCCAGTTATTGACGGTGAGGCCGCCACCGACCGGCGTGGGCCTTTGAGTTGGGGTGCTCATTGGTCTTCTCCTTTGTTCGACTGAGCACCCCGGTGTTAGGACGAGCACGCTCGTTCAACCTGACCTTTCGCAAGCGCCGTGCTGTGGAGTTCTGACAGCCCCTCTTAGAGGAGGCCCGCGAGCGGCCTACCGCGGCCGGCGCTCGGCGTGCTCCGCTGCGCTTCGCCGCCGCGCCGGCCGCGCCGTGTGCGGCGAAGGCCGGCGCGGCCGGCGTGGCAGGAACGGCCATGTCCACCGTCGAACCGCTGTCCATGGGTATGGACAGCGAGCGGCTGTCGCGCCGAGCACGACAGCCGGGCCACGACCGTACATTCCTCACGTCTGAGGCGAACTTCGTCGAGGCCGCACGCGAATGCCTTGACCCCGAGCGGTACGACGTCGAGCCGAACCCGACTGACCTGCGCAACATCTTCGTCGAAGCGTCAGTCGGCCGGTTGCCGCTCGGCGTGATGCCCGAGGCGTCGATTACGTCCCGCGACACGGGCAGGAAGTTCTTCGTCGAGGTCAAGAAGCAAGGCCCGCAGGGGAACGCACACGAGCGTGCCTACAAACATCACACCGTTCAGTTCTACAAGGTGTTGAAGGCGCGATTTGGGTGGGAGTACCACCCGTACGTCACGATCTTCTGCGAGTCACTCGCCGTTCTTCCCCGGTACACAATCCAAATCCAGGGGCTCGTCGAGCCTGACCAGTATTTCCTGTGGGTGGACTACGAGTTGGAGCCGCTCTGTCTCTACCTTCGCGGCCGCTGCGCCGCGTGGCTAGACGATTAGAAAAGAGCTTCCTGCTCCACCGCGACCGAGTCAGGGCGCTCGAGCAGCGCGGTAGCCTCTTCGACTGCCGCCTCGTCAGGCCCGACGACGAATAGCACCTCTTTGTTTCGCAGATGCGACACGCGTCCGACCTTCTCGCCGTTCGGGTTGTAAATCCCGATCTGCGCGCCGACGTAGCGTTTGAAGTCGATCGCAACTGACCGCATGTAACCCTTCTCGCTCAACACCGCCGCAACAAGGTCTAGGTCGTGATAACCCTCGTTGTTAAATGACACGATGATCCACGGCGTCGGCAGAACTTCGATCAAGTGAGAGAAACTCTGCCAGGCAAGCCGCTTGCTGTTGTACGGGCTCTTCGTTGTTCGGCAGTCGATCCGCTTACACGCGACTCCGTACGTCTCCGGTGCGTCCCACCGCATCAGGGTTTCCCAGATGTGGTAGTTCGAGAAATACGAGTGCTGGTTGTACGGCGGATCGATGTAGGCGCAATCGAAACCCGTTAAGCCGGGTGCCAGCTCGTTCGCGTCCATTCGCGTCACCGCGCCGGACGGGCCGGGGACGGGCCGCGGCTCGCGCAGCTCCAAGTCCGCGAACGACCGAGGCGCCCACTCTTTGACGTACGCCATTTGAAGACCGCACGTGCTGTCCACCCGGTCGGCGGCCTCCATCAGGCTAGTCAGCAGCAACCCGCGTTCGACCTGCGTCAGCGAAAGCCGATCGATCTCGTCGCGCATCGCGTCGATCCGCATGCCGTTGTGAGGCTGGAAGTACCGCGACTGAATGCAGAACGTCTCCGTGAAATAGCCGTGCTTCGGCTCCACGCCGCTCAGGTGGCGGAGAAGCTCGCGAAGCCGTACCCGGTCAACGTCCTCGCCAGCAGCGATATACGCCTGCCCTAGCGCCTCGCTGTACGTTGCTGTGTCGTTCGAGTGAACGACGACACCTGCGCGCCTGAAGGCTTGGCCCACACGTGTCGTTCCGGCAAAGAGGTCGCACACACTCCGGATGGGAAGAAGCGAGGCGACCCGTTCGATGAGAGGCGCGAGGACGCGCTTTGAGCCGATGTACTTGACCACCGCCGCATGCTACGTCGCCGCTCGGACGAGTGGCCGCCGCTACGCCCCTCTTACGGAACTTGTTACACAGTCGTCACGAATGGGCTGCCGGCGGGGGTTCGGCCTGGCGGTCGGCGACACCGAGAGCCCGCGCGTGGGCGGGCAAATTAGGATCGGTTCCGTGGCTCAGGGTGCCGACGGCGACCGCCAGCTCTACGTCGTTCCCGTCTCGGCACGAGCGCCCCGCGCTCGCGCCGACCGGTTCGCTATCAAGGGCGTCGAGCCGAGTGCTCTACTGCGTGGCGTCGAGAGCGATTGTGAGCCGGTCGCCGAGTTGTCCGCCCGCGACGGCGAGCAGCGGTTGCACGTTTGGGCGGTGCGTTCTTCCGGTCACTTGCGCGGCACGTGGTCGCGTATCGCGCCCGGCGACTGGTTCCTCTTCGTCTCGCGAGGGAGGATCTTCGGCGTTGCGCGCGTCTTCGGTACGTGCGAGTCGCGAGCGACGGCGACAGCACTGTGGGGGCCGACGGACGGGTCGGAGTTCCGGCTCCTCGTAGTCTTCGACCGCGTCCAGGAACTCGACGTGCCCGCGTGGGAGTACCGATCTGTCCTCGGCGGACGGTTCATCGGCTTCCGGCGGCTCAGTGACGACTTCCGGGGGGCACTCGTCCGAAAGTTCGGCTCCGTCGATGACTTCGCTCAGCGGGAGCTTCCGCGGGCGACAGCGCGCGCCGCGGAAGAGGACGGCGACGACCGCGCGACGCGGCGGGCAAAGCCTTAGCCGGCTCGACCGGGCGCCGCGCATACACGACCGCGACGGGAGCTGCCGAAAGCGCGAAACAGCCAGGTGCGTCAAGGCACCTGGCCATTTGACTAACTGCGGCGACGACGCCCTACCTTCCGTGGGTGGAGAACCACTACGAAACCGCGGGCTCGTGGAAGCGAGGCGCACTTGTCCACTACGTCTCACGGCCCGGCGGGCAACGGCGCTGGGGCGCACGCGCCCTATGCGGGACGCGGTGGAGCCGCTTCTGGAACTTCCGCAACGAGCCTGTCTCGTGCGAGGCGTGCATCGAGGAGGCGGAGAAGCGCCTCAGCGAGAAGCGGCCTCCGCACCGACACCCGCCGAGATGGTCGAAGCCGCTCAACATCGGTGCCCGTAGCCGTAAGAGCGCCCTTGCGGAGTAGCCCGCAGACTCAACCAGTCGCCCGGCGCTGCCGACAACATCGACAGCGGCTATGACTGGCGAACCAAAGCTAATCCCGCTACTCGAACGAGGCTCGCAGCGTCTTCCCGAGTGGAAGTTCGGAGCGGACGAAGTAAGCGCGACGACGCAGGCGCTCCGTCGCGCCCTGCGCGCCTCGTCGGATGACCGCCTAACGCAAGACGAGCAACAACGCGAGCTTGCGGACGCACTTGGCCTCTCCGAGACCGTCGTCTCGAACCTTGGGCTCCCCGACGCGCTCGCGCGACTCAACGACGCGGTCGGCGCTGTCGAGCAAGTGGTCGGGAGCCTGACGGTTGCCCTGCCGCCGGACTTCCTCAACCAGCTCGTCGAGCTAGTGACGGCGGAGGTGGCCGACCGGCTCGCGGCGGCGCGCGACACCACGCCGCCGAAGATGCTCACGGTGAAGCAGGCAGCGGCGCTCATCGGTGCCAAACCGCAGCGCATCTACGATCTGCTCTCTCAGCGCAGACTCACCCGCTACAAGGAAGGCGGGCGAACATTGGTCAGCCGCGAAGAACTCGAAGCGCTCGTTAGGCCCGACGCCGCGGCGCTTGTCCCAAAGAGGTAGCGCGCGTTCAGCTTCCGCCCGCTTCGCCCGATATGAGGGGTGTGGCGAAGGACGATCGGAAACTCGAACGGACGCGATGGCCCGGCATCTACAAGCGCGGCGACCGATACGTCGTCGTGTCTCGTGACGGGCGCGGAAAGCAGACCAAGCGGTTTGCGCCGACGCTTGCGGCCGCTCGGGCGCTCCAAGCCGAGACGCGCGCGGCGGTTGCGCGCGGCGAATATCGGCAGCTCTCGAAAGAGCTGTTCACCGACTACCTCGTCAAGTGGGCCGCCGCGTACGGCGGCTCCACATCGAAGGGCAAGCCGAAGCCGCAGACGCTCAAGGACTACCGCGCGGCCGTAGAGCGGCCCGAGGTGCGCGAAGTCTTCCGCGGGCTCAGGCTTCCCGAGGTCGAGCGCCAGCACCTCAAGGAATACGCGAACGTGCTAGAGGCGAAAGGGCTCTCGGCGCGCACCGTGCGGAACCTCGTTCTGCCTCTCCGGCTGGCTCTCCGCGAGGCGGCGCACGACCGCCACATCAACATCAACCCCGCAGACGGCCTGCGTCTCTCGCCGGCGATGGGCGAGCGTAAGGGCAAGCGCAGCCCGGCCGAAGTCAGACCGCTCGACCACGACGAGCTGACGCGCCTCCTTACGGCGACCGCGAAGCTGCCGCCAATGCATCGGCTGCTAGCCGAGTTCCTTCTCCAGACCGGCTGCCGCGTTGGCGAAGCACTGGCCCTGACGTGGGGCGACCTCATACTCGACCGGCCTCCGACCATTCCGCTCTCGAAGGACGAATGGCAGCCGCACGTATCCATCACGAAGCGCGTCTACAAAGGCACGAACGACAAGCCGAAGTCAGCGACGAGCACGCGCACAGTTCCGCTGGCACCGGCGATGGTCGAGCGGCTTCGGAAGCATCGGCACAGCGCGACCCACGCAGAGCCCGTCTTCGTCAACGGCCGCGGGCGGTCGCTCGACTACTACGAGGCGCGCCGGCAGTTCAAGGCTGCTGCCGAGGAAGCGGGTCTTCCGTGGGTCGGCTTTCACACGCTGAGGCACACATGCGCGACCATCCTCTTTCGCTCGCGCGATCGCGGCGGCCTCGGCGCGAACGCGGTTCAAGTGCAGAAGTGGCTTGGCCACCACAAGCCGTCGTTCACGCTGGACGCCTACGTCCACCTCCTCGAAGACGACCACCCGGACGCGAGCGGCTTCGATGCTCTACTGGCATCGCGGGGCAACAGCGGGGCAACCCGAGCATCCAAGAAGACCCGAAACGGCCGCGCCCGCCGCGCGGCGTAGCCGGCGCAGTCAAGCCAAAGAGCCCAGACAACCCGAAGCGGCCCGAGAGCCGGTATCAGTTTCCTAAACCGCGTGCGCTGGTTCGATTCCGGCCGGGGGCACCTGCAGCATCCGCTGCGGATCGAACCCTGCTGCGTGGCGGACTCGCTCGGGAGTCGACGTTGCCGCTCGTCGCGGCCGCGGGCGTTCTGCTTCCGCCGCTCCTCGCTCTTCGCCGGGGAAGGCCGCCGCTCTTCGCGGACGGGATGTATCTCGCGCTTGGCTTCGTCGGCGAGCCCACCGACGCACTCGGCTGATGTGGAGTGGGGAAATGTCGAGCGCCTGAGCCCCGCCGCCTCGGGCATGGCGCGGCACAATCCATTCGGTGGACATGGACGCGAACGCACCCCTGCGGATCCTGATCGCGAAGGAAGACTCCGACGGGCACCGGCCGCTGAAGGAGCTGATCGCCGGGCTCGGCCACGAGGTGATCGCGCTCGAGGTCGACGTCCGGGAGGTCGCCGCGGTGACGGCGCGGGAGCGGCCAGACGTCGCGCTCGTCGCCCTCGGCCTCTCGTCGGAGCACGCGCTCGACCTGATCTCCGAGATCGTCCGTGAGGCGTCGTGCCCGGTGATCGCGCTGCTCTCGGCCACCGACCCGGCGTACGTGCGGGAGGCCGCCCGGCGCGGCGTCTTCGCGTACATCGTGGACAGCGGCGCGCAGGAGCTGCAGAGCGCGATGGACGTCACACTCCAGCGGTTCGCGGAGTTCCAGAGCCTCAAGGGGGCGTTCTGGCGTCGCGCGACGATCGAGCAGGCGAAGGGGATCCTGATGGCGCGCCACGGAACCGACGCCGACCGCGCGTTCGAGCTGCTCCGCGAGCACTCGCAACGGACAGGCCGAAAGGTCGTGGACGTCGCCGCGGCCGTCGTCGACAGCCACCAGCTGCTGATGCCCGATGGGGACGACATTCACTAGGCCGCTCGTTTTCCGGGGCTTTTCGGTGCTATAACCAGTCAAGGCTCCTCAACAGCCGGAGCCCCAATCGACGGATCCGCCCTCAGCAGAGCAGGACGGAACAAGCCGAACGACGACTCGTCGACGGCACTGACGCTCGCTGACGGAAGGATCCGCGATGAAGGTCTTCACCACCCCACGCTCCTGGCGCACGAGGACGCTGCTCGGCCTGCTCGCGCTCGTCCTGCTGCTGCTGCCGATGAGCATGGCCAGCGGCGCGACCACGGCCGCGCCCACGCCCGTCCTGCTCGGCACCGCCGACACGTTTGCGATCCTCGCCGGCACCGGGATCACGAACAGCGGCGCCACCACGATCTCGGGCGAGACGGGCTCGACCCCCACGCCGACGCAGACCGGCTTCGCGCCGTGCCCCGCCGCCAACTGCGTCTCCCAGACCGGCACGAATCACGTCGCCGCCGCCCCGAACGACACCGTCACGCAGACCGCGAAGGTCGACGCGCGCACCGCGTACGGCGTCGCCGCGGGCCAGACTGCGACGGCAGCGCCGACCGAGCTCGCGAGCCAGACGCTCGTCGCCGGCGTCTACCGCGCCGCCTCGGGCACGTTCGAGCTGAACGGCACGCTCGTCCTCGACGGGGCGAACGACCCCGACTCGATCTTCATCTTCCAGACCGGCAGCACGCTCGTCACGGGCGGCACCGCCAACGTCTCGCTCATCCGCGGCGCCCAGGCGTGCAACGTCTTCTGGCAGATCGGCAGCGCGGCAACCCTCGGGGCGGGCTCCACGCTCCGCGGCACCGTGCTCGCGCACGACAACATCTCGCTCGGCAACGGCGCCACCGTCGAGGGACGGCTGCTCGCGGGCCTCCAGGCCTCGAACACCGGCGCCGCGACCCTCATCGGCAACACGATCATGCGCCCGGCCACCTGCGTCAACGCCGCCGGCGCGGCCGCGGCTGCGGCCGCAGACGCCGCAGCGATCGCCGCCGCGAACCAGGCCGCCGCAACCGCAGC
>Ga0247713_1001788_pt1 | contig 10261 bp, 3 predicted proteins | sample 21E_NmetaG_FD_189936 | JGI IMG/M metagenome (GOLD analysis project Ga0247713, IMG submission 189936) | Soil microbial communities from hillslope of Landscape Evolution Observatory, University of Arizona, Oracle, AZ, United States - 2-1-E_N | ecosystem: Engineered > Artificial ecosystem > Mesocosm... | reverse complement strand
ATCGAGATCGGTTCCCGGCAGGATGACGGCGAGCTCCTCACCGCCGTAGCGCGCGGGGTGGTCGATCTCGCGCGAGGTCTCGCGCAGCACGCGGGCGACCTCGCGCAGGACGAGGTCGCCCTGCGGATGGCCGTAGGTGTCGTTGATGGCCTTGAAGTCGTCGAGATCGAGCAGCACGAGCGCCAGGTCGTTGCCGATCCGCTTCGCGCGCTCGACCTCGCCGGCGAGCTCACCGTCGAAGGCGCGGCGATTGCTCAGGCCGGTGAGGTCGTCCGTCACCGACTCGCGCGTGGCGATCTCGTAGGACTCGACGTTCTCCATCGACCGCGCGACCTGCGCGGCGAGGTACGTCACCAGCTCGAGGTCGCTCGGGCCGAACGCCCGCCCGGCGCGCCACACGCTCTCCACGCCGATGATCTCTGCGCGTCCATCGGCGCTGCGCAGCGGCGTGGCGATCGCGTGCGCCGCATCCGCCGACGCCTGGCGCACGCCGCCGCTGTGCATCGCCTCCGCCTCGACCCAGTCGACGAGCGCCTCGAGGCCGTTGATCGTGCCGACGCGCGAGCGCTCCTGGAGCGCCGCGCCGCCGTTCAGCCGGATGCGGGCGCGACCGCCGTCGGCGCCGACGCCGTCGACGGCCGTCTGCACGACGAGCTCCAGCAGCGCGTCGCGATCGAGGTTCGCGCCGACCGCCTCGCCGAGGCGGCGCATCGAGCTCTGCACGCGCTCGCGCTCCTGCCCGAGCTCGCCGAGCCGCCGCTCGAGCTCGCGCGACATCTTGTTGAACTCGTCTCCGAGAGCGGCGAACTCGTCGCGGCCGACGGTCGGCACCTTCGCCGAGAAGTCGCCGCTCGCCAGCCGCCGCGCGGCCGCCAGGAAGGCCGCTATCTGCTGCTGCAGGGTGCGCGAGACCAGCACGGCGCATGCGATCGCCAGGAGGAAGAACCCGAGCAGGATCGCGCCGGCGAAGAGCTTGTCGTCGGTTGTCGACTTGCGGATCAAATCGGGGTCGCCGAGCGTGAAGACGCGGATCCTCTGGCCCGGGAAGGCCGATCGGTCGGCGAAGTTCTGCACGCGGTACACCGTGCCGCCGACCTGCTGCTCGGCGCCCTCGTCGGTCGGCAGCTGTGAGGCGTCGGTCCCGGCGAGCTCGCCGCCGAGCACCTTCTCGCCGTTGAGGACGATCGCCCGCAGCCCCGCGAGCTCGTCGACGCGCCGGACGTAGGAGGGCGCGTCGATGACGGAGACGCCGAGCTCGCCGAGGCTGCGGCCGTCGCTGGACTCCACCTCCGCGACTGCCGGGGCGACCGCCCGCTTGTCGCCGACGCGCACGATCGGCTCGCCATCCCGGAAGAACACGATCCGCTCGATCGCGCGGCCGTCGAGCAGCTGCCGGGCGCGCCTGCGCGCGCGATCGAGGTCACCGTCCTGCAGCGCGCCGGTGAACACGCGGTCGCGACCGACGTCCCTGACGGCCTGCTCGGCGAGGGCCTTCTGCTCGCCGAAGAGCTCGCTGGCGAACGTGTGGCGCTGGTTGATGGCCGCCTCCGCCTGGCCGGTGGCGCTCTCGTCGATGAGGCGGAACAAGAGGAACGCAACCGCCAGCATCGGGACGATGACGATCAGCACGAAGAACAGCGCCAGACGGTTGCGGAAGCTCACCTGTCCGGAGCGTATCGGCGCGTTCGGCCCGTTCCCCGACCCCTATCTGCGGACGCGCAGGGGTTACACTGTCCGCTCCTCGGGGCTATAGCTCAGTTGGGAGAGCGCCTGGATCGCACCCAGGAGGTCGGGGGTTCGAGTCCCCCTAGCTCCACTCCGAGCGTGCGGGCCCAAACCCGCCATGCGCCCGCCGCGCACTGTGCACGGACCGGACCATCACGCCTGGCGATACGGTCAGCCTTCGCGAGGAGCATCGCGGCTCGCGCGCACACCCCCTGGTCGGCCCGGTACGTCAGCAGCCCGTTCGGCGGTCGCAATCCCGTACGCCAGACCATGAACTCGCGACCTGCAGGAAGAGCACTGCTCCGGCGCGAACGCGGACCATGGGGCGAAGAAGGCGCAAGATCCCCGCGCGCGTTGCGATAGCTGCGAGGCGCGCGCGACTGCCCCAGACAAGCAGCCTTCGTTGATCAGTGCTTTCCGCGGCGCTTCCTGCCGTCGCGCTGCTTTCGCCTCGGCGGGTCCAACCGCCGTCAAGCCGCCAGCCAGCAACGCGTCTCGGGCTCGCCCCCGACGGCGTGCAGCCACTGGCCGGTGTACGATCGCCCAGCGAGGTAGATGAATCCCAGTCCGATCGTCCGGCGAGTGCTGCTCGGCGCTGCGGAGGCGTCGCTGGATGTCGCCGGCGCGGCGCTTCTTCCGGGCGCCTGGCCGGTACTCAGGGGTGCGCTCGAGCCCGTGCTCGACCGTCTCAGCAAGCGCTTGGGCGGCGACGTCACGGCCTCGCGCGAGCGCGCGCAGCGCGCCGCCGACGAGTTCGAGGCCGACGAGCACCTGCAGGAGATCTTCACGAGCAGGCTCGTGGACGACCTCGACGAGCTCATCGCGCGCGGCGAGAAGCTCGATGCCGACGTGCACAAGCTCATGCTCATCGCCGCCGGCAGCGAGGACACGCTGCGCGCGGTGCTGGGCGGCATCGACCGCATCGACCGACGCCTGGAGGAGGGCGTCGACCTCAGCGAAGAGGCGGTCGAGAAGCTCGCCGAGGCCGTCGCGGCCCGGGCCGCGACAAGCCGTAGCGTGCGCGGCCTGGCGCTGCGCGAGATGGGACCGGTGGCCGAGCTCGTCGAGCGCCAGGTACAGCGCCTTCAGGTCCGCGCCGTCGAGCTCGTCCAAGAGGGCGCCTCGGACCGCGCAGTCGACGAGTTGCGCGAGGGCCTGCTCCTGGTCGCCGCGCTGCTCAATGAGGCGCCGACCGACGTCCGGCTCCTGCTCCAGCTCGGCTTTCTCTACAAGACCGCGGCGCAGGCCTTCGACGCGCTGGGCGAAGAGGGCCGCGTGACGGAGTACGTCGACGCCGCTGAAGCGGTCTTCGGCCTGGTCATGGAGGACACCGACCGCGACTACCGATCCGCGATCGACACGGCCAACCTCGTCCACGGGCTGGGCAACATCGACCAGCAGAAGGGAGCTCTCGAAACCGCCATCCTGAAGTACGAGATGGCGACCCGGATCTATCCCGATCACGTCTACGCGTGGCACGACATCTTTGCCGCCAATCACGCGCTCGCGAGCACCGGCCGGGCGCACCTCGCGCAGATGCGGGCGGCGCTCGACAAGGTCAAGGAACTCGAGCACCAGCGCACCCGTCTCGGCCGGCGGCACGTTGCCCGCCTGGAGCGCGCGCTCGAGGCGCTCGAAACGCAGGCCGGCGGCCGCGTCGTGCACATCCGGCCACGCTGGCTTGCGGTGGTGATCGCGGAGGACCAGACGCGGCTGATCGCGCTCAACATCACGTGCGACGTCTTCAACGAAACCGCCGAGCGCGTGACCGTCCGGCGCCTGTGGGCGTCGGTCAGCGGTCCGGGCGGTCGCCGCTTCACACTGGATCCGCGGCTGTTCTATGACGTCCAGCCGGCGTCGGGCGAGCGAGTTATGCGCGCGACGGGCGACCCACAGGCGGTTGACGTCGACGGTGGCGCCGGAGCGTCTATCGGCGTCCAGTTTGTAGGCCCCGACGACGATCCGCGCAGCTTCTGGCTGGCGGGCAAGTACCTCCTGACCGTTGGCGCGCTCGTCGCCAGGCGCGCGGACGAGACCGAGGCGACCAGCGAGACGCGCATGACCTGCCGCCTGGGGGATTACGAGGCCGCACAGATCCAGCACTGGTCGACCGCCGACCGCGGGCTGTGGGATCAGCTCAACGACCCCGACCGCGCAATCGCGATCCCGCTCGCCGTCGACGAGACCGCCGCGACCTTCGAGCAACGCGACGAGCGCGGCCGCTGACTACAGCGCGCAACTTCGCGCTCGGGTTTTGCGCAGGAGAGACAACGCGGCAGGCGAGCAGCGCGATCGGGTCGCCGCGGTCGTGGGTGGTGATCGCATCGACGACGTAGTCGTGCAGCGGGCGGCGTTGAATCGGCCGCGGTGATGACCCGGCAGCGTCGCCGGATCACCGACCCGCCTGCTTCACGGCGCCCGTTCGCGTCGTCCTCCAGTTCGCCCGCGGCACGCACGACGACGCGCTCGTCTGGTGTTCATCGCGTTCGGACACAGCCACTTCGCCGCCGGCGTACGCAGCGTCTACGAGCGTGCTCATCGCCAACTCCACGGCCGCTTCCCCGCACAGACAAGAGTGCCGCTCGTCGCGCGATCCGACACTTCGTATCCGTGCCGAAGCAGGATGAGCGATCTGCTCGCTGTCGCGGCCGCGTCAGTGCGCGGCTCCCCGGATGCGTGCGGCGAGGTCGGCGACGATCACGGCGGCCGGTTCTCGGCGCGCACCGCGCCGACGCCCTGTCCGGCGTACAGTGCCATAGCCTGCACGTGACTGGTCGGCCGACAAGTGCTGCGAGATCCTCGACCGCCTCATGCGTGATGCGGCGGCGTGGCCCCGCGGTTGCGCGTCGGCGGCTCATAGCGAACGAGCGTGATGAGCAGCGCCGACCACGCCGTGCCGGCCGCGAATCACGGCAACGCTGCGAAGAGACCTCCCAGTGCAAGCCCGGCGGCAGCCACGACAGGCCCGATCAGCGTGCCCACCGAATCAAGCCCCGGCACCGGCACCGGCTCAGCTCCGCCGTTGACGACCTCGACGAACTCGCTGGGGGAACCGGATCCGCGCTGCACGCAGATGTGCGGGCCGATGCCTCGGAGGCGCTCGTGATGAGCATGCAGCGGGACGTCCGTGCCAAGCCATTGCCCGGACACGCACGCGGGGCATCTGGGCGACCCGTCAGCGCGAAACGCGACGAGGCCGGGCCGGCGCACCCCTGCAAACGACGTGGATCGGTTCGTACCGGCGGGTGATGGAGGCAACGCGTTACTCTTTTTGTGCCGTGCGAACGCTATGAATGGCGTGCTCGCAGCGTGAGTCGCGACGAGGACTTCGCCGCTCGTGGCGCGGGGCGCCTGCGAACGCTTGATGATCTCGGCCACCTCGCTGGCGCTCGCGTCCTCGTTCGCGCCGAGTTCAACGTACCGTTGCGCGCCGACGGCGAGGTCGCCGACGACACGCGCCTGCGTCTTACGCTGCCGACGATCGTCGCGCTGCGCGAGCGCGGCGCGCGCGTGCTGCTCGTCGCCCACCTCGGCCGGCCGCGCGATCGCGAGCCGTCGCTGTCGCTGCGGCCAGTGGCCGCGCGGCTCTCACAGTTGCTCGGCGACGACGTCGCGCTCGCACCCGACCTCGAGCACGTTATGGACGGCGGCGTCGTGATGCTCGAGAACATTCGCTTCGAGCGCGGGGAGACGGAAAACGATCCGTTGCTTGCGGCGCGGCTCGGCGCGCTGGCCGATGCCTATGTCAACGATGCCTTCGGCAGCGCACATCGCGTCAACGCCTCGACCGTGGGCGTCGCGCGCCACGTCGCGCGCTCCGCGGCGGGGCTGCTCTTCGAGCGCGAGATAGCGATGCTGCGGTCGGTCCTGCGGTCCCCGACGCGGCCGCTCGTGGCGGTCCTCGGAGGGGCGAAGGTGACCGACAAGATCGGCGTCATCAAGCGCTTTCTCGAGCTCGCCGACACGGTCGTGATCGGCGGCGCGATGAGCTTTCCGTTTCTCGCCGCGCAGGGCCATGGCGTGGGCGATTCGTTGTGCGACGCCGATGGCGTGGCTGTCGCGCGGCGCGTGCTCGAGCGCACGGGCGGCCGCCTGCACCTGCCGCTCGACGTCGTGGTAGCCGACCGCGTTGCCGCCGACGCGACGCGGCGTGTGGTCGACGCCGCCGGCATCGAGGCGGGCTGGACCGGACTCGACGTCGGGCCGCAGACACGCGCGGTCTACGCCAGCGTGATCGAGCGCGCCGGAACCGTGTTCTGGAACGGCCCAGTTGGTGCGTTTGAGCTCGAGCCGTTCGCGGCCGGCACACACGCGATTGCCGAGGCAATTGCGCGCACCGATGCAACGACCGTCGTCGGCGGCGGCGATCTCGTCGCCGCAATCAATCGCTTCGGGCTCGCCGACCGCGTGACGCACATCTGCACGGGCGGCGGCGCCAGCCTCGAGTTCATCGAGGGTCGCGTGCTGCCAGCGTATGCGGCACTCGCCGAGTGACGCACCCAGCGGACGCCCCTCGGGCAACACCGCAACAGCTACGTTTCCCCGGTCAGTGGGAGCGCCACCGTGCGTGGTCTCCGTGACCGCGCGGCCGCCGTCAGCCTACGGGTGCGGGTACATGTATCCGCCCGCAGTCGTAGGAGTACCCAGGCAGCTTGCGCAGGGCGCGGCCGGTAGTCGTGTGTGTCGCTTGGCCCGTGTCATCGTGCGCGGCGGACACGGGCGCGGGCTTTGGCGATGTGCTTGAGGCGTGGGGAGTGTCGGCTGCGAGCTGCATCAGGATCGGCCGTCAGCGCTTCGTCGCGCGCAGCGAGATGCTCTTGACGCCGTACTTGCCGCTGGCCTGCCGGGCCTGCCCGGAGATGAACCCATAGGGGTTCTCGCGAACCTCGTCCACGCGCAGCCCGGCGGTCTCGATCGCGTCGCGGTAGGTGTCCTGCTGTGCCGCGCCGCCGATAACGCGCCTAATGCACGGCCACCGAGCTCGTCACGGGAACCGCGTCAGCGCGCGGACAGCGGAACCAGCGCGTCGTCTGATCACTCGCGCAACCGCTGTTATTTAGTCGGGCGGACGCCTGGATCGCACCCAGGAGGTCGGGGGTTCGAGTCCCCCTAGCTCCATCGGCCCGACTTCGCGCCTGTCGCCGGCCGGTTCGACGACGCGATCGTCGTGACGCTCGTCCTGCGGCGGCTGCTGCGCAACCGGCCCCGACGTCGGGGGGGAGCGCCGGCCGGGACCGCCGGCGAAGCTCCGCCTGCTGCTGCGCGCCGCGGGGCAGCCGCGGGTTGCAGTCACGCCGCGAGAGCCTCCTGCGCGATCGCGTCCGCTGCGGGCTCCGGCTTCGCGCCCCAGCTCCGTGCAGCCGAGCCGGTGTCCGTGGCCTGGACGTCGCGGACGGCCGCGCGGCACCGACGGGTCACGGTCGCCGCGCGACCGCGACCCGTCGTAGCGTCCGCCGCTGCTAGTGGTCGATGCAGATGTCGCCGAGCACGACCTCGCCGGGGAACGGCAGCACGTCGGTCAGCCCGAGCAGCGGCAGGTCGACCTTGACGTCGAGATCGTCGCACTCCATCTGGTTTGCTCGGATCTCCGTGTTCGGGATCCCGGACATGTCGGCGAGCAGGAAGAAGTGACTGCCGGAGTTGCGCAGCGGCAGGCCGCCGTTGTGCCCGGCCTTCACGATCGTCGACGAATCCGACGTGTCGTTGCGGACGAACAGGTTGTCGACCCGGATGCCCTGACTGTCGCCCTCGAGCCACAGCTTGAGCAGGTCGTCCTCCAGCGGGTCGCCGTCCTCGTCTTCGTTCGTCGTGTCGCCGGAGGCGAACTCGAGCCGCTGGTCCTTCAGCCGCAGGTTCGTGATCTCGATCCGGTTCGGCGACGTGCCATCCAGGCAGGCGCCGTAGACCGTGCCGGGCGGGTCGAGGGCCTCGCCGTCGTCGTCGGTCGGAGGCAGGCAGACCTTGCCGCCGAGGCGGATCGTCCCGTTCGCCTCCGTGACCGCCGTGAACGCGTTCGGGAAGATCAGCACCTCGCCGCCGCGGCTGAAGAACGACGGCGCCTTCGGCGCGCAGCCGAGCAGCCCGCCGCCGACGCAGACGTCGACGTCGGACGGCAGGTCGGTCAGCGTCAGGTCGGCGCCGACGTCCTTGGCCGACAGCTTGAGCGCCACATCGGTCCCGGCGCTCGCGGCGTCCCAGCCGATCTTCATCCCGAGCAGCTGGCTGAGCGTGAACGTCGACGACGTCGGCAGGTCGGTCACCGTGACGTCGAGGTCCAGCGGCTCGCCGCCCGTGCCGCCGTCGACGGCGATGTCCAGCGGCGCAGGGGCGGACGCGAATTCCGTCTGCACCTTCGTCGTCGCCGACGTGCCCAGCAGCACCTTGCTGAGGCCGAAGACGCGCGCCTGCACGTGCAGCCGCCCGTCGCGGGTGTTCAGCGACACCTTGTTGCGGTTGTCCTCCGGGAACGCCGCGTTCTGCGGCCCGTGGTCCCAGGCCTCGAGGTCCGCGCGCGTGAACGCGCCGTTGGCCTCAACGCCCGCGGTTGAGCCCCCGCTGATCTCGAAGTGCTTGGGCACGCCGGTCAGCGTGCCGACGGCGTTGTGCAGCCCGCCGTCGAGCGATCCGCCCGAGCTTCCGCCCGGCAGGTTGCGCGCGTCGAGCGTCACCTTCGGCACGACGCTCGAGGCGTCGTAGATCGTCTTGCCGCCCTGCTGCTTGAGCGTCAGCGTCGCCGGCAGGTCCTGCACGAAGCCCTGGACGCGTGCCGGCTGCGTGACGGCGTCGTTCGGCGTGTCGAACGTGACGTCGAGGTTCACGTCCTGCAGGTCGTTGTTCGCCAGCGGCCCGGTGTTGAGCACCGCCTCGAGGTTCGAGCCGGACGTCGTCACCGACGCGGAGCTGACGTTGAACAGCCGGCCGATGAGCGAGAACTCGCTCGGGACGTCCTTCATGACGACGCCCGACTTGCCCGCGGCGAGCGTCGGCTCGGCCGCGACGCCGTCGGTCAGCGCACCCTCGATCATCCCGACGGCCGGCGTCGCCGAGAACTTCACGCCCGACCCGCTGGGCGGCTTGAAGCCGATCTCGACGTCCGCCGGCAGCGACTCGATGCGCCCGCGGATGTGCTTGACGCGGCCGAACAGCGGCGTCGTCGAGTCGACGGTCGCGTCGATCGACGCGATCGCGGCGTTGGCCTCGTAGTCGACCTTGCCGGCGGTCGGGTCGAACGTCACGGTCATGTCGCTCGGGATCGCCGACAGCGAGGCGTCGATCGTCTGACCGTCCTTGAGGTAGCGCAGCCGCAGCGGCTTGCTCGCGAGCTGGACGTGCCCGCTGACGGCGCCGCCGGCCGCGGTCGTGACGTCGACGAGCTTCAGCCCCTCGATGCGCGCGAACGCGGTGAACCTGCTCGCGAGGTCCTCGACCTGCGCGCCGAGCTGCCCCGCCGGCAGGCCCGCCGCCGGCCCGCTCGTCAGCAGCGCCTCGACCTTGCCGATCGGGTTGTTCGTCTGCAGCTTCATCCCAGTCGCACCTGGCTTGATGTTGACCGTCGCCTGCGAGGGCAGCTGCTCGATCCTGCCGTGGATCTTCTTCACGCGGCCGAAGAACGCCGCGTCCTGCTGGGCGTCCACGACGATCTCGTCGATCGTCTCGCCGAAGGCGTCGTAGTCGATGAGACCGCCGTCGGCGTCGTAGACGACCTTCATGTGGCGCGGCAGGTTCGACACGACCCCGTCGATGTGCCGGCCGCCCGGCATGTCGACGAGCGCGCGGAACTTCTTGCGCGGGTCGGGGCCGAGCTGCAGCTCGCCCACGATCTTCGTCGTGGCGTCGACCGACGCCGACTGCAGGGCGTCGATCCGCCCCGCGTACGACTTCAGCGTGCCGTCGTCGAACACGCGCGCGTACGGGTGGTCGACGGCCAACAGCTTCGGCTCGCCGTTGGCGTAGCCGACCTCGACGCTGCCGAGCACGCCGCCCGTCGCGCTGAACGAGCCCGAGCGCGCGCCGGTCTGCTCGAGCTTCATGCCGGTCGGGATCTGCTTCGCATGCGCGACGACCTTCGTCGTCAGGCTCCCGCCGGTCTTGTCGGTGTACGTGGCGCTCAGCGAGTCGATGACCGCCGACGCCCGGTAGTCGACCGTGCGCTGGTTGGCTGCGGTCTGCTCGATCTTCACCGTCAGCGGGTCGGCGACCGATCCCGGCAGCGCGCGGATCGCGCCGTCGACGAGCTGCTCGCGCGGCGCGTCGACGATCTCCGCCTTGGCATCGACGTTCGTCGCGGCGCTGGCGCCCGCGCGCACCTCCATCGACGTCGCGGCCAGCGTGGCTCCGAGCGTCGCCGTCGACGGCACCAGGGTCGGCCCCTGGCCGTACAGCAGCTCGCCGCCCATCGGGTCCTTGCGGTTCAGCGCGTCGCTGTCGAACAGGCCGCCGAGCAGCTTGATCTCGGGCGGCACGACGCCGGGCAGCTCGCCGATTTCGTCGTTCGTGACGTCCTGCGTGACATCGATGACCGTGCTGCCGACTGGAG
>Ga0247713_1001787_pt1 | contig 10261 bp, 10 predicted proteins | sample 21E_NmetaG_FD_189936 | JGI IMG/M metagenome (GOLD analysis project Ga0247713, IMG submission 189936) | Soil microbial communities from hillslope of Landscape Evolution Observatory, University of Arizona, Oracle, AZ, United States - 2-1-E_N | ecosystem: Engineered > Artificial ecosystem >... | reverse complement strand
ACGCTGCGCCCGGGCGACCTGGTCATCGCCGACTTCGGCCGGGTGCCGGTCCTGTCGCACTACCTACCGGGAGGACTCCGCTATGCCGAGACCACCGGACCAGTTCCCGACGAGAAGGCCTCGGACCAGCGGGACGGGACCAGACGGCTGGAGCAAGGTCGCCCGGAGGTGACGCTTCGCCCTTCCCTCGACGCGCTTGCACCGGGCAGCCATGTACTGGTGGTGTGCTCGGACGCGAGCCCGGCCCCCGACGACACGCCGTTCCTCCGCTTGATAGTGGAACGGTGTAACGAGGCCTTGGCGCTGCCCACGCAGGACGAGCGGTTCCGCTTGGACGCGACGGTGGCCGCCCCGCCATATGGGTCCGACAGCCCGGTCAACGGCTACCTCTTCACCAAGTTGTAGTCGTAGGTGCGTCGGGGCGCCCGAGAGGCGGTGGGCGACGGGGAGCCGGCGGCTCGATGCTCCGAGCCGGGGCCGGTTACCGACGTGAGGCGGTGGCCATGCGTGGGCGACGCGCGTCGGACCCCCTCCACGCATCGAGCAGGTCGTCGGCCGGTGAGCGTCCTCGGCCGACGTAGCGGTCGAAGAAATCCTCCGTACCAGCGACGGTGTGGCGGTCGAGGTGGAGTCGAGGAAGCGCGTCGAGCGCGGCGGCGAAGCAGGTGCGGGCCGCCGAAGCCAGTCCGGGATGAGAGAGGCCGTGGGCCGCGGCCTCGGGCCAACAGTCGGCCACCGGCCGGCACGCCCGCTCCGCCGTGGCGAACGCCTCCGGGTCGTCGAGCAGCGCGATGGTGACGGCCACCGCCACCTGCCACCACGGGTCGGGGACGGCGTCGATCATCCGCAGCTCCAGCCAACCTTTGGGCCTCACTGGAGGGAAGAGCGTCGTCAGGTGGTAGGCGAAGTCGTCGAGCACGGGGTAGCCCAGCTCGTGGCCCTCGCTCATCCACTTCCGGAACGAGAGGCCGGTGCGGACGGGGACGAAGTGATCGCGCCCGGCCCGGACCAAGAGAACCCGGGCCGCGAGCGCGTACCGGGCCCACGCGTCGGCGGGCGGGAGGAGCGAGAGAGCCGGCGCCGACCGGGTGGGGTCCAGGAGGGCCCAGATTTGCTGGCGGGACGAGCGGGCGCCCGTGGGTGTGCCGGCGGCCAGCGGGGAGTTGGCGAACGCAGCGACCAGCACGGGGCCGAGGGTGTGGGCCATCCGCCAGCGGCGGGGGAGGTCGGCCGCGTCGCCCAGATCCAAGTTCACCTGCACCGACGCGGTGCTGCACATCATGGCCATGCCGGCGCCCCCGTCGCCCCCGTCGCCCTCGAAGTAGGCCTCCATGGCGTCGTAGCGGGGGCTCCTCACGGCCCGTCGGTTGGGGCGGGACGGATCGAGCCCCAGGGCTGCGGTGCATATCCCGGCGCTGTCCAGCCCGGCTTGGAGGACACGGAGGTCGGCCGCGGTAGCGGCGATGGCCGCGGCGGGGCCGACGTGGGGACGGCTGCTGATCTCCACCTGGCCGCCGGGCTCGGCGGTGAGGCGGCCGCCCTCGGGAAGGGCCAGACCGTCCATGGCGCCGAACAGGTCGGCCTGCGTGGGCCGGCCGCCGGGGGAGCCCGCCACCATGGTCAACAGCTCGAGCTCGACGCCGACCCGTCCGGGTGGGCCGCTCGGGGTGAAGCAGTGGCGGCGGACGTGGTCGTGGACGTCAGTGAGGGTGAGGGACCGCGTGGCCGCGGGCATCCCCTAGCGGTACCCGAACGAGGCGGCAACCCATGTGAGGTTGCGGACGGGTGACAGCCACAGGTGCAGGTTGATCATCTCGGACCTTTCGTGGTCGGCGAATGCGAGACCGCATGAAGGCCCCGCACCAGATGAGCACAGTCTGGTCCCGTCAGGGGGTCGGAGCAGGAGTCGGGAACAGGCGGGCGGGGAGCCAGCGGGCCAGCAGGTGCGACCGGGACGCCGCCAGTGGTCCGGCGATGGCCAGCACCAAGACGTAGCCGGCGGTGAACGGGGCGAGGCGGCCGTCGAGACCGGCGGCGATGGCGAGACTGGCGAGGATCAGCGAGAACTCGCCGCGGGCCACGACGGTCAGGCCGATGTTCGCCGCCGCCAACGGCCCGAGACCCTGGATCCGGGCGGCGATGATCCCCGCCACGACGCAGCCCAAGGCGGTGACGGTCACCGCGGCCAGGACGGGGACGGCCACCGAGCCCAGCGCGCCGGTGTCGACACTGAGGCCGAAGGCGAAGAAGAACATGGCGGCGAACAGGTCCCGCAGGGGCAGGACCAGTCGCTGAACCCGGTGGGCGACCGAAGTGCCGGCGACGACCTGGCCGGCGAGGAAGGCGCCGATGGCATCGGAGACGCCGACGTTGGCGGCCACCCCGGCGATGAGGATGGCGACGCCGACGAAGCACACCGTGAGGAGCTCGTCGTCGCCGGTGCCCAGCAGGCGTCCGACCGGGCGTCGGCCCCAACGGGCCAGCGCCACCAGCAGCACGAGGAAGACCACGCCTCTCGCCACCGAGGCGGCGGTCTCGCCCGCGCCCTCGACGCCACCCAGGACCGGCTGCAGCAAGGCGAGATAGATGGCCAGGAAAACGTCCTCGACGACGATGATGCCGAGCAGCAGGCCGGTTTCGGGATTGGCCAGGCGCCGAAGCTCCACCACCAGCTTGGTGACGATCGCGGACGACGAGATGCCGACGATGCCGGCGAGGACCAGGACCTCGCGCCCCCCCCAGCCCAGCGACGCGCCGATGGCCACGCCGGCCGACAGGTTGATGACCAGGTAAACCGCTCCGGCGGCCAGGAGCCGGCGCCCGCCGGCCAGCAGGTCGTCGAGGGAGAACTCCAGGCCGAGGTGGAACAGCAGGAGGATCAAGCCCAGCGTGGTGAGCAGGCCGAGGTCCGCCGAATCGCGGAACAGCACCGGGCCGGGTGTGTGCGGCCCGGTGAGGATGCCTGCGGCCATGAACAGCGGGATGGTCGGGAGCCCGATGCGGCGCCCGGCGCGTGCCAGCAGGCCGGCGACGAGCAGGGCGGCTCCGAGGGCCACCAGCTCCCGACCGCTGTTGCCGCCCGTGGCGGCCAGCAGGCCCAGGGGCCCGGTGGGCGTCACCCGACGACGTGTCTCACGAAGCCGTCCAGGTCGTCGGGCCGCCCGACGACCACCACCCGGTCGCCTGCCTGGAGGATTTCAGTGGGCTCGGGCACCATGACGACGTCGTCTTCGCCGCGCAGGATGGCAACGATCGTCATGCGGGTCTGGCGCCGGACTTGCAGGTCGGCGATGGAGCGGCCCGCCCCCGGCGAGTCCGCGTGGACGGTCACCCAGTCGATCAGCAGGCCCCCGACGACCGCTTCGATCTGGCGGGTGAGCGTGGGCTGGAAGTAGGCCCCGGCCAGCACGGCGCCGAGGCGCCGGGCCTGGTCGTCGCTCAGGGTGGCTACGGCCGGTTGCCGGTGGCCGGTGGCGTCGGCGAGGTAGATGTCACGCCGCCCGCTGTGGTGGATCACGATGCTGACCTCACCGCCGTCGGCCTGCACCGAGTACCGCCGCCCGATGCCCGGCAGCTCCTGCTCACGGATCTGGTCACTCACTTCAACGCCTCCTCGCCGGCTTGCGGCGCTGCTTGCGGGGACGGGGCGGCGGCCGGGTTGAGGGCCCCGAGGCCGGGTGTGCCGCCTTCTGGGCGCCAGTGTGGTCCACCGGCGTCTCTGCCGCCGGTGGGGGACTGTTCACCGGCTGCAACGGACGCAGCGCCGGCTCGGGCTCGCCGCGGCGACGGTCCCGTAGCCCTTCGAACCACACGGCCAGCGGCGTGGCGGTGAACACGGACGAGTAGGTACCCACCAGGATGCCCACCAGTAGCGCGAGGGCGAAGTCGGTGAGCGTCTCGCCGCCGAGCATGTACAGGGCCACGAGGATGAACAGCGCCCCGAGCCCGGTGTTGATGGTGCGAGGCACCGTCTCCAGACATGCGTCGTTCGCCACCGTGATGAGGGGTTCTTTGCTGCGCGACCGGCGCAGCTCACGGATCCGGTCGAAGACGACCACCGAGTCGTTGATGGAGTAGCCGATGACGGTGAGCAGCGCGGCCAGGAAGACACCGTCGAGAGTCTTGCCGAGCCAGGCGAAGACGCCCAGTAGCAGCACGACGTCGTGGGCCATGGCCATGACCGCGCCGGCTGCGTACGGCCAACGGAAGCGCACGCTCAGGTACGCCAACTGGGCGACGAGGGCCACGCCCAGGGCGATCAACGCCTTGCGCCGCAGCTCCTGTCCGATGGTCGGGCCCACGAACTCATCCCGGAGGACGGTCGGCTCGCCGGCCGTGGCCTCGACCGCGGCCCGCACCCGACGCGCTTCGTCGGCGCTCAGCTGCGCCGTACGGATGGCGACGTTGCCGTCGCCCGACTCCTGGACCACCGCCTGCGGGAAGCCGGCGTCGGCCACCGCTCGCCGTACGGCGTCGAGGTCTGCGGGTCGGGCCGTGTCGTACTCGAGGAGCCGCCCGCCGGAGAACTCGAGCCCGTACTGGAGGCCCTGTGTGGCGATGCCCGTGGCCGCCAGCGCCAGTGCCACCGCCGACCCGGCCAGCCAGCGCCGGGAATGGCGGAGCACGTTGGGGCGGCGGCGGGCGATCCATGCCCGGAACCGCCCGCCTACGGCCAGCCCGAGCAGCCGGGAGTTGTCCCGCAGTCGGGTGCGCAGCACAAGGTCGAGCAGCAGCCGGGTTATGACCAGGGCGGTGAAGACCGACACCAGGACCCCGATGGTGAGGGTGATGCCGAAGCCCCTCACCGCTCCGGAGGCGAAGAAGAACAGGAGGACGGCGGCCAGCAGCGTGGTGGCGTTGGAGTCGGCGATGGCGGTCCACGCCCGCTCAAATCCCCGCTGCACGGCCCGGCGGGTGGAGGCGCCCGCCGCGGCTTCCTCCTTTATCCGCTCGTAGACGAGGACGTTGGCGTCGACGGCCATGCCGATCGCCAACACGAACCCGGCGATGCCCGGGAGGGTGAGGGTGGCGCCGAGCAGGAGCAAGACGGCGAAGCTCAGCCCACCGTACGCGGCCAGGGCCAGCGCGGCCAACACGCCCAGCAGGCGGTAGTAGGCGATCATGTACAGAGTCGTCAGCAGGGCGCCGATGGCCGCGGCCTGGATGCTCGCCCGGACTGCGGCCTCGCCGAGGGTGGGGCCGATGGTGCGCTGCTCCACAACCTCGACCGGCACCGGGAGGGCACCGGCCCGAATGAGCAGGGCGAGGTCCTTGGCCTCTTCCTCGGTGAAGTTGCCGGTGATGCTCGTGGTGCCGCCGGTGATGCCCTGGCCACAGCGGATCTCCGGCGCCACCTGTGGGCTGGAGATGACCTTCTCGTCGAGCACGATGGCGATGCGCCGGGCCGGATCGCCCGGCGGGGCGCACGCCGCCGCACCGGTCAGCTCGGTCCACGCCCGGTCGTTGCGGAACTCCACCTGGACCTGCCATGCCACCGAGAACCCGCCGCCCAGGGTCGCTGATGCGGTGCCCACGTGGTCGCCGGTGACCGCCGGGGGACCGAGGCTGACGTCGAGGCCGCTCTCGTCGGGCAGAGTCCGTTCACCTTGGCCCGGTGGCGCCACGGAGTGGAAGGTCAGCTCCGCCGTCTTGCCGATGACCGCCACCGCCTCTTCAGGGTCGGCGACCCCGGGAAGCTCGACGATGATCCGCCGGTCGCCCGAGCGCTGGAGTGACGGCTCGGACACGCCGAGCTGGTCCACCCTGCGGCGCAGCACCTCGACGGTGCGGTTCAGGGTGTCGGAGTCGACGCTGCGCCCGGGTGCGTCGCGTGCCTCGAGGACGATCTGCGTCCCGCCCTGCAGGTCGAGGCCCAGACGGGCGGGACGGTCGACGATGAGGAACGTGGCGCCGACGACGGTGGCGAGAACCGCGGCAGCGCGCCAGCGGAGCTTCTTCAGGGGGATACCTCCGGCTCGGCCCGGCCCGGGAGGGCGCGGGCGACGACAGTTCGCCGACTATGCGAACTGGAGCGGGGGCGCCCTGAGGGAAATACCGTGGCCTCGGGCGCGGAGGCGTTGGTGGTCCCGTCCGTCGACCGCTGCCCGCCGGCGCATGACTGCCGCAATGCCGATCAGAAGAGCCGGCACCGCTACCAGCACGAGAACCCGCGAGGTGGAGACGTGAGCGCTTACCCGGACCTTGTCGGCGACCTTGGCGGGAAGGACGGCAGCGTCGGCAACCGGAGCCAGGATGCCGACCGCCGGAGAAGATGCGCTGCTGGGGGCGGCGTCACTGGGGCCGGAGACGTGGCCGGCGGTCGCTACGAGGCACAGCGCCCAGAGCGCGAGTGTGCAGAGCCGGACGGGGCGCCACCTGACCACGGGAACAGACTACCGACCGGCCCCGCCCGAAACGACGCCTCGGGGCGACACTGGGGTGTGCCATGCTTGAGCAGTCGCATGGTGGCCGTAGCTCAGCAGGTTAGAGCGCCAGGTTGTGGCCCTGGAGGTCGGGGGTTCAAGTCCCCTCGGTCACCCTCAGGGGCATCGGCTTCAAGATGCTTCACGCGCCTCTAGCTCAACTGGCAGAGCAGCAGACTCTTAATCTGCGGGTTCAGGGTTCGAGTCCCTGGGGGCGCACCGCCAATGCCGCAGGTCAGAGCCGGTTTCGGGCTCCCTGAGCAGCGGTTGATTAGTGTATCGGCCGACGAATACGCGGTTTCGCCGGCGATACTGCGGTGAGCTGTTGGAATGCGCCGGACGGGTCATAGAGCGGCAGGCAACCGTCGCGCACGACGCGCGCCGTGCCTTCGTCCAGCGGATCCGTACTGGCCCAGCTTGGAGCGACGAAGCCGAACTCGATCTCGAACCCGGATCGCAGCACCACCCGACGCTCGGTCAGCGGCCCCCAGCCCTGCGTTCGGACGATCTTCGCTTGCCGGCCTACGGCCTCGGGCACCCACGAGGTGGCTGTCAGATACCGCTGCTTGTCGACAGTGAGGACGACGAGATCAAGGTCGGAGTCCATCCGCGGTTCATAGCGGGCCCAGGAGCCAACGGCTGCGACGCCGGCGATGTCGTGTTGCTCGTCAGCCCACGCTGTCACGGATCGCACGATCCCCTGATATTCAGCGGCCCGTTCTGAAGTGACCATCAACGACATGATGGCTGCAGTCCCGGCGTACGGGGGCGATGGCTCCGACCAAGTCGTTCGTGGTTCTGGGACGGATGACGCTCAATCCGTGAGGATGGCGGTACCGCTCGTTATCAATCTCGAGGTAGATGATCTCGACGGCATCGTCGGCGGCGAGCACGACGTAGAGCGCGAGGCGAGCGACGAGCACTCCGGCGGCAATCAGGACCCGAACCTCGGGCACGTCCTTGACCGCCAGAGTGGCCGCCTCGTAGTCGAGCGCGAGCAGGTCGATGAGCGGCGGTATCTCGTGGAGCAGAAAGTCGGCTGTCGAGGGGACTCCCGTTGGGCTGCGCTCCGCAGGGAGCAGTTCATCGAGCCGGTCGAAGGACGAGGGGGCGACGCGGACCTGTCGCCGGGCGCTCACTCGGTAACGGGACGGAGCTGCTCAGCCAACCGGGCCGCCGTCGTCTCGACTCGCTGCCGGAACGCCGCCGGGATGTGGTCGAGGTCGGTCACGATGTGCTCACGCACCACCTGGGCTCGCTGGTCCGGCGTCATCGCATCGAGTTCCTCGGCGGTAATCACCTTCGGTGCGTCGCCCACATCACCAGCGTACCGGCGGAGGAACGGGGGGTGCAGGAACCGGCTATCCCCAAACAGCCTTGCTTCATTGGATCCAGTTAGCCCACCAGTGCCGGTAGGTGACGGTCGCGAAGGCCCCCGAGGTGGGCCTGCTGCCGCCCAGAACGCCTACTCTTGAGCGCCGCCGGGGGGCAGTCGCGAGCCCGAGGCGACCCCGCACCGATTCGGCGACTGTGCGCAGGTGTGGGAGCCCAACCGCTCAACAGAATGCCGCCACCGCCTGCTGGCCCGGCGCCCTCGGAATCAAACTAACGCTCCGCCATGGAGTTGCCGGGGGCTGTCGCGTCATCGGCCTACCGTGTGCCGAGATGGCCGACCGCCCAATCGCCGACCTTCCCGACGAGATCACGCTGACGCGCGACGAGGCGGCCGTCGTGCTGTTCGCGCTCGACGTTGTCGACAGCGCGGTTTCCGAGCCGGAGGAGGCTGAGAAGGTGAGGCGTGCGGTTCGCCTGCTCACGCGCAAGCTCTGGTCGGAGCTCGGTGACCTTCTCGACGACGAGGGCGAGGGGTAGTCTGGACACCGATGGTCAAGCTCGCGGGTTCGGGTGTGCGAAGCACCGAGGCGGCGCGTCGGCTGGGAATCGACGGTGCCGACGTGTACCGGATGCTGTTCGTCGGTGAACTTGAGGGCGGGCCGGGCAAGGACGGCATCGTCTACTTCGACGGCGCCTCCATCGACGCGTATCTCGAGCGTCATGGCCTGGGCGTCGTCGCTGAACCTTCTACCGGATCTTCTACCGGGTCGAGCGAGACGAGCCCGGACAGAGGCACACGAGCGAGCACCTCGAAGTCGCGAAACCGCAGCTCAGAGGCACCAAGCGACACTGGCGAACACGGGCCGGCAGGCAGTTCATCGGGCTCATAACCCGAAGGTCGCAGGTTCAATCCTGCCCCCGCCACCAACGAAAGGTGGGCTCTCCGGTCACATCCGTGGGTCACGCAGCGGCCCGGCGACCGGGCAGGTGTGGGCAGTGGCCTCCCCGGTCAACCGAATGGCCGGGCTGGCCGACAATTGGCGTCCCCGGTCACAAGGAGGACACAAGGCGGTTGCCCAGTACCTTCCTGGCACGCCCGCTTATCCGCCCGCTTATCCGCGGCGTATGCGGGCGTATTGGGTGTACGCGGTGGACTCGGGCGCCGACAGAACCGCAGGTCAGGGCCGCCATCCCTCGGGATCTCGAACCCCTGCGTGAGACCATCGACGCTGCTCTGCGAGACGTCGTGGATGCCAAACGGCGGTTTGAGCTCGTCGCCCTGCTCGGTGAGGAGGGAAGGTTCGACTTCGATGCCGCACAGGGGGCGTGGGGAGCCGACGGATCAGGTCAGCTATCAGGGCGAGGTCACGCCGTGAGCTCGACGATCAACATTCGTACGTAATTCGCACACACTCTACGTAGTTCTTTGTCGCTATACGTAAGTCTTCTCCTACAAATGTAGTAGCCGATACGCCAAAGATCAGTAACTATTTTGGTGCATTGCTGGATACCCTTTTTGGGGTGCCCCGGAAGAACAGCCAGGAGTGTTGGGCGCTCGGGGATTGGGCGTTGGCCAAGGTACCGGTGGGTGCGGCTGGGCCCAACACGGGCGGGCTGGCCCTCTTGAAGGAACTGGCGGCTGAGAAAGACGTGTCCTACCGGGCCTTGCTGCAATACCGGGGCGTGTCCCACGACTGGCCCCCGGAAACTCGACGTCCCGATGTGGCCTGGTCCGTTCACGATGTGTTGCGTTATGACGACGACCGTTTCCAGTTGATATGGACCGAGGTGGGCCGGAGCACCACCGAAGCCAAGAAGTACGTCAGATCCAGGTCACCGAAGAGGCCGTCCAAGGTTTGCCGCATCTGCGGTGGAAAGCACAAGGCCAAAGGCTTGTGTGAGAAGTGCTACTTCAAAGAGCGATACCGAGCGCAGCGAGACGCTCGTCCCAAGGGGGCATCCTGAGAGACCCCGTCGCCCGGGCTCTCAGCCGCTGAGGAGGTCGTTGTAACGCCTGAGGAGACGGCCTTGCGGCGCTGCTCCTGGACGTCGCTCAGGGCCTTGATGCGGGCCTCCAGCTCGGCGAGGAGGCCCTTGAGGTTGCGGATCTCGTTCTCCCGGTCGCCCAGGGTGCGCTGGTGGGCGGCGACGATCACGGCGCGGTTGGAGAAGTAGTGGGCGTAGTGGGCCTCCAGCACCGGCGACAGCCCCTCGACCTCCGAGCCCAGGATGGAGTGCATCTCACTGGTCAGGGTGGGAGTGGCCCCATAGGGGGCGAGGCGCTCCTCCAGCCCGCGGGCGCGTTCCATCACGCCGCGCTCTCGGCGGCGGACGACGCCCGGGGGTGGCGGGGATCATCTGGGGGGACGAAGGCCCTTTTGCCGTGGCCGGCCACCAGGGCCCAGCCGTCGAGGCTCTTGAGGTCGTAGGGGTCGGGCCGGGACGCAGTGCCAGTCTTCCGACTGGTCTGTTTTCCCGGCCCGCACCTCCGAACCGGACGTGCG
>Ga0247713_1001786_pt1 | contig 10263 bp, 8 predicted proteins | sample 21E_NmetaG_FD_189936 | JGI IMG/M metagenome (GOLD analysis project Ga0247713, IMG submission 189936) | Soil microbial communities from hillslope of Landscape Evolution Observatory, University of Arizona, Oracle, AZ, United States - 2-1-E_N | ecosystem: Engineered > Artificial ecosystem > Mesocosm... | reverse complement strand
GTCCTGAGCGCGGCGCTGCCGCCGCGCTCAGGACCGCGTGGACGAACGCAAGGCGAGCCGTGCCGAAACCGTCGCGGCGCCGTGGGTGCGGATGTCGCGCCTGGTTCCACATGGCCGGTCGAGACGGCACCGGGTCCGTGCCGCGTGTACCAGCCGTGCGGCTCACGCCTCGCCGAGGCGCAGCCGGGCGTGCAGCCGCGTGAGCGGACGCGGCGCCCACCAGTTGCGCTCGCCGAGCAGCTTCATGAGCGCCGGGACGAGCAGGGCCCGCACGATCGTCGCGTCGATCGCGACGGCCGCGGCGGTGCCGACCCCGAGCTGCTTGACGAAGACGATCTCCGACGTGGCGAACGCGCCGATCGCGACGACGAGCAGCAGCGCGGCGGCCGTGACGATGCGTCCCGTCCGCTGCAGGCCGACCGCGACGGCCTCCTCGTTGGAGGCGCCGGCGTCGCGCGCCTCCTTGATGCGCGTCAGCAGAAACACGCCGTAGTCCGTGCTCAGCCCGAACGCGATCGCGAGCAGCACGAGCGGCTGCGTGATCTCCAGCCCGCCCTGGCTCGTGTAGTCCAGCAGCCCCTGGAGCCGGCCGTCCTGGAAGACGAACACGAGCAGGCCGAAGGCGGCGCTCAGCCCGAGCACGTTCATGAGCAGCGCCTTGAGCGGCAGCACCACCGAGCCGGTCATGGCGAAGAGGATCAGGAGCGTCGTGCCCGCCAGCACGGCGAGCGCGAGGGGGAGCCGGTCGGCGAGGCCCGCGTGCTGGTCGACGAAGCGCGCCGACTCGCCCGACACGCGCACGGGCCCGATCGCGGGCACGCCCGGCCCGGCGCGCACCGCGCGCACGAGGTCGAGCGCGGGCTTCTCGAGCGCGCCGGACGCGGGCACCACGCTCAGCAGCCAGGTGCCGTCGCCCAAAAAGCGCGGCGGGTCGACCTCCGCGACGTCGTCGCGCTGTGCGAGCCGGGCGGCGTAGGCGCGGATCTGCGGGGCGCTGCCGGGCGGCGCGGCGAGCGACACGTGCAGCGGTGACGAGCGGCCGGGCGGGAACTGCGTCCGCAGGGCCGTGTCGACCTGCTTGGCCTCCGATCTGTCGGGCAGCACGCTGGCGTCGACGCCGGTGAACTCGATCCGCAGAAACGGGATGCCGGCGGCGATCAACGCCGCCGCGGTCGTGACCGCGACCACCACCGGCCGGCGCATGACCATGTGCGACAGGCGATACCAGAAGCCAGCTTCGGTGGCGACCTCGCGATGGCGCCAGCGCCGCGGCGCGAGCGCGTTCACGCGCTCGCCGAGCACCATCAGCAGCGCCGGCAGCGCCGTCAGCGAGATGATCCCGGCCGCGAGCGCCGTCAGCGAGCCGCTGATCGCCATGGAGTACAGGAAGCGCTGCGGGAAGACGAGCAGCGAGAGCATCGCCGCGGCGACCGTCAGCGAGCTGAAGACGACCGTCCGCCCGGCCGTGCGCAGCGTGCGCGTCAGCGCCTCGCGGCCCGGTCCGTCGCGCGACATCTCCTCGCGGTAGCGCGACACGACGAACAGCGAGTAGTCGATCGCGAGGCCGAGCCCGAGGCCGATCGCGAGGTTCAGCGCGAAGATCGACAGCGGGGTGGCCTCGTTGAACAGGCGCAGGCCGAAGAACGTCGTCATGATCGTCAGCAGCCCGACGAACAGCGGCAGCAGCGCGGCGACCGCACCGCGGAAGACGACGAGCGCCAAGCCGAACAGGAGCGGGAAGGCGAGCATCTCGGCTCTCGCGAGGTCCTCGGAGACCTGGTCGCCGACGGCCGGCCCGGCCACGGCGAAGCCGCCGACGCTGACGCCCGGCAGGGGCGCGAGCCGCCGGTCGAGGCGCACCCCGGTCTCCTCGCCGTCGACGCCGGAGCGGATGAAGACGGCGACGAAGCTCGAGCGCCCGTCACGGGCGGCGAACGGGCTTGCCGGCCGAGGGTCGCTCAGCGCCGAGCGCGTCTGCGCGACGCCCGGATCGGCCTCGACCTGCTCGACGACGCGGCGCAGGTTGGCGCGGCCCTCGCGGCTGCGCAGCGGGCCGTCGCCGCGCACGAGCACGACGATCCCCGGCGTGAGCCCGCGGCCTGCGAGCTCGCGCAGCTCGTCACCGGCGACGTTGCTCTCGGACTGCGGATCGATGAAGTCGAGGTCCGGGTCGACGGACAGCATCCCGGTGACCGGCACGCCGAAGCCGATCGCCAGGGCCAGGAACGCGACGGTCGCCGCCAGCACGCGGCGGGGCTGTGCGGTGACGAGGCGGGCGATCGCGGCGAGCACGGTGCGCACACTGTAAGTGATCACTCACTCACGCGTCAAGTGGCGCGCCGGCGGGCGAGGCGCCGTTGGGATCTCGTCGGCGGCGAGGCCGTCGGGATCAGGAGGTCCGCGCGATGCCGGCCTCCGCGACCCCCTCCTCGAGCGCCTCGAGCCCGAAGCCGTCGACCGGCCCGAGCGCGCCGCTGCCCAGCAGGCCGCCGCCGGCCGCCCGGATCGCGCCCCACGCGAGGATCGCGCCGGTGAAGTCATAGGGGTTGTCGCCCTCGAGCTTCACGCGCGCGAGCTCGTTGCCGTCGGCGTCGGACGCAATCGCGACGATGTGCGAGCGCGCTCGCGCGCGCGCCGCCGCGCTCGGGCCGCCGGTCGAGCCCTTGACGAGCCGCCCGGCGGCGGTCTCGATCGCGCCGCGCGCGCCCGGCAGCCGGGTCGCCAGCGCCGTCGCGGCGGAGAGCGCCTGCAGCGGCCGGGACGCCGCGCCGAACCAGCCCAGCCAGACGCGCGCGTCGCGCAGGCCCGGGTACAGGCGCGGCAGCGCGAACTGCTCCGTCGCACCGACCGATACCGCCGGCCGGCCGTCGAACGAGCGCACGCTGCGCGCCATGCGCTGCGTGACGAGCCTGCCGCCGGTGAACGCGTAGGCCGGCTCGGCGAGCATCCCGGCGGCCGACGCGCGCGTGCCTCCGCTGGGCTGCGGGCCGCCGCCGGCGAAGTAGCCCACGTCGACGCTGATCGCGCGCCCACCGGCACCGCGCAGCGCCAGCGCGCCGGCGAGGTTGCCCGGGACGTAGTCGTATCCGAACGCGGTCAGCAGCCCGGCCCCTGCGCGCGCGGCATCGGCTCCGTGGCGCTCGAAGACCGCCCGGATGAACGCCGGCTCGCCGGTCGAGTCGAGGTAGTGCGCTCGCGCGTCGATCGCCGCGCGCAGCGCCGCGCCGCCCCAGCGCACGAACGGCCCGACGCTCGTGACGAGGACGTCGCCGGACTCGAGCAGGCCGCGGATCGCCTGCGCGTCGCCGACGCCGGCGACCGCCGCCTCGAGGCCGCCGAGCTCGGCTGCGAGCGCCTCCACGCGCTCACGGGAGCGCCCGGCGAGCACCGGCGCGGCGCCGCGCGCCACCAGCGCGCGCGCGGCGAGCCGCCCGGTGTATCCCGTCGCCCCGAACAGGACGATCCGCGCGGCCATGGCACCACGCTACATAACGCCGCTCGTGCGGTCGTGCGGGTACCCTGAGGAGCAGCGATGGACGAACGGGTCCTGGCCGAGAGGCTCATCACCTACGACACGTCCACCAGCGACGGCCTGCGCGCCGCGGTCGGCTTCGTGAAGGGATGGCTCGAAGCCCGCGACGTTCCCGTGACGGGGCGCGAGTTCGGCGGTCTGCCGGTGGTGCTCGCCGACGTCGGGCCGGCCGACGGCCCCTGCGTGATCCTCCACGGCCACGTCGATGTCGTGCCCGCCCACGAGGACCAGTTCCAGCCGCGGGTCGAGGGCGACCGGCTCATCGGCCGCGGCGCGTACGACATGAAGGGCGCGCTCGCCGCGATGATGTGCGCCGTGCACGACGTCGCGCGCAACGACCGCGTCCGCCTGCGCTTCATCTGCGTGCCCGACGAGGAGTCCGACGACCTCGCGAGCCGCTGCACCGACTCGCTCGTCGAGGAGGGCCTGCGCGCGAACTTCGCGATCACCGGCGAGCCGACGGACCTGCACATCGGCGTCCAGGCGAAGGGGGTTCTCGCCGCCCGCGTCGAAGTCAGCGGCACCGCCGCGCACGGTTCGACGCCGTGGCTCGGCGACAACGCGATCCTCAAGGCCTACGACATGTTCCGTCGCATCGAGACCCTACGCTTCAGCCGGGAGTCGTCGGAGCTCTTCGATCGCCCGTCGATCAACATCGCGCGGATCGTCGGCGGCGATGCCTTCAACAAGGTGCCGGACCGCTGCACGATGGACGTCGACATTCGCTTTCTGCCAGACCAGGACGCCGCCCAGATCCTCGCGGAGATCAGCGCGCTGGGCGACGACGTGCGGATCCTGAAGACCTTCCAGCGCTCGCCCGCGCAGGTGTCGCGCTCCAACCCGTACGTGCGCGCGCTGCGCGACGCCGTGTCCAACTCGCTCGACGACGAGGCGCTGTCGATCGGCCGCGACGGCGCCTCGGACGCGATCTCGTTCCTCGAGGCCGGCATCCCGGCGGTCGAGTTCGGCCCCACCGGCGGCGGCCATCACGGCCCCGAGGAGTGGGTCTCGATCGACTCGCTCGCGCGCTACCGCCGCGCGCTGCGCGACTTCGTCGTCGGCCTGCCCGAGTGGCTCGCGCGCGAGCACGACCCCGCCCGCCCGGAGCCCGCGCCGCTGCGGGCCGTCGAGGGAGGGCTGAACGGATGAGCGTCTACGAGGGCGAGGCGGACTCCCGGCTCGGCTGGGACATGTGGAAGAAGTTCGCCATCGGCGGGATCCTCGTGGTCATGCTGACGGCGACCGCGGTGGCGAGCGCCGTCCTGTTGCAGGTGCACCAGACGATCGAGGTCTTCCAGCGCAACTCGACGCCGATTCCGGGCATCGACAACGAGCTCGACAAGGTCGAGCCGGGCAACCCGCAGACGATCCTCGTGCTCGGCTCCGACCGCCGCTGGGGCGACAAGAAGGCGGGCATACCGGCGCGCTCGGACACGATCATCATCGTGCGCCTGGATCCCGACAAGGAGGCGACGGCGGTCATGTCGATCCCGCGCGATCTGAAGGTCGAGATCCCGGGTCACGGCACGAACAAGATCAACACCGCCTACGCGCTCGGCGGCCCGAAGCTCACGGTCAGGACGGTCAAGCAGCTGCTCGGCATCCCGATCAGCCACGTCGTCAACGTGAACTTCGGTGGCTTCCAGCGAGCCGTCAACCGACTCGGCTGCGTCTACGTCGACATCGACCGCCGTTACTTCAACGACCGCGGCGGGCCCGGTGGCTACGCCACGATCGACCTCAAGCCGGGCTACCAGAAGCTCTGCGGCGGGGACTCGCTGGACTTCGTGCGCTACCGCCACACCGACGACGACTTCGTCCGCGCGGCGCGCCAGCAGGAGTTCCTGCGGCAGGCCAAAGACCAGGTCGGTCTGGGCAAGGTCTTCGGCGACCGCGAGGAGCTGCTGAAGATCTTCGGGCGCTACACGCAGACCGACATCGCGCGCGATAACGACGCCGCGATCCTGCGCCTCATCAAGCTCGCCTACGAGTCCTCGAAGAACCCGATCCACGAGGTGAAGTTCCGCGGTGCCCAGGAGACGCCGGAGTACGTCGAGATCTCGCGCGAGAACCTGCAGAAGACCGTCGACGAGTTCATCGACGTCGGCCTCGGCGCGGCGCTGGCGTCGCGCGAGGCGGCCGACGAGCAGCGCGAACGCAAGAAGCCCAAGCGGGTCAAGCCGCGCAAGCGCCTCGCGCCGGGCCTCGTGAACCGCGAGGAGGCCGGCGAGAACCACGTGCTCGAGATCGCGACGCGCCAGCAGACGCTGCCGGTCTACTTCCCGAAGGCGATCCTCGGCAGCGGCGGCTACCAGAAGGAGAGCCCTCGGCTGTACGACATCTACGACCGCAACAAGCACAAGTACCGCGCGTACCGGATCGTCCTCTCGCACGGCGAGAACGGCCAGTACTACGGCGTGCAGGGGATGACGTGGAAGGCGCCGCCGATCCTCGACAACCCGACCGACGAGGTCCGCATGCGCAAGCGCACGTACCGGCGCTATTTCGACGGCCGCCGCATCCGGCTCATCGCGTGGGAGACCCCGAAGGCGGTGTACTGGGTCTCCAACACGCTGTCGCACAAGCTGACGAACCGCCAGATGATGGACATCGCCCGCTCCCTGCAACGGATCGGGCAGTAGCCCCGCGGCTCGCCCCTGCGCAGCGGCAGGTAACGTGCGCCGCCTCATGAGCGGCGACCGTCAACCCATCGGCGTCATCGGCACCGGCTATGTCGGCCTCGTGACCGCGGCCGGCTTCGCGCACCTCGGCAGCGACGCGTACTGCATCGACATCGACACCGACAAGATCGCCCGGCTGAAGGCCGGCGACATCCCGATCTACGAGCCGGGCCTCGGCGAGATGCTCGCCGCCAATCGCGAGCGGCTGCACTTCTCGACGGACATCGCCGACGCGCTCGAGCAGGCGCGGCTGCTGTTCGTCGCCGTCGGCACGCCGCCGACCTACTCCGGTGATGCCGACCTCTCGGCCGTGTACGCGGTCGTAGAGGCGATCCCGGCATCCGATCACCACGCGCTCGTCATGAAGTCGACCGTCCCGGCCGGCACCGGCGCCTCGATCAAGCGCGTGCTCGGGGAGAACGGCAAGCGCGGGCTGTCGTACGTCTCATGCCCCGAGTTCCTCAAGGAGGGCTCGGCGGTGCAGGACTTCCTGCAGCCCGACCGCGTCGTCATCGGCGACGACGGCGACTGGGCCGGCGACGCCGTCGTCGACCTCTATGCCCCGCTCGAGGCGCCGCTCGTGCGCACCGACATCGCCTCTGCGGAGATGGTCAAGCTCGCCTCCAACGCGTTCCTCGCCACGAAGATCTCGTTCATCAACGAGATCGCCAACGTCTGCGAGGAGACCGGCGCCGACGTGATCGAGGTCGCGCGCGGCATGGGCCTCGACGACCGCATCGGCGGGAAGTTCCTGCAGGCGGGCATCGGATTCGGGGGAAGCTGCTTTCCCAAGGACGTCAACGCCCTCAAGCAGCTCGCCGGCAACTCCGGCTACCACTTCCAGCTGCTCAACGCGGTCATCGAGGTCAACGAGCTGCAGAAGCGGCGCGTCATCTCCAAGCTGCAGAAGCACCTCGGCTCGCTCGTCGGGCGCACGGTCGCGCTGCTCGGCCTGGCCTTCAAGCCGAACACCGACGACATGCGCGAGGCGTCGTCGCTCGTGCTCAGCGCGCGGCTGCAGGCCGACGGCGCGAAGGTCCGCGTCTACGATCCGATCGCCGAGACGGAGGCGCGCACGCTGATCCGCGGCGTCCACTTCGCCACGGATGCGCTCGACGCGGTCGACGGTGCGGACGCCCTCGTGCTCGTCACCGAATGGGACGAGTTCGTCGCCTTAGACTGGAACGAGGTCGCCGACCGGATGGCCGGCAACCTCGTGCTCGACGGCCGCAATGCGCTGGACCGCGACGCCGTCGCCGCGGCGGGCCTCACCTACGAAGGCATCGGGCGCGGAACGCTGACATCCTTGCGGTGATGCGGCGGGATGCGATCTCATGCAGGCGGTGATCCTCGTGGGGGGAGAGGGCACCCGGCTTCGGCCGCTGACCGCCATGGTCCCCAAGCCGGTGGTGTCGCTCGTCGACCGCCCGATGATGATCTACATGCTCGAATGGCTGCGCGGCCACGGGATCGACGACGTGATCATGTCCTGCGGCTTCAAGGCGACGAAGGTGCGCGAGGTGCTCGGTGACGGCTCCCAGCTCGGGATCAGGCTGCGCTTCCTCGAGGAGCCCGACCCGCGCGGGACGGCGGGCGCGCTGAAGTTCGCCGAGGAGCTGCTCGACCACCGGTTCCTCATGCTCAACGGCGACGTGCTCACCGACATCGACCTGACCACGCAGATCGCCCAGCACGAGCGCACGGGCGCGACGGGCACGCTCGCCCTCGTCCCGGTGCTCGATCCGTCGAGCTACGGCCTGGTGAGCCTCGCGGGCGATGGGGCGGTCGAGCAGTTCCTCGAGAAGCCGGCGGCCGACACCGTGCGCCAGACGAACCTCATCTCGGCTGGCGCGTACGTGCTCGAGCGCTCGGTGCTGGAGCTCATCGCGCCCGGCAGGAACGTCTCCATCGAGCGCGAGGTCTGGCCCCTGCTCGTCGACCACGGGCTGTACGGCTACGTCGATGACGACGCCTACTGGATCGACGTCGGCACCCCCGATCGCTACCTGCAGGCGACCTTCGACATCCTCGAGGGCAACGTGCGCACCTGCATGGCCGAGAAGCTCGGCGACGACTTCCTCGCCGTCGATCCATCGGCGCAGGTCGACGGGCGCGCGGTCCCGCCGGCGGTCGTCGGCGCCGGCGCGCGGATCGCCGAGGGCGCGCACGTCGGCAGCCTCGCGGTCCTCGGCGACGACGTCAGCGTCGGCACCGGCTCGGTCATCGAGCGCGCCGTCGTGCTCGCGGGCGCGCAGATCGGCGAGGGGTGCGTGCTGCGCAGCTGCATCGTCGGCCCCGGCGCGCGTGTCGGCGACCGCACGCACGTCATCGGCGGCGCGATGCTCGGCGACGGCGCCGTGATCGGCGCCGACAACGTGATCGCGCACGGCGCGCGCCTGTCCCCCGGCATGGAGGTACCCGATGGCGGCCTCGTCTTCTGAGACGACCGAACTGCGGCTGGACCCCGACGCGATCGCGGCGGTCGACGCGTCCGACATGCTGGCGGATGTCGCGGGGCTGCCCGAGCACCTGCGCGACGCGCTGTGGAAGGTCGAGTCGGCCAACCTGCAGCCGTGGGATTCGCCCGGCGGGCTCGTCGTCGCGGGCATGGGCGGCTCGGCCGTCGGCGGCGCCCTCGCGCGCGCGATCCTCGGCGACCATGCGTCGCGGCCGATCCTCGCGTCGCGCGCGTACGGCCTGCCGGCCTGGACGACGCCCGACACGACCGTCCTGTGCGCCTCGTACTCGGGCAACACCGAGGAGACGCTCGCCTGCTACGACGCGGCGGGAGCGCTCGGCGCGCGGCGCGTGGCGGTGACCAGCGGCGGCCGGCTCGCCGAGCTGGCGCGCGCCGACGGCGTGCCCGTCATCCCGGTCGCCGGCGGCTTCCAGCCGCGCGCCGCTGTCGCGTACCTCACGGTCGCAGCCCTCGAGGTCGCGCGGCTGTGCGGCGCCGGGCCGCGTATGGGCTCGGAGATCGACGTCGCCGCCGAGCACCTCGAGCAGCTCGTCGTCGAGTGGGGCCCCGAAGGTGCGGAGGACTCCGAGGCGAAGGCGCTCGGGCGCGCGCTGCGCGACAGCGTGCCCGTCATCGGCGGCGCCGGGCTGACGTCGCCGATCGCCTACCGGTGGAAGACGCAGTTCAACGAGAACGCCAAGATCCCGGCGTTCACGCACGAGCTGCCCGAGCTCGACCACAACGAGGTCGTCGGCTGGCAGGGCGCGCCCGCGCTCGGCCGCTTCGCCGCCGTGTTCCTCGACGACAGCGACACGCATCCGCGCGTCAAGCAGCGCATGTCGCTGACCTGCGAGCTGATCGCCGACGCCGCGACGAGCACCCACCTCGTGCAGTCGCGCGGCGACACGGCCGTCCAGCGCGTGCTCTCGCTCGTCCTGCTGGGCGACCTCGTCTCGCTCTACGTCGCGGTGCTGCGCGGCACCGATCCGACGCCGGTGGACGCGCTCGAGACGCTGAAGAGACGGCTCGCCGAGAGCCAGCCTCCACAACCTTGACACACTCGTGGTAAGGTTGGCGTCGGATGGACGCCCTGACGATCCAGGAGGCTGCGCAGACCACCGACTGGTCGCCGCGCATGCTGCGCTACATCGAGCGCGCCGGGCTCATCGAGCCGCAGCGTTCCGACGCGGGCTACCGGCTCTACGGCCCCGGTGAGCTGCAGCGCCTGCGGACGCTGCGCGAGCTCGTCACCCGCTTCGACATCGGGCTGGGCGACATCGGCTTCGCGATGCGGCTGCGCCGCGACGACGAGCTCGCGGACGCCGTCGACGCATGGTTCGAAGCCGAGCCGCGGCGTCCCGAAGACGTTGAGCCGGCGCAATGGCTGCGCTGGGAGCAGGACAAGCACACGAAGCTGCTGGCGCTCGCCGGCGCGGCAGCGAAGCCGGCGACATCGCGCGCCTGACCGAGGAGATCCACAGCACATGAACCCGCTCACCGCAGCCGTCGACACCAAGCTCGACTACAAGGTCGCCGACCTCTCGCTCGCCGACTACGGCCGCAAGGAGATCGTGCTCGCCGAGCACGATCTC
>Ga0247713_1001784_pt1 | contig 10280 bp, 11 predicted proteins | sample 21E_NmetaG_FD_189936 | JGI IMG/M metagenome (GOLD analysis project Ga0247713, IMG submission 189936) | Soil microbial communities from hillslope of Landscape Evolution Observatory, University of Arizona, Oracle, AZ, United States - 2-1-E_N | ecosystem: Engineered > Artificial ecosystem >... | reverse complement strand
GGGCGCGTCCCTCGGAGCCGGATGCGTGCTGCTGGCCGTGCCGCTGTTCTTCGCCGACCTGGCCATCGGCGTGCGCGCCCTCCTGATCATCGTCTTCATCTTCCTGACCACGCCGATCTCGGCGCACATGCTCGGGCGGGCGGCGTACATCGTGGGCGTCCCGCTGTGGGAGGGGAGCGTGATGGACGACCTGGCGGGGAAGTACGACCGCGAGACGCAGGAGCTCGCCAGCCCCGACGTCGAGGAAGGCCCGTCCGGGATCGCCTAGGCACGGCGACGCCCCCTCCCCGACGAATCGGGAAGGGGGCGTTCGTCGCGGTGGTCGACGGGGCGGATCGGCCTATTCGCCTCCCGGTGTCACCTCGACCGTGCCCTTCGTGAAGCCGCTCCCGGTCGTGTCGCCGTCGATGCCGTCCAGCGCGGCCTGGGCGAGATCGGTCCGGTACGCGTTGTCCGGTGGGGCCTCACTGATGATCCCCGACTCGAGGCTGATGTCCACGGTCTGCTGCCAGAGCGACTCGTCCATCAGGCCGATCCCGTCGGGCGACGGCCAGATGAGCGGGTTGATCTCGTTCATCATCCAGGCCTGGTGGCCGGCCCCGAGCGTCGAGCCTGCCGCGACGGTGAAGTCGATGCAGTCGTCCGGGTTGTCACGGCAGTGGATCCAGCCTCGGAAGCTGGCCCGCAGGAAGCGCTCGGCGACATCCTCGTTGCCGTCCTGCGCCAGCCACGCGGCCCGCGCGAAGATGGCGTCCTGGAGCATGGCGGTGCCGACCTCGTTGTAGTCGATCACGTTCATGTCCTCGGGCTGGTAGAGCTCGCCGGTCTCCGGGTTCTCCGCCTCGAGCACCTGGGCGTACTCGTTGTAGATCATCGCCTCGGCGACGTCGATCTCACGCGCGAGGAAGGCGAGCATGTCGAACGACTGGATCACCTTCTCGTAGTCGACGCCTTCCTCCAGCCCCGCCTGGCGGGCCGCCGCGGTGACCTCGAACTCGTTGCCGAAGTCCCAGACGCCGACGCGCTTGCCCTCGAAGTCGGCCGGCTCGGTGATCCCCGAGTCGGCCCACGCGACCGACAGCGTGCCGGAACGCTGGAAGACCTGCGCGATGTTCACGAGGTCCGATCCCGACTCGCGCGCCTCGAGCACCTTGGGCACCCAGGAGATCGTGAACTCGGGCCCCTCCGGCGCGGAGCCGGCCTGCTGCGGGATGACGTCCGGACCACCGTCGATGATCGTGACGTCGAGCCCCTCGTCCTCGTAGTAGCCGAGCTCGCGGGCCGCGAAGTAGCCGGCGAACTGCGCCTGCGGCGCCCATTGGAGCTGGAGGCGGACCGCCGTCAGCTCGCCGCCGTTTCCGTCATCGCCCCCGCCCGGGGTGCTCGTGGGATCGGTGCCGGTCTGTGTGCCACAGGCCGCCAGGACGAGCATCGCGCTCGTCGCGACACTCAACCAGATCCGGGATCGCTTCATCCGCTCGGCTCCTCTGTTGGTGACTCGGGGCTCCCCCGATGATCGGTGGATTCTACGGACCGATCGGGCGCGCGTGAAGCGGTTTATCCACAGGATCGTCCACGCGACCGAACCGGCTCAGGCATGGATCGGGAGCCGGAACCAGATCTCGGTCGTTCCCTCATCCGAGCGCGCACCGACCTCGCCGCCGTGCGCGGTCACGATCTGACGCACGATGGCAAGGCCGATCCCGGCTCCGCCGGTCGCGCGCGCCCGCGAGCGGTCGACGCGGTGGAGCCGCTCCCAGATGAGCGGCAGCTCGTCCGCCGGGATCGGCGGCCCGGTGTTGCCCACCGCGCACACGACCGATCCGCCCTGCGCCCGCAGCCGCACGGTGACGTCACCGCCTTCGGCGGTGTACCGGGCGGCATTCTGGACGAGGTTGGCGACGACCTGGTTGATGGCGTCCGGATCGGCCAGCAGGCGGGGCAGGTCGGGGTCCTCCTCGAGACGCACGGTGATCGATCGCGAGCTGAGATGCGGCTCGGCGAGCGCCAGCGATCGGCGCACGAGCTCCCCGAGGTCGATCTCCGCGCGCGCCCGCTCGACGACCGCTCCCTCGTCGCGTGCGACCCGGTCGAGCGCCTCGATGAGCCGGGTCAGCCGTTCGATCTCGGCGTGGACCGTCCGGAGCATGTCCGGTGTCGGCTCGACGACGCCGTCGGCGAGCGCCTCGGTGTAGCCACGCAGCGTCGTGAGCGGCGTGCGGAGCTCGTGCGCGACGTCCTCGACGAGCGCGCGTCGCAGCTGCTCGGCACGCTCCAGCGTGGCGGCCATCTGGTTGAAGGCCTGTGCCACCTCGCGCAGCTCGCGATCCGACGGCTCCGGCACGCGCGCCGTGAGGTCCCCCGCGGCCACCCGGCGCGTGCCGTCGGTCAGCCGGCCGAGCGGCCGCAGGACGCGCCGGACGAGCCACCACGCGGTCAGGCCGCCGAGCGTGACGCCGGCGAGCGCGGCGATCGCGACCACGCGCACGAGATACTCGTCCACCATGGCGCGGGCCTCGGCCTCCGAGTGCTCTCCCTCCATGAGCAGGTGCGCGATCTGCTCCGTGCTGAACCAGCGCACCGCGACGACGATCACACCGGCCACGATGAGCGCCGTGATGACGACGGCCAGCACGAGGCGGAACCGGAGCGTCGTCATGCACTCTCCTCGGGGTCTCGGGGCGTGACCGGCGCCACGAAGCGGTAGCCGATGCTCCGCACGGTGCCGATGAACCGCGGCTCACCCGCCCGATCGCCGAGCTTGCCGCGCAGGCGGCCGAGATGGACGTCGATCGTGCGGTCGATGATGCCGGGGTCGTCGTAGCCGTGGGTCGCCTCGATGAGCTCGTCGCGCGTGAAGACGCGGCCCGGGCGGCCCATGAGCGTGTAGAGCAGCCGGAACTCCGACGCGGTGAGCGCGATCGGCTGACCCTCCAGCGTCGCCTGCATCGTGTTGGGATCGACCACCAGGCCATCGGCCTCGTAGACCGGTGACGGCGGCGCGGGCATGTGCCGCCGGCGCAGCTGCGCCCGCACCCGCGCCATGAGCTCACGCGGGCTGAAGGGCTTCACCACGTAGTCGTCCGCCCCCAGGTCGAGCCCGATCACCTTGTCGGAGTCGCCGCTTCGCGCCGTCAGCAGCATGATCGGCGTGTCGGACGAATCGCGGATGCGGCGGCAAATCTCGAAGCCGTCGACGCCCGGCAGCATCACGTCCACGAGCGCCAGGTCGATCGACTCGGACGCCGCGAGCTCCAGCGCAGCCTCGCCGTCGCCCGCCTCGAGGACGCGGTGCCCCTCGCGCTCGAGGTAGAGGCGCAGCAGGGCACGAATCTGTGAGTCGTCGTCGACGACGAGGACCGTGGCGCGTGGCGCCTGCCAGGGTCGGGCGAGCGGTGTGCCCATCCGGCTCAGCCCAGCAGCATGGGCAGGTTGTTGGACAGGTCCCAGACGCCGATCGCCACGAGGGCGATGCCGAGCACAAGCTGGATCGGCCGTTCCCACCGGACGACCGCCGACGCCAGCTGGCGTCCGCGTGCCTGCCCGACGAGGCCCAGCGCCAGCAGCGGGAGGCCGAAGCCGACCCCGAAGGCGGCGAAGAAGCTGAGCTGCCGGACCGCGTCCCCGAGCGTGAGCGATGCGACGAAGATGCCGATGAGGAACGGCCCCGAGCACGGCAGCGCGATCGGCGCGAAGAACAGCCCGTACAGGAACGAGCCGACGTACGGGCCGCTGCCACCGAACGAGCCGGCGCTCGGCTGCGGGAGCGAGGCGAACGGGTTACGTCCGGCGATGAGCAGCAGGCCGAGCCCGATGATGACGAGATCGATGACCGGCAGGATGACGCTCAGCACGTGGCCGAGGGAGAGCGACAGGACCGCGAGGACGCCGCCGATCGCCACCATTCCGATGACGACCCCCAGCCACACGAGGACCGCGGCGACGGCTGCCGGAGGCCGGTGCACGGTGGCGCTGCCGGAGGCGCCGGCCGTGGCCGTCGCCACGCCCGAGCTGGTGATGTAGGCCAGGAATCCGGGATAGAGGGGCAGCACGCAGGGCGTCACCGTCGCGCCGATACCCGCCGAGACGGCGATGGCCAGCTCGCCCACGCGTCAGCCCGCCCCGAGTTCGGCGAGGAGCTCCTGGGCGCTCCGGATCCCGCGGCCGAACTCGAGCGCGCGGACCGTGCCGTCGGCCTCGATGATGATCAGCGGCGTCGACGGCGGATTGGTGACCGCCACGCCGAAGCGCTCCTGGAGTGCGCGGTACAGCTCGCGGTCGGCCATCGCGAAGTGCCAGTCGAAGCCCTCGCGGTCGGCGTACACGGCGAGGTCCTCCGGCCGCTCGGAGAGGTCGACGTCGAGCGAGACCGAGGTGAAGGATCCCGCCGCATGGGCCTCGACGACCTGGCGCTGCTGGGCCCGGCAGCTGCTGCACCAGATCGCCATCGGCTCGAGCAGCACCGGGCCGTGATCGGAGGCGAGCTCCCAGAGGGTGAACGGCTCGCCGGTCCGGACGTCAGTGAGCTCGACGGCCAGCAGCGGATCGTCGGGCATGTCGGCGGGCGATGGGGATGCCGGCTCGGCCGTCTCGGTCGGATCGGCGCCCGGCGACATGGGTTCGGCCGTCGGATCCGCCGTGGGCGAGGGCGTCGGATCGGTCATGGCCGGCGAGGTCGGGTCGTTCACCGCCGGATCTCCGGCGCAGGCGGCCAGCACGAGGGGGAGGACGAGGATCGCGGCGGCGATCGGTGATCGGCGGTTCATGGCGCGGACGCTAGGCAGTCTGTGTGTCGATCATGTGACGAGCCGATCGTTACACGGTCGTCGTCCCACCGCCATCCCGGGATCAGCCGGTCTCCTCGCCGCGCACCGACGCGTGCCAGGGGATGAGCCAGCGCTCGAGCGCCACGACGATGAGGTAGAACGCGATCCCCGACGCGGCGCCGAGGAGGATCGCCGCCCACGTCACGTCGAAGCGCAGCGCGGAGGCCGACTGGACCACCACGCGGCCGATCACGCCCGAGGCGCCGCCGAAGTACTCGCCGACGATGGCGCCGATCAGGCTGAGGGTCGTCGCCACCTTCAACGCGGTCAGGAAGAACGGAAGCGCGTTCGGGACGCGGACCTTGCGCAGGATCGCCCACTCGCTGGCGGCGTAGGAACGCATGAGCTCGAGCGCGGCGGGATCGACCTGGGTGAGGCCGCGCGTCACGTTGATCATCACCGGGAAGAACACGAGCAGCGCCGCGATCATCATCTTCGATAGGGGGTTGGTCGTGCCGAACCAGGCGTTGAAGATCGGTGCGATCGCGATGATCGGGATCGCGTTCGCGGCGACGGCGACCGGCAGCACGGCATCGCGCGCGTTCGCCCAGCGCGCGACCGCGAAGGCGACGACGAGCCCGATCGTCGTCCCGATGACCAGCCCGCCGACCGCCTCGAAGAGGGTGGTCCGCGCCGCCGCGAAGAGGGGCCAGCGTCCGGCGTCCCAGTTGTCCACGAGCGCCGCGCCGATCGCCGACGGCGCCGGCACGATGACGGCCCGGACGTCGAAGGCGCGGATCGCGAGCTCCCAGAGGCCGATGACGCCGACGAAGACCGCGATGGCGGGCAGGTAGTACACGAAGCGCTGCCCGAGCCGCGCGGCGCGGCCGGGCCGCGGCGGCAGCGGGACGCCGACCGACGGCGCGGCGGCGGTCATCCGATGCCGCCTTCGGCGGCGAGCCGTTCCTCGGAGGCGAGGCCCGCCGGACCGCCGAGCCCGCCACCGGCGCGCAGCGCCTCGCGGACCTCGGTGACGACCTCGAAGTAGCGCGGGTCCTCGCGGGTGTCGTCGTTACGCGGGTGGGGGAGTTGGACGTCGACCACCTTGGTGATCCGCCCCGGGCGGGCGCTCATCACGACGACTCGCGTCGAGAGGAAGACCGCTTCGGGGATGGAGTGAGTGACGAACACGATCGTCGTGCCGGTCTGCTGCCAGATGCGGAGGACCTCGCCGTTCATCCGCTCGCGCGTCATCTCGTCGAGCGCGCCGAACGGCTCGTCCATGAGCAGGATCGCCGGCTGCAGCGCCAGCGCCCGCGCGATGGCGACGCGTTGCTGCATGCCGCCCGAAAGCTGGTACGGGTGGTGGCGGCTGAAGTCGTCGAGCTCCACCAGGTGGAGCATCTCCCGCGCGCGCTCCTCGCGTTCGGCTCGGGGCACGCCGAGCAGCTCGAGCGGCAGCTTCACGTTGTCCTCGACGGTGCGCCACTCGAAGAGCACGGGCGCCTGGAACACCATTCCGTACTCCCGCCCGAGGCGCGCCGAGTGTGCCGGCTTGCCGTTCACCTCGACGCTGCCGCGGCTCGGCGTGGTGAGGTCGCCGATGAGCCGCAGCAGCGTGCTCTTCCCGCAGCCGGACGGCCCGATGAGGCTCACGAACTCGCCCCGGCGGATCTCGAGGTCGATGCCCGACAGCGCCGTCGTGACCACCCGCCCCCCGGCGGTGAACTGCTTGTCCACGCCGCTGATGCGGACGACCGATGCGGTCGTCCCTGGTTCGTCGGTCATCGGTCCTCCATCATGCTCACCCGCTCAGGCGGCCTCCGGCCGCATGCCCCGGCTGCGCAGCGTCACGATCTCGGCGACGCGCACGATGCCGAAGAACGCGATCCCCAGGATCGCCGAGGCCAGGATCGTGGCCCACAGCTTCTCGGGGCCGGTGATGTACTGCGTGTTGAAGTTGACGATCGCGCGGCCGAGGCCATCCGGGATCCCGCCGGGGCCCTCGCCCACGATCGCGCCGACGATCGATGCGGTCGCGCTGATCTTCAGCGCCGTGAACAGGTACGGCAGCGAGGCGGGCATGCGCAGCTTCCAGAAGACGCTCCAGCGGCTCGCCGCGTAGGACCGCATGAGCTCGAGCGCTCGCGGGTCCGGCGACCGCAGCCCGCGGATCATCGCGATCGTGACCGGGAAGAAGGTCAGGTACGTGGCGATGATGACGACGCTCACGACGCTCGGGCCGAAGGCGAACACGATCATCGGCGCCAGGGCCACGATGGGGATCGTCTGGCTGGCGATCACGTACGGGACGAATGCCCGCTCCAGCAGCTTCGAGTGCACGAACGCGGCTGCCAGGGTGATCCCGATGAGCGCGCCGAGCACGAAGCCGATGGCCGCCTCCCGCCACGTGTAGAACGCGGCGCCGACGAGGAACTGCGCCAGTGACTGGTCCGATCCGCGCTGCACCGGGTTCGCGAGCGCGCCGAAGATGTCCCATACGTGCGGCAGCAGCAGGTCCGAGGCGAACCAGATCCGGATCGGCGGATGCCACTCCCAGCCGTCGCCGCGCCACGGATCGCCGCCGATGAACTTCAGGCCCTCCCAGACGACGAGGATGAGGAGGACGAATGCGACGAAGACGAGGAGGCGTCGGAGCCAGCCGCGCTCAGGCGACTGCGGCATCGGTGATCTCGAGCGCGCGATCGATGATCGCGAACCCTTCGGCCATCTCCTCCTCGCTGATCGTCAGCGGCGGGTTGGTGAAGAAGTAGTTCCAGCGGACGAGCGTGTAGAGGCCTTCCTCCCGGAAGCGCTTCCCGAGCGCCGCCATCTCGTCGGAGGTGCCGTTGAACGGCGCCATCGGCTCCATCGTCTGGCGGTTGCGGACGAGCTCGATGATTCCGAACAGGCCGATGCTGCGCGCCGCGCCCACGCTCGGATGCTTCGCCGCGAGCTCCTCGTGGTGATGCCGCATGACGTCGCCCATCTGCGTGGCGCGGTCGAGCAGCCCCTCCTCCTCGTAGACCTGGATCGTCGCGAGTGCGGTGGCGCAGGCGAGCGGGTGCGAGTTGTAGGTGAGGCCGCCGTAGAAGACGTTATCGGTGAAGTGCTCGGCGTACTTGCGTCGCATGCCGAGCGCCCCCAGCTGGACGTACGCGCTGGTGAGCCCCTTCGCCATCGTGATGAGATCGGGGACGACGTCCCAGTGGTCGACGGCGAACCACTTGCCCGTGCGCCCGAAGCCGGCCATGACCTCGTCGGCGATCATCAGGATGCCGTAGCGGTCGCAGATTTCGCGGACGCCCTGCAGGTAGCCGTCGGGCGGCGCGAGGATGCCGTTCGTGCCGGTCACGGTCTCGAGGATGAACGCCGCGATCGTGTTCGGCCCCTCGAGCTGGATCGTCTCCTCGAGGGTCGCCAGCGCCTGCTCCGCGGTGTCCCAGCCACGCTGGATGCCGTGGTACGGGTCGAGGACGCGGACCACGCCGGGCATGCCCGGCTCGTTCGCCCAGCGGCGTGGGTCGCCGGTCAGGGTCATGGCGCCCGCCGTTCCGCCGTGGTAGCTGCGATAGCGGGCCAGGATCTTGTGGCGTCCGGTCACCATGCGAGCCAGCTTGACGGCGTTCTCGTTCGCCTCGGCACCGCCGTTCGTGAAGAAGAACGTGTCGATGTCGCCGGGCGTGATCTCGGCCAGCTTCTGCCCCAGCCGAGCGCGGGGCTCGGTGGCCATGAACGGGTTGGCGTACGCGAGCGTCTCCGCCTGGCGCTGGATCGCCTCGATGACCTTCGGATGGCCGTGGCCGATGTTCGTGCACATCAGCTGGGAGTTGAAGTCGAGGTAGCGCTTCCCCTCGGGGGTCCAGAAGTAGCACCCCTTGGCGCCGGCTACCGGAATCGGGTCCACTTTCGACTGCGCCGACCACTCGAACAGCGTGTGGCGCTTCGTCAGGGCGACGATCTCGTCGCCGGTCATCGTTCCGTGCTCGGTGTCGATCGCCATCGGTCTCTCGTCTGCCTCTCGCGCATTGGTCCCCGGACGGGCCGATTACACCACAGCCGACAATCCGGGTTCGTCACGCCTCTGCCGCCCGATGCGTGCGGATTCCAACCACCGACGCATCAGGCGGCCGAACCGCGCTCCGCGGCCGAAATCAGGCGGTCGAACGCCCGCTCCGCGATCGAATCGCCCGGCCGCGCTCTTTCGTGCCCTCCCGGCCGGGCGTAGGATGCCACCATGCGGCTCGCGCGCGGACGGACGACGATCCGGGATCGCAGCGAGGAGGCCGGCGCCCTTGTCGGCGTGATCCTCGCCCTGACCGCCGCGAGCGCCACGATGATCGCGCTGTTTCAGGCCGCCGCCGTGGGAAGCGTGCCCCTGATCGCCGTTCCGGCGACGGCCGTCGTTGCCGCCCTCGCGCTCGGTCGTGAACGGGCGGCGCTGTGGGCCGGCGTCGCCGCCTGGACCGTCATCGCGCCGCTGGCGGCCGGAATCGGCATCGTTGCGCCGCTGCTCATGATCGTCCTGTGCGCGACCCTCGCTCTGGGCGCCGAACGCGTGCTGGACTGGATGGCGCGCGACTGGTCGGGTGTGGCGGCCGATCCGGACCCGATCGCGACCGGGTGGATCGAGGACGACCCGCGCGTCCGCTGAGGGCGTCGCCGTCCCCGGGCCCGGGGAGAATGGGCGTTGCCGCGGCGGTCCTCGCCATGGCGGTCGTCCTCGGTTACTCCCTCTTCTCCCAGAACGTCGGCGCCCCCGGCCCGCAGCCAACGGTTGCGCCGACCCCCGCTCCGTTCTCACACCACACCGCGTTCCGGTCCGGCACCTACGTCATCGACTGGGAGTTCCCCGGTCGGATCGTCTTCACCGTGCCGACCGGGTGGTCGCCCGCGCAGAATGCGCCAGACAGCGTCGGGGTCCTGAAGGACGAAGGGGCTGCGCCATCCGGCGCCGGCCTCGGGTTCTTCGAGGTCAGAGAGCTGCTCACGGGAATCTGCGGCCGGTGGATCGGGCCCACGCTCATCGGGCCGACGGTCGGCGACTTCGTGGATGGGGTCGCCGAGCCGACCAGGTCGAGGCCGACATCGATATCCGGATACCGCGGCACATACGCTGAGTTCGACGGGCTGTCCGATCTGTCCTCCTGCCCGGAAGACCGTGGGCTGTGGACCACGCATGGCGGCGGTCAGCGCGGAATCTTCGGGCCCGACGAGCGCAATCGAGTGTGGGTCCTCGATGTCGGTGGACGCCGGCTCGTCATCAACGCGTTCCACTACGACAGCACCACTCAAGAGGCACGGGACGAGCTGGACGCCATGATCGAGTCGATCCGCATCGTGCCGTAGTGGTCCTCGGTTCCGTGCATCCAGTGGACGGGCGCTGCTCCGCTGGACTACGGGGCCCACCGGGCGCAGCGGAGGATCGCGTCGACCGTGCGATCAACATCGGCCTCGGTCGTGGACCAGTTCGAGACGCTGATGCGCATGGCGGCGCGGCCCTGCCAGGTCGTG
>Ga0247713_1001783_pt1 | contig 10281 bp, 8 predicted proteins | sample 21E_NmetaG_FD_189936 | JGI IMG/M metagenome (GOLD analysis project Ga0247713, IMG submission 189936) | Soil microbial communities from hillslope of Landscape Evolution Observatory, University of Arizona, Oracle, AZ, United States - 2-1-E_N | ecosystem: Engineered > Artificial ecosystem > Mesocosm... | reverse complement strand
ACCCGGCTGAGGTCCCAGTCGGTGTGGTCGACGACGACACCGGTGGTGGAGCGGATCGCGCGCGACAGCGCGTCGAGCAGCGGCTCCTCGCGCGGCCGCACCACGGCGAGCAGTGCTGCGGCCCGGTCCGGCGCGGGTCCGAGCTGGCGGCGCACCTGCTTCGGCAGCCCGCGCAGCAGCTCGGTGACCAGCTCGTGCCGCAGGCCGGGCACCTGCCAGGACAGCTCCTCGGCATCGACCCGGTTGAGCAGCCCGACCGGCACGTCGACCGTGACACCGTCCTCGGGGCTGCCGGGCTCGAAGACGTAGTGCAGGTCGAGCTGCACCTCCCCCTGCACCCAGACGTCGGGGAAGTCGAGGGCGCTGATGCCGGCGGCGTCCTCGCGCACCAGGTCGCCGACGGTCAGCGTCAGCAGGTCCGGCGTCTCGTGCCGCGCCTTCTTCCACCAGGCGTCGAAGTGCCGCCCGCTGACCACGTCGGACGGCACCCGCGCGTCGTAGAAGGCGAACAGCGCCTCGTCGTCGACGACGAGGTCGCGGCGACGCAGCCGGTCCTCCAGGCCCTCGACCTGCTCGAGGAGGGTCCGGTTGGCGGCGAGGAACGAGTGGTGCGTGTCCCAGTCGCCCTCGACGACACCGTGCCGCAGGAACAGCTCGCGGGACAGCTCCGGGTCGATGCGCCCGTAGTCGACGGTGCGCCCGACGACGATCGGGACGCCGTACAGGGTCACCCGCTCCACGGCGACGACGCCGGCCCGCTTCTTGCTCCAGTGCGGCTCGCTGTACTGCCGCTTCACCAGGTGCTGCGCGAGCGGCTCGACCCACTGCGGGTCGATGCGCGCCACGGTGCGCCCGAACAGCCGCGACGTCTCGACCAGCTCGGCGGCCATGAGCCACCGCGGCGGCTTCTTCGCCAGCGGCGATCCGGGGAAGACGACGAACCGTGCGCCGCGCGCACCGAGGTAGTCCTTCTTCTCCTCGTCGCGGACGCCGAGATGCGACAGCAGCCCGGCGAGCAGCGACCGGTGCACCCGGACCGCATCGGGCTCGCCCTTGTCGTCGACGGCGAGGTCGAGGTCGCGCACGGCACTGCGCAGCTGGGCGTAGAGGTCCTGCCACTCGCGCACCCGCAGGTAGTTGAGGAACTCCCGTCTGCAGAGGCGGCGGAACGCGCTGCTGCTCAGCTCGTCCTGCTTGTCCTGCAGGTACCGCCACAGGTTCAGCCAGGCCATGAAGTCGGAGTGCTCGTCGCGGAAACGGGCGTGCTTCTCGTCGGCCGCCTGCCGCTTCTCGGTCGGGCGCTCCCGGGGGTCCTGGATGCTCAGTGCCGCGGCGAGCACGAGCACCTCGTGCACGCAGCCGTTGCGGTCGGCCTCGAGCACCATCCGGCCCAGGCGCGGGTCGACGGGGAGGCGCGCGAGCCGGCGGCCGATCGAGGTCAGCCGCGTGCCCGGGTCGGCGGCGTGAGGCTCGAGCGCACCGAGCTCGTGCAGCAGGTCGACGCCGTCCTTGACCTGCCGCCGGTCCGGCGGGTCGACGAACGGGAACGCCTCGATGTCGCCGAGGCCGAGCGCGGCCATCTGCAGCAGCACGCTGGCCAGGTTGGTGCGCAGGATCTCCGGGTCCGTGAACTCCGGGCGGCCGAGGAAGTCGTCCTCGCTGTAGAGGCGGATGCAGATGCCGGCGGCGACGCGGCCGCACCGGCCCTTGCGCTGGTCGGCGCTGGCCTGGCTGATCGGCTCGATCGGCAGCCGCTGCACCTTGGTGCGCAGGCTGTACCGGCTGATCCGCGCGGTGCCCGGGTCGACGACGTAGCGGATGCCCGGGACGGTCAGCGACGTCTCGGCGACGTTCGTCGCCAGGACCACCCGGTTCCCGCGCGACGGCGTGAACACCCGGTGCTGCTCAGCCGCGGACAGGCGCCCGTACAGCGGCAGGACCTCGGTGCCGTCGCGCACGCACCCGGACAGCGCGTCGGCGGCGTCGCGGATCTCCCGCTCTCCGGACAGGAACACCAGCACGTCGCCGGGCCCCTCGGCCTGGAGCTCGGTGACGGCGTCGCAGATGGCCGTGACGGCGTCGCGCGGCTCCTCGTCGTCGCCGTCCTCCTGCTCGGCCGTCTCCCGGACGAGCGGCCGGTACCGCACCTCCACCGGGTACGTGCGGCCGGTGACCTCCACCACCGGTGCACCGCCGAAGTGCTGCGAGAACCGCTCGGTCTCGATGGTGGCCGAGGTGATGACGACCTTCAGGTCGGGACGGCGGGGGAGCAGCTGCGCGAGGTAGCCCAGCAGGAAGTCGATGTTGAGCGACCGCTCGTGCGCCTCGTCGACGACGACGGTGTCGTAGGCGAGCAGGTCGCGGTCACGCTGCAGCTCGGCGAGCAGGACGCCGTCGGTCATGAGCTTGACGAGCGTGCTGTCGCTGGAGCGGTCGGTGAACCGCACCTTGTAGCCGACTGCGCTGCCCAGCGGGACGTCGAGCTCCTCGGCGATCCGCTCGGCCACCGTGCGGGCCGCGATCCGGCGGGGCTGGGTGTGCCCGATGGCGCCGCGCACGCCCCGCCCGAGCTCCAGCAGCAGCTTGGGCAGCTGCGTGGTCTTGCCGCTGCCGGTCTCGCCCGCCACCACGACGACCTGCGCCGACGACAGCGCCTCCAGCAGGTCCTCGCGTCGCTGGCTGACCGGCAGCTGCTCCGGGTAGGTCAGGCGCGGCACGGCGGCCCGGCGTCGGGCGATGCGCTGCTCGGCGAGCTCCACCTCGCCGGCGACCCGCGCGAGGTCGAGATCGCGTGCGCGCAGCCGCGACCGGAGCCGGCGCTCGTCGCGGAGCATGAGCTCGGGGAGCCGGCGGCGCAGGTCCTCGGGACTGACCGCTGCCTGCTCCATCGCGTCCACCAGCCTAGGTGCCAGGCTGCTCCGCGAGATGCTCGAGCAGCCGGTCGAAGAACGGCCCCTGCGAGGCGAAGGCCTTGCGGCGCGCGGTCGCGAGATCGAACCAGGCGGCGCGGTCGAGCTCGGGGAAGGACTGCCGCCTGCCCGAGCGCGGCGGCCACTCCATCTCGAACAGGTTGCAGGAGATCTCGGTGACGTCGAGGTCGCCCTCGACGGCCCACACCACCGCCACCTTGCCGTTGCTCTGCAGCGTCTCTCCGAGGGGCAGGGCCTCCCCGGCGGGCGGTGCGGTGCCGATCTCCTCGGTGAACTCGCGCACGGCGGCAGCGAGCGGCTCCTCCTCCGGTCCGTACTCGCCCTTGGGGATCGTCCACACGCCGTCGTCCTTGCGGGCGAAGTACGGACCGCCCGGGTGACCGAGCAGGACCTCGAGGACGCCGTGGCGGACCCGGTAGACGAGCAGGCCCGCGCTGCGCTTCACCACGGCGACGCCACGCCGCCGCGGACGACAGCGGTCGGCTCGGCGCGTGCCCCGTCGACCGTGAAGAGCCCCACGGAGCGAGCGTGCCAGGCTGCGCCCCGTCGATCGCGGCCGGGGCCGCCCGCCACCAGGAGGATGCCGCAGTGAGCGCACGTCGGGAACCGCGACCACCGGAGCTCCAGCCGCCGTGGCACACGCCGGAGCGCGAGGCACTGCAGCGACGCGCCCGGCAGTTCGCTGCCGACGTCGTCCTCCCGCTGGCCGACGAGCTCGACCCGCAGAAGGGCGAGATGCCGCGCGAGCTGATCGACCGGCTCGCGGAGCAGGGCTGGTTCGGCATCACCGTGCCCGCCGAGCACGGCGGGCTCGGGCTCGGCGTCCTCGAGTACTGCCTCGTCAGCGAGGAGCTGGCGCGGGCGTGGATGAGCGTGGGGAGCATCCTCGCCCGGGGGCAGGGCCTCGGCACGCAGGTGCGCGACGACGCGCGCCGGCACGAGCTGCTGGGCCGGAGCGCCCGAGGGGAGTGGGTGGGCGCCATCGCCCTCTCCGAGCCGGACGCCGGATCCGACCTCGCCAACGTCTCGACCCGCGCCGTGCAGGACGGGGACGAGTGGGTGCTGACCGGTCGCAAGCGGTGGGCCGGCAACGCGCTCGCCGCGGACTTCATCGAGGTGCTCTGCCGCGTGCGCGACCCGCAGCCGGGGGAGCCCCGGTCGGCGGGGCTGGAGCCGTTCCTCGTCGTCAAGGAGCGCGGCGCCTTCCCCGAGGGCATGACCGGCACGACGATCGACAAGATCGGCTACCACGGCTTCCTCACCTGGGAGCTCGATCTCGACGGCGTGCGCGTACCCGAGGAGAACCGGCTCACCGGCCTGTACGCCGAGGACGGCGCCGCGGACGCCGAGGAGGACGGCGGGTTCGCCGCCATGCAGCGCGGCCTGAACGTCGCGCGCGTGCACACAGCCGCTCGGTCGGTCGGGCTGGCCCGTGCGGCGGTCGAGGACTGCACCGACTACCTGCAGGAGCGCGAGCAGTTCGGGCGCCCGATCGGGGACTTCCAGGCGCTGCGGTTCGCCCTCGCCGACATGGCTGCCGAGGTCGAGCAGGCCCGCGCCTTCACCTGCTACGTCGCCGGCCTCCTCGACGCCGGGCTGCCGGCCGAGCGCGAGTCGGCGATGGTGAAGCTGACCGCCTCGGAGATGGCTGCACGTGTCACCGGGCAGGCGATGCAGCTGCACGGCGGCAACGGCTACACCACCGAGCGGCGCGTCGAGCGCTACTGGCGAGACGCCCGGCTGACCACCGTCTTCGAGGGCACCAGCGAGATCCAGCGCCGCATCATCAGCGACCGGCTGCTGCCGCGGCCGTCCGGCAGCTAGTCCTTGTGCCGCGGCAGCTTCACGACCGTCACGAAGAACTCGTCGATCTGCCGCACGACCTCGAGGAAGCGCTCGAAGTCCACCGGCTTGGTGACGTAGGCGTTGGCGTGCAGCTGGTAGCTGCGCAGGATGTCCTCCTCCGCCTCCGAGGTGGTGAGCACCACGACCGGGATGCTGCGCAGCTCGTCGTCCGCCTTGATCTGGGCCAGCACCTCGCGCCCGTCCATCCTCGGCAGGTTCAGGTCGAGCAGCACCAGGTCGGGGGTGGGGGCCTCGGCGTACTCGCCCTCCTTGCGCAGGAAGGCCATCGCGTCGGCGCCGTTGTCGACCACGTGCAGCACGTTCTTCAGCTTGTGGTCGAGGAACGCCTCGCGGGTCATGAGCACGTCGCCGGGGTCGTCCTCGACGAGCAGCACGTCGATCACCTTGACGTCGCTGTCCACGCCGCCTCCCGTTCCGCACCCTGCGGTGCCTCGGAGTGCGGGGCGGAGCCGAGCGGCTCCGCCCCGTCGTTCTCGCCCACCGGCGCCCCGACCGGCAGCCGCCAGCGGAAGGTGGTGCCCGGTCCCGGCGTCGGGTCCAGCCAGATCGAGCCGTCGTGGTGCTCGACGATCTTCTTGCAGAGCGCCAGTCCGATGCCCGTGCCGGCGTACTCGCTCTTGGCGTGCAGCCGCTGGAAGATGACGAAGATGCGCTCGGCGTACTGCGGCTCGATCCCGATCCCGTTGTCGGTCACCGCGAACTCCCAGCAGTCGTCGACGTGCTGCACCTCGATCCGAACGCGTGGCGGCTCGTCGCCGGCGAACTTGACCGCGTTGCCGATCAGGTTCTGCAGCAGCTGCACCAGCAGCCGCCGTTCGCCGTGCACCACGGGCAGCGGCTCGGACGTCACGACCGCACCCGACTCCTCGACGGCGGTCGACAGGTTGCGCAGCGCCTCGGCGACGACGCCGTCCATGTCCACCTCGGCGGACCCGTCCGACATGCGGCCGACGCGGGAGAAGGCGAGCAGGTCGTTGATGAGCAGCTGCATCCGCTTGGCGCCGTCGACCGCGAACTCGATGTACTGGTCGGCGCGCTCGTCGAGCTGGCCCTTGTAGCGGCGTTCCAGCATCTGGCAGAAGCTCGAGACCTTCCGCAACGGCTCCTGCAGGTCGTGGGAGGCGACGTACGCGAACTGCTCGAGGTCGCGGTTCGAGCGTCGCAGCTCCTCGGCCTGCTGCTCCTGCTTCTCGCGGGTGCGCTCCAGCGCGGCGAGCTGCTCGACCAGCCCGCGGCGCATCGCCTCGACGTCGTCGGCCAGCTCGACGATGTCCGGCGGGCCGTCGACCTTCACCTCGTGGTCCAGCTGGCCCGAGCGCACCGTGCGCGTCTCGGAGGCCAGCGCCTGCACCGGCAGGATCACCCAGGTGCGCAGTGCGGCGTACAGCAGCAGCCCGGCGACGACGGCGGTCGCCACCGAGGCGAGCACCGCGACGAACAGGACCCTGGTCAGGAAGGCCACGTGGTCGGCCGCGGAGTCGCGGGCCCGCAGCACCTCGTCGACGAATTCGTCGTACAGCGTCCGGACCTCGGTGAAGTGGTCGTCGTTCGCCTGCAGCTGAGCCGGCGACAGGGACTGGGGCCCGCCGGCTTCGACCGCCGCGACCAGCGGGGTGAGCTCCTCGAGCCAGGTCACGTAGGCCACCCGCACCTCCTCGAGCGCCTCGAGGGCACGGTCCTCGCCGCGCAGCCGGTCGCGGAGGTCGTCGACCGTGACCGCTCCCGGCCGTGGCTGGACCAGCAGCTGGAACGTGGCGAGGTCGTCGGGCTCGCCGCGCCGCAGGTAGTCGGCCGCGGCGTCGTCGAGGTCGAGCGCACGCACGAAGCCCGCGTGCGAGTCCTGCACGCTGGTGAAGATGTCGCCGCTCAGCCGCCGCTGCTCCTCGCGTGTCTCGACGGCCACGCCGAGCGCGACCGCGACGGCGAGCAGCTGAAGCAGCCCGGTGACCAGCAGGGTGCTGCGGAGCCGGCCGGCCAGCGACGTCCTGCGGCGCGCGTCCATCACGGGCAGTGCTCCAGCACGAGGACGGCGACGTCGTCCGACAGCGGCTCGCCGTTGAGCTCCTCGGCCCGGCCGATGAGCCCGTCGATCAGCGCACCGGTCGACGTCGCGCCGCTCCCGGCGATGAGCCGCAGGAGTCCGTCGACGTCGAGGCGCGCGCCGCCGCCGTCTCCGGAGTGCCCCTCGACGAGCCCGTCGCTGAACAGCATCATCCGCCAGCCCTCGTCGAGGTGCACCTGGCAACGGGCCCACATGACACCGGGCAGCACGCCCAGCGCGGGGCCCACCAGGTCGTCGGGCAGCTGCCGGGCCGGGCTGCCGAGCAGCAGCGGCGCGGGGTGTCCGGCGAGCCACAGCAGGGCGGAGGTGCGGTCGGGCGAGATCGTGACCATCGCGACGGTGGCGAACACCTCGTCGAAGCGGCGCTCGCGCACCAGCACGTCCTCGAGCACCGGGAGAAGCGTGTCGCTGTCGACGCCGGCCAGCACGAGGGTGCGCCAGGCGATGCGCAGGGCGACGCCGAGCGCCGCCTCGTCGGGGCCGTGGCCGCAGACGTCGCCGACGACAGCGTGCACCGTGCCGTCCGGCCGCTCGACGACGTCGAAGAAGTCGCCGCCGAGCAGCGCGTCGCGGCCGGGCCGGTACCGGCTGACCACCGCCAGGTGCTCGTCCACGACCTCGGGCTGGGGGAGCAGGCCGCGCTCGAGGCGGGCGTTCTCGGCCGCCTGCAGCTCGGCGGCGTAGAGCCGCCGCAGCTCGGCGTCGGCCCGGCGTCGCTCCACGGCGTAGCGGATGGAGCGGCCCAGCAGCGGCCCGTCGACCTGGCCCTTCACGAGGTAGTCCTGCGCGCCCGCCGCCACCGCCTCGACGGCGCGCTGCTCGTCGGACAGCCCGGTCAGGACGATGACCGCGGCCCCCGGTGCCGCACGGATGACGGCGTGCAGGGCGTCGAGCCCGGTGGCGTCCGGCAGGCCCAGGTCGAGCAGCACGCAGTCGGGGTCCGGACCGGTGTGCGCGGCGGCCTCCGCCACCGAGCGCGCGCGCATGACGTGCACCGGCGCCCCCGCCTCCTGCAGCAGCTCGCGGACGAGGAAGGCGTCGCCGTCGTCGTCCTCGACCAGCAGCAGCCGGGACGTCGTCATGATGTCGGCGGGGAGGAGCGTCGAGACCTGCACGTAGCTCCTCGTCGGCGTCGCAGGGGTGGCGGAGGAAGGATCGTAGGCTGACGCGGTGCTCGAGGCGGTGACGGCGACCAGGTACGTCACCCCGCTGCGCGAGGGAGGCAGCCTCCCCGGGCTGGTCGAGTCGGACGACCTCGGCACCTACGTGGTCAAGTTCCGCGGCGCCGGCCAGGGCCGCAAGGTGCTCGTCGCGGAGGTCGTCTCGGGCGAGCTCGGCCGGCGGCTGGACCTTCCGGTGCCGGGACTCGCGGTCATGGAGCTCGACCCCGTCGTCGCGCGGCACGAGCCGGACGAGGAGGTGCAGGACCTCCTGCGGGCAAGTGCCGGCAGCAACCTGGCGATGGACTTCCTGCCGGGAGCGATCGGGTTCGACCCGCTCGTGCACGAGGTGGAGCCGGCGCTGGCCAGCCGGGTGCTGTGGTTCGACGCCCTCGTGAGCAACGTCGACCGCAGCTGGCGCAACCCGAACCTGCTGCTGTGGCACGGCCGGCTGCAGCTCATCGACCACGGCGCGACGCTGTTCTTCCACCACGACTGGGCCCGGGCCGAGCGCCTGGTCGGCCGCGCCTACGACGTCAGCGACCACGTGCTGGCCGACCGGGCCACGGAGCGTCGCCGCGCTGCGGCCGACCTCGCCCCGCAGGTGACCGGGGACCTGCTCGACGACGTCCTCGCACAGGTCCCGGACGAGTGGCTCGAGGACGAGCCCGGCTTCGTCGACGTCGCCGCCCTGCGCGCCGCCTACCGCGACCACCTGCTGCGCCGGGTCGCCCTCGCCGAGAGCTGGCAGCCGTGAGCGGCGCGGTCGAGCGGCACGTCTTCGAGTACGCGCTGCTGCGCGCGGTGCCGAGCATCGAGCGCGGCGAGATCATCAACGTCGGGGTGCTCCTGTACTGCCAGAGCCGGGACTACCTCGCTGCGCGGGTGTCGGTCGACGCCGCCCGGCTGCGCGCGCTCGCCCCGGACTGCGAGGTCCGGTCGGTCGAGGACGCCGCGGTCGCCGTCGGCCGCGCCTGCGACGGCGAGGGCCCGGCTGGCAGCACGTCGATCGGTCAGCGGTTCCGGTGGCTCACCGCGCCCCGCAGCACCGTGGTGCAGCCCGGGCCGGTGCACGCCGGACTCACGGCCGACCCGGCTGCCGAGCTGGACCGGCTGCACGCGCTCCTCGTGCGGTGACGCCGGCCGTGCCGCCGCTGGTCGTGACGCTGGCCGTCGACGACGTCTCGCAGCTGCGCCTCGATGCCCTGCGGCGGCGGTGGTTCCCGCCGCACCGCAACGTGGTGCCGGCGCACGTGGCCTGTTCCACGCGCTGCCCGGCGAGCAGGAGGAGCGGGTCCTGCGCGACGTCGCCGCGGCCGCCCGTCGCGACCCGTTCGACCTGCGGGTGGCCGAAGTGCGCTCGCTGGGCCGAGGCGGCAGGCGCGGGTGGCGGTGGCCGCCCTGTCGGCCGGCGGCTGGCACCATGCGGACATGCCCGCCGTCGACCTCAACAGCGACCTCGGCGAGGGCTTCGGCGCGTGGTCCTTCGGTGACGACGATGCGCTGCTCGAGGTGGTCACGAGCGCGAACGTCGCGTGCGGGTTCCACGCCGGGGACCCGTCGACGATCCGGCGCACGGTCGAGGCCGCTGCCGCCCGCGGCGTGGGCGTCGGCGCGCAGGTGAGCTACCCCGACCTCGTCGGCTTCGGCCGGCGCGCGATGCAGGTCGCGCCCGACGACCTCACGGCCGACGTGCTGTACCAGCTGGGGGCGGTCGCGGGGTTCTGCCGGGTCGCCGGCACCCGCCTCGCGCACGTCAAGCCGCACGGCGCGCTCTACAACCGGGTCGCGGACGACGGCGTGCAGGCGGCTGCGCTCGTCGCGGCCGTCGCCGCCTTCGACTCCTCGCTGCCGGTGCTCGGCCTGGCTGCGTCGGCGGTCGAGGACGCCTGCGCCGCAGCCGGTGTGCCCTTCGTCGTCGAGACCTTCGCCGACCGCGGCGTCACGCCGGACGGCCGGCTCGTGCCCCGTGGCTGCCCCGGTGCGGTGCTGACCGATCCCGCGGTGGTCGTGCCGCGTGCCGTGCGGATGGTGGTCGACGGCGTCGTCGCGGCCGTCGACGGCACCGAGGTGGCCCTCGCCCCGCAGTCGCTGTGCGTGCATGGCGACACCCCCGGCGCGGCCGCGCTGGCACGGGCCGTGCGGGCAGGACTGCGCGACGCCGGGGTCGACGTGCGCGCGTTCGCCGTCCGGTGAGGCTGCGCCCGGCCGGCGAGCACGCCGTGCTCGTCGAGCTCGAGGACCTCGAGGCCGTGTGCGGCCT
>Ga0247713_1001781_pt1 | contig 10302 bp, 8 predicted proteins | sample 21E_NmetaG_FD_189936 | JGI IMG/M metagenome (GOLD analysis project Ga0247713, IMG submission 189936) | Soil microbial communities from hillslope of Landscape Evolution Observatory, University of Arizona, Oracle, AZ, United States - 2-1-E_N | ecosystem: Engineered > Artificial ecosystem > Mesocosm... | reverse complement strand
CTCCCAGATCTGAACAGGAGGTCGCAGAGCTCGCCGCCGCGTGAGCACCAACGTCTTCACCGACGAGATGAGCGCTGCTCTTACACCACGTCCCGGGACTTGACTCGGCAATGCTCGCCAGATCGCCCGGCGTGTTTCGCCTCCGCCGCCTCGCGCTTAAGCTTTCTTCCATCTGAGCAGCTCAGGGCGGACCTGCAGACCGCGCGCCCTCTCGCTTGCAGGAAGCGTTCTCAGGCCCAATGGCGAGTGTCGCTCCTCGCGTATTTCGAAACTCTTGCCGGCGCGGCGCGGCGCGGGCGCGGCGCTTCCCCTCGTTGTCCAACGGGGAAGTCCGGGCGACAGCCAGCACTCGCCAGTGGCTCACGCACGCGCAGTGTCGGCCGTCGGACCACACAGCTGCGCGCGATGGCGCCTCCAGGGCTCCCCCGTCTTGGCTCCGCGAGGGAGTCGGATCCGAGTAGAAGCGAACGGCGCTTACTCCCGGGCCCGCTCCGCCCGCTCGTTCCGAGCGACTCTCCGTGCCTCATCCATCGCCCTAGCCAGCGCCTCAAGCCGGATCTTCGGCATCAGCCGAACCCTAACGTCGTTCGCCGGCCAAATCCGGCGATACACCCGGTAACCCATCAGCGGAGGAATGTCACCGCCGAAGGCCAGGCGCATCGCGCGCAACACTTTATGAGCGACATTGTCGACATCGTTGCGCCGGCCGCCTGTGCCCCGAAGAGCCACATCGAGCACAACGTGGCCGCGGAAGCGCGCCCCGCGCCACGGCCCGTGCAGAGCCTGCGACGCGATCAGGCTAGCCGCATGCTGCTCCCACGAACTCTCCCGGGTTGGCGTTTCGCGCTCGGGCGGCGGCGGCAACAGGAAGCAACCCGGACCAGCGTCCGGCAGCGAAACGACGTCCGCCAAGTCAAGTTCGACGGTCTCGTCCAGCCATGCTGCGGCCGGTCCAGGACGATCGCGCGCATCGAAGCCTTGGTCAGTCATCCAGTCGCCACGGCCGAAGGCAACGGACTTCTCAAGCTCGAGGCGGACGCTGTCTCGGGTGTCGCGGTCGGCGAACTCGTCGTACCCCGGCGGGAGATCGAGGTCTACCCACGCGTCCGGGTCCTCCGCTAGCTGCTGCTCCTCGTCGTCGTCGAGCCGATTGAGCAGGTCGAGGACGGCCTCATCGCTACGAAGCCGCTCCTGCTCGAACGAGCCGAAGTGCGAGAACCCCCAGCGGTAACTCGGGTTCGGCGCGGCGTTTACGTAGCGGGCATCCGGAAACTCCTCCGGGTTCGGCGTGACTGCGGCGATGGCGCCGCCATCGCCGAGGATGCGAAAGGCACGGTCGTATTCAGCCGCGAAGATGGAGAGCGGGATACAGCGCAGAGTTGCCTCAGCACGTTCGCCGTCCGATGGCTCGCGGAGAACCATCAGATGGTCCACCCGCGAGTCGTCAACGACAACCGGCCCCACCAGCAGATCAACGTAGTCCTTGACCATCGTTGCCAACGCCGGTGTGATCGGCTCGTTCGCGACGCTCAGGCGCAACTCAATCGCTACACGGCCGCGGAAGGCGCGCCTGGCAGAGCTATCGAGCTGCTCAGCGATCTGCTCCGCCGCCTGGGCCCGTAGCCGTTGTACGGTCTTTCCCTGTTTCGGGTTCCGCGGCTTACGCAGCGGCCGCTCCGTGCACACATTCAGCGCCAGCTCGCGCCGGTCGGCCGCGAGGACGTTCAGCGCATCCCGCTCTTCGCTCTGGCGACTAAGCCGCACCACGCTGTCATTTTCGCACTCTCCCGGCTATCCCTCCTGCGGGGCGGGCGAGATCCAGCGGCGGGCTGGCGCGGGCGCGTACTGCTCCGGTTCGTCCGAAGCCTAGGCCGTGGCGCCACCTCTGGCCGCACCTCACCAGACTGCAGGACCTGTGCGCTACGGCGCTGCGGCAGGTAGAACGCCGTCATGCCCCTGCCCTGGAACGAGCCGTTTGAGCTGCGAGGCCGCTGGGATGCCCCGTCGCCTGCGCACGGATCCGACGAGCCTGCTGCGCCCGGCTCGGCGACGGGCGGAGGGGTAGGGGCGCAACCCGAGCCGCCTACCGACCGGCCCGACGCCCGGCCGCTGTGGCCGGCGTACGGGACGCTGGCGTTCACGACTGACGACGGCTTCAGCTTGGACATCCTCGGCGCGGACGACGACCCGTTCGCGGTCCATGCGGCAGGCACTCCCATCTACGGAGTCACCACAGAAGGCGACCTTTGCTCGCTGCTGGACACGTCGGCGCGAAGCTCCGCGGGCACGCTCGGCGGCTACGGCCAGCACGTCTTCGCGGGGCAGCTGCTCGTCCACGGCGCACACCTCGGCTCGCTGGCTGAGCTGCCCATCACGCGCGCCGAGCTGGGGATACGCGGACTGCGCGAGGCGCTCTGGCATCCCGACCGCGGCGCTCTCGGGATTACCGCCATCGGCAACGACAACTTCCAGCTTGCCCTCGACGTCCCGGGTGCTCGGCTGACCTTCCGGCTCGGCTGGGACGGCGTCCACAAGCTCCACGAGCGCCACACCTACCGGGCCGCCGATGTCCTCATCGAGCTCGACGAAGCGATGCCGTTCGACGAGCTCTTTCAGCGCTGGGTTTTGCCGCTGCTCGATTTCGTCGCGCTCGCCACGCGCGAGCCGACGCGCGTGGAAACGTTCACGGCCGTGCTCACGCGCGAGGTGCCGGCGAAGTGGTGGAAGCCCGACGAGGCTGCGGCTGAGGAGGAACACCGCGTCGACGTCGTCCGCCAGCAAGACCCGCTGCTGACCGAGAGCCGCTTCGGCTATCGCCGGACATTGTTCTTCCTCGGCGAGCTGCCGGACCCGGGCGCCGTCCTCGGACGCTGGCTGGAGCTGCACGAGCGCCTGGGGCCGTCGGCCCGGTTCGTGTTCACCGCGCTCAACAGTCGCATGTACGTCGAGCACCGCCTCGACAACCTGACCAGCGCCGCCGAGGGCTACCACCGCGCCGAGCACAACGCGCCCCCATTCACCGACGAGCGCTTCGACCAGCTCGTCGACGACATGCTCGAGTGCTGCCAGACCAAGGCCGAGCGCGAGCACTTCAAAGTCCGGCTTAAGTACGCCAACAGCCAGGGCCAGCGCGCCCGGCTGCAGTGGCTCTACCGCCGCGTTGAAGGTCTCCTGCCGCCGCTGGCCGCCCGGCGGTCAGCCGACGTTGCAGGGCTCGTCGAGACACGCAACTACTTCACTCACCAAGACGAAAAGACGCCGGGCGTGCTGGACACGGACCAGCTGTCACGAGCGCTCCACCGCCTCGAAGCGGTCATGCACGGCAACATCCTCCTCGACCTCGGCCTGGAAGAGCAGTGGGTCGCCGCGGCGCTGGGGCGCTCTTACGAGGGGCACGCCGCGATGCGCTGAAGATGTGACGAAGCGCGGGCGGCCGACACGAGCAAGAGCGTCGCGGGCGGTGGCAGGGCGGTCGCAGCAGGATTGCTTCCGATGGACGCGGCGAGCGGGACTCCCCGGCTTACACCACCATCCGCGTCGCCAGCCCGCTGGCCGGCTCGCGGAAGGGCTCTCCCGATGCGGTCTCGCCCAGCACCTCCAGCGGCGGCGCAACCGCGTCGCGCCGCTCAACCTCTCCGCTGTTCGTGAGCGCCCAGCGCAGCGCAGTCCAGCAGGCCGCGTAGGCGTCGCAGATGTCGAGCAGGCTGTACTTGCGCCCGAGCTCCCAGGTGCGGACGCGCGCGTCGGCGTCCGGGAACTCGCGGCGCACAAGGTCGAGGCGCTGGAGTTGGCCGTGCGCGGACGTCTTCGCCGGCGGCATGCGCCCGCCCGCCATAGCGCAGAAGCACATCTCCGGATGAACCTCGATGAGCCAGTTCTCCCGGTCGGGCTCGGCGGCGGTCGGCTGCTCACGCATGAACGAGTCGACTTCGGCGACCTTGGCGAGGATGCCCGCCGCCTGCAGGGTCAGCCGCAGCAGTTTCTCCGCCGACTCGCCGTTAGCGGCGGCTGCGGCATCCAGACGCGCCTGCTCGTCGGTGATGAGGTCGCGGGCGCGCTCGAAGATGACTTTGCTCTTCGGCGGCCTGCCATCGTCGGGCTCGGTGGCGCAAACCAGCAGTCGACGCGACGGCGCTTGGAACACGGAGGGCATCTGCTGCCATGGCAGCCGCGCCCGAGCCTCCTCGTCGCAGCGCCGGTAGCTGATGACCTCCGGCAGCCCGATGGGGATGTCGATGGCCACCGGCGCCGACTCGCCGCCGCCCTGCGCGTCGCGCCACCTCGCCAGCGCGCGGATGTGCTTGAAGTAGTGCAGCTCGGTCCGTCGCTTCGTCGGCGCGGCGTCGGTGGCGGCTCCCCACATCGCAGCCGCAATCCAGCCGCCGGGCGCTCCGTCGACGCCCACGGCCAGAAGTCGCTCATCTGCCCCGGCGCCGGCCATCAGCGCCCGGCCGCGCTGGCGCCGCGATACCCAACACGCTCGGCGAGCTCGTCGGCGTGGTGGCGGATTGCGAAGAAGGCCACCCGCGCGCTGAGCTCCTTGCGCGCGCCCTCGGAGAGCTCCTTGCGCGGAACGCGCCGCGCAAGCCAGTGCACGCGACGGCAGTGGCGGTCCGGCGCATCCCAGAAGTACTCGGACTCGATGCGCCCGATGCTCACGGTGTTGCTCTCACGCTCCGGGTGGGCGACCAGGTCGCCGACCGCGGGCTCGAAGGCGAAGCGCAGCAGCACGCCCGCCCACGCGGCGACCGTCCCGGCCTTCGCTTTCGGATACGAGCCCGTCAGCTCACGCTTGATGGCTTCGCGGTCCTCGCCGAGCTGTCGCAGGTCGCGGATGCCGCCGCGCTCCAGTACCACTACGCCACTGTGCAGAAACGGCGAGCGCGGTCCTCCCGCGTGGATGCCCCAGACCGCCATCGCGTCAGTCTTTCGGACCGGGCAGGTCGCCGGTCGCGCCAATGATGCCGTGACGCTTGACGAGGTTGTCGTGGCCGCGCAGGTACGCGAACGGCATCACCCGTTCCCGGTCGTAGAGCGCCGCGCGGGCCTCCCGCGCGACCCCGTCCGCGAACGCCCGCAGCATCCGCTTCTCCGCGCACTCGAAGTCCGGCGTCGGTGCGTAGTGAACCCACAGCTCGTCGAGCACGCCCAGCGTCTTCAGCCACCAGCCGCCGGCGTGCGGTCGCTTCGCCCCCAGCCGCGTGCGGTAGTAGGCCCCCACCCGACTGCGCAGCGACGTCGCGAGCCCGACGTAGACGACCGTCTCCGGCAGCCAGAACGCCGCAAGGCGGGCGGTCAGGGCGCGCGCATCGGGGCGGCGCCCGTCGAGCTTGAGCTCCGGTCGCACCGAGAGCAACTCCTCCATCGATGCGAGCTGCACAGGCGCGGACTCCAGAGCGCCCGCGGCCGAGCCGGCGTCGCTGCTGAAGGCCACGACGTACACGCCTGGCGAGGTCACGGGCACCGCCTCTCGCCATCGCACCCGTCCGGCCGGCTTGAGCTCGGCCGCATCAAAGATGCTGGCTGGCGACGACGGCATGCGGAGGACCAGGTCGCTAGGCGGGGCGCCGCTCTGACAGAGGGGACGGCTGCATGCTTCACGAGAGGAACGGCACCCAGCGCATTCGTTCGGCGTCGACCGCCTCGACGCGAGCGATGCCGCTGCGCCACGGCTTGCCGGCGATGTCGAACGCGTCGGTATGGCCGATGGCGGACGTCCGCAGCCGGCGGAACACGTAATCCGGCTCGTAGCCATCGTCCTCCCACTCACGGAAGCCTTCGGAGTAGCGCGTGCGGATGTCGTCCATGTCCCATTCGCCGCCGGCGAAGAGCTCAATGCCGATGCCGCCGGCGTCCCACATCGTCTGCGGGGCGGCCGCGACAAGCAGCATCCCGGCACCAACCCCCTGCTGTAGGCAGAACGCCTGCTTTGCGACATCCCAGCCGCAGGCGCTCAGCGTCAAGTCGGACTCGCCGCACTTCAGCTCGCCGAAGACCTCCAGCCCCCCCCACCGCGGGGAGATGTCGAACAGGCCGAGGCGAGGCCACTCGTGCTTCAGTCCGTGCGAGAGGCTGGGCGACACTTGCGGCCGTGGCCGCGCCTCGAACGCCCGCTCCTCCAGCGCCTCCTTGAACTTTCTTCTGAAGGTGGGCGGTCTCCTTGATGGATGGTCCGAAGTGCCTCGGCCGTGGCCAGCGCGCTCAGGCGCGGGCCGGCAACTTGCCCCGCCTCGCAGAACAGCCGCTCGGCATCACGCAGGCGCTGCTCACCTCCCGAAGACATGCTTTCAGTCGGAGCCCGAGGCGTGACTAACGGCCGTGCGCGCGGTCGCGGCCAACGTCGGTAAGGACCGCATGTCGCCGTCCGCGTCCCGACCCTTCCCGGGACGCGGACCAGAGAGGTAGAGCTCCGCTTCGGACGCGCTAGGGAGCGGTTTGGCCGACGCCGGCGCTGCTCCTGCTCGTCCGATGCGGCAGCAGCAGAACGACGCGTGAACCACGATTGTCCCGCGCCAATCACGTTGCGCCCACGGACGTTTAGGTGTCGTCCGGCAGCTCAGCCAGCAGCTCCTCAAGACCCGCGGAGCGCTGGTTGACAGGCACCGTAAAGGTTCCGGTTACGCGCTTTGCCGCGTTGGTGGCGGTCGCCTCCCAACGAACCTCGACTGCTTTCGTAGACAGGTCATCTAGTAGGAGCCAAAGGCTCGGTAGAGGGGTCACGCCCTGTGCGCGCACGTCCTCGGGCACGTAATCGACGTACACGGCATCAGTCCGGCGCTCGATTTCGGGGCGCCAAGGGCCACCGAGGGCACCTGGTCTGATTGATCGTAGGCCCCGTGCGGAAAGGCCGCGGTAGCCGCTCATGTGCGACATCCTCGCTTGCCCGTACGGGATCGGCGGCTCAGGTGGCTCTGCCTCGTCACGGACATCCTCCCGCCATCCGGTGACCCAAAGGGCGGGTGGAAGCTTGGCCTCCACTCGGACCTTCGTGAACGTCGTGTCGGTGTTGTTGACAATCTCAAGCTTGAGTCGAGCGATGCCGTGCAGGACTGCGCGCGCCCGCAGCACGTTCGGCAGTTCGTTGCGCAGCTTGTCCACGTAGCCGTTGACCTCTTCGCGGAACTTCTCCTCGCTGCGGTATTCGTGGTTCAGCACCGAGAGCCCGGCGATACCTGAGAGCACGTTCTGACCGTACGGCGAGAGTGGGCCTGGTTTGCGGCCGCTGGACGCAACCGGAGCAAGCAGATACGACTGCTGCTGCTTGACGTACTGCTCGATCGTCTCAGCACCCACCTCCACGCCCCGGAGAACCGTCTCCGCCGCCGCCCGCACCTGTACTTCCAGCTCGTCTCCGGGACCTCGCGCGGCGCGCCGACTGAGCATGTCAAGGTCGGCGGCGGTCGCGGGATTGGTACTGGCCTGATGCCGCACGAACACGGTGCCCTCTTGCAGCACGGGCCCGCGGCGGTCCGAGGGGTTGAAGGTCTTGCGCACCGGGTGCACCGGGTCGCCCCAGCACGGCGGCTCCACCGTGACCACCAAGATAGTGCGCTCGTCCACCACCACGTAGTCCGCGCGCCAGTCGATGTTGCGTCCCACGTAACTGACAACTTGCGCCTCAAGCTGCGCGACATCCACCGCTTCGACGCCGGGAAGATCGCCCGGCGAGACGCCAGCGAGCAGGTAAGCGCATCCGGCCATGGCGCGTGCGGCCAGGGTGGGGTCGCGGTTGGCAAACCCGAGAACCGCTTTGGCGATCGTGGCCCGTCCCGCGGCGTCCTTCCCGGCCAAGGCCAACGGTCCCTTCCACTCGAGGTAGTGCGTCTCCTGCTCGTTCGCGGGCGCATCGAACACCGCGCGAACCAGTTCTTGTTGATCGACCCGGCTGCGGATCGGGCGGGAGATGTCGATGGCGAGCGGCACGTGATCACATGCTAGGTCTCGCCCCGGCGGGGGCACCGAAGCCTGGGGCTCTGACGCGGCCAACCTGGGACGCGACAAGAAGTCGCCACCGCCCTTCGATAGCTCATGCGGGTCGTCGGTTCAGCAGTTGCTCTCCATGCATCTGAGCAGCGCCACCGGTAGAGAGCCGGCATAGCGCTGCCTCCGCGTGGACGGCTCTCTCGGCAGAGCGCTCCTCCTCGCGGCATGAAAATGCTCGTTGGAGGCTCTGTCCGGGTCCGGCCGTAGCGTCGAGCGATCTGCGACAGGGGCTTTGTTGGGAGAACGCAGGCGGGTAGGCCGGTTTGCGCGATGGGCTTCGAGCCCGTGCTTTTCGTTCGGCCGCCCCTGCGACTTGCCTGGATTGAGCCTCGAGCTCGTATCGGTCTGTGTCGATGTCCCGCTGGTTCTCCCGCTTCATGTCAACCGTGTCGTGGGAGGTGAGGATGTCGTCAGCGAGGGTGGGTCGGTCGCGCGATGGGCCTCGATGTTCACCGTGACTTCTGTGTGGTGGATCTGTGAGGACGGCCGGGTTCGGTCCGGCGCTCGGGTGCCGAGCACGCCTGAGGGATTGACGTTGCTGGCGCAGAGCCTGGTGAAGTCCGATCGGGTGGCGTTGGAGGTGACGGGCAGTTGCTGGGAGGTCGCGTGGATCCTCGAGCCGCACGTCGACCGAGTGGTGGTGGTCAGCCCGGACGACACCGGCATCACGCAAGCGCGAAGACCGACCGGCTGGACGCGCGCACGTTGGCCCGGCTGCTGTGGTCGGGGGAGCTTGAGTCGGTGTGGATGCCCGATGAGCGCTGCCGCGTGTTGCGACGCCGGCTTGCGCGTCGCGAGCAGCTGGTGCGCGGGCGAACCCGGGCGAAGAACGAGATCCACGCGGTGCTGCAGCGCCGCCTGCAGGGCAAGCCGCCGTGCTCGGACCTGTTCGGCCTCGAGGGCCGCCGATGGCTGGCCGGCCTCGAGCTGCCGCTCGAGGAGCGCGAGTCGGTCGACGCCGGCATCCGTCATATCGACTTTCTGGACTGCGAGATCGCCGCCGTCGAGCGGTTGATCGCCCAGCAGGCGCTCGCGTGGCCCGAGATCCGCCGGCTGATGACCGTCCCGGGCGTCAATCTAATCTGCGCCGCGACGTTCATCGCCGCCGTCGGCGACGCGCGCCGCTTCTTGGCCAGCCGCAGGATGGTGGCCTACCTGGGCTTGGACCCCAAGGTCCGCCAGTCCGGCGACGCGCCCCCGCGCAGCGGCCGGATCAGCAAACGCGGCTCGGCGGCTGCGCGACGGGCGCTCGTCGAGGCGGCCTGGAGCGTCGTGCTGCAGCCGGGGCCGCTGCACGCCTTCTATGACCGCACGCGCGCGCGCCGCGGGCACGGCAAGGCGATCGTTGCGACCGCCCGCAAACTCGCGGTCCTGTTTTGGTGCATGCTCACGCGCGGCGAGGACTACGCTCACCAGCAGCCCTCGCTGACCAACAAGAAGCTGCGCCGGTTGGAGATCACGGCCGGCGCGCCGAGATACGCCAAGACTGCCAGCGTCTGGAGCGGCAACGTCGCGATCCGTCAGGCCGAGCGCCAGCTCGCCGCGCAGGCCGAGGCCTCCTACAAGCGGCTGGTCACAGACCAACGCGCCGCGGCCCCGGCAAGAAAGGTGGGCGCGAGCGCGACACCGGAGCGCGCATGAAATAGGCCCTCAACGGGGCAAGCCGCGCGGCAGACTCAAAGCTCCTGACGTCTGCGCTTCGCTACGTCAGTCACCCGCGCCCACCCGGACAAGCTAACCCGCGACGGCCACACCGGCAAGCCGGTGCCGTCCCGGCTCGCCGACATATCGACCAAACCATGCCCACGGCACCCGAACGCACCCGATCCAACCGCCACGAGCGCGGAGGCGTGACCCCGGAACCGCTCTCGAAGCGCTCGAGCGCCGCAAGAATCCTCGCGGCAAGCCCTTGACTTTCATCGGTCGCGCAATCCAGCGCTCTCCAGACGTCACGGGTGGTCGTCCGAAGCGCTCGACACGACACGCCTCGGGGTCGAGGAATGGCGCGCTGCAGAGCAGAGCGACGGTGGTCCCCGGAGTCGAGTGGTCGCCGGATCGGCGTGCGTCACTGCGCCCCCAGAACTCGCCGGAAACTCGCCAGAAACTCGGCCAGAACTGCTCACGAGCTTCCAAGCCAAGCACTCCGGCAATGCGCGCCACGGACGAACTTCCTGCAAATGATGAGTATCTTCCGAGTCGTGCAGCGCGCCCGAGAGGATTCGAACCTCTGACCTTCGGTTCCGTAGACCGACGCTCTATCCAGCTGAGCTACGGGCGCTTGGGGATCGTGCAGTGTAAGCGGAGAGGGCGGGATTCGAA
>Ga0247713_1001780_pt1 | contig 10307 bp, 9 predicted proteins | sample 21E_NmetaG_FD_189936 | JGI IMG/M metagenome (GOLD analysis project Ga0247713, IMG submission 189936) | Soil microbial communities from hillslope of Landscape Evolution Observatory, University of Arizona, Oracle, AZ, United States - 2-1-E_N | ecosystem: Engineered > Artificial ecosystem > Mesocosm... | reverse complement strand
TCGATGCTCCCGCCGGCCAGGTCGAGATGTCGTGGCCGGCGGGAGCATCGAAGGTAAAGGCGGTGCGGCGCTTCGGCTGCAGGCCGATCGGCGCGATGCCTGAACGGGCTGCCACCACATCGGCCCAGGCGCCTGCGGCGTTGACAAGCGTATGTGCGCTCAGCTCACGCCCGTCCTTCAGGCGCACCGTCCACTTGTCATCGGCAAAGGTCGCGCTTTCCAGTTCGGCATCGTTGAACAGTTGCGCGCCCTGGGCCCGCGCGCCCTTCAGGTAGCCCTGGTGCAGCGCATGCACGTCGATGTCCATCGCGTCGTGCTCGTAGGCGGCGCCGAGCAGCGGCTCCGGACGCAGTACCGGGCAACGGTCGAGCACTTCCTTCGCATCCAGGCGTACCACGTCGGGTGACGTCTTAAGCAGTGTGGTCAGTGTGTCTTCGAGCAGCTGCTCCTGCCCGAACTGTGCCACGTGCATCACCCCACGCGGCGTGAGGATGGGATGCTCGGTGAAACCGTCCGGCGGATCGACGTAGAAGGCGCGGCTCGCGCAAGTGAGCGCGCGGATCATCGGCGTGCCGTAGGTCTCCGCAAAGAGCGCGGCCGAGCGGCCGGTCGAGTGATAGCCGGGCTGGGATTCCTGCTCCAGCAAGGCCACGTGGGCCTTGGCAGCCAGCTGATAGGCGACGGAAGCGCCGGCGATGCCGGCGCCGACCACGATGAAATCGAAATGCACGGGGTTTCCCTAAATTTTTCTCTTACGAGAATTCTCGGATAGGAGAATACTGCGGCGGGACTTTGCGTGTTGTCAAGGGAAAAGATTATTCGGGAGGAATGACGCCTGACTATGGCCAGGCTGCCCGGAATGTCGCTTGGATCGCGCATGTCATTGGCGCTGCGGGGCTGAAACGGAGTGCGATCAAGCGCCTGGCTTTCTATGTCATTGCGACGGCCGGCCAGGTCAAGGCCGGTGTCTTCGGTGCGTTCATGGCAAAGGCAAGTATCGAGAGCAAGGTACGGGCGCGAGTGCAGTTGCGCATTGAACCGCGCATGCCGTCGCTGGCAGGCACAGGCCTATCTCGCGCCAAATTTCCATGTTAGATTGGCCTCACCGGTGTTTCCGTGGGGAAAGTCACAGAGAGAACCTCGCTGCCTGGGTGCGGTGCGCCCGCCGCAGCAGCGATGTTCGGAGCAGAGACCATGAACGATGAATTGGCTGCCAGCGTAGAGCTCGAGAAGTACCGCCGGATCTTTCATGCGGTGCCGGACTATGCATCGTTCTCCAACCTGCACACCGGGGTTTTCCTCGACGTGAATCCGGGGTTCGAGAAAATGACCGGCTACCGGCGCGGAGAAGTGATCGGCCGCCAGGCGTCCAGCATCAATCTCTGGGTACACGCCGCGCATCGCGCCATGCTCGTCGAACGGCTTCCGCGCGAACAGGCGTTGTCGATGGAAACCCAGTTCCGAAACCGGGCCGGCAGGATCCTCGATGTCGAGGGATCGTTCGCAATCTTCGAGATGGAGAACGAAAGCCTGCTGGTGGCCGTGGTTCGTGACATCACCGAACGCAAGCAGGCGGCGCAGGAACTCGCCGCCTACCGAACCCGGCTCGAGGAACAGGTCGCGCAACGCACATCAGAGCTCGAACGGGCCATGCACAGGCTCGCGGAGCTTGCAACGCATGACGAGCTGACGGGCGTCGGCAACCGCCGGGACCTCAATGCACGGCTGGAAAAGGAGTACAAGACCTTCAAGCGGCTCGGCGCGCCATGTGCGGTGGCTGTTCTCGACCTGGACAACTTCAAGGCGATCAATGACCAATACGGCCACAGCTTCGGGGATGAAGTGATCAAGATCTTCGCCGACATCCTCAAACGCGCGTTGCGGGATGTCGACTATGTGGCGCGATACGGCGGAGATGAGTTTGTCCTGATCCTGATCGGTTCGACGCCGCACACCGCAGCCGCTGCAATCGGCCGCATGCAGCAAGCCGTCCAGGACTATGGCTGGGCCCGGCACATGGCAGGGCTGCGCGTCACCTCGTCATGTGGCATCGCGGGTTTTCGGCATGACGAAAGCGCCGAAGATGCTTTCCGACGCGCGGACCGTGCCCTGTACAAGGCCAAGCTTGAAGGCAGGAACCGCTACGTCGTGGACGAGGTGTAGCGGTTCGGCGCACTTCCTTTTGGCTGCATGCAAGCTTGGTTGTACCGTCCTTTTTTAGTCGCCAAGTTGTTTGAGGTTTCTCAAATTGAGTCCCGGTAATTTCACGTAGGCGGAAGTATGGACGTATGATTGCGGGCGCTTTTTGCATCCACAGTAGTGCTAATCGGCACCAGACACATGACTCAAATTGTCGTTGGACACACCACCTTGGTTTCGCCCACCGACGCCGGTCGGCAGCTCGGGGAAACAATTTCTGAAAAATTTGGCGACCAAAGCCCAGACGTGGTTATCGCTTTTGTCTCGCCCAAATTTACTTACTCAGACGTCTTAGCTGCGGTCAATCACCATTGCCGGCCCCGGATTCTGATCGGCTGCTCGTCCGCAGGCGAGTTTTCCGGTTGCTCGACAGGGAATTCCACGGCATCCGTGATGGCAATCTGCTCGGATACCATACTTTTCAATGCCGCACTCGGGAAAGGATTGCGTACCTCTAGAACCGAGGCGATTAAACAAATCGAGCACGTTTTTACCGGGAGCCAACACACCGACTTTCCTTATCGTAGCGCATTGGTGCTAACGGACGCTCTCGCGGGATATGCTGAAGATCTGATTCAGGATCTCACTCTGATTACGCGCGGCACCTACCAGTTATTTGGGGGCGGCGCGGCTGATGACGCGAGGTTCAACGAGACCCATGTATTTTTTGGTACCGAATGCCATTCGGACGCTGTCGTCGTGCTCGAAATGCTCTCGAAGAAGCCTATCGGAATTGGCGTTAAACACGGATGGAAAACCGCCGGCAAACCTTTGCGCGTTACCGAAGCCGAAGGCAACCGGATTATCAGTCTGAACGCCATTCCGGCGGGTGACGTGTTCGCCATGCATGCACAGCAAACTGGCCAAGTATTCAACCGCGATGACCCCATGCCGTTTTTCCTGCATAACGTTATTGGAATCGAGTCGGGCGGTGAGCACAAACTCAGGGTGCCGCTTGCTCTAAATTCGGATGGGTCCATCACTTGCGCTGCCGAAGTTCCGCTTGGCGCCACTGTACATATCATGGTTGGTAATGCAGAAACTGCATGTGCGGCGGCACGCGAAGCCTCCGAGGCTGCACTGGCGGGGTTAAATGGAGAAAAACATGCCGGCTCGCTCCTGTTCGATTGTGCCGCGACGCGTCTGCGGTTGGGGCAAGACTTTCAAGACGAATTGAAAGCCGTTGCTACTACACTCGGCTCCGAAAACTTTGCCGGCTGCAATACATATGGACAGATTGCGCGTACCGAAGGTCAGTTTAGCGGTTTTCACAATTGCACCGCGATCGTGTGCGCGATCCCTGAGTAGCTATTTTTGGAGATGATTCCTTTAGAACTTGTAGACATATTCGCATGTCTGCAGTTGCCAGAATCCCGCCAGGACGGCCTCAAGGCGCTGGCTGCGTACACACGGTCCAAGGAAGCATACCTTTTCGGGAAAGATGAAGAACTTGGCATTTTTTTGCCGGCGCGAGGATTGCCTCAAACGATGCGTCATGCGGCAAGATGGCATGCGATTTTCGAGCAGTGCGAAGCGAGGGCCTGTGTGCGCGCGCAATTGCCGGGACCCGCTGATGGTGAAGAAATCGATAGTTTCGTTGTAGCTGACAAGCTCCGGCTGTCCATGCTTGTATTGCTTGGTGGCGAACCCGAACCGGCTGTCGTGATGCAGCTACACGCGCTTCTTCCACTGATAGGGGCAAAGCTGACCGTTGAACGTACAGCGGAATCGGCGGCCGGCCATGCCGCCGCCGCCCGCGACGCCAGCAGGCAAGCCAGATCACTAAACCTTGCACTCGATGCCAACCGCAGGGAACTGCATAAAGCATTTGAGCAACTAGAAAAAGAGCTCGCTGTGCGCCGAGAGGCAGAACGCAAGCTGCGCGAAACTGACCAGAAGAAAGATGAATTTCTCGCGATGCTCGCGCACGAACTACGCAACCCGCTAGCGCCTATCACTATGGCAGCGCAACTCATCAAGCTTCCTTCGGCAGGCCAGCGCCAGGTGGAACAAGCGAGCCAAATTATCGGCCGGCAGGTGGCGCATATGACCAGTCTGCTTGACGATCTCTTGGACGTGTCGCGCGTCACGCGTGGCAGGATTGTTCTGGAAAAAGAGGCCGTCGATACCAAAGCCGTAATTGCCGACGCGATTGAACAATCGAGGTCGTTGGTTCAGCTGAAGCAGCATCAGCTCAATGTCCGTTTGACAGGAGAGGCGGTGTACATTGAGGGAGACAAAACGCGCCTTGTGCAGATTGTTGCGAACATCCTGATTAATGCCGCCAAATACACGCCTGTCCAGGGCATCATTGACCTGAGACTCGATGCAGCGCCTGAAGAGGTTTTTATCACGGTAAGCGACAATGGCATTGGGATTGAAGCCGACGTGTTGCCTCACATTTTCGAGTTGTTCACGCAAGCACCTCGAGGCCCGGATCGCGCACATGGGGGGCTCGGTATTGGACTCGCGCTGGTCAAGAGCTTGGTAGAACTACATGGAGGGACGATAAGCGCACAAAGCCAAGGGTCTAATTCAGGGAGCGAATTCACGGTAAAACTTCCGCGGTATAAACACTCTCTGGACGCGTCGATTCGCAGCAGAGAGAATCAGGAAGCTGCTTCTGAAGAGACATTGGCGATACTCGTGGTTGACGATAATGTCGATGCCGCAAGCACTCTCGCGACATTTGCCGAAGCGCTCGGGCATCGTGTGCTTACTGCGTACTCTGCTAAAGAGGCAGCTGAGCGGGCGGCATCCCAGAGGTTCGACGTAATATTCTTGGACATTGGTCTGCCGGATATGGACGGATACAAGCTGGCAAAAAAGATAAGGGGACTAAAGTTGTGTGAAAGTTCGGTACTTGTTGCATTGACCGGATACGGCCAACCGCAGGACAGGAAAATGGCGCATGAAGCCGGATTTGACGTCCATTTGACAAAACCGGCGGACTTTTCACGACTCATGAGAGTGCTGAATGACTCAGCCGCAAGTCGACGTGGTGCCGGTGAATGATTGACGTCAAAAGGCGAAGGCTTCGGCCCAATACATATTCACCTTATAGCGTTATCTGCTTTACTCGACTTACTCCTGCCTTCAGGCGCTTCAATTTGCAGCAAGGGAATTTCTTTCGTTGCAGTTCGCATGTTAGGAAAAGACATGCTGCCATGCACGACCATCATCAAAGATACAGGGGTGCGATTGGCATGGAAAGTTCGGAAGCGTCAGGAACGTGCGGAAGTGAGTGTCTATGAGGCCTTCCCTAATTGCCCTCAAACGTCCGCATTGGGTCGACATCGGCCTTTCCGAAGCTGCATAAGTGAGCGCAAATGGCTGAGAAGTTCATGCCGCGCTTGTCTCGCCGAGTCTTGTCCGCTACCGCTTTTCATTGGCGCAACGTCTTCACCTCTTTTGCGGGATGAAGGCAGCGTCGACAATGAATCTGCAGATGAATTGGGATACCGGCACCTTCGTTCAAACCGCGGTCTTGTGGCGGCACTGTTCGGGATTTGCTTTTGATCCAAGAGCGTTGCCCTGAAGCGGGTCTGGGACGATGCGCACCAGTCAGGCCGGCTGGGATACACTCGTGGCCCCTGTCACACGCTCCACTCCACTGTCATGCATATCTGGGTCGACGCCGACGCCTGCCCCGCCGTGGTCAAGGACATTCTATTCAGAGTGGCCGAGCGATTGCACATCGAGGTGACGCTGGTTGCGAACCGGTTGCTGCGGGTGCCGGGTTCGCGCTTCATTCGGGCATTGCAGGTGGATTCCGGCCCGGATGCCGCTGACCAGGAAATCGTCGCGCGCCTGGCTGCGGGCGACATCGTCATCACCGGCGATATTCCGCTCGCCAGCCTTGCGCTGGACAAGGGCGGCAAGCCCTTGAACCCGCGCGGCGAGTGGTACACCAGGGACAACATTGCACAGCAACTGACGATGCGCGCCTTTATGGATGACCTGCGTGCATCCGGCGTCGATACCGGCGGGCCGGCCGCATTCAGCCATGCTGATCGCCAGCGGTTTGCCAATGCGCTGGACCGCGAACTCGCGAGCAGAGCGCGCCCGCAAGCATCGCGCGGGCAACTGCAAACGCGGGAATCGGGGTAAGGGGAGACCAGCATCGCGAACGTAAGCCGACCAGGGTACGCCCGGAGCGAGCGCACTTTCCTCATGCGATGCGTGCGAAAACGACCTGGCCGTCGACGGTGCGTCAGCCGTTGGCGTTCCCGGGCAGCTTCGCGATCACCTTGATCTCGAACTGGAAGCCGTAGAGCCAGGTCACGCCGATTCCTGTCAGCGTCGGGTGCGGTGCGTCGCCCCAGTATTCGCCCAGCACCTTCCAGATCGTTTCGAGCTTGGATTCGGGCTCGACGACAAAGAGGGTGACGTCCACCACGTCGTCAAAGCTGCAACCGGCGGCCTTCAGAATCGCGTTGAGATTCTCGAACGCCAGCCTGACCTGTGCTTCCAGTTCCGGCTCCGGCGAACCATCTTCGCGGCTGCCGACCTGTCCGGATACGAACAGGAAACCGTTGGAACGAACCGCCGGCGAATAACGGTTCTTTTCATATAGCGCCTGGCGTCCAAGCGGGAACACGACATCACGTTTGCTCATTGCTCACCTCTCCATAATAGGGGCGGCGCCCCGGGTTCAGTCCGACCTACTCTACGCGCGGATCCGACCGGGATAAACGAGCAAGTCCATCCATCACTGTTTGTACAATCCAAATAATCACGGGCCACGAAGCAGGCAGAAAACATGGACAGATTCGATGCAATGCAGGCATTTGCCCGAGTGGTGGAAACCGGCAGCTTCACCAAGGCAGCGCAGACGCTGCACATGAGCAAGACCACGGTGACGCAACTGGTGCAGCAGCTGGAGGCGCGGCTGCGCGTGAAGCTGCTGAACCGGACCACGCGCAGGGTAAAGGTTACGGTCGACGGCGCGGCCTACTACGAGCGCGTCATCCGCCTGCTGGCCGATCTGCACGATGCGGAAACCAGCCTGCCGAACGCATCGGCATTGCCGGAAGGCCGACTGCGCGTGGACGTCCCCAGCCCGCTGGCACGCATGATCCTGGTGCCGGCACTGCCCGCATTTCACGAGAAATATCCCGGCATCCAGCTCGACCTGGGCGTGAGCGACCGCAAGGTGGACCTGATCGGCGAGAACGTGGATTGCGTGCTGCGTGGCGGCGAGATGACAGACCAGTCGCTGATCGCGCGCCGGGTGGGCGACCTGCAGCTTGGCGTCTACGCCGCGCCCGCCTATCTGCAACGCGCCGGCATGCCCTCGCACCCGCGCGAGCTGGAAGACTCGCACCACCGCATCGTCGGCTTCGTCTGGTCGCGCACCGGAAAGGCTTATCCGTATGCGATGCACAGGAACGGCGAAAGCGTTCATGTACAGGGCCGCCATGTGTTGGCGGTCGACGACGGCAATGCCTATCTCGCAGCGGGCTTGGCCGGCATGGGCATCATTTGGCTGCCGCACTACATGAGCAAGCCACACGTTGTGAACGGCGAACTGCTACCGGTGTTCGAAGACTGGCGTCTCGACCCCATGCCCCTGTACCTGGCATATCCGCCGAACCGGCATGTCAGCGTCAAGCTGCGCGTGTTCATCGAATGGGTTGCGCAGCTGCTGGCGGTGCATGCGCCTGTCGTTGCGAGGAATGGCGGATGACAGTTCCACAAGCGAGGGAGCTGCGGTCAGCCTGCCTCTCTACGAAACTGCGCCTGCCTGGGGAAAAATCCTGGCCGGAAGAGAGCGAAACGATCGGCATCCCTGCCGGCGCGGCGGTCGCGTCGGTCCGGCGTCCCCTGGATTTCCCCGACAGGCGATGAACAATCCAGCAGAGGTCGGACACACGTCGCCCTTTGGCCGACATTTCTTGATCAGGGGATCCAGGTCCTGGGGTTACCGCGCAAAGCTTGAGCCAGCCGCGACGCTTACGCGTTTCCGCGGCAGCTAATGCATCTCGTCATGGCTTCCGTAAGCCGATCCATATCAGCGGGTTTTGTGAGATGGGTATGGAAACCGGCGGCCAATGCACGTTGCTTGTCGTGCGGCTGCCCGTAGCCGGTGAGCGCAATGAGAGCAATTCCCTTCGTGGCGGGGTCTTCTTTCAACCGCCTGGCAACTTCATGTCCGTCCATTCCCGGCATGCCAATATCGATGAGGGCGATGTCGGGTTTCTCGACCTTCGCTTTGCGGATCCCCTCAAAGCCGTCCGACGCCCTGATGACCTGGTGGCCGCAGGACATCAGCAGCATGGACGTCATCTCCCCGGCATCGACGTTGTCTTCAATTACCAGCACCCGAAACGTTTCCGAGGGTGAGAGAGGACTGCCAGTGATGTTCGCCGGCGCCGCTTCCTTTCGTGCAGGCAGACGTAGCACGAAGGTGCTGCCTTTCCCGTCGCCTTGGCTATGCGCGGCGATCCTCCCGCAATGCAGTGAGGTCAGTTGCTGAACGAGGGAAAGTCCAATCCCCAGTCCACCCCGCATCCGCTCGGGCCTTCCCTCTCCTTGCACAAACACGTCGAAGATATGAGGGAGCAGCTCCGAAGACATGCCGATCCCCGAATCGGTCACGACGACTTCGACCTCTCCGTCCAGAGTACGGACATCAACGGTGATTCTTCCTCCCGCAGGCGTGTACTTGATTGCGTTGTCCAGCAAGTTGGTGATGATCTGCTCAAGACGATCCGGGTCGCCGTCGACCCACGCGGGCTGCAACCGCCGTGAGATCGCGTGCTTCTCCGCACGTCCCGCCAAGGTGAGCGTTTCGATACACGTTTCCGTCAACCGGGAAAGATCCAGTGGACGCTTACTCAGCTCGACCTTGCCCGAGATTACCCGGCTCAAGTCGAGGAGGTCATTGATAATGTGGTTCAGGTGTCTCGTCTGGCGGCCGATGACTTCACCTGCCTTCTGTACCTGGCTCTTGTCCACGTCAGGAAGATTGATGAGCGCCGCGGCGCTGGATATCGCGCTCAGCGGATTACGCAGCTCGTGACTCAACATCGCCAGGAACTCGTCTTTGGTCTTGCTCCGTGTCTCCGCGATCTTCCTCTCATCAATCTCTTGCTTGAGCTGCGAGTTGATCAGCTCAAGCTCTTGCGTGCGTTTATCAAGAAGCGCTGCTTGCAGCTTGAGTTCAATGTTCTTTCGAGCCAGACCGACAAATACGGTCAGTTTTGCTTTCAGAATTTCCGGAATAACGGGTGTAAATAGATAATCGACGGCGCCTTTCTGATAACCCTTGAACCGATTGAATTCGTCGGACAGATATGCCGTCAGGAAGATGATGGGAGTGGATGCTGAGCGGGGGCGGGAATGAATGGCGTCCGCGGTCTCGAAACCATCCATGTCCGGCATCTTCACGTCCAGCAGTATCGCGGCGAAGTCATTCAACAAGACCTGGCGCAACGCCTCTTTTCCGGAGAGCGCTGTTATTACCTCGCAGGATATTTCTTGCTCCCAGGAAGAGACCAGGCTTACAAGAGCCATCAGGCTGTGCGGGTTATCGTTGACGACGAGAATCTTCGGTGTTTCTGTTGGCACAATGCGCCTCGGCTCGTTTTGCAGGATGTCGCAGGCGAAAAGAGCGACAGCACGGTGGTTGAGAACAGCTGCGCGACTATATTGCCAGTAGTTAACGCCGGCGTGCGGGGAGGGAGGGGTTGATATTTGTCAACGCTCGTTCTTGTGCGCGTGCGACCACAGGGGTTCCCGCCATAATTCTATCCCTCTGGAAACAGAACCAGTTCCTTTCCCGGCCTTTTCTCCTCGCGAGCCCCATGATGAATACAGTCGCCGACCTGCCGCTCACTCTCGATCCGAAACAGCTTCTGCTGACGCTACAAGCGCTGAAAAAAGGCGATTTCTCGACGCGCATGCCGTCCGATCTGGTGGGGCTGGACGGGAAAATTGCCGATACGCTCAATGAGATCATGGAGGCCAACCAGGAAATGGCCACCAGCATCGCATCGGTGAGCCGGGTGGTCGGACACGAAGGTAGCCTGAGCCAGCGCGCCAGCATTCCGGACGCGAAGGGGAGTTGGGCGACGATTGTCAATTCCATAAACAGCCTCATCGAC
>Ga0247713_1001779_pt1 | contig 10315 bp, 10 predicted proteins | sample 21E_NmetaG_FD_189936 | JGI IMG/M metagenome (GOLD analysis project Ga0247713, IMG submission 189936) | Soil microbial communities from hillslope of Landscape Evolution Observatory, University of Arizona, Oracle, AZ, United States - 2-1-E_N | ecosystem: Engineered > Artificial ecosystem >... | reverse complement strand
GGGGCGATCTGCTACGCCGTCGTGTGCTGCGTCCACCCGACGGCGTAGCAGATCGCCCCGGTGCGCTCACGGCCGGAGTTGCGACACAGCGTCTCGGCAACCTGTAGGAACTTCGCCCGCGGCACGCCGCAGACGCGCTCGACGAGCTCGGGGGTGTAGCGCGCGTAGTGGCGCTTGAGCACCTGGAAGATGCAGCGCGGATGCTCGAGCTCCCAGTCCTCGTCGGGCGGCTCGCCGTGGTCGAGGTTCATGCCGTGGGCTCCGTGCGCCTGATCGCCGGAGACATCGCCCGTCTGCTCGGACTTGCCGGCGGCGAGCTCGCTCGACGTGCGGGCGTAGCCCCAGCTGGAGACCTCGTACAGGCCGTCGTCCTCCTGCCAGCCGGAGAACTTGCCGTCGAGGTCGTCGGTGTCCCGAAACTCCTCCTTGAGGATCACCCGCGCGTTGGTGTAGTGGCGCACGTACTCGCGGAACTCGCGGCCGTTGGAGAGGATGTGGTTGATGATCGCGCCGAGGAAGGCGATGTCGCTGCCGGCGCGCAGCGGGACGTGCAGGTCGGCCATCGCACTCGTGCGCGTGTAGCGCGGGTCGACGTGCATGACGGTCGCGCCGCGCTCCTTGGCCTCGATCACCCACTGAAAGCCGACCGGGTGCTGCTCGGCCATGTTCGACCCCATGATGAGGATCGAGTCAGCGTTCTGGAGGTCCTGCTGGAAGGTGGTGGCGCCGCCGCGCCCGAAGGAGGTCCCCAGACCGGGAACGGTCGAGGAGTGTCATATGCGCGCCTGGTTCTCGATCGACACCGCGCCGAGGGCCGAGAACGCCTTCTTGAGCAGGTAGTTCTCCTCGGTGTCGAGCGTCGCGCCGCCGAGGCCGCACAGCCCGAGCGTCCGGCGCAGCGGGCGGCCCTGGTCGTCGCTTTCCTCCCAGGTCTGCGCGCGCGTCTTGATGATCCGGTCGGCGATCATGTCCATCGCCGCGTCGAGCTCGAGGTCCTCCCACTCCGTGGCGTGCGGCCGGCGGTACTTGACCTTGTGCTCGCGCAGCGGCGAGTTGACGTAGCCGGCCGACGCGGCGCCCTTCGGGCACAGGCGCCCGCGCGAGATCGGGCTGTCGGGATCGCCCTCGACCTGGATGACCTTCTCGTCCTTGACGAAGACCTTCTGCCCGCAGCCGACGGCGCAGTAGGGGCAGACCGACTGCACGACCCTGTCGGCGCTCTGCGTCCGCGGCGTGAGCTGCTCGGAGCGCTTGGACTGCGCCGCACGCCCGAGCCCGAGCCGGTCGCTCGTCAGCTGCCGGATCAGCGGCGGCACCGTCATGGCCCCGCGCCTACCCCTCGCCGATGGACGCTAACCCGGGGCTGTCACCGCAAGCTCGCGCAACAGCATCCCGAGTCGTGCGCCAGCTGCTCGGGCGTCGCGTCCTGCAGCCGGGCGCGCGTCGTCCGCGCGATCCGGATCGTCTGCAGCGTCAGGGCGCACGTGCCCTTGCATGCGGGCGCCAGGCAGCGGCGATCGCGCGAACCCGCGCGCCGGTGGGCCCGCGCAGCACGAGCGCCGCTCGCGTCACCGGCCGACCTCGCCGGTTCTGCACGCTCGCGCTCGGGTACTCGCGTCGCGATGCGGCACGGCCTTCGCCTGAGGACCTGCGCCGCGCTCGTCGCGGTTGCCGTCGGCGGCTGCTCGACAGGCGTCGAGGCCGATGACGAGGATCACGCGCGCGCCGCCGTCTCCACGCTGCTGTCGCTGTGCGCCGAGGGCCGCGGCGTCGACGCGCTGGCGCTGCTGTCGACACCGGCGAAACGGGCGTTCCTGGAAGGCGCGGACGCGCGCGCCGGATGCGAGCGCGTCATCGGGCTCGTTGCATCCGGCGACGACGAGGCCGACCTCGTCACCGTGTTCGAGCAGGCGCGCGTGGGCGCCGTGCGCGCCGATGGGGGGCTGGCCGAGGTCGACGTCGTCGGGCCGAACGGCGCGCGCGCGACGCTCGAGGCGCAGGACGCCGGCGGCGATTGGCTGGTCACCAACACGCGGCTGCCCGCCTAGCGGTCCGCCTCGTCCGGCGCGTCGGACGGCGCCGTCGTCGCGGCGCCCGCGCGCGGCTCGTCCTCGCGCGTGCCGCCGTCGGAAACGCTCAGCGTCGTGAAGCCGCCGCCGTCGTTGCGCTGCACGACGCGGCCCGTCCAGCCGCGCAGCGGATGGACGTCGCGCTCGTGCAGCCGCTCGAGGATGCGCCGCGCGACGAGATAGGCGACCACCGGCCCGGCGACGATCAGGACGCGGAAGATCCAGACCTGTGCCTCGTACGGGACGCCGAGCCGGAGGAAGACGCGGTCGATCGCGCCGGCCAGCAGCGGGATCGCGACCCACGTGAGGAACCCGACGAGGGCGGCGCTGCGGCGCGGGTTGTCGCGCGGGCGGTCCAGCAGCTCGTGGCGCTCGCCGCGGCCGCTCCAGCGGCGATCGATCAGCGGCCACAGGTAGAGCGTCGCGAAGGCGAGCATCGGAAACAGCGCGCCGGCGAAGAACGCGTTGCCGACGAGCGTGTAATCGCCGATCGTCGGCTCGAAGGGCGGCATGATCCGCAGCCCGCCGATGAGCCAGCCCAGGTACCAGTCCGGCTGCGCGCCGTTCGTCGACAGGTACGGCTCGTACGGGCCCCAGAGCCAGATCGGGTTGATCTGCACGAGGCCGCCGAGCGTGAACAGCAGCCCGGCGGTCGCGCACAGCAGGCCCAGCGAGCGAAGCGCGTAGCCGGGCCACAGCGGCGTCCCGACGACGTTCTCCTCGGTGCGCTCGGGCCCCGGGAACTGGGTGTGGTGCTGCTTGCTCAGGATGAGCATGTGCAGGCTGATCAGGGCCGCGAGGAGCAGCGGCAAGATCAGGATGTGCATGGTGAACATGCGGTCCCAGAACACCGTGCCGCCCGGGTACTCGCCGTCCCAGATGAGCACGGCGGCGGCGGCGCCGACGACCGGCGTCCCGAGCGCCACCGCATAGGCGATCGCCAGGCCCATCCCCGACAGCAGGTCGTCGACGAGCGAGTAGCCGAGAAAGCCCTCGAGGATCGCGACGAGCAGCATCGTGACGCCGACCCAGTAGTTGATCTCGCGCGGCTTGCGAAACGCGCCCGTGAACAGGATCCGCACGAGGTGCAGCGCGATCGCGGCGATGAAGACGTTGGCCGCCCAGTGGTGCGTCTGGCGGATCAGCAGGCCCGCCGGCACGTCGAGCGACAGGTCGACGACCGACTTGTAGGCCTCGGACATCGGCACGCCGCGCAGCGGCTCGTAGGTTCCGCGGTACACCGTCTCGACGTCGCTGGGAACGTAGAAGAACGCCATGAAGATCCCCGTCCCGACGAGCACCACGAACGAGTACAGGGCGATCTCGCCGAGCATGAACGACCAGTGGTCCGGGAAGACGTAGCGCAGCGCCTTGCGCAGCAGCGATGCCGTGTTCAGGCGCTCGTCGACGAACCGGACGGGATCGCCGATCACGACGGCCTGCGCTCCTGCCGCACGCCGCTCCAGGAGGGGCCGTAGGTGCCGGCATAGCCGCCGTCGGCGACGAGCTCGCCGGCGTCGCTGACGGTCAGCGGCAGCCGCGGCAGGTCGCGGCCGGCCGGGCCGAAGATCAGCTCGCCCCCGCGGCGGACGTCGAACGTCGAGTAGTGACAGGGGCAGACGAGCGCCGGTTTGGCGGCGGTCGGCTCGTGCAGCGGATGGCGGTACATCGAGACCGCGCAGCCGGCGTGCGGGCAGATCTTCGAGAACGCGATGATCCCCGACGGAATCCCGGCGCGCTGCTCGGCGGGCAGCTCGATCTCCGCCTCCTCCAGCCGCACGATGATGACCGGCGACCCCAGCTCGTCGCGCGTCGCGCCCTCCGGAAAGCCCGTGCGAAAGCCGCCGATCTCGATGTCGGCAACCGTCAGCGGCGCCCCGTCGGCGTCGACGACGCGTCGTCCCCTGCGCCACGGCGACTGGCGCAGCCGGTCGCCGACGCGCGGGCCGAGCGACGCCGCCGGCACGAGCGCGGCAGCGCCGAGCGTCATCCCGGCGGCGCCGGCGGCCGCTTTGAGCATCCCGCGCCGCGAGACGCCGTCGCCGCCGCGCCGCACGATCGCGCGGACCTCCTCCTGGCGCTCGCGATCGCCGAACTGCTCGCGTTCCTCGACCGTCGTCTCCTGCGGGACGACCTTCTTGCCCAGGACGACGAGCGCGACCGCCAGCGAAAGCAGCGCCGACCCGAGGGCGAGGCCGAGCAGCTGCGTGTCGGGGAAGCTGACGTAGAGGACGACGAACGCGACCGCGGCGAGCGTCGCCAGCCCCAGCGCCGCCAGCGCCACGCGCTCGGCACGCGCGCTGCCGGGGATCTCGCGCTCGATGTTCGGCGGCGGGACGCCCGGCTCACCGGCCGGATGCGTCTCGGGGAGCCGGCGCAGGAGCCGCAGGACCGTGCGCGCCAGCAGGAGGTCGCGCAGCCGCTTGGGCCTGTCGTTCATCGCGTCGTCCTCTCGCCGATGATGCGGATCGTCAGCAGCAGGGCGAACGCGGCCAGCAGCCAGGTGACCATCCCCTCGGGGATCGGTCCGATGTGGCCGATCCCCCAGCCGCCGCGATCCTCGGGATCCTTCGCATATGCGACATAGCGCGCCAGCGAGTCGACCTCGTGGTCGCTCAGGCCGCGAAAGCGGGGCATGACGTACGGCCCGATGTCGACCGCCTCGGCGATGTCGATCGGCGCCGACTGCTCGAGGTCGGGGACCTTCGCCCGCGGCACCTGGCCGCCGCGCGCGACGACCTGATGGCATCCCGCGCAGCGCTCCGTGAAGAGGCGCTGCCCGCGTGGCAGGCTGCCGCGCTGCGGCCGCACGTCGGGAATCGGCGGGCCGCCGAAGCTGCCGACGTACGCCACGACCGCGCGCTTCTGCTGCGTGCTGAGCACGCTGGAGGGGTGGCGTTCGGGCTGGTCTTCGGGGTCGTCGAGCGGCATCCGGTTCGTCCGCAGGTAGAAGTCGGCGGCGAGCTCGCCGACGCCGCGCAGCGACGGCGCGCGCCCGGCGATCCCGCGCGCGTCGCCGCCGTGGCACGACGAGCACGTGTCGGTGAACAGCCGCCGGCCCTCGTCCAGCAGCGGCGCGCGGTCGGTGCCGGGCATCAGCAGCGCCCCGCGCTCGGCCTGCGCGTGCGAGACGTCCGCCAGCGGCGCGGGCGCGGGCGCGGGCGCGGCGACGCTCGCCAGCGCCAGCGCCGCGCACCCGATGGCCGCCGGCGCGCGCAGCCGGCGCAGCAGCCGGCGCGAGGCGGTCATGTGCCCGCCTCCAGCGCATCGAGCGCCCGCTGGCGGCGCTCCTCGCGGATCAGCGCCTGCCAGCCGACCGCGAACGTCGCGCTCACCATGAGCAGCGAGCCGAAGACCCACATGTACGCGCCCGCGACCTGCTGATCGTGCAGCGCCGAGATCCCGAGCTCCCGTGCGGCGGCCGCGTACGACGGGTAGCGCGGCTGCGCGGCGTAGACGAGCGCGGCGGAGACGGCGCTCATCGGCACCATCGCGAGCAGCAGGTACAGCGTCCGGCCGAGCCAGCCGTGCAGCCGGCGGACCGGGTTCGTGCCCAGCACGGGCAGCCAGAACAGCAGGGCGGTCGCGACGTAGAGCGCATGCTCGACCGCGTGCATGGCGCCCGAGCGGAGCGCGAGCTCGTAGAAGCCGGTGAGGTGCGTCGCGACGGTCGTCGCCGCGAATGCCGTCCAGGCGACGAGCGGATGCGTGAGGAGCCGGACCGCGCGGCTGCGGACGACCCGCGCGAGCCGCTCGCGCGCCCGGTCGCGCGTGGCCTGCAGCGCCAGCGACACCGGCGAGCCGATGACGACGAGCGGCGCGGCGACGAGCGTCAGCAGGAGGTGCTGCAGCATGTGCGCCGACAACAGCGTCTCGGCGCGCGAGGCGAGCGGTGCCGCGACCGCGACGAACGCCGCGACGAGCCCGGCGGCGAAGGCCGCGCTGCGCCGCAGCGGCCAGGCGCCCGGTCGCCGGCGACGGGCGCGGCGAACGCCGGCGGCGTAGAGGATGGCCGCGGCCGCGAGCCACGCGACGACCTCGAGGTGGACGTGCGCGGCTGTCACGTCGCCCGCTCCTCCCCGCAGGCGGCGCGGACCTGCTCGACCGACGCGCGCGCGGCCCGGCGCTCGCGGACGAGCCCGCCCGCCGCCACGAGCGCGAGGCCCGCCGACACGTACGCCAGCCAGGGCCCGAACTGCGTCGCCAGCAGCGCCGCGACGATGGCGACGCCCAGCAGCGCCGTCGCGTGCGATCCGTCGACGACCGCGAGCGGCTGCTCGTCCGCCGGCGTTCCCGCCCGGCGCTCGCGCCACCAAGTGACCGCCGCCCAGACGACGACCGAGCCCGCCATCCAGGCGCCGAGCACGACGGTCGTCGCGTCCACGTCGAAGACCGCCCACGCCACGATCCACAGGATCGTCAGGTTCACGCCCCACACCAGGACCGCACCCGAGCCACGTGCGACGATCCGCTTCACGACGAGCGCTCCTCGCGCAGGTCCATCAGCGGCGCATAGGAGCGCACCGGTGGCAGCTCGTCGAAGTTGTGCGGCGGCGGCGGAGACGTCGTCGCCCACTCGAGCGTCTGCCCCTCCCACGGATCGTCGCCGGCGCGGGGTCCGCCGCGCAGCGACCGCACGAGGTTGACGAGGAAGATCAGCAGCGAGGCGGCGATCACGTAGGAGCCGATCGTCGACATCGTGTTGAGCCCCTGCCAGCCGCGATCGGCGCCGTAGTTGGCGATCCGCCGCGTCATCCCGTCGTGGCCGAGGAGGAACATCGGGATGAACGTCAGCAGCGCGCCCGGCACCAACAGCCAGAAGTGCGCCCTGCCGAGGCGCTCGTCGAGCAGGCGGCCGGTGACCTTCGGAAACCAGTGGTAGATGCCGGCGAACATGCCGAAGACGGTTCCGCCGAACAGCGTGTAGTGGAAGTGCCCGACGATGAAGTACGTGTCGTGCACGTGGTAGTCCAGCGGCGGCGAGGCGACGAAGATCCCGGTCAGCCCGCCGATCAGAAACAGCGCCAGGAAGCCGATCGCGAAGAGCATCGACGTGCGCATCCGGATCTTCGCCCGCCACATCGTGCCCATGCAGTCGAAGTACTCGATCCCCGCCACGACGAGGATGGCGGTGGTCGTCAGCGCGAAGTAGCGGTTCTCGATCGCGCTCGTCGTGAACATGTGGTGGCCCCAGACCGCCATCGACAGCGCCGCGAAGATCAGCAGCGACGCCACCATGAACGGGTAGCCGAAGAAGCGCTTGCCGCTGTTCGTCGCGATCGCCTCGGCGACCGCGCCGAGGAACGGGAAGAAGACGATGTACACGACCGGGTGGCCGAAGAACCAGAACAGGTGCTGGTAGACGATCGGCCCCATCGCGCCGTCGTAGACGGCGGCCGAGGTCGTGCGGTCGATGTACAGCAGCGTCATCGCCAACACCAGCGCCGGATAGGCCGTGATCACCATGAGGACCGAGACGAGCGCGCTCCAGCTGAACACCGGCATCCTCAGCATCGTCATCCGCGGCGCCCTGCGGCGGACGATCGTCGCCAGCACGCAGGCCGCCTGCAGGATTCCGGCCAGCCCCGCGAGGATCACGGACACCGTCCACAGGTCCTGGCCCGTGCCGGGGGTGCCGACATCGTCGGACAGTGGGTCGAAGGCGAACCAGCCCGCCTTGCCGGCGCCGCCCGGCAGCAGGAAGCCGGTGTACATGAGCACGCCGGCGCCCAGCAGCAGCCACAGCCCGAGCAGCGCCAGCCGCGGCCAGACGATCTGGCTGGCGCCGATCTGCAGCGGGACGAGGTACAGCGCGAACGCCATCGCCATCGGCGACGCGAACAGGTAGAACATCGTCGAGCCGTGGATCGTGAAGAGCTGGTTGTAGGTCTCGTCCGACACGACCTGCAGCCCCGGCTGGGCGAGCTCGGTGCGCATGACCATGGCGATGAGCCCGCCGATCGCGAAGAACGCGAGCGCCGTCGCGCCGGTGAGCAGCCCCACATGCTTGTGGTCGGTGCTCGTCAGCCGCCCCATGACGCTGGGCCGCGACGGCGGCGGGCGCACTACGGTCGTCATCGCCTGCGTCCGTCGCGATCGAGCGCGGGCGTCAGCTCCTGCGGCGCGCCGTCCCGGCGCGCCGCAGCCCAGCGCCGGAAGGCTTCCGGCTCCAGCACGCGCACGTTGAACTGCATGTACGCGTGGCGCAGGCCGCAGAACTCCGCGCAGCGTCCCTCCGCGCGATGGAAGCCGGGCTCGCGGAAGCCGAGCGTGAAGTTCGTCCAGCGCTTGGGGAAGGCGTCGCGCTTGAAGCGCAGGTAGGGAACGAAGAACGAGTGGATCACGTCGACCGACGTCGCCCTGAAGCGGACGTCGCCGACGGGAACGACGAGCGTCGGGATCGAGCGCCCGTCGCCGGCCTGCTCGACGCCGAGCTCGCGGTAGCGGAAGCGCCAGTTCCAGCGCGCGCCGACCACGTCGATCGTCACGTCCGGCGTCGGCGTCTTCGCCGGGTCGGCGTCGCTCCGGCCGCCGGTGCTCGCGGACTCCGCCGGCAGGTCGGCCGTGAGGCGCCCCATCGTCGAGAAGGTGAAGAAGACGAGGACGGCGGCGATCACCGCCAGCAGCGCGACGTAGGACGCCTCGAGCCGAGGCCGCTCGCTCGTCTGCTCGGGCCACTCGTCGTCGCCGTCGCGGCGCCGGAAGCGCACCGCCAGCACGAGCAGCGCGAGCCAGATGATCACGAGGACGCCCACGGCGAGCGGCCAGTAGAGGTCGAAGAGGTCCTGGTAGTCGCGGGCCGTGTCGACGGTGCCGTTCACACCGGTGGCCTCGCGGCCGTCGTGCAGCGACCGGGTTGCTCGGGACGTCGCGCTCGCATGACGCCAGAGGGAACCGCCCGCGCCCCGTGATCGGTCACGTGCCGCGCGCTACCCCGCCCCGGCGGGCACCGAAACGCTGCTCCTCCGGCGCCGTCAGGCTTCCGACAAGCCGGCCACGACGAGGTTCGGGCCTCGGCCTTACCTCGTGCGGCGTCTCCCACGGCGACGGCCGCTGAGCCCGGGCGCTGCGGCGAGCGGGGTCGTGCGCAGCAGCGCGGCCCGCGCGGCGATCGCGCCCGGAGCGCCGTGCACGCCACCCGACGGGTGCGCGGACGCCGACGCCAGATACAGGTCGCGCACGGGCGTCGCGGGGCGGCCGAGCTGCGCCGGGATCGGCCGGAACACGCCGAGCTGGTGCAGCTCGGCGGTGCCGCCGTTGATGTCGCCGCCGACCAGGCTGCGATCGGCGGCCTGCAGATCCTGCGGGCCGGCGACCTGGCGCCGGCGGATGCTCTTCGTGAAGCCGGGTGCGCACGCCTCGACGCGTGCTTCGATGCGAGCGACGAACGCCTCGAGCTCTCCGGATGTCCAGCGGCCGGTGAGGTCGCCGCCGGCGTCGCCGCGCGGCTGCTGCGGCACATGGGTGTACGCCCATGCGGTCTCGCGGCCCGCCGGCTGCCGCGTCGGATCGGTCACCGCGTACTGGCCCATGACGAGGAAGGGGTCGCGCGGGACGAGCGCGCGCGCCAGCTCGTTCATCGTGCGCGAGAGCTCGTCGACGCCGGCAGCCAGGTGAACGGTGCCGGCTCGACTCGTCTCCGTCGCGCTCCACGGGATCGGCGCGTCCAGCGTCCAGTCCACCTTCACCGTCGAGGCGTCGCGCTGGAAGCGCGCGAGGTCGGCGGCCACGCGGCGCGAGAGGTGCTCGCGACCGATCAGGCCGAGATACAACGCGCGCGCCTCGACGTCGGCCAGGACGGCGCGCGCCGCGGTCCACTCGCGCCCGTCGGCGCTGCGCACGCCGCGTGCGCGCCCGCCGGAGATCAGCACCCGCTCGGCGGGCGTCGCGCAGATGACGCGACCGCCGCGATCCTCGAGCCGGCGCACCAGCGCCCTGCTGAGCATCGATGCGCCGCCCTCTGGAACGGGAAGCCCGTGGACCTGCGCGAGGCCGCACATGATCCAGCCGAACGCGCCGCTGCCGACGACTTCGGGGGCGAGGTTCGCGTGCAGCGCCAACCCGCACAACAGGTCGGGGCCGTCGCGGCCGGCGAACTGCTCGTCGGTGAGGCGGCGCGCCGGCAGCGCCATGAACCGCGCGAGCCGCACCAGGTCTCGCGGATCGGTCGCCAGCGCCACCTGCGCCGCTCCCAGCAGCGGTGGAAACGGCGTGAAGAACGCGCGCGCGATGCCGGGCTCCAGCCG
>Ga0247713_1001778_pt1 | contig 10317 bp, 10 predicted proteins | sample 21E_NmetaG_FD_189936 | JGI IMG/M metagenome (GOLD analysis project Ga0247713, IMG submission 189936) | Soil microbial communities from hillslope of Landscape Evolution Observatory, University of Arizona, Oracle, AZ, United States - 2-1-E_N | ecosystem: Engineered > Artificial ecosystem >... | reverse complement strand
GCACGAGGATCGGGATGCCGACGATCGAGTTCGTGCCGAGGTTCAGGAACCGGTCGGGCAGCGTCTCGGCGTTGACCTGGCGGCCGTCCGTCCACAGGAAGGCGATGCCGCGGAAGATGTACAGCGTGCCGAGCGTGACGACGAGCGCCGGGACGCGGCCGTACGTCACGAGCACGCCGTTGAGCATCCCGCAGGCGCCGCCCAGCGCCATGCCGAGGACGATGACGAGCGGGACCGGCAGGTCGGGGTTGTTCGACAGGAGCGTCCCGGCCATGAAGGCGGCGAGGCCGAGGATCGAGCCGACGGAGATGTCGATGTTACGCGTGAGGATGACAAGCGTCTGGCCGACCGCGAGGATCGCGATGATCGACGCGTTGAGCGCGAGGTTGCGCAGCGAGCCGGCGCCGACGAAGCGGGGCTCGAGGATCCCGGTGACGAGGATCAGCAGGCCGAGCGCCAGCACGATCCCGAGCTCGCGGACGCGGAAGGCGAGCTCGGTCATTCGGCGCGCGCGCTCGCCGCCGCGCGCCGGCGCGGGCGCCGGCGTGGCGACGGCGGATTCCGCGGGAGTGTTCATGCCGCGAGCTCCAGCTGACCCGTCGCCGCTCGCATGACCGACTCCTCGTCGGCCTCGTCGCGGCTCAGCTGCGCGGTGATCCGGCCCTCGTGCATGACGAGCACGCGATCGGCCATGCCGAGCACCTCGGGGAGCTCCGAGGAGACCATCAGCACCGCGAGGCCCTTCTGCGCGAGCTCCGACAGCAACCGGTGGACCTCGGCCTTCGTGCCGACGTCGATCCCGCGCGTCGGCTCGTCGACCATCAGCACCTTCGGGTCGGTGGCCAGCCACTTCGCCAGCACGACCTTCTGCTGGTTGCCGCCGGAGAGGAATCCGACCGGGTCGTCGAGGCGGTGGTACTTCAGCTGCAGGCGCTTGCTCCATTCGGCGGCCAGCGAGCGCTCGGATGGTGTGCGCAGCAGGCCGAACCGCGCGAGCGCCTTCAGTCGCGTCAGGGTGACGTTGCGCTGGATCGAGTGGTCCATGACGAGGCCCTGCTGGCGGCGGTCCTCGGGGACGAAGCCGATGCCTGCGCGCATCGCGGCGAGCGGCCGGCCGCGCGCGAGGCGCACGCCCGCCACGTCGACGGTGCCTCCGTCGGGCTTGTCGATGCCGAAGATGGCGCGGGCGACCTCGCTGCGGCCTGCGCCGACGAGACCTGCCAGCGCGACGATCTCGCCGGCCCGGACCTCGAAGGAGATGTCCGTGAAGACGCCCTCGCGCGTCAGGCGCTCGACGCGCAGGACGGTCGCGCCCAGCTCGCTGTCGAGCTTGGGAAACAGGGCGGTGAGGTCGCGGCCGACCATCCGGCGGACGAGCTCGTCGGTGGTCATGTCGGCGGTGTCGGCGTCGTGGACGACCTCGCCGTCGCGCATGACGGTCACCGTCGAGCAGATCGCGAAGACCTCCTCGAGGCGGTGGGAGATGAAGAGGATCGCCGCGCCGCGGTCGCGCAGAGCGCGCACGACGCCGAACAGGCGCTCGACCTCCGGGCCCGACAGGGCGGCGGTCGGCTCGTCCATGATCAGCACGCGCGCATCGAAGCTCAGCGCCTTGGCGATCTCGACGATCTGCTGGTCGGCGATCGACAGGCCGCGGACGGGGCGTTCGGCGTCCAGTCGCACGCCGAGGCGGTCGAGCAGCCCCTGGACCTCCTCGTGCATCGCGGTGCGGTCGATGCGCCGGCCGCCCTTGAGCGGGTGGCGGCCCATGACGACGTTCTCGGCGACCGACAGGTCGGGAAAGAGCGTCGGCTCCTGGTAGATCACGGCGATGCCGGCGGCGCGGGCGTCGGGCGGCGCGTGGAAGTCGACGACCTCGCCATCGACGAGCATCTCGCCGCCATCGCGCCGGATCACGCCCGCGAGCAGCTTGACGAGCGTCGACTTGCCGGCGCCGTTCTCGCCGACGAGCGCGCGGACCTCGCCGGGCCGCAGCGCGATCGTGCCGCGGCGCAGGGCACGCACCGCGCCGTAGGACTTCACCGCATCCCGCAACTCCAGGATCGGCGTGGGCGCGTCCGGGGTCACCCGACCTCCTCCACCGTGATGCCCCTGCGGCGCAGCGGCGTGATGTGCTCCGTGGCGGCGTCGGCGACCAGCAGGAGCCCGATCGCGTCGACACCGGTGATCGCGTTCAATCCGGTCGCCTCGAACTTCGAGCCGTCCACGAGCAGCAGCGACTCGCGCGCCCGTGCGAGCATCGCGCCCTTGACCTCGGCCTCGAGCGCGTCGGCCTCGGTGAGCGTGCCATCGGGCGTCACGCCCTTGACGCTGAAGATGAGCTTGTCCGCGAAGTGGCGCTCGATCGCGTCGATCGTCTGGGGGCCGACGAACGAGCGCGTGGCCGCGCGCAGCGAGCCGGACAGGCCGATCAACGACGCGTTCGGCGCATTGGTCTGTGCGACGAGGTCCATGACCGGGATCGAGTTCGTGAGCACCGTGAGGCGGCGCCCGACCGCGAGCAGGCACTTCATGGCCGCGTAGGCCGTCGTGGAGCTGTCGACGAAGACGGCCTCTCCGTCTTCGACGTGGGCGGCGCCGGCGGCGCCGAGGCGCTCCTTCGCGGCGGCCGCCTGCTCGAGGCGGGTGCGGAAGGAGTCCTCCCTGCGCGTTGTCTGCGCCAGGACCGCGCCGCCGTGGGTGCGCCGTGCTCGGCCCTGGCGCTCGAGCTCGTGCAGGTCTCGCCGGGCGGTCATGGCCGACATCCCGAACTCGCTCTCGAGTTCGGCGACGGTGACGCTGCCGGTTGACTGCAGACGCGCGGCGATGAGTTCGCGCCGCTGAGCAGGAAGCGGCAGTCGCGTCGTGTCGATGTGAGCCGCGTCGCGCATTCGTTCCGCAGCCGAACATAAACGATCACAAACGCACATGTCAAGCACCCACCTCGCGTAGTCCGCGGGGCACGCCGGAACAGCGATGTCCGCTGGCCTATTGACGTCAGGCGACGCGCACGTCGACGCGCGGGCCAGCAAGCCGCGCCAGCGCGCCATCATCGATGTCCGTGCCGATGATCGTTCGCACATCGCTGAGTTCGGCCACCACAGACAGCGCCGCGCGGCCGAGCTTCGACGCATCGAGCAAGAGGACCGGGTGACGCGCCCGCCCGATCATCACGCGCTTGACCTCGGCTTCCAGCGGGTCAGGGTCGGTCAGGTAGCCGCCATCGGTGACGCCGCGAACCGAGAAGATGGCGTAGTCGGCGAAGTGCGCTCGGACGCAGTGCACCGATTGCGGTCCGACGTACGAGCGGGTGAGCGTACGCAGAGCGCCGCCGACGCCGACGAGCTCGACCTCGGGGGTATCTGACCGGCAGACGAGGTCCATCACCGGCAGCGAGTTCGTGAGCAGCGTGCAGCGCAGCTTCTCGCGCAGCAGCCGGCGTACCGCGATGTATGACGTCGTCGAGCTGTCGACGTAGACGGAGGCCCCCGCGGGCAACAGCGCTGCGCTTACCTCGGCCAGCCGCTCCTTCGCCGCGACGTCGGCCTCGAGGCGCGTGGCGAACGAATCCTCGTGACCGGACATCGCCGGCAACACTGCGCCGCCGTGCGTCCGCCGCACGAGCCCGATGCGCTCGAGCTCGGCGAGGTCGCGCCGAACGGTCATCAGCGAGATCCCGAACCGCGTCTCGAGCTCGGCCACCGACACGCTGCCGCGCGAGCGCAGAAGCTCGACGACCATGCGCCGGCGTTCATCGGGCAGGAGTGGTCGGCCCCTCACGACGCTGAATATGGCACGCGACACCTTCGAGCGCGCGAGCATCCTCTTCGGCGCCAGTCCCGATCTATAAACACCTCTTCGACGCCGCTGATCACGCGTTAGCGTCGGGTCGCGGCCATCTGAACCGGCATTCCAACGTTGCGAGGCTCGATGCGGCTCTGCTGACGTCCGCGCCGAGCTGGTGGCGCTGCATGCCAGGAAGCTCGCGTGCTCGGGGTGCGGGCGGCCGGTTGTACCTGCCGCACAACTTCGCGCGGATGCGCGGGCGCGTGATGCACGTGCGCTGGCCGACCAATACGGCCCCATCCGCGCCAGCGCCTTTGGCCATGGCGCCAGCGTCCCCCGACTGACCTTCCAGCTTGACCACGACGCGGGCGGGCTCCGGAAATCGCTGTTGGCAGGAGCCATCATGCACCTGACCACGCGCTCCGACGGCGAGCTACGCCGCGCGCCCCTCCAGCGCACGCTGATGGACCGCGTCCAAGCCCAGCTCGCAGTCCTTCGTCAGCGCGAACTTGGCGGTGAAGTCGATCTGGCGCAGCCCGGCGTGCACCGCCAGCTGCTCGTCGACGGGGAGCTGCTGGATGCGTTCGGCAAGCCAGCGGCGGCCACGCACTCCGGACAGGTCACTGACCGGCGGGCGCTCGATGAAATTGCGCTGCAGCACCGCATGCGCTTGGTTCTATCGCGGGTGCGCGCACGGACCAACGCACAGCGCCGCGAGATCAGCCGCCGTCGCGTTCGGGCCTTCTCGTCGGGCGTCCAGACCTCATCTAAGAAGCCGACGGCCAGTAGTTGCGCCAGGACCTTGGCATCGATCTTGTCGGTCTTGGCTCTGCGCGACACCTCGCGCACCGCCTTGGGATTGGCCAGCACCACGCGACGCACGTGCGGCTCGATGATCCGCGCGATCGCCAGCGCGTTTGCGGTCGCCTCGATCACAACCTCGAGGGCTAGCTGCGGATGCGCTTAGTCGATGCTGTCCGCGAGTGCTGCGGGGAGCTGTTCGCGGGAGCTGATGTCGAGCTTCATGTAGGCATTGGTGAGGTGACCCTCGACGGTACGGGCGGTGACGAAGAGGGCTTGTGCGATCTCGCGGTTGCCGAGTCCTTCGGCTGCGAGTGCGACGACGCGGCGTTCGCTCGGCGTCAGCGCGTCGCGTCCGCGCAGCGCTGGGCGCCGCGGGCGCGCGCCGGTCGCGACGAGCTCGTCGCGCGTCAGACGGGCGAGCCGCAATGCGCCGCAGCGATCCGCGAGGTCGAGGGCTTCGCGCAGTGTCCGGCGCGCGTCGCGACGTTGGCCGGCGCGGCGTAGTGCGGCGCCGAGCTCGGCTTTGGCCCGGGCGTGCTCGTAGCGCGCTGGCGAACGCTCGACGGCCGCGACTGCCTCGCGCAGGAGCTCGATGCCCTCCGCTCCGCCCGCGACAAGTCCTGCCGCCCGCAGCGCGTAGGCGAGCCCGGTCGGCGTGTTCCACTGCCGTGCCTGCTGGAGACCTTCGGCGGCGCGGGCGCGGGCGGCGTCATGTTCTGCGAGCTGTAGATGCGCGAGCGCCTGGGGCGCCAGCGACGGCACCGCGGCGGTGTGCTGTCCGGAGAGCTCGTCGCGGCGCCACAGCGCTTGGAAGTCCGCGAGCGCGGCGGACGGCTTGCCGGCGGCGAGCCACAGGTGGCCGCGCGCGTACAGCAGGATGCCGCCCATCACGCGCTGCGCGATGTCGCCGTCGAGCTCATGCTCGATGAGAAACGGCTCCCACGTCTCGGGTTCGGCGCGCTCGGTCATCGTCTGCATGAGGCACGCCAGCAGCAACGCCCGCGCGATTGCGTGCGGGTCCAGGGTGCTCAGCACGCTGAGCGCTTCTGCCTCGGCCTCTGCCAGCCGCCCTTGCCGCAGGAGCACGTGGCTCAGGCTGCCCCAGACGCCGCTGAACTCGCCTTCCCACCCGCGCGTGCGTGCGAGCTCGAGCACCCGCCGGAAGTGCTCCTCGGCTTCGTCGAGCTCGTCTGCGTAGATGAGCGCCCACACGGCGAGAAACGGCGCTGCCGATCCCGGGCGGTGCCCGTCGATGAGCGTTCCGCCGGCGAGAGCTCGCTTTGCAAGCTCCGCCGTCTCGGATGCGGAGCTTTCGCCGTGGGCGGCGCTGAAGGCGAGGCACGCGAGGATCAGGCACTCGCCGTGCGACCGTCCTGTGAGCGTGCTCTTGTAGCGGGCAAGCCGTTCACGCTCGGCCTTGGCGAAGCTCGGTGCGAACTGCGCGACGAGCGCGAGATCTCCCTGGAGGCGCAGTCTGAGATCGCCATCGTCGTCCTCGTGCGCCGGCCCCCTGAGCAGCTCGTGGCCGACCTCCATCGCCTCCGGCAACCGGCCGCTGTGGGTCAGCGACCCGACGAGCAGACGGGCGGCGCTGAAACGCTGCTTGGCGTCGGTCGTATGGTCAAGCACCTCACGCAGCGGGCCGACGGCAGAGAGCCTGCCGGCGTGGAGCTGTGCGCTGCCGAGCGCGAGCAGGACCGCGAGACGATCGGGCGCCGGCGCCGGTTCCCGACGGGCGCGTTCGAGATAAGTGCATGCGGCGGCCGGTGCCTGCTCTATCACCTCACTTGCTGCCGCGCGCAGGCGGTCGACCACCCATCGGTCGCCGCTGGGCTCGGTCGCCAGCAGATGCGGCGTGATCGCCGCGTTGCTGGCGCCGTCGTGCGCGAGCATTCGGGCCGCCAGCTTGTGGCTGGACGCGCGCCGGCCTGGAGCGAGCTCCTTGTAGACCGTCGTGCGCACGATCGGGTGGACGAACTGCAGCGGGCGCCCCTCGCGGAGGATCGCGGCTCCGGCGAGCGAGTCAGCGGCGTCCCCGGCGGCGTCGAGGTCGACGTCCGCGAGCGCTGCTGCATGACGCAGCTCTGCGCTCGCGCCGAGCACGGCCACCGCGAACGCTAGCTGGCGTGCGGCCGGGCCCAGCTGTCGCAGCCGTGCCAGCGTGGCTCGCGCGATCGATCGCGGCGCGATCTGCGTGACGCGGGCGGTGCTTGTGTCGTCCGCGGCGACGCCGTCGGCCTGCAGCGCACGCACGAGCTCTCCGAGCAGAAACGGATTGCCCGCCGTCGCGTGATGGCAGGCGCGCGTGAACCCGCTCGAGCCCGCCTGCCCGAGCAACTGCGCAACGAGCTGAGCCGTCGCCTCCTGGCTGAGCGCCTGCGGGCGCAGCACGCTGCTGCCAAGCGCCGGCTCGGCAACCGCCGGCAGCGCCTCGTTCGCGCCCTCGCCGACGCGTGAGGCATAGACGATCAGGACCGCGAGCTCGTCGACGCGACGGGCGAGGTAGGAGACAAACGCCAGCGAAGCATCGTCGGCCCAGTGCGCATCGTCGACGACGAGCAGCAGCGGCTGCTCGATCGAAAGGTTCGCGGTCAGCCAGTAGAGGCCATGCAGGACCGCGCCGCGATCCGGGCTTGGCTGCACCTCTGGCGTCGTTGTAGAGACGACGTGTGCCGCGAGCCCAGCCGCGCCCGCCAGCCAGCGCCTTTGCTCGGCCGGCTCTGCCGCCACCAGCGGCGCTTCGAACAGCTGACGCACGACGCCGTAGACAAACTCGCGCTCAAGCTCGCCGCCGCGTGCGACGAGCACGCGCATTCCCGCGTCTCTCGCCACATTGGTGGCGTGCGCGAGCAGCGCGGTCTTGCCGATCCCTGCCTCGCCCTCGAGCGCAACCACGGCGCCTGCTCCTGCGGTCGCCGCCGCGATCGCCGCCCGGAGCTGCTCGAGCTCGTGATCGCGTTCCAGCAACCCCGCGGCCACCGGTGCTGCAGGGGTCGTCATCGACCGATTCTCCTCGGTCGTCACCGCAAAAGTCCAGGGGTCCTTCCACGTCGCCGAACCAGACGCTGCCGTGCACGATCACCGCATGGATCGCTCGACCACCAGGAGGCAGGCCATGCGACGCAGGCTCATCATCACGACGGCTCTGGCCGCGATCGCCACCCTCGCGATGGGGTCGGTAGGACCGCTCGGCGCCACCGCGAAGAGCAAGCGAGTGGCGCAGCTGAGTTGTGCGTTTGAGCTGTATGCGCAGGGTCCGCCCCAGGGCGTGCCGCCGAGCGCCAACAGCTTCGGACTCGTCTCGTGCCCACGCGCGTTCGGCAACGGCCTGCACTACGGCTCCGCCACCGCGACATCGACCGGTGACGGTCAGGGCACCGTCGCAGTGCGCTTCAAGAAGTACTTCGACCGCGGCACGATCAGCGGTACGGTGGCGGGAACATTCACCGCCGTGAGCGAGATGAACATCACCTACCAGGGAGCCGTCACCGTGACCGGCGGAACCGAACGGTTCAAGCACGTCAAGGGCAGCGGCACGCTCGCGTGCACCTCGGCCAACGGTGGCCCCCGCAAGTCATGCATCGTCGACCTCAGACTGACCGGAATCTGAGATGGCCAACGAGCACGGGTTCTACGCGCACGCACCGCGATTGCTCCTGGCGATCGTCGTCGCAGGCGCGCTGAGCTCCTGCGGCGGTGACGCAGCGCCGAAGGCCACGGACGGCAAGGCGGCGTTTGACGCAGAGAAGCTCACCAGGCAGGCGTCTGGCCCGAATGCGGCCGCGAGGTCGGGCAAAATCGATGGCTCGGTGCAGATCACGCTGAAGGGGGTGCCGGAGTTCTCCGAGCCGTTCTCGTCGTCGGTGACCGGCCCGTTTGTGTACCGCAAGGGCGCCGCGCTGCCCGACTACGAGCTCGAGATGGCCGTGCGCGACTACGGCGTCGAGCTGTCGTCGGTGCGCGGCAGGTCGTATGTCAGTCTCGGTGAGACCGGATACGCGATGCCACCGGCCGTCCGCCGCCGACTCGTACGCTCGTCGGCGCGCGGGCGCAACGGGCTGACGCGAACGCTCGAGCAGTTCGGCATCGCGCCGTGGCGCTGGGAGACCGACAAGCGCGTCGCGGGTACCGAGCAGATCGATGGGCGGCAGGTCGTCCGCATCAGCACGAGCTTCAACGCCGGACGCATCCTCACGGACGCCAACACGCTGATGGGCGTGCTGAGCTCGCTGGGGATCATGCGCGCTGTCGGCCTACCTGCGCAGATCACGCGACGCGCTCGCAAGCTCATTGTGAAGTCGGTGACTTCGAAGGTCGGCGCGTCCTGGATCGCCGTCTCGGACAAGGTCATCCGGCAGTCGGGCTTCACGATGCGCTTCAAGGTCGCCAAGGCCGATCAGGCCGCGCTTGGCGGGATCACGGGCGGTACGGTCGTCGGCAAGCTCATGGTCACCGAGGTCGGCAAGCCCCAGAGCATCAAGCCGCCCGAAACGGTCGCGCCATACGCCGATTTCGCGCTCGCGCTCGACGCCCTTGCCGACGCACAACGCTGACCAGGATCGGATCCGCATGACACACGACGTCACGCTGTACATGTCCAACGAATCAGCCCCGTCGCTGACGGCGCGGCTGATGCTCGAACACAAACGGATCGATCACACGTGCAAGCACCTGATGGTCGGCCCGCATGCGTTCGCGATGCCGCCACGCGGGTTCGAGATGATGACCGTTCCAGCCATGAGGATCAGCGGCCGGCCCGTCCAGGGCTCGCGGGTCATCTCGCGCGCCCTCGACGAGATCCAGTTCCAGCCGCCGCTGTTTCCGGCCGATCCGCAGCGCCGCCAGGGCGGTCGTCGAGGCCGAACGGCGCGGCGAGGAGCTGCAGGACGCCGTGCGGCGCATCGTGCTCTGCGCCGCCCGGCGTGACCACAGCGTGTTTCTGACCGTCTACGGCCATGCCAAACCATTCATGCGTGCACCCCAGCGCCTCTCGCGCGGGCTGGTCATCAAGCTCGCCAGCGCCGGACACCATGCCTCGGACTTCGCCGGCGAAGAGGATGTCGCCGCCCTCCCCGCACGCCTGGATCAGATCGACGCGTGGATCGACGATGGGCTGCTCAACGGGCAAGAGACCAACGCGGCCGACTTTCAGCTCGCGCCAAACATCGCGCTGCTGCTGCGCTTCGACGACCTCGCACCGCACATCGAACACCGGCCCGCCGCCCAACTGGCGCGGCGCTTCGTACCGCACAGCGGCGAGCCGATCCGGGCCGTGCTGCCAGACGCTTGGATTGCGTCACTTCGCGCCACGCCCAGCACCACACCGCCTCGAGGCCCGGCGGTCCAGGAGACCTGATGGACCCCCGCATCCACCTACAGGTCGCAATCGAAAGAGACCACGAGCCGATCTGCGGCACCCTCGTCGACAGCGCCGGGACCACGTATGCCTTCACCGGCTGGATGGAACTCATGTCCGCGTTCGACAACGCCCGCTACACCGCCGACGCCTATGCCGCCGAGCCACCTAGCGATCACGCGTAGCCGGTCAGCGCACTCGGGGCGTCCCGGTAGCGGTTCCGGCACTCTCGCTCGTGATCGGATCGCCCCGAACGGCGTCGTCGCCGCGCGTGCTAATCCGGCTCTCGGTCGGTTCAGCAGGCGACGCTCCGGCAGCTTCCATGAGCCAAACCCATCTGGTTTTTTGCTCGCGGTGTCAGCGGTTGAGCT
>Ga0247713_1001777_pt1 | contig 10319 bp, 10 predicted proteins | sample 21E_NmetaG_FD_189936 | JGI IMG/M metagenome (GOLD analysis project Ga0247713, IMG submission 189936) | Soil microbial communities from hillslope of Landscape Evolution Observatory, University of Arizona, Oracle, AZ, United States - 2-1-E_N | ecosystem: Engineered > Artificial ecosystem >... | reverse complement strand
TTGCCGATGCGATGAAGTTCCGGCAGGATCTGCATCCTGCGTTGAAGAGGCTGAGCGGCTGAAGCCGGCCGCCGGGCAGGAAGGAATCCAAAAGTGACCGAACAAGCAGCAGGCCACACCTGGCCACTGATCCTGGGTACCGTGATGTCCGGCGCCTCGTTGGACCGTGCCCAGGCCGCCTGGGCGATGGGCCAGATTATGGAGGGCCGCGCTGCGCCGTCACAACTGGGAGCCCTTCTGGCCGCGCTGAGGGTAAAGGGTGAGTCGGTCGACGAGCTGGTCGGGCTGGTTGAGACAATGCGCTCGTTTTCCCAGAAAGTCGAGGTGGACTACCCGGTGGTGGACACCTGCGGAACCGGCGGCGACCGTTCAGGTTCCATCAACGTCTCGACGATGGCCGCGCTGATCGTGGCCGGCGCCGGGGCCAAGGTTGCCAAGCACGGCAACCGGGCGGCGTCCAGCCGGTGCGGCTCTGCCGACGTCCTGGAAGCCCTCGGGGTGAAGGTGGACCTCGGTCCGGAAGGCGTGCGCCGATGTATCGACGAAGCGGGTATAGGGTTTTGCTTTGCCCCCGTTTTTCACCCCTCGATGCGCCACGTCGGCCCGATACGCAAGGAACTGGGTGTTCCTACGGTTTTCAACTTCCTGGGGCCTTTGACCAATCCGGCCGGCGCACGAAACCAGGCTCTCGGGGTGTCGGACAAGGCGATGGCCCCGAAGATGCTGGAGGTGCTGACCGCACTCGGCAGTAAGCGGGTGCTGGTCTTCAGGGGCTTTGACGGACTGGACGAGCTGTCCACAACCGGTCCCTCGAACCTGTGGGAGCTGAAATCGGGAAACGTTACCGAGTCGGTGGTGGATCCTCTGGAGTACGGCATCCCCAGGGCCGCCCCGTCGGCCCTGGCCGGAGGCAGCGCCGAGAACAACGCCCGGGTGGTGCGAGAGGTTCTGGACGGCAGGGAGGGGCCCGACAGAGACGTTGTGGTCCTCAACTCGGCGGCGGGAATCATCGCGGCAGGTCTTGCGGACGACTTCACCGAAGGGATCGGTCTGGCCAGGCGTTCCATCGACTCCGGTCGGGCCCGGGCGGCTCTCGAAAGGCTGGTGAAGGTTTCAACCTCCTAGATTTCGCTGTGCCGGCCGTGCCGGCCGGGGTCGCAATTGGAGTATCTTGGAGACATGAAATGGCTGCTCAGGCTTCTGGGAATCGAAAGCTCGCCCCAGCCCGGCGAGTCCAAGGAGCTGACGGTCAAGGAGCGCCGAGCCGAGCCGGATCCGGTGGCCCTCGCAGCGGCTGCCTCGGGTGAGTCCCGCCCCAAGCCGGGGCTCGACCTCGAACGCCTGAAAGCCCTGCCGTCTTCCGCCTACCAACCCTTGACCGAGTATCTGACGTACATCCAGGTCAAAAGGGGTGAGACCGAGAGTCTGGTTTTTGTTCGAGCATCGGACATCGACGCCCTGGCTGCCCTTACCGGCGAATCGCGGGACAACTTCGTCAAAGAGTTCAAGCGCCTGGGCGTCCTGATCTCGATGAACTGACGCCCCACCCCCGAAGAAAACTTTTCTCACTTTTCTCCCCGGCCCTTCGAGGCCGGCTTTTTTTGTCATACCCGGTGCCTATCGTTCTTCCTGTCGAATAAGCCGTCGCTCCACCTGGGAGCGGGAGATAGGAGAGAAATCATGGATAACTTCGGATCTTGTGATCCGGGTGCCGCGTCGGAACGTTCAGCCGACGAGATCCTGGTGTGGGGCAGCCGGCTTGCGTCGGAGTTGGACCCAAGGCTGGCGGACGTCTGGTCGTGCGTCTTCAGTATCGACGCCGAGCCCACGCTCGAGCAGCTCGGATGGTTTCTCAGGATGGCGTACCTGAACGGGTACGAGGACGGGATCACCGAGACCACCCGGGGCAAGCTGCTGGAAGAGCTCGGGATGACCGCCCCCAGCCGCAATCCCTCGACCACGAAAGGAGCAAGCCGCCAGTGATCATCGACTGCAAGGAGTGCGAGATGTACCAGAGCAGCCACTGCCAGGATTGCTTCGTCATGGCGGTGCTGACCAGGGCAAAAGATGAGCCTCTGGTTATCGATGCGGATCAGGAACCGGCAATCGTAAGGCTTCAGGAAGCCGGGCTGGCTCCGGTGCTGAGGTTCAGGAAGAAGGCGGGATAGCTCCGATTTCGCGTCATTTTCGCCCGATTGGGGTTCTGTGGAGGGGCCGTTCAGGTTAATTCGGGGTCGGCACGTCGCTATCCTTTATTCTTCGAGGTTCATAGGGCTTGGAGAATATGGTCAGACTGCATCTGGTTGGTTTCACTACCGACCTGAAAAACCTCATCTTTGCCGACGAGCGGGGAGCAACCAGCGGCGGATACGTCGTAAGCGTCGACGGCCGGCTTCGGCACACGCTCGAGGAGGTGGCGCGGCTTGAGGACATCCAGGAGGAAGAAAGCCTGGGGGCCGAAGAAGCCGCAGAGGCCGAGGCTCGCGCTCCCCGGGTTGTCTCGAAGCTGACCCCCAAAGAGATCCAAAGCCTGCTGCGGGCAGGGAAGACCGAGGAGCAGGTTGCCCGTCTGGCCGGCACCGAGGTCGACTGGATTCGCCGATTCTCGTTCGCCATCCTCGCCGAGCGGCGGGACGTGATCGATGCAGTCAGGTCGGCAACCCTTTCCAAGCCTCGCCTGGGCCCTTCGGGTCTCAACATCGGCGATGCCGTCGAAGAGAATTTGGGCGCCAAGCGCCTGAGGATGGGCCCGGAGGCCATCGAGGAGGCCTGGAAGGCCATGCGGAAGAACGGCCGCTGGCAGGTGAGTTTCGAATACGAGTCCCGCGGACAAAAGCGGCTCGCGAGGTACTCGTTCGACCCGAACACGCGGCAAGTGGAACCGCTCAACGATATTGCCCTTGAACTCGGATGGCGGGCGGACTCCCGGGGCAAAGGCGCGGCTCCCCGGTCTTCCACTGCGGCCCCCAAGATCGTCTCCGGCGTGCGGCCCAGCACCGGACGGGGGGCGGCGGCCGGAAAGGCCGGCCAGGCGAAGCCGCCTTCCACGGCGCGTTCGGCTGCGGGGAGGGGAGGAGGTGCGGATCGTCAGACGGCGGGAAACCGTCCTGCCGGCAAACCCGCCTCGCCGGTGTCCCGGCGCAGTGCCGCAGCGGCCCGGACCAAGGAGGCAGCCGGTGAGCAGGAACCGCAGGTTCCTCGCCGCCGGCTGGTGCCCCCGCCTGAGGAGGAGCCCGAGAGCCGCCGTCCGGAACCGGATCCCGATCCCACCGGCGACGAGTTCATTATTCAGCGACCCCGAAACCCCGAGCGGAGTCAGTACGGCTCCCTGCCCACCGTCTGGCGGCCATCTCGCCGCAATTAGCTGCGTGAACTCGCAGGTGATCCATTTGCGGTATGTTAAGAAACTAACCAGCTTGGGAATAGTTCGCGTTAGCCACAAATTCCCTCACGCAAGCGCCCAGGCACTGCCGGCCGCTTATCCACAAGGCTCAAGGAGGAGTAGCCATGACCACGCGCATCGCCATCAACGGTTTCGGACGAATTGGCCGGCAGGTGTTGAGGCAGATTGCGATGGGCGAACCGGATCTCGAGGTCGTCGCGGTCAACTCTTCCCGTACCACCCCCCAGGCCGCCGAGCACATGTTCAAGTACGACTCCGTGTTCGGGCGCTACAAGGGCAAGGTGGAAAGCGACAAGCAGAACCTGATTGTTGACGGCCGCCCGATCCGGATCACCGACCAGCGGGACCCGCTGCTTTGTCCCTGGCACGCGTTCGAGGTTGATATCGTCGTCGAGGCGACCGGTCACTTCAACCACCGGGAGGCGGCCGCCAAGCATCTGAAGGCCGGCGCGGGCAAAGTGGTTCTGACCGCCCCCGGTCAATACGAAGACTGCACTCTGGTCATGGGTGTCAACGACCAGATCTACGACCACGACCGCCACTGGATCATCTCGGCCGCCTCTTGCACCACCAATTGCCTGGCCCCGATGCTCAAGGTTCTCCACAACGAGTTCGGCATCGAGGGTGCCCTCATGACCACCATTCACGCCTTTACCCGAGACCAGCAGCTGCTCGACGGAACCCACAGTGACCCTCGGCGCGCCCGGGCCGCCACGCTCAACATGACGCCCACCAAGACCGGCGCCGCGAAGGCCATCGACAAGGTCATGCCCGAGCTTGCGGGACGAATTGTCGGAATAGCGGTAAGGGTGCCGGTGCCCGACGTCTCCCTGGTCGATCTCAGTGTCACGCTGGACCGGGGCACTACCACCCAGGAGATCAATGACGCATTCCGGGAATACGCGATCGGCCCGATGGCGCGGGTGCTCGACGTTACCGACGAGCCCCTGGTGTCGAGCGATTTCCACGGTGACACCCACTCGACGGTAATGGATCTGGCCTCCACCCGCCGGGGACCGGGCACGCAGGCCAAGGTTTTGGCGTGGTACGACAACGAGGCCGGTTATTCGGCTCGTGTGGTAGATGTGTGCAAGTTGATCGCCCACCACAACAACCAGGGCGCGCAGGCCAAGGGTGCGGAAACCAAAGCGGCGGGAGGCTCGCCGGCCAAGGGCAGCGAAGCCGAAGCCGGGGAGCCGGCCAAAGCGAAGTAGCCCGCCCCCAATTGAGAAGACCCGAAGGATAGCCTGCCGGGTCTTTCCATTGGACCTACCGGACCCGCGCGGGCGCCGGCATATCTACACTCCCGATACCTGCCGGTAGACCTCTACTGTCTTGCCGGCCGCCGCCGTCCAGCTGAAGCGTTCGACAGCCAGCACCCGGCCGGCCCGGCCCATCCGGCCGGCGAGTTCGGGATCCTGCAGCAATCGGTTCACCGCCCGGGCCAGGGCGAAGGCAAATGCTTCAGGATCGTCTGGCTCGCCGGTGACCGGGTCGGTTTCGCCGAGCGAGACCAAAAGGCCGGTTTCTCCTTCAACCACGATCTCGGGAATTCCTCCGGTGCTGGTGGCTACCACCGCCGTCTCGCAGGCCATCGCCTCCACATTGACTAGCCCGAAGGGCTCGTAAATGGAGGGGCAGACGAATACGGTGGCCCCACTCACCACCTCCACGAGATCCTGGCGGGGGAGCATCTCGTCTATCCAGAACACGTCCCCCCGAATACTCCGAAGCTCGGCGGTCAGGTCCTCGAACTCCCGGGCAATTTCCTTGGTGTCGGGAGCGGCGGCGCACAGGACGAGCTGAGCCATGGCGGGGATGTGGTGCGCGGCCCGGAGGAGGTGGACGATGCCCTTCTGACGAGTGATACGACCGACGAAGACCACCACCGGCCGATTGGGATCGATACCGTAACGAAGTAACGTTTCGGTGCCCGACACCGGGCGGTAGGCCTCGGTGTCGATACCGTTGTGGACCACAAGGACCCGCTCCGGGTCGATGGCCGGATAGCAGCGAAGCACGTCGCGTCGCATCTGCTGGGATACCGCGATGACGGCGTCCGCCGCCTCCAACGCGATCTTCTCGCAAAAGCTGGACACCGCGTAGCCTCCGCCCAGTTGCTCCGCTTTCCAGGAGCGGAGCGGCTCCAGGCTGTGGGCTGTTGCCACGTGGGGCACCTTGTAAAGGAGTTTTGCCAGGTGACCTGCGAGGTTCGTGTACCAGGTGTTGCTGTGCACCAGGTCCGTCCCTTCAACCGCTGCCGCCATGGCCAGGTCCACCGACATCGACTGGAGGGCTCCACTGTGGGGGGCTGGTCCGGCCAGGGCGGTCCACGGCTGGTAGTCCCGGACGGCCGGGGCACCCGGACGGGGGGATCCGAAGCAGTGCACGGTCAGCTCGACCACGTCGGCCAGCTTGCCGGTCAGGTGCTCGGCGTACACCCCGGCTCCTCCGTACATCTCCGGAGGGAACTCGCGGGTCAGGAAAGCAACTTTCAATCGATGGACCTAGGGCAGCTTCTCGTCTTTTCCGATGACCACGACGCCGTTGTTGGAGACGGTGAAGCGTTCGGCGTCGGCGGCCCGGTCATAGCCGATCTCGTAGCCCTCGGGGACGCAGACGTTCTTATCGATGATCGCGTTGCGAATCCGGGCGCCTCGGCCGATGTCCACCCGCTCCATGAGCACCGATCCGTCGACCTCCGCTCCGGAATGGACGTGTACCCGAGCCGACAGGATGGACCGGCGCACGGCACCGCCGGAGACGATGGCGCCCTCACTCACCAGGGAGTCGAGTGCGGTGCCCCGGCGGATGTCATCGTCGAAGACGAACTTCGCCGGCGGAAGGGGCGGGTGCCAGGAGTAGATCGGCCAGAGCTCGTTGTACAGGTTGAAGACCGGGTGGACGGAAACCAGGTCCATATGACCGTCGTAGTACGAGTCCAGCGTCCCCACGTCCCTCCAGTAGCCGCGCTCCCGTTGGGTGGTTCCGGGCACCTCGTTCTTGTCGAATTCGTAAACCGCAGCACCTCCCTCGGAGGCCATCATGGGAATGATGTCGCCGCCGACGTCGTGTTTGCTTTTCGGGTCGTCGGCATCGCGGGTCACTGCGTCCACCAGGGCATCCGTGGAGAAAACGTAGTTGCCCATGGAGGCAAGCACTTTGCCGGGGGAGTGCTCCAGGCCGGTTGTGTCGGTCGGCTTCTCCACGAAGCGGCGGATGCGTTGACCGGGTCCGGCATCGATCACGCCGAAGCCGGCCGATTCCGATGCCGGTACCGGGATTCCGGCGACGGTCACCGCGGCCCCCGACGCAATGTGCTCGGCGAGCATCTGGGCCGGATCCATCCGGTAGATGTGGTCGGCGCCAAAAACGAATATGTAGTCGGGGCTCTCGTCGCGTATGAGGTTGAAGTTCTGGAAGATCGCATCGGCCGAGCCGGAAAACCAGTGGGGCCCCCGCCGCATCTGCGCCGGGACGCAGGTCACATAACCGCCCAGAAGTGACGACAGACGCCAGGTCTGGGCGATGTGGCGGTCAAGACTGTGGCTTTTGTATTGCGTAAGGACCGCGATCCGCCGGTTGCCGCCGTTCACCAGGTTCGACAGGGCAAAGTCGATCAGCCGGTAGTTTCCGGCGAAGGGGACCGCCGGCTTGGCCCGGTCGGCGGTGAGAGGAGCCAGCCGCTTGCCCTCCCCGCCGGCCAGCACGATCGCGAACTTGCGGGCCGGGGCAGCGTTCATCGTTGTCCCTCCCCATCGGGCGGTGCGAGCCAACGATGACGTCCGGCTCGTGCGCGGGTGGGGAAGGACTTCATACCCCTATCGTACGTTCAGGCGGCGCCTTGCCGGGGTAACGATCACAAAAGCCCTCACGTCACACGCAACGCAGCCGACGGCAGGCAACTTCGCGCCGAATGCGATAATCAGACGACATCCAACCGGACGACGCCGGGTATTCCAGCTCCGACAGGAAGGAGATCCATGGCTGTCACAGGCCGCACACTCACCGAGATCTTTGAGAACCGCGTTGCGCGCAGTGCCGACCGGGTGGCGATGAGGGTGAAGGCCGACGACGGTTGGAGAGCCATAACCTTCCGTGAATACGACGATCAGGCGCGGGCAATCGCCAACGGCCTGATCAGCCTCGGGGTGCACAAGGGAGACAGGGTGGCGCTGCTCTCCACCAACCGCCCCGAGTGGCATGTGGCCGATCTCGGCATTCTTCTGGCCGGCGCAGTGACGGTTCCGGTCTACGTGACCAATTCGTCGAGTCAGGTTGCCCACGTGGTGGGTCACTCCGACGCCCGAGTGATCTTCGTGGAGAACCAGTATCAACTGGACAAGGTGACTGCAGCCCTCAAAGAGCTTCCGAGCCTGCGAAAAATCGTTGTGATGAGCGGCGAGGGCGGCTCCAGCGACCTGCTGATGTCGTTCGATCAGCTGCGCCAGCGAGGCAGTGACTTCGTCAAGACCGATCCGGCTGCCCTCAAAGAGCGGACTGCGGGAATCACCCCCGACGACACCGCTACGATCATCTACACCTCGGGAACCACCGGGCTACCCAAGGGCACGGTACTAAGTCACGGAGGCTTTGCCTGGACCCTGGAATGCCTGGGGCAGGTGCTTCACTTCGGCGATTGCGAGGAGCGGGTCATCTCCTACCTCCCGCTGTCTCATGTGTTCGAGCGCCTGGCCTCCGAGTGGGGCGGGATCTTCTTCTGCTTCGAGGTGTGGTTCTGCGAGTCCACCGACAAGTTGCGGGAGAATCTCAAGGACTGCCGGCCGACGTTTTTCATCGGCGTCCCCCGTGTGTTCGAAAAGTTTGCTTCCGCGATCCAGGCCCGGTATGCCGAGCACGAGAAGGCGGACACGATCGCCAAGGCTCTGGCCGCCGCCCTGGAGAGAGTGGATCTCCAGCAGGCAGGAAAGCCTGTCCCCCTGCCGCTGAAGGTCAAAAACGCCCTGTTCGACAAGGTGATCTTCGCGAAAACCCGGGAGGAGCTGGGCATGGATGCGTGCCGCTTTGCGGTCACCGGCTCGGCGCCCGTGGCGCCCGAGGTCATCAAGTTTATTCACGCCATAGGCATTGACCTGGTAGAAGCCTACGGCCAGACGGAGACCAATGCACCCACCACCGTCACGCCCGCCGGCAAGGCGCGGATCGGCACGGTGGGCCCACCGATCCCCGGCCTGGAGATGAAGTTCGACGAGGACGGCGAGATCCTGGTCAAGGGCCCCAACCTGTTCAAGGGCTATCTGAACGACCCGGAGGCGACGGCAGAGGCACTGACCGAGGACGGCTTTTTGCGGACCGGCGACGTCGGAACGCTCGACGAGGCCGGTTACCTCAAGATCACCGACCGCAAGAAGGACATCATCATCACTGCCGGCGGCAAGAACATCGCTCCGCAGGAGATCGAGGGCAGGCTGACGCTGTCGCCGCTGGTGTCGCAGGCGGTGGTGATCGGCGACCTCAGGCCGTACCTCACCGCCTTATTGACCCTGGACTTCGATGCCGCGGGCAAATGGGCCGATGCGTTGGGCGTGGAGGCCTCCGACCCCCGCAAGCTGTCCCGGGAACCCAAGGTCCTGCAGGAGATCGGGGCGCTCGTGGAGAAGGTGAACGAGGGGCTGTCCCAGGTTGAGAAGATCAAGAAATGGACTCTCCTCGAGAACGACTTCACCCAGGAAGCCGAGGAGATCACCCCCACCTTCAAGGTGAAGCGCAAGACGATCAACAGCAAGTACGCGCCGCAGATCGAGGCGATGTACGTCAAGTAGGCCGTCTACTCGAAGGTAGCCACTCCGAAGCGCCGCGCCCCCATCCCGTACGCCACAACCACGGCGTTGCGTTATTCGATACGTCTGTGCCGGCGGTTTTTCTTTCCGCAGGCTTTCCGCCGATCAGGGCCCGGCGCAGGTTCCGGAGTAATTCCCGTCAGCCATTGTGAAGGGGATGCCGGGTTTCCTCGTCGAAGGTGTTTCCCTCTGCCGGGATCGGGTTCGCCTTGAGAATCCTGGCCAGGTGCACCAGGTTGTGCGCCATCCATCTGGTGGTCCTCTGGGTGTAGGCGTGGTTCTCACCGCCGGCTTCGATGTACGACGGTCCCGGACCCGCGTCTCCCACCCAGTAGGTGTCCGCGTTCGGTGGGACCGCACACCCGAGATGGGTCATATTGAACAGGGTGGTCTCCGCCGCCGAATGTGCCCCGTCCTCGTTGCCCGTCACCACCACTCCCGCAACCTTGTTGTAGAGCGGGTACTGCCCCCGGTCGTTGCGCTCGTTGTAGGTGCCGTCAAGGCGTTCGATCACCAACTGGCAGACGCTGCTGCGCACCCCGAACCAGATCGGAGTGCAGATCACCAGGATGTCGGCCGCCTTCACCTTGTCCAGGATCAGCGGCCACTCATCGCCCTCGCCCTCGTAGGAAGAGACGCCGAAGGGTACGTTGTGGTCGACGATTCGCACAATCTCGCTTTCGACCTGCATTCGATCGAACCACTCCACCACCCGGCGGGCGAGGGCCTCGGTGTTGGATACTTCGGGCGATTTCTTGAGCGTGCAGTTCAGAAAGAGGGCCTTCAGCTCGGCCATTTTCGACTCTCCTGTGGTTTGGGGGAAGCGACTCAGCAAGCGGGGTTCTTGGACCAGGCCGGCGGTCCATGCGGGCCGGGCCGCTTGACCGGTCGGCCCTCAGCCACGCCATTCGGCGTGAGCCTATACCCCGGACCGGGCGCGCGAGTACCCCTTCGAATCAGTTCGCCGGACTTGTTCCTAAGTGCAGGGCTGGGCGGGCTTGGGTGGAATGGTCAGAGACCTGCCCACCTGAATGCTGCTGGCATCGGTGATGTTGTTGGCTTGCTGAATGCACCTCGCGTAGGCGGCGCTGCCGTAGAACCGGTTCGCAATCCGG
>Ga0247713_1001776_pt1 | contig 10320 bp, 8 predicted proteins | sample 21E_NmetaG_FD_189936 | JGI IMG/M metagenome (GOLD analysis project Ga0247713, IMG submission 189936) | Soil microbial communities from hillslope of Landscape Evolution Observatory, University of Arizona, Oracle, AZ, United States - 2-1-E_N | ecosystem: Engineered > Artificial ecosystem > Mesocosm... | reverse complement strand
ACAGTTGTGGCAGTGGGGCCGTCCGATCCGGGCGTAGAGCAGGCGCAGGTAGTCGTAGATCTCCGTGATCGTGCCGACGGTCGACCTTGGGTTCTTCGGCGCAGACTTCTGATCGATCGAGATCGCCGGCGACAGACCCTCGATGAAGTCGACGTCGGGCTTGTCCATCTGGCCGAGGAACTGCCTCGCGTAGGCCGACAACGACTCGACGTAACGCCGCTGTCCCTCCGCGTAGATCGTGTCGAAGGCGAGAGACGACTTGCCCGACCCCGAGATGCCGGTGAACACGATCAGCGCATCGCGCGGCAGCTCGAGATTGACGTTCTTGAGGTTGTGCTCTTTGGCGCCGCGGACGACGAGGGCGCCGGAGGTGTCGGACGAGGCCATGGCTGCTGATGGTAAACGACACGCGTGTCACTTCGGCCTGGGATCTGCTTGCCTTCCCCCCTGCGATACACGACGATGCCCGGATGAACATGGTCGTCTGCCGCTACTGCGGGCATCCCACGAACGCTTCGGCACCCAACTGCGGCAACTGCGGTCAGGCCCTCGCCGGTGGCGCGGATCCCGCCTGCCCGCTGGGCGCGCCGGAGGGACCGCTCGCCGCCGGCCGCGGCCCGCTCGGCGGCCTGGTCAAGCCGCTGTTGATGTTCGTCGTGGGAGGAATCGTGGCGCTCGCTTTCCTGGTCCCGGTGTGGCGCCAGATCGAGGACGCGGTCAGCAGCACCCGCGAGCTGCCGGAGCGGCTCCAGGGGCAGCCCGGCGAGATAACCGTCCCGGAGCCCGAGCCGGCGGTCGGCTACGCATCCGTGCGCGAGCTGGTGAAGGACCTGCGATCGGGCGGGGTTCCCTGCCGGCCCGTTTCGATCGACGCCTCGGACGGCACCGTCGAGAGCGGGTCGTGCACCGTGCGCGGAGCGCACGTCCAGATCCTGATCTACCGGACGCAGGCGGCGGTCGAGTTCGCCGACGTGCAGATCTACGACGAGGATTGGCCGTTCACCTACGTCCACGACGACAACTGGTTCGTCACGACCGCCGAGACGCCGCTCGCGCGTCGCATACGGCGCGCCCTCGGCGGGACGCTGTCGGTCGCCGGCAGCGACTAGTCTCCGGGGGATGATCGACCCCCTGGAGCTCCGACGGGAGTTCCCCGTCCTCGACCGGCGCACGTATCTCATCTCGGCATCGCTGGGTCCGCTGTCGCGCCGATCGCGCGCTCTCGCCGAGGAGCATCTCGATCTCTGGGAGCGCTTGGGCCCCGAGGAGCTGTGGTTCGAGCACGGGTTCCCGCGCCTCCAGGAATGCCGCGAGGCGTTCGCGGCGATCGCCGGCTCCGACGCCGATGAGGTGGCGATCGTGCCGTCCGTATCGTCGGCGCTTTCTTCGATCGCCTCGTGCCTCGACTTCTCGGGTCCTCGCAACAAGGTCGTTCTGACGGGACTCGACTTCCCGACGAACCACTACGTATGGCTCGCGCAGCAGAAGCGCGGCGCCGTGCTCGACGTCGTCCCCACGCCGGATGGGGTCCGGATCGAAACCGAGGACGTCCTCGCCCGCATCGACGAACAGACGAGGATCGTGAACATCAACCGGGTCCTGTTCGAGTCGTCGTGGATCATGGAGGTCGAGCCGATCGTTCGTGCCGCACACGACCACGGCGCTCTGGTCGTCGTCGACGACTTCCACGGGTCCGGCGTCGTGCCGGTCGACGTACACGCGCTGGACGTCGACCTCCTCGTGTCCGGAGCGCTGAAGTGGCTGTGCGGCGGCCAGGGGATCGCTTTCCTCTACTGCCGGCGCGCGCTGCACGAGCAGATGCACCCGGCGGTCGTCGGTTGGTTCGGCACGCAAGATCCGTTCGACTTCGACCGCTCGTCGTTGAGGCTCGAGACCTCGGCGCGCCGCTTCGAGACCGGCACCTACGCGCTGCCGCAGGCGTGGACCGCCGCCGGCGGGATGAGCCTGATCCTGGAGGTGGGCGTCGATCGCATCCGCGAGCGGAACCAGGAGCTCACGCGCGGCGTCGTGGCGCGGGCACAGGAAGCGGGCTTCGAGGTGCTCTCCCCCCTCGAGGACGAGCGCCGCGGCGGCCTGGTGCGGGTGCGGGTGCCCGGTGGGCGCGAGGCCGCGGAGAAGGTCTTGCATTCCCTCTTCGAGCGCGATGTCGTCCTCGACCAGCGCGGCGACTCGCTGCGCATCTCGCCCCACTTCTTCAATACGGAGGCGGATCTCGACCGCTGTTTCGAGGCTCTGGTCGCCGTCGTCTAGACGCGGGCGGTCTGCCAGCGACCGCCGAGGAAGCGCCACCCTGTGGTGAGGGTCCGCGCGAGGAGCCACAGCGTCGCCGCGGCTGCCAATCCCGCGATCCCCCAGCCGAACGCCGCAGCCCCGCTCGCGCCCGCGGCATAGAGGAGCGACGCCGCCATCATCGAGACCGCCAGGAAACGCGTATCGGACGCGCCCAGCAAGATCCCGTCGAGCGTGAATGCCACGGCCGAGAGAGGTTGGATCAGCGCGAGCCAGACGAGGAGGCCGGCGGCGGCGGTCACAACCTCAGCGTCGCGGGTGAAGATGCCGGCGAGGAGGCGCGGGGCGACCAACAGAGCGCAGAGCAAAACGATGCCGAGCGCGAGGCCGAGGCCGAGCAGACGGAAAGAGACGAGCCGCGCGCGCTCGGGATCGCCGGCCCCGAGATGCCGCCCGACGAGCGCCTGCCCGGCGATCGCGATCGAGTCGAGCGTGAACGACAACAAGAGGAAGATCTGCATCGCGATCTGCCACGCCGCCAGGGGAACCGTCCCCATGCGAGCCGCGGCCGACGTGGCGAAAGTCATGGCGGCCAGCAGCGACCCCGTCCGTACCGCGAGCTCCATGCCCACCACCATCAGCGACCTGGCCTCGCCTGCATCGAACCTCCACCGCGGCCGCCACATCCGCCGCCTCAGGATCGCCAGGAAGATCACGGCCGCGATCGACTGGCCGGCGACCGTAGCCCAGGCCGCCCCCGCGACGCCCCAACCGAGCGGATAGATGAAGGTGTAGTCGAGCACCACGTTCAACAGCGCGCCGCCGCCGGCGACGAACATCGGCGTGCGGATGTCCTGGGCGCCGCGCAACCAGCCGTGCCCGACCTGCGAGATCAGGACGGGTACGGCGGCGAGCATCCGGATCCGCAGGTAGGGAACGGCGTGCTCGTAGACCTCGCCCGCGCCGCCGAGCAGCCTGACCACCTGCGGGGCGAGGAAGACGCCGGCCAGCGTCACGGACGTCCCCAGCACGACGGCGAGGAAGAGGGCCTGCACGCCGGTGCGGGATGCGGCCGCCGGATCGGACGAGCCGACGGCTCGGGCGACCCGTGGCGTGACGCCGTAGGCGAGGAACGAGAACACCCAGAACGAGGCGGTGAAGGCCGCGCTGCCGATGGCGAGGGCGCCGAGCTGCGGCGTCCCGAGGCGGCCGACGAAGGCAGTATCGGCGAGCGAGTAGAGGGGGTCGGCGGCAAGAGCCGCCAGCGCCGGCAGGGCGAGGGCGAAGATCGCGCGGTCGTCGGGATGCGAACCCGGGCGGCCGAGCGAAGACACCCCCTTCACCTGTACTCTCCCCAAGACATCGGTCGATGTGCGTTGCAACGCGGGCCCTGCTGCTTCAGCATGGGATGTGCAACGCGGGTACGAGGGGAGAGTTCATGCAAGCGCGTCCACAGGATGACCGGCCGAGCCGGCACCCGGCCACACGCCGCGACCTGATGCCGGACTACTGGCGCCTGGTGGCGGTCGTGGCGCCGGCGGAGCCGATGCCGGAGGACGCGTCCGCTCCAGAACCGCCGCAGAGCGGCTGAGCGATCACCCGACGTCGCGGAGCTCCCGCTTCAACTCCGTGACCTCGTCGCGCAGACGTGCGGCGTACTCGAACCGAAGCTCCTCGGCAGCCTGATGCATCTCCTCCTCTAACTGGAGGATCAGCCGCTTGAGATCGTCGGGGGTACCGCCCAGAGCCTCGGTCCGGCGGCTCTTCGATTTGCCGGGGACCGGCGCGCCGCGATCGCGCCGCAGCCCGCCAAGAATCAGGATGTCGGATACGGCCTTGCGGATCGACTGCGGGTCGATCCCGTGCTCTTCGTTGTACTGAAGCTGGATCCCGCGGCGACGCTGAGTCTCGTTGATGGCGGTGCGCATCGAGTCGGTCACCTCGTCGGCGTACATGATCACCTGCCCTTCGACGTTCCGCGCGGCGCGCCCGATCGTCTGGATCAAGCTCGTCTGCGAACGTAGATAGCCCTCTTTGTCGGCGTCGAGGATCGCCACCAGCGACACCTCGGGAAGGTCGAGCCCCTCGCGCAGGAGGTTGATGCCGACGAGTACGTCGAACTCGCCGAGCCGGAGATCGCGCAGGATCTCGATGCGCTCGACCGTGTTGATGTCGGCGTGCAGGTATCGCACGCGTATCCCCGACTCGAGGAGGTAGTCGGTCAGGTCCTCCGCCATCTTCTTGGTGAGGGTCGTCACCAGCACACGCTCATCGCGCTCGACTCGCAGGCGGATCTCCTCCATGAGGTCGTCGATCTGGCCCTTCGTCGGCCGGACCACCACCTCGGGGTCGACGAGCCCGGTCGGACGTACCAGCTGCTCGACCGGCTGCCCCGACACACGGAGCTCGAACGGCCCCGGTGTCGCGCTCATGAACACCACCTGGTCGACGATGTCGAGCCACTCGTCGAAGCGGAGCGGCCGGTTGTCGAGCGCGCTCGGCAGGCGGAAACCGTGCTCGACGAGCGTCCCCTTGCGGCTCATGTCGCCCTCGTACATGCCGTTCAGCTGCGGCACCGCCACGTGGCTCTCGTCGAGCACCATGAGGAAGTCATCGGGGAAGTAGTCGAGCAACGTGTTCGGCCTGCTGCCGGGAGGCCGCCCCTCGATGTGGCGGGCGTAGTTCTCGATCCCGTTGCAGAACCCGACCTCGCGAAGCATCTCGAGGTCGTACTGGGTGCGCATCCGCAGGCGCTGCGCCTCGAGGAGCTTGCGTTCGTTCTCGAGTTGCTTCAAGCGGTCGGCGAGCTCGGCCTCTATCGCGATGATCGCCCGGTCGAGGCGCTCCCGAGAGGCCACGTAGTGCGAAGCGGGGTAGATCGTGACGTGGTCGAGATCGCGGGTGATCTCGCCCGTGAGCGTGTCGAGCTCGATGATCCGGTCGACCTCGTCGCCGAAGAGCTCGACCCGGATCGCCTTCTCCTCGTACGCGGGAAAGATCTCGATCGTGTCGCCGCGGACGCGGAACTTCCCCCGGATGAAGTTGACGTCGTTCCGCTCGTACTGGATGTCGACCAGGCGCTGGATGATGAAGTCGCGGTCGGCGTAACCGCCGCGAGCGACGCTGACCGTCTGCTCCATGTACTCCTCGGGCGACCCCAACCCGTAGATGGCCGAGACGCTGGCGACGATCAGCACGTCTTCGCGCTGCAGGAGCGCCGACGTCGCCGAATGTCTCAGCCGCTCGACCTCATCGTTGATAGACGAGTCCTTCTCGATATAGGTGTCGGTCTGCGGCACGTACGCCTCGGGCTGGTAATAGTCGTAGTAGGAGACGAAGTACTCGACGGCGTTGTGCGGGAAGAACTGCTTGAACTCGTTGCAGAGTTGCGCCGCGAGCGACTTGTTCGGCGCCATGACGAGCGTCGGCTTCTGGATCTGCTCGACCGCCCATGCCAAGGTGGCCGTCTTGCCGGTGCCGGTTGCCCCGAGGAGGGTGGTGAACTTCTCGCGTTTCTTGACGCGCTCGACCAGCCCGGCGATGGCGCCCGGCTGGTCGCCGGCGGGCGCGAAATCGGACACGACCTTGAAGGGGGGCACGGAGGTCGAGTCTACGGGCCGGGTACGACGGAACGGCTCAGGCGGCGAAGCTCGGACGCCGGTCCGACCACGGCCGCGCTGCCTCGATCTGTCGCGCGAGACGCAGGAGAGGCTCCTCCCCCGCCGGCGACCCGATCAACTGCACACCGATGGGAACGCCGTCGGCCCAGTAGGTAGGGACCGACATAGCCGGCTGCCCCGTGATGTTCGCGATCGCGGTGAACGCGACCGCCGCCGCGGCGAGCGCGAGCTGCATGAACGGATCTTCCTGATGCAGGATCCAGCCGGCCGGCGGCGTCGGCATCGGCAGCGTCGGCGTGAGCAGGACGTCGAAGTCGTCCCACCCGGCGACAACGCGGCGCGAGAACGCCTGCAGCCACAGGATCGAGCGGACGTAGTCGATCGCCGACGTGTTCCGTCCCTCCTCCGCCAGCATGCGGTTGACCGGCTCGTAGTGCGCCGGATCGGCCGGAGGGTAGAGCGCGCTGGTCGCCTGGATCACGTGGACGAAGTGCGCCGGCAGGTCGGGATCGGCCCAGCCCGGGTCGACCGCAACCACGTCGTGACCCAGCTCGTCGAGGAGCCGGGCGGCATCCTCGACGGCGGCGGCAGGACCCTCTTCGACCGGAGTCCCGTTGGGAGCGGTGGACGTGACCCCGACGCGCAGGCGCGGCGGCTCCTCCGAGAACGTCGAGCCGAACGGCCGCGGCGGCGGCGGAGCCCAATACGGATCGCCCGCCTCGTAGCCGGAGAGCACGTCGAGTAACACGGCGGAGTCGGCGACGAAGCGGGTCAGGACTCCTTGCGTGGAGAAGCCCTGCCAGCTCTCCCCCAGCCGCGGCCCCGACGAGACGCGCCCTCGCGCCGGCTTGAGACCGAAGAGCCCGCAGCACGAGGCCGGGATGCGGATCGACCCGCCGCCATCACTCCCATGCGCGACCGGCGCCATGCCGGAGACGACGGCCGCGGCCGCTCCCCCGCTCGAGCCTCCGGACGTCAGCGAGGCCTCCCACGGGTTGCGACATAGCCCGTGCAGGAGCGAGTCGGAGGCCGGTATCTGGCCGAACTCCGACGTGTTGGTCTTGCCGATGACGATGCATCCCGCCGCCTTCAGCCGGCGCACGGTGGCTGCGTCCTCTTCCGGCACGTGATCGGCGTAGGCCCGCGACCCGTACGTGGTCCTGATGCCCGCGGTGTCGAACAGGTCCTTGATCGGGATCGGCACACCGAGGAGCGGAGGCAGGTCGCCGCCCCTAGCCGCGAGATCCGCGGCGCGCCGCGCTTCGGCGCGACCCTCTTCGGCGCGGACGAGTACGAACGCGTTGATGCCGCCGTCGAGGCGGTCGATGCGGTCGAGATAGGCATCGACGAGCTCCACCGGCGAGAGTTCCTTGGTCCGTATGAGGCGCGCCTGCTCCACGGCGGCGGCGAAGAGGATGTCGTCCATCACCGTCAATCCGCGACGCGGAGCGTGAAATGGAACGTCGAGCCTTTCCCCGGCTCCGACTCGACCCAGATGCGGCCGCCGTGCGCTTCGACGATGCCCTTCGTGATGAACAGGCCGAGGCCCGTTCCCTTCTTCACCCACGACGGCTTCGGAAGCATCACGAACTTAGAGAAGATCCGTTCTCTATCGGCGGCGGATATCCCGATGCCCTCGTCCTGCACGCTCACGCGCACGTATCGCTCCCCGGCGGCACCCTCCTCGGCGGCACGCAGCACGATCGTGGTGTCGTCGGGGCTGTAGCGCGTGGCGTTCGTGAGGAGATTGAGGAACACCTGCCGGATGCGGTCCTTGTCGCCGAGGACCTTCGGGAGGTCGGCGGGGACGTCGACCTCGATCGCATGGTTCGCCTTGATCGACGGATGCACCGTGAGGATGCTGTCGACGAGGTCCGGGAGCGTCATCGGCTCTAGCTCGTAACGGAGCGTCCCCGCGTCCATGCGCGAGACATCCAGCAGGTCCTGCACCAAGCGAGATAGCCGGTCGGTCTCCTTCGACACGATGTCGAGGAACCTCGTCCGGCGATCCTCGGGCAGCGTCTCCCATTCGTCCCGCAGCACGTTCCCGAAGCCGACGATGGTCGTCATGGGACCGTTCAGCTCGTGGGCCAGCATCGAAACGAATTCGGTCTTGGTCCGGTCCGCTTCACGGAGGCGCTGCAGTAGCGCTCGCTCCCGTTCGCGCGCACGGCTCGACTCGATGACGCTCCCGATGCGTGTACCGAGGAGAGACGTGAACCGCAGGTCGTTGTCGTCGAACCGGCCGCGGCGCGCGTCCGCCGCCAGCAGTACGCCCAGCGGCCGCGCGGTCGAGGAAAGCGGGACGGCAAGGAGTGTCGAAGCGTCCATGACGGCCTGCAGCTCACTGCCGACCCAGGCATCACGCCGCGCGTGGTTCGACATGAGCGCCGTGTCCGTTCGGAACGCGGTGGCGGCCAGCGATGGGACTGCGAGTGAAACCTTGAGGTCGTCCAGCTCCTCGCCCGTGAACCCGACGGCGGGAGGGTGCGCGACGAGCGCGTCCTCTTCCTCGTCGCAGAGCAACACCACCATGCGCCTGCTGCCGAGCAGATCGGCGACGATGCGCACCGATTCGCCGATCGCGTAATCCACCGTGTCCGCGGCGGCCAGGAGCCTGGAGATCCGTTGGAGCCCTTTTATCTCCTGGGTCTGACGGGCAAGCGTCGACCGAAGCCGCGCGTTCTCGACCGCGACCGCGGTCCGCTCCGCCAGCACCGTCAGGACCCGCAGGTCGTTGTCGGCAAAGGCGCCGCGCTTGGAGTTCACCGCGGCGAGAACACCGATCGGCCCTGCCGCCGACTCGAGCGGGACGGCAGCGACCTGCCTGGCCGCCATCGCCTCGGCGATCATGGGGCTCGAGTCGGGATCGGCGAACACGTCGTTGACGATCTCGCCGCGCGACGACTGGAAGACGCGCCGCACGATGCTCGGCTCGCCCGCCGGGATCGGATCGCGCTCGCCGTACGATCCGTAGACCTGGAAGCGCCCGTTCTCGGGCTCGTAGAGCAGGACGAGCGGCAGGTCGCACGCCACGACCTCGCCGGCCAGCCGGGCCGCCTCCTGGACGATCTCCGATTCGGAGGCGCGGGTCGTCCCCAGCGAGGAGATCCGGTAGAGGGCGCCGAGCTCACCGGCGCGCCTTTCGTCAGGCGATGACATGCCTCACAACTTCTCGATGACGCGGGGCAACTCCTCCAACGTCCGCACGGTGAGCTCGTGCCGGCCGGGATAAGCGCCGAAGCGATCCAGCAGGACGGCCCGCATCCCGACCTCGGTGGCCGGCTCGACGTCGAGAGCAGGAGAGTCGCCCACGTGCAGCGCGTGCGAGGGATCCACGCCGGCGCGCTCGACCGCGACCTCATAGATCTTGGGGTCCGGCTTCTCGACCCCTTCGAGCCCCGAGATGACCGTCGTGTCGAAGTGCTCATGGATCTCCATCTCGACCAGCATCCGCTGGAGCCATTCCTCGAAGTTAGAGATCAAGCCGATGCGCATCCCCCGCTCGGAGAGAGCATTGAGCGTGGGGACGACGTCGTCGAAGAGCTTGTACGACGCGCTGCTCGAGAAGACCTCGTACAGCTCCGCTACCAGCGGCTCGTCGTTGATGCCGAGCTCCTGGAGGAAGCGCCGGTAGAGGTACGTCCAGAACATGCGGGAGTCCTCCGGCGAGAGAGACGGACTCTCTACCCCGGTCGCCTCCGCGAGGTCCACGAGGTGGGGCGCGAGACGCGTCCGCACGGCGAGGACGTCCTCCGCGTCCACCTCGAAACCGCGGCGCCCGCAGGTGGTCGCGAAGAGCTCCTGGAACGAGGGGAAAGGACGGAGCAGCGTGTCGCCTGCGTCGAAGAACACGACCTCGATCACGGGGCCGCCCCGCGCAGCCGCCCGAGCTCCTCCCAAACCCTCTCCGCCTCGCGCTCGAGGTCGTCGAGCGACCCGTCGTTCGTCACGACGATGTGGGCCCTCTCGAGGAGCTCTTCGAGGTCCGCCTGCGCGGTCATACGTGCGTTCACGTCGTCGAGCGTCATGGCCCGGTCCCGGAGCAACCGCGTCCGCCGTACCTCGCGCGAGGCGTTCACCACCACCAACGCATCGACCGTCGACGCCAGCCCCATCTCGACGATCAACGCGGCGTCGATAACCACGATCTCGTCGGTGCCGGCGAACATCTCGAGCGTCTCGGCGATGCGGGCGAAGATCACCGGATGCACGATCGCGTTCAGCGCCGCGAGGGCGTCCGGATCGCTGAAGACGACCTGAGCCAGGCGTTGGCGATCGATCTCCATGTCGGGCGCGAGGATCTCGTCGCCGAACTGGTCGACGACGGAGTGCCATGCGGGCGCTCCCGGAACCAGAGCGGCGCGGCCGAGCGCATCGGCATCGATCACCTGCGCACCACGGCGCGCCAGAAGCCCGGCGAAGGTGGACTTGCCGCTACCTATCCCCC
>Ga0247713_1001775_pt1 | contig 10322 bp, 7 predicted proteins | sample 21E_NmetaG_FD_189936 | JGI IMG/M metagenome (GOLD analysis project Ga0247713, IMG submission 189936) | Soil microbial communities from hillslope of Landscape Evolution Observatory, University of Arizona, Oracle, AZ, United States - 2-1-E_N | ecosystem: Engineered > Artificial ecosystem > Mesocosm... | reverse complement strand
GCGCCGGACGGCTCTCCTGTCCGTGGCCGCCGCCGCGGTCCTGCTCGCGCTCAAGCTCGGCGCGGGGCTCGCGAGCGGCAGCCTCGGCCTCGTCTCGGAGGCGCTCCACTCGGGCACGGACCTCGTCGCGGCGGCGCTGACCTTCTTCGCGATCGGCGTCGCCGGCCGCCCGGCCGACCGCAGCCACCCCTACGGGCACGGCAAGGCAGAGCACCTCGCCGCGCTCGCCGAGGCGGGCGTGCTCGCCCTCATCAGCCTCGCCGTCGCCGCGCTCGCCGTCGCGCGCCTGACGGGCGGTCTCGAGCACGAGATCGACACTGCGTGGTGGACGTTCGCCGTGATCGCGGTCGTGATCGCCATCGACGTCTCGCGCACGTCCGCCTCGTACCGGGCGTCGCGCCGCTACGGCAGCCCGGCGCTGCTCTCGAACGCGCTCCACTTCGGCAGCGACCTCGCCGGCACGCTCGCCGTCCTGGGCGGGCTCGTCGCCGCGCGACAGGGTTTCCCGGAGGGCGACTCGCTCGCCGCGCTCTTCGTCGCGGCGCTCGTGCTGCTCGCGGCTGCGCGCCTGATCCGGCGCAACGTGGACGTGCTGATGGACCGGACGCCGCCGCGCGCGGAGCTCGCCGCCCGCGAGGCGATCGCGGCGGTCGAGCCGCCGGTGCACGTGTCGCGCCTGCGGCTGCGGCAGGCCGCGAACCGGCACTTCGTGGACGTGGTGATCGCGGTCGCGCCCGGTGCAGGAGTGGGGCAGGGGCACGCGGTCGCGGACCGCGTCGAGGCCGCGGTCGAGGAGGCGCTCCCCGGGAGCGACGTCGTCGTGCACGTCGAGCCGCGCGCCGACGAGGCGGCGGCGCTGCGCGAGCGCGCGCTCGCGGCGGCGTTCCTCGTCCCGCAGGTGCGCGAGATCCACAACCTCGCGCTCGTGGACGTCGACGGCCGCACCGAGCTCTCGCTCCATCTCAAGCTGCCGGGCGAGCTGACGCTCGAGCAGGCGCACGAGCTGGCCGAGCGCGTCGAGCTGACGATCGTGGAGGCCGTGCCGGAGATCCACGCGGTGCAGACGCACCTCGAGCCGCTGACGGAGGCGAGCGAGGCCGAGGAGCTCGAGCCGGGGGAGGTGGAGCGGATCGTCCGCGCGGCGGGGGTCGAGCCGCGGGAGGTGCGCGTGCTGCGCACGGACGAGGGACTCGTCGCCTTCCTCACGCTCGGGCTCGGCGCGAGCGGCAGCCTGGCGGACGCGCACAGCCGCGCGAGCGCGCTCGAGGAGCGGCTGCGCGCGGAGCATCCCGAGATCGCGGACGTGATCGTCCACACCGAGCCGTGACGCGCTCGCGTAGCGTTCGCGCCCGATGCGGCTCTGCATGTTCTCCCCGAAGGAGCTCGACCTCGAGCGCGGGTGGCCCGGACGGATCGACGGGGACCGCGTCGTCCAGCTCGCGGCGCAGACGCTGCAGTCGTTCTTCACCGGAGGCGGCACGGCGCGAGAGCACGCGGAGTTCGCGCTCGACGACGTCGTCCTGCGGGCGCCGGTCCTGCACCCGCCCTCGGTGCGGGACTTCTACGCCTTCGAGCAGCACGTGGCGACGGCGCGCGCCTCGCGTGGGCTCGAGGTGCCGCCCGAGTGGTACGAGCAGCCGGTCTTCTACTTCTCGAACCCGGCCGCGATCTACGGCCCGGAGGACACGGTGCCGTACCCCGACGGGACGGAGGAGCTCGACTACGAGCTCGAGGTCGCGGCGGTGATCGGAGCGGACGGCGCGATCGCCGGGTTCACCGTGATGAACGACTGGTCGGCGCGCGACCTCCAGCGCGTCGAGATGCGCGTCGGCCTCGGGCCGGCGAAGGGGAAGGACTTCGCGACCTCGCTCGGGCCGGTGCTCGTCACGGTCGACGAGTTCCCCGGCGAGGAGGCCGAGATGGTCGCGCGCGTGAACGGCGAGGAGCGCTCGCGCGGCAACCTGCGCGACCTGCACTTCCCATGGGAGCGGATCCGCGAGCACGCCGCGCGGAACACGGTGCTGCGGGCCGGCGACGTGCTCGGCTCCGGCACCGTCGGCACTGGTTGCATCCTCGAGCTCGGCGACGGGCGCTGGCTGCAGCCGGGCGACGTCGTGGAGCTCGAGATCGAGGGGATCGGCGTGCTCCGGAACACGGTCGGGCCGCGGGCCTAGCGGCGCTATCCTGCCGCCATGCCGTTCTACCAGCGCCTCGGTGACGTGCCCCGCAAGCGGCACATCCAGTTCCGGGACAACGGCACGCTGCTGACGGAGGAGGTGATGGGCCTCGAGGGCTTCTCGGGCAACGAGTCCATCCTCTACCACCTCCAGTCGCCCTGCCGCGTGATGGAGATCGGCGAGTTCGAGCCGATCGTGCGCGAGGAGTGGGTGCCGGAGACGCACCAGCACCGGCTGATGAACACGAAGGAGATCGAGGCGAGCGGCGACGAGATCACCGGGCGCCGCCTGCTGATGTGGAACGCCGACGTCGAGATCTCGATCTGCCGCCCCTCGGGGTCGATGGACTACTTCTTCCGGAACGGCGAGGGCGACGAGGTGATCTTCGTCCACGAGGGCTCCGGGACGCTCGAGACGATCTTCGGCGACCTGCCGTACAGCGAGGGCGACTACATCGTGGTCCCGCGCGGGACGACCTACCGCTTCCGCCCGGAGGGCGAGCAGCGCTACCTCGTCTTCGAGACGCCGGGCCTGATCGAGATCCCGCGGCGGTACCGCAACCAGTACGGCCAGATCGTGGAGGGCGCGCCCTACTACCACCGCGACATCCACCCGCCGACGCAGCTGAACACGCACCGCGAGCAGGGCGAGTTCCCGGTGAAGGTGCGCGTGCGCGACGGCTACCAGACCTACGTGCTCGACTACCACCCGTTCGACGTGGTCGGCTGGGACGGCTACCTCTTCCCGTGGACGTTCTCGATCCACGACTTCGAGCCGATCACGGGCCGGATTCACCAGCCGCCGCCCGCGCACCAGACCTTCTCCGGGCGCAACTTCGTGATCTGCTCGTTCTGCCCGCGCAAACTCGACTTCGATCCGCTCGCGGTGCCGATCCCGTACCACCACTCAAACCTGCAGAGCGAGGAGATGATCTACTACGTCTCCGGCAACTTCGGCTCGCGCAAGGGCGTCGACGTCGGTTCGATCACGCTGCACCCGTCGGGGCTGCCGCACGGCCCGCAGCCGGGGCTCGCGGAGAAGTCGATCGGGATGCACGAGACCGGCGAGCTCGCGGTGATGTGCGACACCTTCTACCCGCTGAAGCTCTCGACGCTCGCGCGCGACCTCGACGACGGCAAGTACGCGTACTCCTGGTACGAGCCGGCGGCCGGCGAGGCCACCGAGGCCGGCCTCACCTCGCACCTGTAGCCCCCCGGCCACGCCGGCGGTCTGCGCCGCGTACCGTCCGCAACGGACGGTTCGACTCTGCATCGCGCGTAGAGCGGGGTCTGACCCTCCTCTGACCCCGCTCCGGTTCCGGGTCTGACCCCTCGGCCGACCCTGCTCCGACCCCGGTGCGGCCGCGGGACGCGGCCGCAGGGGGCGCGGGTACGGTGGCGGCATGGCGGCGCGGGTCGTGGTCGACTGGGACGGGACGGTGACGTGCGAGGACGGGCTCGTGCAGGTGCTGCACGCGTTCGGCGACCCACGGCTCCTCGCCGAGCTCGAGCCGCGCGTCGGCGTCGACCTGACGCTGCACGAGGAGATCGCGCTCGAGCTCGCGTCGGTGACCGCTCCGCTCGAGGAGGTCGTCGCCTGGGTGCGCGAGCACGTGCGCGTGCGGCCGGGTTTCGCCGCGTTCGCGGAACGGCACCGGCCGACGATCCTCTCCTCCGGCTTCGGCGAGCTGATCGAGCCGGTGCTCGAGCGGGAGGGCGTGACGGGGCTGGAGGTGCAGGCGAACAGCGTCCAGCCGCGGCCGGACGGCTGGCGCGTCCGTTGGCGCGACGAGGCGCAGTGCACGGCGTGCGGCGAGGCGTGCAAGCGCGGGTCGCTGCCGGACGGTGACGTCGTCTACGTCGGCGACGGCTACTCCGACCGCTGCGCGGCGCTCGCGGCGGGACGCGTCTTCGCACGCGACGGGCTGGCGCGTTACCTCGACGCCGAGGGCGTCGCCTACGAGCGCTTCGCGGACTTCGGCGACGTGGCCGCGGCGCTCGGCGCGGAGCCGGGGAGCGGCGCCGTCGAGCGCCCGAGCCGCAGCCGCGGCCGGAACACGTAGTTCGGCTGACGGCGGGAGCCGTCGGTGACGAGGGCGCCGAGCGCGCGCACCGCCGTCGAGGCGATGTCCTCGATCGGCTGCTCGACCGTCGTGAGCGGCGGCTCGTTCCAGCGCGCAGCCTCGATCCCGTCGAAGCCGACGACCGAGAGATCCTCGGGAACGCGCACACCGTGCGCCTCCGCCTCGCGGATCACCCCGATCGCCATCAGGTCGTTCGAGCAGATGATCCCGGTGGGCGGGCCGCCGGGCGCGTCGACGAGCGCGCGGAACGCGGCGCGGCCGCCGTCGACGGTGAACGAGGTGTACGCCACGATCGGCTCCGGGTCGAGCCCCGCCGCCTCCAGTGCCTCGGCGCGCCCGTAGGCCTTGTCGCGCGTCGGCGTGAAGAGCTCGGCGCCGGCGGCGAAGCCGATGCGGCGGTGGCCGAGCGAGAGCAGGTGCTCCGTCGCGAGCCGCCCGGCGGCGCGCTCGTCCACGCCGACCGACGTCACGTCGAGCTCGTCGGAGCCGCCGTTCACGAAGACGAGGCGCGCCCCGTCCTCGACGAGCCGGACGTAGTGCGAGTGGTGCGAGCGCAGGTCCGTGATCTCGCTCGAGATGAAGATCATCCCGTCGACCCGGCGCTCGAGCAGCATGTGCACGTAGTCGGCCTCGCGCAGCGCCGATCCGGCCGTGTTGCAGAGGATCGTCGCGAAGCCGGCGAGCGCCGCCCGCCGCTCGAGCTCCTCCGCGAGCGCGGGGAAGATCGGGTTGCCGAGCTCGGGGACGAGGAGCCCGATCGCGCCGGTCGCGGGCGCGCGGTGGCGCGGCACGTAGAGGAGCTCGCGCATCGCCGACTCGACCCGCTCGCGCGTCTCGGCACGCACCGCCGCCGAGCCGCTCGCGACCCGCGAGGCGGTCGCGAGGCTGACGCCGGCGCGCGCCGCGACCTGCCGCAGGCTGCTCATCCGCGCACGCCTAGCCGCTCGCTCTCATCCCGCTCACTCTCACGACCGTGCTCAAAGTTTCACGATCCTAATACGCGCGACCGTGCCAAAACTACGTTGACTTCTGAAATCCCTCGGCGTAGGCTCCCGCGCGTGTTTCACCACGATGAAACGAGTTTCACACCGCTGTCGGCGGGGCGTCTCCGCCGGATGTCATCTGGAAGAGGAGTAGAGATGCACACGCTGAGCTCTCGCACGGGGCGCACGCTCGTCTCCGTCGCGTTCGCGCTCGTCGCGCTGCTGCTCGTCGCCGCGCCCTCGGGCGCCGCGAAGAAAGCCGCCGCGTCGAAGATCGTCGTCTGGACGGACAAGGACCGCAAGACCGCCGTCGAGCGCGTCGTCCGCCAGTGGGCCTCCTCGCGCGGCCTCGCCGTCGAGGTGGTCGAGAAGGACTTCGGGAAGATCCGCGACGACCTGAAGACCGTGCAGACCGAGACGGCGCCGGACGTCGTCATCGGCGCGCACGACTGGATCGGCCAGCTCGCCGCGGACGGGTCGGTCGTCCCGCTCAACCCGACACGGGCGACGCGGGCGCAGTTCCCGGCGTACGCCCTCGACGCGTTCTCGTACGGCACGGCGGTCAAGCGCCTCTACGGCGCCCCGGTCGCGCTCGAGAACATCGCCCTCGTCGTGAACACGAAGCTGGCGAAGGTCCCGACGACGTTCGACAGCCTCTACACGCAGGCGCTGGCCTTCCAGAAGAAGGCGAAGGGCAACATCGGGCTCGCCGTTCCGCAGGGCGCCGCGGGCGACGCGTACCACATGTACCCGCTCTTCTCGGGTCTCGGCGGCTACGTCTTCGGCACGAACAAGGCCGGGAACCTCGACCCGTCGGACATCGGCGTCGCGAACAAGCGCTTCCTCGCGAACGCGTCGATGATCGACGCCTGGAACAAGAGCGGCTTCGTCAACTCGAAGGTCGACTACGGCGTCGCGAAGGACGCGTTCCTGAAGGGCAAGGCCGCCTTCTGGATCACCGGCCCGTGGGAGTCGGACACGCTGCGGACGAGCAAGCTCTCGTTCAAGATCGTCCAGTTCCCGAAGATCAAGTACCGCTCGGTGCCGTTCCTCGGCGTCCAGGGCTTCATGGTGACGAAGTTCGCCAAGGCGCACGGGCTCGAGACGGCGGCGAAGGACCTGGTCGGTAACTACATGATGCGGCCGGACGGGCAGTCGGCGCTGGCGGCGGCGAACGGCCGCTTCCCGGCGAACACGGTCGCGGGCAAGCGCGTCACGAACCCGCTGCTGAAGCAGTTCGGCGCGGCGGGCGCCGGCGGCGTGCCGATGCCGAACATCCCGCAGATGTCGAGCGTCTGGAGCGACCTCGGCGGCGCGTGGGTGAAGGCGACGAAGGGCCCGGGGGCGACGAAGGCGAAGGCCGCCTTCACGACCGCGGCGCGCAACATCGCCAACAAGATCGGCTAACGCAGCACCCTCCTGCGGGCGCCCCACGGGGCGCCCGCAGGAGGCGGTACTCCGTCCGCCCGCCCCGCCCGACCCGAGGAGGTCCTCCTGAGCACGACCGCCGCACCCGCGCCGGCGCCGGAGCGCCGCACGCGTCTCGGCTCGCTCGCGCAGGCCGCCTGGCGTGCCCCAGCGCAGCTGATCGCGGTCTTCTCGGGAACGGTCGGCCTCGTGCTCAAGATCGCGCTGCTCGCGGTCGTGAACGCGATCGCCGTCTGGGCGGGCACCGTGCTCGCGGCGGACGAGAAGTGGGTCGCGCTCGGCGTGCTCGTCGCCGCGACGCTCGCGATCGACCTCGTCTACCTGTGGCCGCGGCGGGCGATCCCGCTCAAGTTCCTCGTGCCGGGCACCGTCTTCCTGCTCGCGTTCCAGATCGCGCCGATCGTCTACAACGTCAACGTCGGCTTCACGAACTGGTCGACCGGCCACATCCTCACGAAGAGCGAGGCGATCGCCGGGATCCAGGAGAACTCGCTCTCGCAGACCGCCGACAGCCGCTCGTTCGTGATGGCGCCGGCGCGCGACAGGGACGGCGAGCTCGTGCTCCTGCTCGTCGACGAGACCGACGGGAAGCCGTACCTCGGCACCCGCCGCGGGCTCCAGCCGCTCGACGAGGGCGTCCTCCGCCTCGGCGAGTTCGGGACGATCGAGGCGGCGCGTGGCTACGAGGTCGTCCGCGGCGCCGGCCTCGTCCAGCTCGACCGGGAGCTGACGGCGTTCACCGTGCCGACGGAGGGCGGCGCGATCCGCCCCGAGGGGACGGAGGTGGCGCTCGAGCTGGCGCCGACGGTTCGCTACAGCCGGCTCACCGACACCTTCACGCGGATCGAGGACGGCGTCGTCTTCCGCGACAACGGGAGGGGCTCGTTCGTCGCCGCCGACGGCACCGAGCTCGAGCCCGGGTGGCGGACGAACATCGGGCTCGCGAACTTCGAGTCGGTGCTGCGCGACCCGCTCATCCGCGAGCCGTTCCTGCGCGTCTTCGCGTGGACGTTCGTCTTCGCGTTCTCGATCGTGCTGATCTCGTTCGCGCTCGGCCTCTTCCTCGCGATCGTGCTCAACAAGCCGACGCTCCGCTTCCGCCGCGTCTACCAGGTCGTCCTGATCGTCCCGTACGCGCTGCCGGCGTTCCTCGCGGTGCTCGTCTGGCGCGGGCTCCTGAACGACGACTTCGGCGTCATCAACGGGCTGCTCCCGTGGAACGTCCCGTGGCTCTTCGACCCGTGGTGGGCGAAGGTCTCGGTGATCGCGGTGAGCGTCTGGCTGACGGTGCCGTACTTCCTGCTCGTGTCGCTCGGCGCCCTCCAGTCGATCCCGTCGGAGCTCGTGGAGGCGGCGCGCGTCGACGGCGGCGGCGGCTGGGCGATCTTCCGGCGCGTGACGCTGCCGCTGCTCCTGATCGTCGTCGCGCCGCTGATGATCGCGTCGTTCGCCCTCAACTTCAACAACTTCGTCAACATCTACCTGCTGACGTCCGGCGGCCCGCCGGCGGAGGACCAGTCGGTCGCCGGCGCGACCGACATCCTCATCACCTACACCTACAAGCTCGCCTTCGAGGCCGGCAAGGGCAACGACTTCGGGCTCGCGGCCGCGGTCTCGATCTTCATCTTCCTGATCGTGGCGTCCATCTCCGCGATCGCCTTCAAGCGCACCGGCTCCCTGGAGAACATCAGATGAGCATCGTCGACCCCGCTCTCGAGCGCGTCGAGCCCGTTCCCGCCGCGCGGACGCGCCGCCGGCCGCCGACGCCGAGCCTCGGCGGCGACTGGTGGCGCCACCTGATCGCGCTGGCGGCGTGCGCCGTCGCGGTCTTCCCCGTCGTCTACGTCGCCTCGGCGGCGTTCAACGCGGACCAGTCGCTCGGCGGCGCGAGCCTGATCCCGCGCAGCGTCACGCTCGAGAACTTCCGCGAGCTGCTGGCGCCCGACCCCGCGAAGAGCCACCTGCAGTCGTCGACCTCGCACTACCTGCGCTGGCTCGGCAACTCGCTGCTCGTCGCCGTGACGACGTCGCTGCTGACGGTGCTCCTCGGCGCGCTCGCGGCCTACGCGTTCAGCCGCTTCCGCTTCCGCGGGCGCCGCATCGGGCTGCTCTTCCTGCTGCTCGTGCAGATGTTCCCGCAGCTGCTCGCCCTCGTCGCGATCTACCTGATCCTCCTCCGCACCGGCGAGGTCTTCCCCTCGATCGGGCTCGACACGAAGAGCGGCCTCATCCTCGTCTACCTCGGCGGCGTGATGGGCGTGAACACGTGGCTCCTGAAGGGCTTCTTCGACACGATCCCGGCCGAGCTCGACGAGTCAGCCCGCGTCGACGGCGCCACGCCCGCGCAGGTCTTCTGGGGCGTCGTGCTCCCGCTCGCGCTCCCGATCCTCTCGGTGATCGGGATCCTCTCCTTCGTCGGGACGTTCAACGAGTTCGTGCTCGCGAGCGCGATCCTCCAGTCGAACGAGAACTTCACGCTCCCGCTCGGCCTGAACGGCTACATCGACAAGCAGTACGCGGAGCACTGGGGGCCGTTCGCGGCCGGCGTCCTGATCGCGGGCGTCCCGATCATGGTCATCTTCATGTCGCTGCAGCGGTTCATCGTCAGCGGCCTCACGCAGGGCTCCGTCAAGGGATGAGCCCCACGCGTTCCGCCCCCGCCGCGGCCGCGACGGCGACCGCTCTCGCCGAGCCGCACCACGACGGCTCCGAGGCGTACGTCCTCGAGCAGCCGCAGGAGCTCGGCGACGACGCTGTCGTCCGGCTCCGAGTCCCGCGCGGCACCGGTGTCGACGCCGTCGGGCTCCGCTACGTCGTCGACGGCGAGGCGCGCGCGCTCCCGGCCGAGGTCGACGAGGAGACGGAGACCGACACGTGGTGGCGCGTCTCCTTCCCGTTGCGGAACCCGACGGTTGGCTACCGCTGGCTGCTCTCGGGCGGCTCGGTCGGCTACGCCTGGCTGAACGGGACCGGCGTCGTGCCGCACGACGTCACCGACGACGCGGACTTCGCGCTCTCGCTCGACCCCGGCGGGCCCGACTGGCACCTGCGCTCGGTCGTCTACGAGATCTTCCCGGACCGCTTCGCGCGGTCGGCCGCGGCCGCCGCGCGCGAGGCGCCGGAGTGGGCGCTGCCGCGGCCGTGGGACGCGGAGCCCGACGGCCGGTCGCCGGAGACGCCGTACGAGTGGTTCGGCGGCGACCTGCGCGGGATCGAGGAGCGGCTCGACCACGTCGAGCAGCTCGGCGCGGACGTCGTCTACCTGACGCCGTTCTTCCCGGCGCGCTCGACGCACCGGTACGACGCGACCACCTTCGACCGCGTCGACCCGCTGCTCGGCGGCGACGAGGCGCTCGCGTCGCTCGTCGCGGCGGCGCACGGCCGCGGGATCCGGGTCGTCGGCGACCTGACGCTGAACCACACGGGCGACGCCCACGAGTGGTTCCGCGCGGCGCGCGACGAGGCGGCGGCCGAGCGCGCTTTCTACCTCTTCGACGACGCCTTCGAGCACGGCTACGCCGCGTGGCTCGGCGTGCGCACGCTGCCGAAGCTCGACCACCGCTCGGCGGAGCTGCGCCGCCGGCTGGCCGAGGGCCCCGGCTCCGTCGTCCGCCGCTGGCTGCGGCCGCCGTTCCACCTCGACGGCTGGCG
>Ga0247713_1001774_pt1 | contig 10328 bp, 6 predicted proteins | sample 21E_NmetaG_FD_189936 | JGI IMG/M metagenome (GOLD analysis project Ga0247713, IMG submission 189936) | Soil microbial communities from hillslope of Landscape Evolution Observatory, University of Arizona, Oracle, AZ, United States - 2-1-E_N | ecosystem: Engineered > Artificial ecosystem > Mesocosm... | reverse complement strand
CTCCTCAGCCTCCCCCCGAGCCCCCGGCTCCGCCTCCTCCGCCGGGCCCGGGCCCGCCTCCCGCTCCCGGCGCAGCGCCCGCAGCGCCCCCAGGGGCGGCCCCACCTCCGCCGGTTGACCCCAGGACCCAGCCCTTCCCGATCGCCCTTCCGCAGATTCGCCGCTCGCCGGCGCGCAACACAAACACATTGATCGAGCGGCTACAGCCGGCGGTCGACAGGGGAATCCCGCTGGAGCAGGCACTGCTGGCGGTGACATCGCCGTTCCCGGTCGCCGGAAAGGCCAACTTCAGCCATGACTGGCTATTCCCCCGCTATACCCCCACGCCCCACCTGCACCAGGGCACCGACATCTTCGCCGCATTTGGCACCCCGATCGTGACTTCGGAGCCCGGCCGGGTCATAAAGCAGGGTACCGCCGGCGCCGGCGGCATTTCGGTCTGGCTGCGCGGTGACAGCGGTATGGCGTACTACTACGCGCACCTGCAGAGCTGGGCGAGGGACCTGGCGGTAGGCCAGCGGGTTGAAAAGGGGCAGGTGATCGGATTCGTGGGTGACTCCGGCAACGCTGAGGGGGGAGCCCCGCACCTGCATTTCGAGATGCACCCCGGCGGTGCGCCCGGAACGCCGGCCCGCGACCCCAAACCGTTCCTCGACGACGCTCTGCGGCGGGCGGAGGAACAAGCCATAGCGTACGTCCAGGGCAACTTTGGCGACGTGGGTGGCGGTATCCCGAATACCGCCGGACGGACGGTGCTGCCCGGCATTGTCGTGACCAAGGAGGTGGACAAGCTCCTGCAGGGGACGGCGATCCAGGCACCCGAAGACGTCATGTGGTTCTCGATGATGGATCCCACGCTTGGAGGCCTGGGACTGGCCCGACAGAGTGCCGCCTCGGGCGTGGCCGAGCCGGCCCCGCTTTCCGAGGAAGAAAAGCTCGACGCTCAGCGGCTGGACGACGTGCGTAATGCCGTCAACACGACATCGCAGAAGGTGGCCAACCTCCAGGCCGAGCCGGCCGACCAGAGCATGGTGGTGTTGGGCCCGATGGGACAAGCCCTTATCCGCTAAGCGGCGAGAACCGGTACCCGCCCGCCGTCCTTCAGTCTCCCGGCGTGCCCAGCAGATCGACTATCCGGTCGGCAGTCTTTCGCAGCTCGTCCGGGTCCGCCTTTGATGAGGTACCGGGGGGGACCAGGGCATCGCCGGCCCACCTGGGGATCAGGTGAAGGTGCAGGTGGTCGACGGTCTGCCAGGCGGCCTGCCCGTTGGATTGCAGCAGATTCATGCCTTCGGCCCCCACCGCGTCGCGCAGGGCGGGAGCCAGCAGGTGCGCCGCTCTCATTACTGCCCCAGCGTCCTCGGAGCTGACTTCCCATATCGTCGCCGCATGGTTCCTGGGAATCACGAGCGAGTGTCCCCGGGCCCAGGGAAAGATGTCGAGGATCGCTATCACCGAGTCGTCCTCGTAGATCCTGACGCCGGGCGCGCTGCCGGCAACGATCTTGCAGAAGATGCATTCCGCCTCGTTCATCGGTCTACCGGTAGTTGGTGAACTGCAGCGGTATGCCGAAGTCCTCTTCCTTCAGCGCGGCGATCACCGCCTGCAGGTCGTCCCGCGACTTCGAGCTGACCCTCAACTGGTCCCCCTGCACCTGGCTTTGAACCCGGTGACCCAGCCCCTTGATGAACTTGTTGATGGTTCGGGCCTTCTCGTCGGAGATGCCGTGGACTATGTCGATGGTCTGCTTGAAGTTGGATCCGCCCGCCGGCTCGATCTTTCCTTCCGAAAGAGCTTTCAGCGACACGTTTCGGCGGACCATCTTCTCCTTCAGCACCTCCACCGCCGCCTGCACACGGCCTTCGGAGCTGGACCGGACCTCGATGTGCTCCGACTCGTGCTTGATCTCGGTTCCGGTGTTCTTGAAGTCGAAACGTTGGGTGATCTCCCGCCGGGTTTGATCGACGGCGTTCATCACCTCCTGCTGATCCACTTCACTGACCACGTCGAAAGATGCCTGTGCCAAGCTGCCCCCAAAAAATCGAAGTGCCGTGTTGCTTTATCCTAATGCTGCGAGGGCCGACAGTCCCTCTATCAAGGTAGGGGCGGTGAATCGGCCGCCATACCTTTCCGGTGGGATACCTAAGTGGCCAAAGGGAGCCGGCTGTAAACCGGTTGCGCAAGCTTCGGAGGTTCGAATCCTTCTCCCACCACTGTTAGGCGCTTATTCGACCCTGGGCGTAAAAAGGACCCCGGCCCAGCGGCCGGCCCCTGGCGTCAGCCCTCCAGGTCCGGTTCGTGGAAGTGTTCGAGGATCGCCCGGCGGGCTGTTCCGCGGAGCCGGACCGCGTCCTCCCATCCGGGCCCGGAGCCACGCACCGGTTCGGAGATGATCACCTCGATGGGTGCCTTCCGGGGGAAGCGTGCGGTTCCCCGTAGCACGGTTTCGGTGCCCCGGATGGTGATGGGGACCACCGGCAGGCCCGTTTCGGCCGCCACTGCAAATGCCCCCATGCGGAACGGTTGAAGACCGGGACGCCGGCTCATGCGGCCCTCAGGGAAAAAGACCACAGTCGCTCCCCGGCGAGCCGCCGCCAGCAGGGGTTGGGCGGCCCACACAGCCATTGCCCGGTCCCGCCGCTCTGCGAACAGTGCTCCCAGGCGTTTGAGGAAGATGCGGGTGAGGCGGCGCCGGGCAAAGACTTCGGCTGCCACGAAGACCAGCCGTTGCGGGAGCACGGCGGCGAGGACGAAGCCGTCCAGCATGCTGGAGTGGTTGGACACCACTATGTTCGGCTCGCGGGGGAACAGTTCCCGGCCCTGGACCTGCGGACGCAGGCCGGCCAGGCGCAGGACCAGCCGGGCCGCTCGGCGCAGGACGCTCCAGCGCAGACCGAGGCCCGGCAGCAGCGCCATCAGCAGCCAGATCAGCGGGGCACTGACGGCAAAGACGGCCCATGCCCGGACGGCGTAGACCAGTTCCCGGAGCCGTCCGGGAGCGCGCTGGATCCCCCCTTGCACGGTCGACCGGATCAGACCTGCGACCTGGCGCCACATGGGCTTGTCGGATGACTCGAGTATGCCTTCCTCGTAGAGGCGCCGGCAATCCGCCCGCCGAATCTTGCCGCTGGAGGTCTTGAGGACGGTGCCGGGCGCTGCCAGCACCACGTCGTCGGGGGCCGAGCCCAGTAGTTCGACCGAGGCGCCGGTGATCTCCTGCGCCATGAGCTGCTTTTCTCCGGGATCCTGCTGCCTGGTCTCGGCTACCACCACCAGCCGCTCGGGACCGCCGTCCCCACCCCGGGCACCGAAAACGGCAACCCGGCCCTTGCGGACTCCCGCCACCTCTCCGACGGCCTGTTCGAGCTCCTGGGGGTGGATGTTGCGACCGGCCCGGATGATCATGTCCTTGGCCCGGCCGGTGACGAACAGATCGCCGTCGGCGAAGTAGCCCAGATCACCGCTGTCCAGCCAGCCGTCCCGCAGCAGTTTGCCGGTCGCCTCCGGGTTGCGGTGGTACCCCGAGGTGACCGAGGGACCGGTGAAGTGGATCTGTCCCTGGCGGCGGTCGGGCAGGGCACGTCCCTGCGGGTCGGTTATGCGGACCTCGTGGCCGGACAGGGGGCTGCCGCAGGAAACGAAATGCAGGGGGTGCTCTTCGTCGCCGGGGGCCGGACGGGCCTCCCCGAAACGCAAGAACGGCTCCCGGGACACTGCGTCGATGACCGGTTTCCGTCCCAGGGGCGGGAAGGTCAGCCCCAACGAGCTTTCCGCCAGCCCGTATACGGGTGCCATCGCTTCCGGCCGGAACCCGTAAGGCTCGAAGCGTTCGGTGAAGCGCCGCAGGGTTTGGGGGCTGACCGGTTCGGCTCCGTTGAACGCCACCCGCCAGCTGCTCAGGTCGATGCCGGACATCTCCTCGTCGGTGATCCGGTTGAGGCACAGCTCGTACCCGAAGTTGGGGGAGGCCGAGATGGTTCCCCCCTGCTCGTGGATTGCCTGGAGCCACCGGACCGGACGGCGCAGGAAGGAGGTGGGAGGCATCACTACCAGGGGAATGCCGTAGTAGAGGCTGCCGAGCCAAGCTCCGATCAGGCCCATGTCGTGGTAGAGGGGCAGCCAGCTGACGAAAACGTCCTCGCGGCCCGAGCCCACCTCGGCCGCCCGGCCCATGGCCCGGATGTTGGCCAGCAGATTGGCATGGGTGAGCATCACCCCCTTGGGGGCACCGGTACTTCCCGAGGTGTACTGGAGCAGGGCCAGATCGTCCGGCCGGGCGGCCGGGGCCCGGCTGCCTGGAGGACCTGATTCCATCTCTTCGGCAGTAGCCACATGGTTCAGGTCGGGCACTGCGAGCCGGAGCTGGCGGGCGACGAGGCGCGCTTCGGGAACGGTGATCAGCAGCCGGACCTGAGCGTTGTCGAGAATGGCTGCCTGTCGCAAAAGGTGATCCTCCAGCTGGGCGCGTCGGTGGGGAGGGTAGATCGGGACCGGGACGGCGCCGGCCAGCAAAATTCCCAAGAATGACTGGAAGTACCCCCGGCCGGTGGGCAGCATCAGGGCGACCCGGTCCCCGGGACCGATACCCCGGTCCGCCAGGCTGCCGGCAACCCGGCGAGCCGCGGAATTCAGTGAGTTGAACGAGACCTCTTCGAATTCGTCGTCCGGCTGCAGTGCCCGAAGGTGGGTCCTTTCGGGCTGGCTGCCGAGGTGCCAATCCACCACCTCGCTCCAGGTGCCGGCCCGCTCGGGCGGGTCGGATCCCGGTCCCGCCGAGACCGCTGGCCGGAGGCGCCCGGTCCTGGGAGCCGAAGTGGCAGGTCGGTCCGGTAGCAGCTCCACCAGGTCCCGCAAGGACTGAGCCTCCGACAGGGTTTCATCGGGTAGATTGACCCCGAATGCCTGGTCCAGGCGCGCCAGCAGCTCCACCAGGGCCAGGCTGTCCAGACCCAGATCCCGGTCGAGGTCGTGATCGAGCTGGAGTTCGGGCCGGCTCCCCGGGCGGAGCTCATGGACCAGAGCGGTGGCTACCTGCAGCACTCGATCCGGTGTGGATTCTGGCGTCTCTGAGGTTGTCGCAGTGTGCCGGGAGTGCTGCATCGACCCTGCTTTCTATGGTCACTGCCTCACGGCTTCGACCTTGTGTTATTTGCCCTACGGGATCCTCATCTAATCCTGTGTGTACCGGGGCAGGTTTGCGGGCGATTCTGCAGCGGTTTGGGGCAGGTGGGGCATCGACCATGCCTGGACCCCGGGGAGCCGGGCTCGATTGCCACCGGGAGTAGATAGGGCGTCGGCGCCACGGGCAGCCAGCTTGTAGTCTTTCCAGGAAAAATGCAGAGCCCAGGTCAGCTTCGCCGGCCCCTATCTACGTTTGTCGGCCGCCGCTCGGAGCTCGCTGAGTTGACCAAGCTGGTGGCCGGCCGCCGTCTGGTTACGATCACTGGTCCCGGTGGGTCGGGCAAGACCCGACTGGCTCTCGAGCTCGTGGCGCAATTACCGGCGGGCGGCCTGAACCTGACCGTCGACCTGGCCCCGCTTTCGTCCGCAGAGATGGTTCCGGCACAAGTCGCGGCCGCCGCCGGTATCGTCGAGCAGCCGGGAGAGCAGCTGCTCGAGACCATCGGGCATCGCCTGCCCGGAGCCCCGATGCTCATGGTCCTGGACAACTGTGAACATGTCCTTTCCGGGGCGGCCGAGGTCGCCCAGCACCTCTTGCGCCGTTGCGAGCACCTGACGATATTGGCCACCAGCCGGCAGCCCCTCGGAGTACCGGGCGAGGTCTCCTGGTCCATCCCGCCGCTGGGTCTGCCCGAGGATGCCGACGCCGATGCCGGAACGCTCTTGCGTTTCGATGCAGTCAGGCTGTTCGCCGACCGGGCCGGCTCTCGAAAGGCCGGGTACGAGCTGTCGGAGGAATCGGCCCCCGTTGTGGCCGGCATATGCCGCCGGCTGGACGGAATGCCGCTGGCAATCGAGTTGGCCTCGGCATGGGTAGGTGTTCTCGGCGAGTCCGAAATACTGGAGCGTGTTTCGGCAGACCTTCGCTTGCTCGGGGCCGCCGGCCGGTCGGTGCCCGAGCGGCACGGCACGATGGAGGCGGCGATCGAGTGGAGCGCGGGACTGCTGCATCCCGACGAGCGCCGAGTTTTCCGCAGCCTCAGCGTGTTCAGCGGCTCCTTCAGCCTGGAGGCGGCGGAGGCGGTGACCTCGGATCACGATGTGCTCCCGGCGATTTCGGCTCTGGTGGCGCAGTCGCTGGTCGTTGCCGAGACCGCGGCGCAAAGACCTACCAGGTACCGCCTTTTGGAGACCATTCGCCGGTTCGGGCGGGCGGAGTTGGAAGCACACCCGGAGCACCGAACGGTGCGCGATCGTCACGCCGGCTACTTACTGTCCATTGCCGAGCAGGCGGAAGCGGTGCGCGACACCCGTGCCGCCGTGGAGGCCATGGCGCGCCTCATCGAATACCGCGACGATTTGAGGGCAGCGCTCGAGTGGTTGGCTGCCGAGGATCCCGACCGGGCAGTGCAGCTTGCCGGGGCCCTGGGCTGGTTCTGGCAATCCGTCAGCCCCAACGAGGGGCTCGCCTGGATGGCCCGCATTCTCGACCGGCCGGCTACCCGGGACCGGATGCGAGCCCGCGCCGAGGACTGGGCGGGCTGGCTGGCAATCAAATGCAACAACTACCGGCTGGCCGAAGCCAGGCTTCGCAGCAGCTACGCCGTTTCGGAAGCCATCGGGGATGACGCCGGCATCGCCCGGGCCCTGACCGGGCTGGGTCCGATCGTCCGGCTGGCCGGCAACGTGGAAGAGTCGCGGCGCATGGTGGAGAACGCCCTCGTGCTCGCTCGACGGTCGGGCGACGGCCGGGTCGAAGGCGGGGCGCTCACCACCCTGGGGATATTTGCCGTCGATGACTCCGACCTGGACGCAGCGGTCCGGCTCCTGGAAGAGGGCTTACACGTGCACCGCAGGTCGGAGAACCTCGGCGCCTTGGGGTACACGCTGGTCTTTTTGGCGGTCGCTCTGCACCGCTCGAGCGCCGATTCCCGGGCTCTCGAGCTGGCGCGTGACGCGCTGGACGCATTTGAGGGTGTCGCCGATCTCGGCGGCATGGCGATGACGCTGGAGGTGATGGGGATGGTCGGCGCCTCCCTTGATCCGGCGATCAGGGTAAGGCTGACGACGGCCGGCAACGCGCTCATGGAACGCGAAGGCCTGGGCCGGCCCCCGTTCTGGCTTGAGGATCTAAACGCCTGGCGTGCGGAGTGGGACAGCCGGCTCGGAAGCAGGGCCGGGGAAGTAGAAAGACAGGGCACGTCTATGACGCTGGCGCAGGCGCTCAGGCTGGCCCGCACCGGTGACGTCCCCGTCGAGCCCGAGGAGTGGAGCAAGCTCAGTCGCCGGGAGCAAGAGGTGGCGCCTCTAGTGGCGGAGGGCCTGAGCAACCGCGAAATTGCCGAGCGCCTTTTCATATCGGAACGCACGGTCGAGAGTCACGTCGGCTCGATGCTGCGCAAGCTCGGGCTGCGCTCCCGGGTGCAGATAGCCGCCTGGGCAAGCCGCCCCGGCTGAGGATTCAGTACCGGCGAAACCCGTTTCCGTACCGGCCCCGATGTTTGCCGGTCCAGTGATTCCTAGGCTCTTCTCAGCGCACCGCAATCGGTGCCCTATGGGGAGGAGGAGTGTCGTGGGTGAGGTCAGGCAGTTGATCGTAAGGGCGGGAGGCCGCTTGTTTCGAGTCCTGGGGGCGGGCGGCCCTGCTTACATTCTGTGGTTCGGGGGGTACCCCTACCGCCGCGCTGTCGGGACGGACACTCGATGAGTGATCTGTTGGAGGACCTGGAGATTCCCCAGATCGGCTGGGGAACCGAGAACGTCCGGCTCAAGTCCTCTCCCAAGCGCGTGAGGGCGCTGGCCGGCGGATTGGTGGTCGTGGACAGTACGTCGGTGAAGATGATGCTCGAGCCGCGGCATCTGCCCGTGTACTACTTTCCCAAGCAGGACGTACGGATGGATCTGCTGCGCCCGGCCCCAGCTTCTGCGATGTCGGCTCGCAAAGGTCCGGTGACCCTATGGACCCTGACGGCGGGGGAGAAGCTGGTCCCGAACGCCCTTTTCTCCTACGAGGATCCGCCGCCGGGGTGCCCCGATCTAAGCGGGCTGATCGCAATGTACTGGGACCGGATGGACGCGGTGTTCGAGGAGGAGGAGGAAGTCTTCACCCATGCCCGTGATCCCCACCATCGCATCGAGGTACTACGCTCGACGCGACATGTCGAGGTGACGGCCGGGAAGCGCACTTTGGCGGTGTCGGTGCGGCCGGTGATGCTACTGGAATCGCACCTCCCCCCACGTTTCTATCTGCCCAAGCTCGACGTGAGGTTCAGCGGGCTGGACCCGAGTCCCACGGTCACCGCCTGCCCCTACAAGGGGAGGGCCACGCAGAACTGGTCGGTCAAGGGGGGTCCGAAGGATGTTGCCTGGTGTTACCCCTACCCGACCGCTGAGTGTGCGGCGATAGCCAACCACGTGGCCTTTTACCAGGAGAAGGTTGAGGTCCGGGTCGACGGACGTTTGTCCGAGCCCGGTATGACCCCCTGGTCCTGACGGCCTGCCGCCGAGGTCAGGGCCCGGGCTGTTCGCCCTTCACGACCGAGACGGCGGTACAAAGCTCGCGGTAGGTCTGCAACTCGCGCGAGATCGGAGCCAGGATCCGGCTGTCGGCGACTCCGCCGATGCTTTCGCGCAGGCGTTTGCCGGCTCGCCTTCTGCGCCGGCGCGCTCCCAGCCGGGCAAGCTGCTGGAAGACAACGCTCAAAACGAACCCGGCCAGCAGACCCCCGCCCAGGGCGATCGTCGGCCAGGGGATCCCCTCGACGTCGGGGGTGGGCGGGCGCGGGATCTGCAGCCACTCCATGCCGAACAGGATGGTAAGCCACAAAAAGCCGAGGATCGCCAGGGTTGCCAGGACGGTCTGGATCCCGTTGGCGAAGCTCCACCAGCCGGGCCGGTCCCTGTCCCCGAGGTGGACCGTCGACACCGCCGCGTCGAGCTCGTCCAGCAGGTCGTCGTCCGCCGCCGGGACGGTGCGCCGGACGCAGTCGGGCCACGGTTCGGGCAGGTTGGACCCTGCTGCGCCTGCGGTCCTGCGCAGTGCGTTGTCCAGGCTCGCCCGCTGCAGCGGGGTGCTCGGCGGAAGTGAGGTGCGGCCGCCCTCGCCCTCCCGGCGCAGGTGAAGACGGGCGAGCGGGTCCGGCCGGAACCGCCTTAGCCAGCGGGTGAATGGCCAACCCGTTGCCAGCGCGGCGTCCCGCCGGTGGGCCGCCCCCAGGGCGCGTACCACCACGTCGGCCCCGGCGGCGGTGGCGAGTGCGTCCACCAGGCGCTCGCACTCCTGCTCGGAGAGGTCCACTGCCTCAGCCGGGCCGCACGGTGGAGCAAGCCGCTCGGCCAGCCCGTCCAGGTCGGCCGCCAGGCGTTGCGCCGCCGCCCGTTCCTGTTTGACCCTGGCCTCGATGGTCTCCCGCAGCGAGTCAATCCCCTCGCCGGTGACGGTCGATGTCGACAGGACTGCCACGCCCTGCAGGCCGTCCTGTTTCAGCAGCCTCGTCAGGTCGTTGACGCACTCCCGGCGCTGGACCTCGGTCAGGCGGTCAACCTGGTTGAGCACCACCACGCTCACCGCGGCGTGGGTGGCAAGCGGCCGCAGGTACCCGTCGTGCAGCGCGGCGTCGGCATACTTCTGCGGATCCACCACCCAGATGAACACGTCGACCAGCTCGACGAGCCGGTCGGCCTCCAGGCGGTGCGCCACCTCGGTGGAGTCGTGGTCGGGAAGGTCGAGCAGCACCAGCCCTTCCAGGTCCGGGTCGGTAAGGCCGTGACGCCGGGAGACCCCCAGCCAGTCGAGCAGCTCGGAGGCGTCGCCCCACACCGCCGCCTGGGCCGAGGATGTGGTGGGCCGCAGGACCCCCACCTCGGCCAGGTCGGCGCCGCTCAGCCGGTTGAACAACGAGCTCTTGCCGGTCCCGGTGGCCCCGGTCAGTGCCGCCACGGTCACGTCGGCCCCAAGGCCCATGCGCTCGCCGCCCCGCTCCAGCACCCGGCGGGCGTCGTCCACCAGCAAGGGGTCGAAGCGGTCCCGGCCGATTTCGACCACCCGGCGAAGCGCCTGCAGCCTCTCGTCCAGTCCCGGCCCTCGATCCCTGCGCTGGAACGGCTTCACGGCCGGTGGTCTCTCACAGCCGCCACCGCGGAGCGCAGGTCGTCCACCTGCCCGTCGGCCGGCACGCCCTCGCGGGCCGCCCGGCCGAACCGGGCGG
>Ga0247713_1001772_pt1 | contig 10342 bp, 12 predicted proteins | sample 21E_NmetaG_FD_189936 | JGI IMG/M metagenome (GOLD analysis project Ga0247713, IMG submission 189936) | Soil microbial communities from hillslope of Landscape Evolution Observatory, University of Arizona, Oracle, AZ, United States - 2-1-E_N | ecosystem: Engineered > Artificial ecosystem >... | reverse complement strand
TCCCCGCGCAGATCGTCGCCGATATAGCCTTGGCCTCGCCGCCCGAGACGGCCGCCGATGGCTCGATCAGCATCCGGATGGAGGCGCTGACCATTGCCGATTGAGCGTTCAGCGCAACGAGCGCCGAAGCTCGGCGAGCGCGTCGTGAAGAGCATGGGTGGCATCGGGTGGGGTATTGAGCTTGCCGCCGGCCCTAAGATGCCGGTCAATGGTCGCCTGAAGCTCGCCGGCAGTGGGCAATTCAACCGGCTGGAACAGCCGAACCACGCGCGAATCGGGGGAGAGGCTGGCGAGCACGTCGTCCAGCACCAGCTCGTCGACCTCGGCCGGCTGCTGGACGGCCATGTCGGCGGTGAGCAGCAACTCGGGGGGATCGAATGACTCGCTTTGCACCGTCACCGGCTCGAACGGGGAAACCGCGAAGGTCGGCGGTTCCGGCGGGACGCGTCGAAGCCCGGCAAAGGCCGCCGCGAACCCGGCGAGCGCCGCCAGTGCCGCGCCCGGGCCCGATCCGGCGAGCTTCACCGCCGCCAGAGCCAGCGACGCCGCGAGCGCTGCCGCAGCGGCGGCATCGACCCCAATTTCGATCCAGTGTCGGCGCTGCCCCTCGTCCATCGCCAAGGCCTAGCGCGAAATACTTTCCAGCCGGTTAGGCCCGGGCCTCGACCAAGGCGATCAGCGCATCGGTGAATTCGGCGACATCGTCGGGCCCGCGGCTGGTGACGATGTTTCCGTCGACCGCCGCCGGCTCATCGACCAGCCTGGCCCCGGCATTGCGAAGATCGGTCCGGATCGAGCGCCAGCAGGTCGCCGTGCGGCCCCGCAGGACATCGGCCTCGACCAGCAGCCAGGGCCCGTGGCAAATCGCCGCGACCGGTTTTCCGGCGGCATGGAAAGCGCGGATCAGCGCGATTGCCGGTTCATGCGTTCGCAGCGAATCGGGATTGCGAACCCCCCCGGGAAGGATCAGCGCGTCGAAATACTCGGCGCGGGCGTCGGGGATCGTCAGGTCCGGACGGATGACCTTGCCCGGATCGTCCATCACCGTCGCCTGGATCGGCGCCATGTTGGGCGCGGCCACCCGAACCTCGGCGCCGCGCGCCAGCAGTATTTGGCGGGGACCGAACAGCTCCGACTCCTCGAAGCCATCGGTGGCCATGATCAGCACTTTCGAACCTGCAATCCTGGGCATTCGGAACACCTTCGGGCGCCGCTCGCTTATTCGCCCCGATGCCCAGAGTGAAGCCCAACTGATGCTGCGCCACAGCAGCGATGCCGAGCCCGGCTTCACCCGCAAACGCATGGGTCGCTACTGGGCCTATTTCGACGAGACGGGCGAGCGAGTCACCGACCGCGAGACAATCGACCGGCTGAACGCCCTCGGGCTTCCGCCCGCCTATACCGATGCCTGGTTCTGCAAGCATCCCAACGGCCATCTCCAGGCGACGGGAATCGATGCCCGCGGCCGCAAGCAATATCGCTATCACGCGGATTTCCGGGCCAAGGCGGACAAGAGCAAGTTCGAAGCATTGATCGACTTCGGCAAGGCGCTGCCGAAGATCCGGCGGAAGGTCGCCAAGGACCTCGCCCGGCGAAAGCTGACCAGGGACGCCGTGATCGCCGCCGTGGTCCGGCTTCTCGACACCGAATATCTGCGCATCGGCAACGAGCAATATGCCAGGGACAACAAGAGCTTCGGCGCCACGACCCTGCTGTGCAGGCATGTCCGAAGCCGGGGCCACAGGCTGACGATGCGCTTTGCCGGAAAGCATGGCATCGTCCGCGAGGTGACGATCACCGACCGGCGGCTCGGACGCGTCGTCCGGCGCTGCCAGGAACTGCCTGGCCAGGCCCTGTTCCAATATGTCAACGGCTCGGGGGAGCCCCAGGCGATCTCCTCGTCGGACGTCAACGACTATATCCGCGAGGCTTCGGGAAGCGACTTCACCGCCAAGCATTTCCGTACCTGGGGGGCGAGCATCATCGCCTTCGACAAGCTGCTCGACGCCGAGGAAGCCGAACGAGTGAGCGTCCAGACGGTGGTCGAGCCGGTCGCCGAGGCGCTCGGCAACACGGTCGCGATCAGCCGCAAGGCCTACGTCCATCCGGCAATCATCGAAACGGTCAAGGGCCGTCCCCGCAACGCCCTCAAGGGACTGAAGCGGCAGCGCGCGCGCAAGTGGCTGTCGTCGACCGAGACCACATTCCTCAAGTTCCTGTCGTCCCGCCGGCGGCGGCGAAAGCCCGCTTCGGCTTGATCGGGCCTGCCGCAGCCGCCATGACGGCGGCAATGGCGACCGGGGGCGAATGGTGGACCAATGTCGGGCCTTGGCTCGACTCGAACCGCGACGCGCTGCTGATCGGCAGCCTGGTCGCGGCCGGCATCGTCGCCGTGATGCTCGTGCTTCGCTCGATCGGATCGGGCTTCGTCGCCGCCGATCCCGAATGCCGAAGCTGGCGATCGGTCATTGGCCGGGTCCTCGCCAGGACCAGCCTTTTCTTCATGGTCGTCACCGCGCTGGCGATCGTCACCACCTACGCCGAGCCGCACCCGCGCATTCGCCGGCTGATCGACATCCTGTTCATTATCGCCGCGGCGCTTCAGGCGGCGGTCTGGGCGCGCGAGCTGATCCTCGGGGTGATCAGCCGCCGGGTGGCGGACGAGGCGGGCGAATCGACGCTGGCCAACGGCATCGCGGTGATCCGGGTGCTGGTCAGCATCACCCTGTTCGCCATCGCGCTGATCGTCATCCTCGACAATCTCGGGGTCAACGTCACCGCGCTGATTGCCGGTTTCGGAATTGGCGGAATCGCCATCGGCCTTGCCGCGCAGGGCATTTTCTCCGACCTGTTCGCCGCGCTCGCCATCCTGTTCGATCGCCCCTTCCGCCGCGGCGATACCATCCGCTACGGAACCAGCGTCGGCACCGTCGAGAAGATCGGCCTCAAGACCACCCGCCTGCGCTCGCTCACCGGAGAGCAGCTGGTGATGGCCAACACCAAATTGCTCGAGCAGGAGATCCACAACCTCGCCGAGGGGCACAGCCGCCGGACGACGCTGACCTTCGGGCTCGTCTATCACACGCCGCCCGAGCTGCTGGAGCGCGTGCCCGAAATCGCCCGGGCGGCGGTCCAGTCGCGCCCCGGCTGCGCGTTCCTGCGCTGCGCGATGACCGGCTTTGGCCAGTCGAGCCTCGATCACGAACTGCTCTACGACAATTCGACGCTCGACATCGAGCGGATCACCAGCGACCGATCGGCGATCATGCGGCAGTTGCTCAGCGCGTTTCAGGCGAACGGAATCGAGTTCGCCTATCCGACCCAGACCAGCTACACGGCCGCGCCGGACGGAACCTTCGTCTTGCCTTATCGCCCGACCGGTCCGAGCGCGGACTGATGCCCGTCGCCGCGCTCGACGAAATTCGCGGCCGCATCGGCGAGGAGGTGGGCGTGTCGAGTTGGCTGACTATCGGCCAGGAGCGGATCGAGGCCTTTGCCGACGCCACCGAGGACCGCCAGTTCATCCACGTCGATCCAGCCGCCGCCGCCCGCACGCCGTTCGGCGGCACCGTCGCCCACGGCTTCCTGTCGCTGTCGATGCTGTCGCGCATGGCAGCCGAAGCGATGCTGGTCCCGGACGGCCTCAAGATAGCCGTCAATTACGGGCTCGACCGGGTGCGCTTCATCGCTCCGGTGAAATCGGGCAAGCGCATCCGCGGCCGCTTCACGCTCGATTCCATTGACGAGAAAGCCCCGGGCCAGCTCCTGCTTCGCCACACGGTGACGGTCGAGATCGAAGGCGAGGACAAGCCGGCGCTGACCGCCCAGTGGCTCGGTTTGCTGTTCGTTTGAATCGACAAGTGAAACTCCATCGGTATTGCGATCGCAACTGATCCAAGGAGACCATCGATGCCCCGCGACGCCGTCATCGTTTCCACCGCCCGGACGCCGATCGGCAAGGCCTATCGCGGCGCGTTCAACGCGACTCCCTCGCCGACCCTCGCCGCCCATCCGATCCGCGCCGCGATCGAGCGGGCAAAGGTCGATCCGGCCGAGGTCGACGATGTCATCATGGGCGCGGCGCTGCAGCAGGGCGTGCAGACCACCATCGGCCGAACCGCCGCGCTCCGCGCCGGGCTGCCGGTGACCGTCGCCGGAATGTCGATCGACCGCCAGTGCGCATCCGGCCTGATGGCCATCGCCACCGCCGCCAAGCAGGTGATCGTCGACCGCATGGACATCGTCGTCGCCGGCGGGGTCGAATCGATCAGCCTCGTCCAGACCGGCGAGATGCGGCTCGGCCCGGACCCGGAGCTGCTGTCGATGCACAATGGAGTCTACATGCCGATGATCGACACCGCCGAAGTGGTCGGCGAGCGCTACTCGATCAGCCGCGAGCGATGCGATGAATATGCGCTGCGCTCGCAGCAGCGCACCGCCGCCGCCCAGGCCGAAGGCCGGTTCGACGACGAGATCATTCCCGTCACCGCCCGGATGGCGGTCAAGGACAAGGAAACCGGCGAAGTGTCGATGCGCGACATCACCATCGAGCGGGACGAAGGCAATCGCCCGGACACGGCGCTCGAAGGCCTCGCCAAGCTCGAGCCGGTGCGCGGGCCCGGCCGGCTGATCACCGCCGGCAACGCCAGCCAGCTGAGCGACGGAGCGTCGGTGTGCGTGCTGATGGACTCTGCTCTTGCCGAAAAGCGCGGGCTCGAGCCGCTCGGCCGCTACATCGGCATGGCGGTTGCCGGGACCGAGCCCGACGAGATGGGCATCGGCCCGGTCTACGCCGTTCCTAAATTGCTCGAGCGTTTCGGCCTTGGCGTCGACGACATCGGCCTGTGGGAATTGAACGAGGCTTTCGCCGTTCAGGTGCTCTACTGCCAGGACCAGCTCGGAATCCCCGACGAGCGGCTCAACGTCAACGGCGGCGCCATCTCGGTCGGCCACCCCTATGGCATGAGCGGTGCGCGTCTGACCGGCCACGCCCTGATCGAAGGCAAGCGCCGCGGCGCGAAACATGTCGTTGTCACCATGTGCGTCGGCGGCGGAATGGGCGCGGCCGGGCTGTTCGAGGTTTTGTAGGAACTGTTGGAAATGTTGCTACAGACTTTGGAGCCTGCTAATGAGCGGCCATGGCCGCGCTATCGATCCGTGAACTGAACGCCAACATATCGAAGGTCATCGCGCGGGTGGAGGCCGGCGAAACGATCCATGTCACGAGAAACGGCCGGGTGGTTGCCGAACTCAGGCCCAAGCGTCCCGTCCGCGATGAAGCGTGGCGCAGGGCTTACAAAGAAAGCGTCGAGGTGCTTCGGCGCGGCTTTCCCGGCAAAGTCGGAAGGATCACGGAGGAAGATAAGTACGGGGACGCGAACCTTTGAGGTTCGCGATCGACTCCAACATCCTCGTCTATGCCTTGATTCGCGACGAGCCTCGGAAGCACGAACTTGCATCAGAAATCATGGTGCGGGCCATGTCACTTGACGCTGTCATTGCCGCGCAAACGCTGGCTGAGTTTCTGAACGTCGTGCAGCGAAAGCAGCCGCAGCTGTTCGAGGAAGCGCGTACACAAGCGCGACGCTGGAAGATCACCTTCGAGCCACTCGACACGTCCAGCCACCATGTTCTCGAGGGCGCGGATTTCGCGGCGCGTTATCGGCTGCAGTATGGGATAGCATCATTTGGCAGGTCGTCCGGTCGGCGGGTGCAGAACTATTCTTGACTGAAGACCTGCAAGACCAGCTCACGATAGAGGGAATGAAGGTCCTGAACCCGTTCTCACCAACAAACTCAGCAGAGCTGCAGGCGCTGCTTTCTTCGTCCGACCACCAGATCGACTGGTAACTTGTCCGCGCTCGAGCTCCTCGCGCTTGGCGCCTCGCTCAGCCTGCTCGCCGGCTGGCGGCTCTACTTCGTCACCTTCGTCACCGGCCTTGCCATGAAGACCGGCTGGATCGACATGCCCGGGCAGCTGGCGGCGCTCGATGTGCTTGCGAACAACTGGGTCATCGGCATCGCCGGGGCCGGAGCGATCGCCGAGTTCCTCGCCGACAAGGTTGCCTGGATCGACAGCGCCTGGGATTCGGTCCACGCCTTCGTCCGGCCCATGGGCGGAGCGCTGCTCAGCCTGGCAATCGTCGATTCCGGCGACCCGGCCTGGCAGGTCGGAAGCTTCCTGCTCGGCGGCGGCGCGGCCTTCCTCGCCCATGTCGGGAAAGCCGGCGCCCGGACGATCGTCAACGCCAGCCCCGAGCCTTATTCGAACATCGCAATATCGACCGGCGAGGATGTCGCGACGGTCGGCCTGCTGTCGCTTGCCATCGCCTATCCGATCGCCGCGGCGATGGTCGCGGGCGTGATCGTCGCGCTGTCGCTGTGGCTGGTCGTCGCCGCCCGCCGGGCGCTGAGGCGCCTGTTCCCTGCGGTAAAGCCTGCGCCCAGGGGTGAACCCTAGGGCGAATCGCGGGTTTCAGTCGGTGAAGGAGACTGTTCCATGGCCGAATCGACGACTCCGCTTGCCGAGCGAATCGCCAGGGTGCTGGCCGGCGCCGCCCACAGCAGCAATGCCGAGGGCAGCGACCCGTCGGCCGGGGAAAAGGTCGACCTCGTCTGGCGCGAGCATCTCAACCAGGCGCTGGCCGTGCTCCACACGATGCGCGAGCCGGACAGCCGAATGACCGAGGCGGGCGATGCCAAAACATGGTCGCGGATGGTCGAAGCGGCGATCTCCGAAGTGGAGCAGGAGGAGTCGGTCTAGCCGCTCAGCCGTTGGCGGCGATCCATTTCTCGACGACCGGCGCGATCCGCTCGCGCCACTTGCGGCCGTTGAAGATGCCGTAATGGCCGACGTCCTTGGCCATCAGATATTTCTTGCGCGCCTCGGCGACGCCGGTGGCGATGTCGAGCGCCGCCCGCGTCTGGCCGATTCCGGAAATGTCGTCGCGCTCGCCCTCGATCGCCAGCAAGGCCGTGTCGCGAATGGCGCCGGGGTCGACCCTGCGGCCGCGATGCTCGAGCTCGCCCTTGGGCAGCAAATGGCGCTGGAAGACGACGTCGACCGTCTGCAGATAGAATTCCGCCGTCATGTCGCAGACCGAGCGATATTCGTCATAGAAATCGCGGGTCGAATCGGCGCTTTCCTCGTCGCCGACGACGAGATGCTTGAACATCTCCCAATGGCTGATGAGGTGGCTGCCAAGGTTCATGGTCATGAAGCCGGCGAGCTGCAGGAAGCCCGGATAAACCTTCCGCCCCGCCCCGGGATAGTAGATCGGCACCGTCGCGATCACATTGTTCTGGAACCAGGCATGCGGCCGCTCGGTGGCGAGCGTGTTGACCGCGGTCGGCGCCTCGCGCGTGTCGATCGGCCCGCCCATCATCGTCAGGCTCTTGGGCCGCCAGCGGTTCTTGTCCGCGGCCATCAGCGCGGTCGCGGCGAAAGCCGGCACCGACGGCTGGCAGACGGCGAGCATGTGCGGCCGCTCGCCCCGCCTTTCGCCGATCGCCTTGAGGAACGCGATCAGATAATCGACATAATCGTCGAGGTCGAAAGCGCCGTCCGACAAGGGCACCAGCTTCGCGTCGCGCCAGTCGGTGATGTAGACGTCGTGGCGCGGCAGCATCCGCTCGACGGTGCCGCGCAGAAGGGTGGCAAAGTGGCCCGACATCGGCGCGACGATCAGCAGCGGCGGGCCATCATCGACCCCTTCGCGGACGAAGCGCTTGAGCTGCCCGAACGGCTTGCGCAGCACCACCTCCTCGCGCACCGCGACGGTTTTCCGGCCGACCGTCGTCTCGCGGATCCCGAACTCAGGCTTGCCTCGGGGCGCCGACGCATGGGCGAAGACGTCGAGACTGGCGGCGACCAGCGGGCTCATCGCGCCATAGGACAGCGGGTTCGAAGGGTTGCTCCACCATCCCGCGCCCATTCCGGCAAGCCTGCTCGCCCCGGCCAGCAGCGAGCGTTGCACTTCATAGGCGTCGTAGAGCATCGAACCTCGGGAGTTGTGGTGGCCGTCCAACCGATGTGGCGCGCATTTGCTCCCCGGGCAAGGAGAAGATGCTGCGCCGCAATATCGCTGCGCGGCAATTGAGGCCGCCCCGACACACTGCTAGTCCCTCAGGCGGGATGGGCATTACCGAAGACAAGCAAAGCGCGAAGCTCGGCAAGCTGCTCCTCGTGTGGCGCTATGCCGCCCGCTACAAGGGCCGCATCGCGCTCGCCCTCTTTTTCCTCATCCTGTCGTCTGCCGCGACCCTCGCCATCCCCTACGGCTTCAAGCGGGTGATCGATCAGGGCTTCATCGCCGGCGGCGGCGGCCCCGCGGTCGAAGCCGCCTTCCGCTATCTGCTGATGATCGTCGTTGTCCTGGCGATCGCCACGGGCATGCGCTTCTACTTCGTCTCCTGGCTCGGCGAGCGGACCATCGCCGACCTGCGATCGGCGGTTCAGCGCAACCTGCTCACCCTGCCGCCGCGCTTCTTCGAGGAGAACCGCCCGTCCGAAATCGCCTCCCGGCTGACCGCCGACACCGCCATCCTCGAGCAGATCGTCGGCTCCTCGGTCTCCATCGGGCTTCGCAACCTCGCCACCGGGCTTGGCGGAATCGTCTTCCTCTTCGCTCTGTCGCCCAAGCTGGCGGCTCTGCTGGTCATCGGCATCCCGGTCGTGCTCGGCCCGCTGATCCTGTTCAGCCGGCGGATCAGCGCGCTCAGCCGAGCCGCCCAGGACCGGATCGCCGACGTCGGCTCGACGGTCTCGGAAACGCTCGGCGCGATGAAGGTCGTCCAGGCCTTCGGCCAGGAGAAGCGCGAGGCCGACCGGTTCGGTGATGCTGTCGAAAATGCCTTCGCCATGGGCAAGCGCCGCTTCCGGGCGCGGGCGATCATGACCATCCTCGCCATCGCTCTTGTGTTCGGATCGGTGGTGCTGGTGCTTCGCGAAGGCGCCATCGACGTCGCCGCCGGGCGGATGACCGGCGGCTCGATCGCCGCCTTCGTCTTCACCGGCGCGCTGGTCGCCGGCGCCTTCGGCGCGCTGACCGAAGTCTATGGCGACCTGCTTCGCGGCGCCGGCGCCGCCGGACGGATCGCCGAGCTTCTCGCCGCCCGGCCCGAAATCCGCGCTCCGGCCAATCCGGTGCCGCTTCCGCGGCCCGCGCTTGGCGCGCTGACCTTCGACAATGTCACCTTCCGCTATCCCACCCGGCCCGACGACAAGGCGCTGCACGGCCTGTCGCTCGCGGTCGCCGCCGGCGAGACGGTGGCAGTCGTCGGCCCGTCGGGCGCCGGCAAGTCGACCCTCTTCCAGCTCGCCCTGCGCTTCTACGACCCGCAGGAAGGCCTGGTGATGCTCGACGGGGTCGATCTTCGCGATGCCGACCCGGCCGATGTGCGCAAGCGAATCGCCCTCGTTCCCCAGGAAACGGTGATCTTCGCGGCCTCGGCGCGCGACAATTTGCGCTACGGCCGCTGGGACGCGAGCGACTCGGACATCGTCGCCGCGGCCAAGGCGGCCAACGCCGACGAGTTCCTCGAAGCGCTTCCCGACGGCTACGACACCTATCTCGGCGAAGGCGGCGCCCGGCTATCCGGCGGCCAGCGCCAGCGCCTGGCAATCGCCAGGGCGCTGCTTCGCGATTCGCCCTTGCTGCTGCTCGACGAGGCAACCTCGGCGCTCGACGCGCGCGGCGAGCGCCTCGTCCAGGAGGCGCTCGAGCGGCTGATGAAGACGCGAACGACGATCGTCATCGCCCACCGTCTGGCGACGATACGCGCCGCCGACCGGATCATCGTTATGGACGGCGGCGCGATCGTCGAGGAAGGCACCCATTCGAGCCTGTCCGCCGCCGGCGGGCTCTACGCCAGCCTCGCCCGGCTGCAGTTCGAGGATCGGGCGGCCTGAGCTAGCTTTTCCCGCCGGTCGTCCCGCCGGTCGTGCCGCCGCCACCCCTGCTGGTTCCGCCGCGGCTGCCGCCGGTTCGCCCGCGAGTCCCAGCCGTCGATCGCTTCGCGCCGGCCGGCGTGCGCTTGGCTGAAGCGCCGCCCGAACCCGTCTTGGCCGCCGTTTTCCGGCCGCTCTTGGCGGCGGTGCTTCCGGCGCGCGCGGCGGCCGTGGAGCGGGTTGCCCCAGCGCTCGATGCCTTGGACCGGCCGGCGGCGGACTTGGCCGAGCTTCGCGACCCCGTCGACGCCCTGGCCCGCGACCCCGTTGACGCCTTCGCCCGCGACCCGGTCGAGCGGCCGGAGCTGCTCCGGCCCCCGGTCGCGGAAGCGCCGCCCGTCCCCGCTCCCTCGCCTTCGGTCCACTTGCCCGACAGCACGCGCTGCGCGGCAT